>Ga0213869_10001176_pt1 | contig 19960 bp, 17 predicted proteins | sample PICome_10_FD_160083 | JGI IMG/M metagenome (GOLD analysis project Ga0213869, IMG submission 160083) | Coastal seawater microbial communities near Pivers Island, North Carolina, United States - PICO132 | ecosystem: Environmental > Aquatic > Marine > Coastal | place: USA: North Carolina...
TATAGCATTTGGGAGAGAATCTAAATTAAACATGAGTAAAGTTTTTGATGCTATTTCCAATGGCGCCGCTCAGTCATGGCAAATGAATAATAGATATAAATCAATGTTAAAAGATGAGTTTAACTTTGGGTTTGCTGTTGATCTAATGATTAAAGATCTAAAGATTGCATTAAATGAATCAAAAAATAATCAACTCGATTTAAAAACATCAAAAGAGGTTTTAAAAAATTATCAAAATCTTTCGGATAATGGGTGTGGAGACCTGGATACATCAAGTCTCATTAAAATTATTAAATAAAATAATAAAAGCCCACCTAAAAGTGGGCTTTTATATAAGATTTTAGAAATTTTACCTATTGTCTTTTAACCACAAGGGTAAGATTGCTATCAATAATCCTGATATTAAATAGGCCATTCCTATTGGTCCAGGATTTGTTAAAAATTCTCCTCCATACATTTCAACAAATTGACCAGCTAGTGGGCTTAATTCAGTTCCAGATTCTTCAAGGCTTGATAGAGCAGAGGCCTGTACGACCCAACTGTTTAGAGCTCTAGTGATAACCATCCAACCAAATGCAAAACCAGATAACGCAAATACTGAAATAATTGCTTTCATTAAGACTGGCGCATCATTTTCTCTTGCTACACTGGCAAATCTTGCCGCAATCCAAATACCAATGGTTACAGATAGGATCATTGTAGCGTTAGCTCCTCTAGAAGTTTGAAATATATTCCACATTTCTAATTCCATAATTTTCTCCAAAATTAATATCCCTTTATTGAGATATAAAAAAAATAATACACTAACATTGAGAATCATTCTCATTTAGTCACATAAATGTAACAATGATATTTATCTTGGTGAAAAAAGGTTATTTGTAATGTTAAAAATAAAATTTTCTTTAGTTTGTTTATCTGTATTCTTCTTATTAGGCTGTGTTAATAATGCTGATAATTCATTATCAAGCAAAGCCGGGGCTCCATTGCTGAAAGGTCTAGGAAACCATACACATAAGATCTCCTCAAATATTTATGGAGTTCAACGATATTTTGATCAGGGTTTGGTTCTGGCATTTGCATTTAATCATGCTGAATCGATTAGAAGTTTTAAAGCGGCTCAAAAACTAGATCCTAGCTGTGCAATGTGCTTTTGGGGTGAGGCCCTAGCATTAGGTCCTAATATTAATGTTAATAGTGATGGCAAGGTTATTATGGCACCTCAAAATAGACTTGCAGCTTTTAAGGCTATCAACACAGCCATTGCTTTGTCTAATTCTATTTCTGATAAAGAGCGGGCCTATATATCTGCATTAGCCTCACGCTATGATGGAAATCCTGATACAAATAGAGAACCATTAGATATTGCTTATGCAAATGCTATGGAGATTCTATCTAACAGATACCCTGAAGATGATGATGCGGCTTCTTTATTTGCAGAAGCTTTAATGAATACTATGCCTTGGAATTATTGGGCCGAAGATGGTGATCCAAAACCTGATACGGTTAAAGTCATTGATCGTCTTGAGTCAGTTTTAGAAAAAAATTCAAATCATCCACTCGCAATACACTTGTATATTCATGCAGTTGAAGCATCTTCAGATCCTGCAAGAGCTGAAGGGCCAGCTGATCGATTGGCAAAACTCGTTCCTGGTGCGGGGCACCTTGTTCATATGCCAGCTCATATTTATTGGCGTATAGGCAGATATCATGATGCATCACTTGCTAATATCGAAGCCGCAAAAGTAGATGAGGATTATATTGCTCAATGTAATGCTCAGGGTTTTTATCCCGCCTTGTATTATCCTCATAATGTTCATTTTTTATGGGCGGCCTCATCAATGGAAGGTAGAAGTAAATTATCCATAGATTCCGCTTTAAAAGTTTCAAAATATGTTCGTGTTGAACAGATTAAACAAATTCCTTTTTTAGAATTCTTTCATACGATTCCTTTACTTTCATATGTAAGGTTTGCAAAGTGGGATGAAATTTTGTCATATGAAAAGCCCATAAAGGAGTTTAAATTTTCTTTGGGTATATATCATTATGCTAGATCTATTGCTTTTGCATCAAAGGGTAATGTTGAAAAAGCAAAATTTGAGCAGAAAAAAATATTACCCCTTAAAGATTCTCCAGAAATAAAAGTAATCATCAAGGCCGGTCAACCATCTGATAAATTACTTGAGATAGCAAATCACCTTGCAATGGGTCAAATTGCAATGGCGAATTCTAATTTAGATGCATCCATTATGCATTTTAAAATGGCAGTAGAAGTACAAGATGCTCTTCCTTACAGAGAGCCTGAATTTTGGTATTACCCAACAAGACAATCGCTGGGCCATGCTTTGATGTTGAACAAAAACTTTAAAGAAGCAGTCTCTGTATTCAATCAAGATTTAAAAGATTATCCAAGAAATGGGTGGTCATATTTTGGACTATACAAAGCTCATAAGGCATTAGGAAATGCTGAATTATCAGGCAGGGCACTCGCAAAGCACAATGACATTTGGCAAATGTCTGATGTTAAACTTGAATCTTCTATAGTTTATTAAATTGCATATTTAATAGTGGGTTTTGACCTTATCACCCGTATACATCAGCGAAAACATCTACAGATTTTATAATAAAGGTACAGCCAAATGAGTTCTCTAAAAAAGTATTAAAATATGTAGCCATGACTCAAGATTTATATTATGAATTACTGACCTATAAGATATAACAAATGCAAAAAAATTACTGGCACTCAAATCTAAAAATTCTTTCAATTCTCCTTTCTATCTGGTTTCTTGTCTCTTTTGGGTTTGGAATTATTTGGTCTGATTTTCTTGATCAATTTCAAATTGGTGGTTTTAAACTTGGTTTTTGGTTTGCGCAACAAGGAAGCATTTATCTCTTTGTAATCTTAATTTTTATTTATATACACCTAATGAATAAATTAGATAAAAAATACAAAGATAATTCTGATATGGAAAATTAGACCAAATGGATACTCAAATTCTTACTTATATTTTTGTTGGTCTCTCATTTGCTTTATATATAGGAATTGCTATTTGGTCTCGTGCCTCGTCAACAAATGAGTTTTATATAGCAGGAAAGGGAGTTCATCCTATTGCTAATGGCATGGCAACAGCTGCTGATTGGATGTCAGCTGCCTCATTTATTTCCATGGCAGGTCTAATAGCATTTCTCGGCAAAGATGGTTCGGTATATCTGATGGGTTGGACGGGTGGATACGTTCTTTTAGCTTTATTATTGGCGCCGTATTTAAGAAAATTTGGTCAATACACAGTTCCTGATTTTATTGGTACTAGATATTACTCAAACACAGCAAGATTAGTTGCTGTTATATGTTTAATCTTTGTTTCGTTTACATACGTAGCGGGTCAAATGCGAGGTGTAGGAATTGTTTTTTCTAGGTTTCTTGAGGTTGATATTAATTTGGGAGTCATTATCGGAATGTGCATTGTATTCTTTTATGCTGTCTTAGGAGGCATGAAAGGTATTACATATACACAGGTAGCTCAATATTGTGTTTTAATTTTTGCCTATTTGGTGCCAGCTATTTTTATTTCTATTCTCATTACCGGCAATCCAATTCCTCAATTAGGTTTTGGAGATACACTTGTAAACAGCGATATATATTTATTGGACAAGCTCGATAAAGTCACATCTGAGCTTGGATTTAACGCTTATACTGAAAATACTAAATCTAATATTGATATTTTCTGCATAACCGCCGCTTTGATGTTTGGAACAGCAGGTTTACCGCATGTAATCGTTAGATTTTTTACTGTACCAAAAGTAAGCGATGCCAGAAAATCTGCTGGTTATGCTTTGATATTTATAGCTATTTTGTACTCAACTGCTCCGGCAGTTTCTGCATTTTCTAGAATGAACTTTATCGACTCAGTCCAGGAAGTTCAATATAAAGATGCACCGAGCTGGTTTAAAAATTGGGAGAGCATCGGTTTAATCGCTTGGAAAGATAAAAATAATGATCAGCTAATTCAATACTCATCCGGCAATGCCTTAGAGGGAATAAAACCAAAGTTTACTGACGGAAGAGGGTCCTTAGGAGAGAGGATAATAATTAACAAACCAGACGTAACAAATTCTAACGAGATTTATATTGACAGAGACATCATGGTTTTAGCTAATCCTGAAATAGCCCAATTGCCAGGTTGGGTCATAGCATTAGTTGCAGCAGGGGCCTTAGCTGCAGCATTGTCTACTGCAGCAGGTTTATTGTTGGTAATATCCGCATCAATATCTCACGATCTTTTAAAGAAAACCTTCATGCCACAAATTACCGAAAAACAAGAACTTTTCTATGCCAGATGTTCTGCAGCTGTTGCAATATTTATAGCTGGGCTGTTTGGTATATATCCCCCTGGATTTGTAGCTCAAGTGGTAGCATTTGCATTTGGTTTGGCAGCTGCAACCATCTTTCCAGCGTTATTAATGGGGATATTTTATAAACGACTCAATAAAGAGGGCGCTATAGCTGGAATGATTTCTGGGTTACTAATTACTTCTGCATATATAGTTAATTTTAAGTTTATCAATGCTCAAATGAATTCTTCAGATAACTGGTTTTTAGGAATATCACCAGAGGGTTTTGGTTTTGTTGGGATGATAATAAATTTTGTTGTTGCACTGGTTGTCTCTTATTTCTTTTGTAGGCCGCCAGAAGATGTATATCAGATGGTTGATAAAATTAGGCAGCCATAATTTAAAAGACTAAAGTTAAGTCTTGGTAACTGCTCAATATTCATTTTATTAATTTGAAAGTATAAAATAGGTATTTAAATAGTATCGGTGAATAGAGGATCAATGAAATGATAGATATCACGCAATCAATAAAAGCATGCGCAGCATTTTACGGAAAAGATGCTGATGCAATGGAATTGTATTTAAAAGAGGGTGAAAAAAAGGCGTTAGACTTAAACAATAGAGGCCCAATCAAATTTGATGATAATGGTAATCTTTGTAAAGAAATTCGTAAATCTTATTCTGAATATGGTTTTTACATATTTGAGAATGTTATTGATCCAAAGGAATTAAATGATATTAAAGAAGATCTTGAAAATCTAAGAACTAATTTTCCAACTGGACCCGATAGCAATTTAGACGCTAATGGTGATCCAGCTTTTAATGCTGATTCAAAATCTCTTACATTGCTTTGGTCAAAACCTCTGGGTGATCCATTGGGAGGAACTGAATTAGCTAATGGTAGACATCAAATTAAGTTATTTGAACCAGAAGCTCCTGCTGATGCACCATCAGCTGTTCCAGTTATTTTGTTAGGTTCTTTACAGTTTTCTGATGCTTGTTTGAGAACTTATGCACATCCTAAGTTATTAAAAGTAGCAGAGTCTATAAATGGTGAAGATTTTACCCCTTTTAATGAGGCATTATTCATCAAAGAGCCTGGAGTAGGCGCGGCTGTATCTTGGCATCAAGATGGCGTAACTCATTGGGATAGCGAGGATTTTAATGAAGACATACATGGTTTTAATTTTATGGTCCAAGTTTATGGAAGTACTGCCGTTAATGGTGTCTGGGTATTACCAGGAACGCATAAAGCTGGAAAAATAGATATAAAAAAACTTGTTACTGAGTCAGGCTCTGAACGTCTAGAAGGCGCAGTTCCTGTTGTTTGTGATCCAGGTGATGCTGTTATGTGTAATCGTCAATTGCTTCATGGGTCATTCCCTAACTGTGGATATGAAAAAAGAGTCACTGTAAATTTTGGTTTTCATAAGCGCTCCTCTGTTTTAGGCGTAAAGGGTGGTGGCGTTCATAGTGAATCTCAAGTATTTGATGATGAAATTATAAACAGAAGATCTAAATCTATTGGTTATGCTATCGAGGCTAGAAAAGCTAAATATACAAATGAAGATCCATATTTATACAAACCTTTTAATGATTCACAAAGGACTTATGTCTGGGATGATAGCGCTCGTCAAGATTTAAAAGACTATAATCTAGATGACTTAAGCATTTAACTTCAAAAAATATATGATTTATAAAATATTACTTACTCTGCTTTTATTATCAATGATGTCTTACGCATCTGATCAAAGCGACTATTCAGATGAAAGGGGCATGACTAAATTATTAGGACCTGAAACCTATCTAAGATGCTCTAATTTTTTAGCAGACCCAAGGTCAAAAACTTATGAATTATCCTACAAAAGAACATCTACAATGCCCTTATCACCATTTGCAGGTGAATATGAACCAAAATTTTTACCAGAAATAGCTTGGGCAGGTTCAAAACAAGTCTTTACCATGGATGTGTTGAATGAAAATGTTAATGATGGCAATCAGGGCACTCAAATGGATGCATTGGGTCATTTTGGGTATACAGATAAGATTTGGAATGGAGATGGTGAAGCAGACCTTAGATCATTAAAATATTTTGGTGAATATAAAGGTAAAGAGGTTAAGCCATCCCCAGAATCACCCTTGAAAAAGCTTGGTATAGAAACAGTACCGCCAATTATTACTACAGCAATTTTTTTAGATGTAAGAAAACATATCTTCAACGGAAGAGCAATGAAAGCAGGAGAGTACGTCACAGTAGATCATATTAAGGAAACTATTAAAAAATCATCTTTAAATGATAGGGGAATTCTTCCTGGAGATATCGTATTAATAAATACTGGCTGGAGTGATAACTATCAAGATCCAGATGTATTAGGTGTTTACTATTCAAAAGCGCCTGGTGTTTCTTATAACTTAGTTAAATATCTTTCCAACAAGAAAGTTGTTGGAGTTGGTCTTGATACATGGGGTGTTGATACATTTGCTGATGAGGATGAATATGGCCCAGAAAGATCACAAAATCCCACAGGTATAGCTAATCCTGCTCATCATCATTTTTTAACACAAGCTGGGGTTCATACCCTCGAAAACTTTAATCTCAAAGGTTTAGCTAATGATAATGTAGAGCTTTCATGTGTGATCATCTTGCCATTGATGACTGAGGGTAGCTCTGCTTCACCTATAAGACCAGTAGCAATTGGTATTCCAACTTCTTCATAAATGAAGTATTTTCAAATATTATTTAGTATTTTTTGTTTAAATCTTAATGCTTCTTATGAAATAACAGTCCTAGCTACTAACATTTCTAATTATGGTGGGTTTGGAGAGTGGAGCTTTTCAGCATTATATGAGAGTGATAAAGAATCAATTCTATTTGATACCGGCTTTCATGAAGACACCGTTCTTCATAATGCCAAAGTTTTAAATAAGGATTTATCAAAAGTTGAAAAAGTAATCCTTAGTCACTTTCATAGCGATCATACCGGAGGCCTTATAAAGTTAAGAAAAACTTACAAACCTTTTAATAAGAATGCTTTTAAAAATGTCTATGTAACCAGAGGTTTCTTTGCTCAAAGATACACAGCATCAGGAGACTTGGTGGGTCCGGGTAATTATTTAGATGCTAATAAATTTAAAAAAGATGCTGAAGGTGAGGGAATTACCTTTATTATTTTAGATTCTCATGCGGAAATAGCTAAAGATTTATTTGCAACAGGCACAGTTTTAAGAACAGATGAGTACTATAACGGGCCAAAAGGTCTATTAGTGAGAGATGGTAAATCCAATAACTTAGTTGAAGACATAATTGTTGACGATCAGTCTGCAGGCATGTTGACCAAGTCAGGCTGGATTATGATGTCAGGATGTGGTCATTCAGGAGTTATTAATACAGCTAAAAAACTTCAATCAATACATAATGTTCCAATATATGGAGCAATAGGTGGATTCCATTTATTTCAAGCATCCGATGATGTTATCGATAAAACAGCTGTATGGTTAAAAAACGCTGGTATGGAAAAGTTTATGGGTGGTCACTGCACTGGCATTTATGCTGCTGAAAGGGTTGCCGACATAATTGGAATTAAAAGGGATGATTTATCTCATACAGCTATTGGAAGCGTTCTAACAAGAGACCTATCAATTATTAGAAGTTCAGTTGAATAATTGACTTCATGAATGATAATCCAAAGGCAATTACAAAAGAGAGAGTAGCGCTTGATTTAAACCAACAATAATATATATTACTTCGCATAATATATATTATGTTAAATAATAAAGGTTTGAATTCCTATAAAGATGCAAGAAAATCTTTAATGTGCATTGTTATATCTTCTGGAGAGTCTTCTTGGATGAAATGGTTACCATCAACGGTGACTTCTTTAATGTTTACCCAAGATCTAACTTCATCTCTTTGAGAGCCAATTAACAAGAAACCTGGATCAGCATTAACGAACAACTTAGGAATATTTGATGCGCTATGGAAATTTGCATTCATCTTAATCTCATTATGAGTATCCAAAGGCTCTTCATTAAATGGAATGTTTCTTGGGAAAGTTAATGTTGGTCGTCTGTCTTCTCCCGAATTAATAAACGGTCTTAGATATTCGGCTCTTGTTTCTTCAGACATAGGTTTTATAGGATCATTAAATAATAATCTTTCAACAAAGAAGTTCTTATCTAAAATTAATTCTTCTCCAGCATCTGATCTAAATAACTTAAATATTTTGGTGCCTGCTTCAGGCCATTGATCCCAAGTTAACGGCACCGTAACTCCTTCCATAAAAGTTATTGATGAAATCCTATCTGAATGTAATCTTGCGTACTTTAATCCAAGGCCACAACCCCAATCATGAACGACAAGATTGATTCGTTTACCAAGGTCCAGATCATTCAATAATTTCTCTAAATAATCATACTGTCCATTAAAGCTGTAACCTGGGTTATCAATACCATCAAGTTTCTCAGAGTCTCCCATGCCCATAAGATCTGGCACGATTACCCTATGAGAGCTATTAAAATTGGGAGCTATATTCCTCCATAGATATGATGAAGTAGGATTTCCGTGGATAAAAACAATTGCATCGCCCTCACCCTGGTCAATATAAGCTAAATTCTTGTCTCTAACTTTAAAAAATTTCTTCAAATTAGTCTCTCGGAGGCAATCCTTTAACGCGTTGCAGAGTAATATCTGTTGCAGCCCTTCTATGCTTGCTTAATTCTTGATATCCCTCATCAGCCCACCAATTATCTGCGTCTTCTTCTGATGGAAAGGAAAATATAATAGTTCTTCCTGGCAAAGGTTCTACGCCTTCAAGAATCACTCGATTATCATCATATGTAATAAATGTACCATTGTGTTTTTGAAGAAATGCAAAGAAACCCTTTTCATAGATTCTATATTCATCTTTATCGAGGATGGTTAAATTAACCACCATATATACTGGAATGTTATCTGACATTAATTTCTCCTTTCAGTTAATTGTTCTGTAGATTAATAAAATTGTAAACAACTGCGGCGCAAGACTCAGGATTTTCTATAACATTAAAATGCGCTGAATCTGGTATCAAATAAAACTTACTAAATGTTGCATCATCCTTAACTTTGATTTCTTTATATAACTCTTTTGAAATTATGAATTCATTTTTTATAGGTACTTCATATTGATGCGTAGCATCAGGATATATATCTTCGATTTCATTTCTAAATAAATTATATTTTCCAAAGTATGGTTGGTCAGAAATACGACAACCGTTAGGAGCAAGCTTGAATTCGTCCTCTCCTTGAAACTGCATAATTGGAATATTGGTTTGCTTTAGATGCTTTCTGTTATCTACTTCGTCATACATCCCGCCCTGCATAAGCGATTGTTGAAATTTGTAAAAATATTTTTTGTAAGAAATTTGTGACTTAAATTTTAAATGCGTATATCTATCATAAAGATGGCTACCCTTTTTAGCATTCCTAGCTTTATTTAAGAAATTTTCAGACAAAAGCTGCATTGGTTTATTCATAATTAAGACTGAAAATAATAAAAGCCTTAACTGAAAATATATGGACATTAGCTTATGCGGAGGTCCAACCAAAATTTCTGGAGTTAATTTTGACCACTTAGGATCTACATAATCCCAAACTTGAGAAGCTCTAGAGTAAGAGATAACTTTTTCTGGATTATTGATGCATAAGTTTTCTAGTATTACTGCTCCTCTATCATGTCCAACAAGATGAGCTTGCTCGAGTTTCATTTTATCCATTAGAGAATTTATTGTTTTAGATTGATTTTTATGACTAAATTTGGGATCAATTTTTCTATTTGAATAATTGATTTCTTTATGTGTTCTTAAGCTTTCACCGTTAGATTGAGCAAAATAATTTGAATACTCAATAGAATGATGTTGATCATAATACGGCATATTAAAAATTATAATTCTGAGAGATGGATCAATCTGATTGAGGCAATCTGCAAACCAAGTCATTGATTCTATTGGGTGTGTGGGAATTCCGCCAATCATCACTAGCGTTTTATTTGGTGCAGCCTTTTCATCACCCAATTCAAAGACAGCATGTTTGGCTTCATCAAGTATTACAAAATATTTTTTAAATTTTATTTTATTGATTAAGGGTTTGCTGACAATTGACTCTCTAATTGTGATGCGAAGATGAATGTAAATATCAATGAAGATAAATAAAAAATGAGTGAATACGCTTAATAAGCGATCAAGAACACTATTAATCATTCATAGGAAAACCTAAGTCAACTTTACTTTCAGCAGGATCAGGCCAACGAGTGGTTAAAGATTTAGTCTTTGTATAAAAATCAATTGATGATGGTCCAAATGCCTTAGTTTCAGAAAAGCCACTATCTTTCCAGCCACCAAAACTATGAGCGTATGTCGGCAATGGAATTGGAACATTTATTCCAACAGAACCAGCTTGAATTTCTTCAGACCATTTCTTCGCAACACCTCCATCACGAGTAAACAGAGCAGCGCCATTTCCTAATTGATGACTATGAGTTATTTGCATAGCTTCATCATAAGTTTTAGCCCTAACAAAACACAATACAGGTCCAAAAATTTCATTTTCATAAACTGACATTCCAGGCTTAACATTATCTATTAATGTGGGACCAACAAAGCACCCTTCCAATGAATTAGACCTATGCCTACCATCTACTACCAGTAACGCTCCATCTGGCTCAGCACTATCTATAAATGAATAAATTTTATCTTTATTTGCTTGAGATATAACCGGGCCTAGCTGAGTCTTCTCATCATCAGTTACTCCCATAACTAGATCAGGCATTCTTGATTGAATCTTAGAAATTAACTCATCTGCTATATCGCCAACAGCCACAACAACAGAAACAGCCATGCATCTTTGACCTGCCGCTCCAAAACTTGCAGATACAGCAGCATCTGCTGACATATCCAAGTCTGCATCAGGAAGAACGATCATATGATTTTTTCCACCACCAAGGGCTTGAACTTTTGTGTTGTGTTCAACTCCTAGCTTTTTCAAGCTCTTTGCAGCAACTGTACTACCAATAAATGCTAGGCCATCTACTTTTTCATGTTTGACTAAAAGTTCAACTATTTCTTTTTCACCATGTACAACGTTATAACAACCGTCTGGTAAACCTGCTTCATTCCATATATCTGCGTAAAGCCTCGAGATTGAAGGAACTTTTTCGCTTGGCTTAGCAATATAAGTATTACCAGTTACCAATGCCATGGCGCTATGCAATATAGGAATTAAGATTGGAAAATTAAAAGGGCCTACTCCAGCAATAACACCAATAGGAAACCTTAAGTCAGCTATATCAATCCCGCCTGCAACATTTTGACTATAGTTAGATGGGTAAAAATGCTGAACACCAGCAGCATGAGTTAATGCTTGAACTGCCCTATCAAGCTCAGCCTCAGCATCTGGTCGAGTTTTACCAGCCTCACTTATGCATATATCAATTATTTCTTTAGACCTATTAATAACGCCTTGTCTAAATTTTAAAATTAACTCCGCCCTGAAGCTTAATCCAGTTTTTGCCCAAGCTTTTGAGGCTTGATATGCAGATTCGACAGCCTTGTTAGCAACATCGTTTGTTGCATATAAGACCTCTCCAATTTCAGTGCCGTATGATGGGTTATATATCTTTGCTGAATTGTTAGATTCAGATGATGATTGTCCATTTATATAGCTTTCAACTTTGTACATATAATTTCTCTTTAGGTAAGTCGTGTAATATTTAATTTATACTTAAAAGTAACAATTGACTATCCTAACCACTTGACTAAAATAAATCAATCCATAAACTTTTGATATGCAAAATTTTGATATAGCCATAGTTGGTTTCGGTCCTGTTGGAGCAGCAGCAGCAAACATGTTTGCTCAAAGTGGATTTAATATCATTGTGCTAGAACCAAAACATGAAATTTGGGACATACCAAGGGCTGTTCATTTTGATGGGCAAACTCAAAGAATATTTCAATCAATGGAAATTTTTGATCAAATTCAAGAAATTATAGACCCTATTTTAGGTGTAAATTTCATCAATAAAAATGGAAAAGAGCTTTTAAGTGTAAGTTTTGAGAGCCACCCCAAACTTAATGGTTACTATGATGGAGTAATGTTTAATCAGCCTAAATTTGAAGAAATATTAAGAAAGAATGCATCTAAATATAACAATATTGAATTAAAACTTGGCTGGCAAGTTGAAAAATTAGATTCCAAGATAGATACAAATATATTAGAGATAACTAATAAAGCAACAAACCAAACGGAATCATTAACATCTACTTACGTGCTTGCTGCTGATGGGGCTGATAGTTTTGTGCGTAGGAGCTTGAATATAAAAATGCATGATTATAAGTGTGATCAGGATTGGGTTGTTGTTGATTACTTAATAGATAGAAAATACAAAGTTTTAGATAAATCAAGATATCAAATTTGTGACTATAAAAGGCCAACCACCCTTCTCCCCATCACAAACAACCATATTCGATGGGAGTTTAAAATCAATCCTGAGGATGACCTCGATAAACTTGAAAGCGAAGAAAACATAAGGGCCCTCATGAAACCTCATATTTGGAGATTAAATCCTGATATTGATATTAATAGCGGCACTTTAATCCGGTCTAGTAAATACTCATTTCATGGATTGCTGGTTGATGATTTTAAAATTAATAACTGCTTTTTAATTGGTGATGCTGCACACCAGACACCCCCTTTTCTAGGTCAAGGCCTATGTCAAGGAATCAAGGACTCATATAACTTGTGCTGGAAACTAAAAGGTATAAATGATGGAATATATAACAAAAAAATTCTTGATACATTTTCTACAGAGAGGAGAGAAATTAATGATTTCATGATTCGCACTGCCATAAAACAAGGTAATGTAATTGGAACTCAAAACATGGTGAAGGCATTTATGCGGGACACTTTTTTTTCAATTGCAAAAATTTTTCCGAAAGCATTGTCAGCATTAAAATTCCAATATAGCTGGAAATTAAATAATGGTTTGATCGATAAAGATTTATTTCCAAATGTTGCAAATGGAGTGATTATTCCCCAGCCTGACATTAATGTTAGAGTTGACAACAAGCAATTTGATCAATACCTAGGTGAATCATTCTCATTAATAATTTTGAACGAAGATGAGACTTTAATTGATGACATATCCAACATTGAATTCATGGATATATTTAAAAATAATATCCATATTTTTAATAGTAAGCACCCCTTTTTAAAAGATGGTAGGCTGGCGAAATGGTCTCGTGAAAATTCCATATCTGCAGCAATCATTAGGCCGGATAAGCACATATATGGTTGTTGTGATGGAGTAGATATCATTAAAAAAATCGAAAAACTTGTTAAAAATCTTCATAATGAACTAAACGCTTAGATAAAGATTATGGATAAAAGTACTTATAAAGGACGAAAAAACGTTGAGAAACAGTTAATAAATTCAGCGGCTGAATTAGTAGGGTCCATTGGGCCGAATCAGCTTTCAATAAGAGATATTGCTGATCATGCAGGCGTTAATCATGCTCAAATACATCATTACTTTGGTGGCAAACAAGGACTTTTAGAGGCCACATATAAACAATTAGCATTTGAGCATATGGAACAACTAGAAAGACGCAACGTAAATCCTGATAATCTCGGAAAAGAGCCATTATCTGATATAACTGATAACTATTTTAGAGCAATTATAAGAGCTGTTCTTGATAAAAAAATGGATCTGGTCAGAATTCAGGTAGACGCAGGTTACTCCATGTCTAGAAAAACTCTTGCTGAATTAACAAAACTATCAGGACTAAAGAAACCAACTGCCGAAATAAAAGCTGCTGTAGCTTTGGTTATGGCTTTGGAGTTTGGTTATGCATCAATGAAAGATTATATAAAAGAAGTTTTAAAGATATCTGATAAGGATCTCCCGGTTTTTATGAATTTATTTTATGAAGCCAGAGAATTAGGATTAAAGAAAATTCTTCAGAAATGAGAATATTAATATTTTTAATATTGTTCGTAAGTGCAACCATACACTCCAAGCCAAATGTAATAATCATACTCACTGATGATTTGGGCTGGGGCGATGTCTCGTACCATGGAGGGCATATTCCAACTCCAAACATAGATGCGTTAGCTAAAAATGGTGTTGAACTCAACAGGTTTTATGCAAGTCCTGTCTGTAGTCCAACAAGAGCATCATTGTTAACAGGTCTTCATATATTTAATCATGGGATTGTTAGGCCCCTGGCAAATCCAACTGCAGAGCAATATGGGCTCCCGGTTGATTTAAAAATAATGCCGCAGTTTTTTAAAGAAGCAGGCTATCAAACAGCCCTATCAGGTAAATGGCACTTGGGAATGCATTTGGAAGAATATTGGCCCACTAACAGAGGTTTCGATCAAAGTTATGGTCATATGCTTGGTGGGATAGGTTACTTTGATCATGTGCACTCATCAAGATTAGATTGGCATAGAAATGAAGAGCCTCTCTATGAAGATGGGTACTCAACAGAGCTTATAGCAAATGAAGCAGTCAGAATTATCGAAACTAAAGATCCTGATCGCCCTCTCTTTCTTTATGTAGCTTTTAATGCACCCCACACTCCAATTCAGGCTCCTGATAAAAATATTGAATTATTTAGCGATATTGAAGATCCGCTGGATAGAGCATATGCAGCAAATGTTAATGCTCTAGATACTGAGATTGGAAAAATAATTCATGCAATCGAAGATCAGGGGATCATAGAGGAAACAATAATAGTTTTTTTTAGTGATAATGGTCCTGTATTTGATATAAACCCTATCATTGCAGTATTAGCACCAGGCTTAGTAGAGGCCAGAGGAAGCACAGCTGGTCTTCCTGGAAGTAAAACTTCTGCTCGAGAAGGAGGCATAAGAGTTCCTGCTAGTATTATGTGGAAAGGAGTTTTGGATAACTCAAAAAGTGATCAATATTTATTTGTTCAAGATTTACTCCCAACTCTGCTATCAGCAGCAGAAATAGAAGTCAGTGATCTAACAGTCTTCGATGGAACTGACAAATGGCAAAATTTAGTCACTGGTACTCTTCAAGCTCCAAATAATGATTTTGTTGGAGCAAAAATCGTATTTGATGAGCGAGCTTTATTTAACGATGAATGGAAGTTACATTTTCGTAAGCCAGTAATGCTTGATGTGGAAGGTACTTATTCATTATTTAATGTTAATGATGATCCATTTGAATCAAAGGATTTATCTGAGATTGAAGTACAGGTTTTTAACTCAATGAAAGCAACTATGATTGGCATGAAACAAAGAGAGGTAATACCTTTAATCGACCCAGCCCACTTTTATAACTATGGAGATACTGAGGGAGGGCCTGTAATTGGATCACCATGGCTTGACATGGACTATGATATAAGTGAATTACCTTCCCCAACTAAAAGTTTTTTCATAATAGTTTGGGTTATGATTTTGGCTTTTAAATATTATTGGATTGGATTAATGTTGTTACTAGCTGGTGTAATATTTTCAATTAGAAAACTTAGAGCCTCTAAATAATCTTACAAACCTCATCAAAATTTAATCTAGGTAACCTTTGAAATATCTTAGTAGAGTCGCCATACCCAATACAGCATAAAAAATTAGATTTTATATTTGTATCAGAAAAAAATGTCTCGTCGATTAATTGATTATCAAATCCAGACATAGGTCCACAATCTAGCCCCATAGCTCTTGCAACCATCATTAAATAAGCTCCCTGCAAGCTACTATTCCTAAAAGCAGTCGAAACATTCATCTCATCATTACCTTTATACATAGGAGCAACATCCATATGAGGAAATAATTTTGTCATATGATCTGAAAAATCGAGATCATAAGCAATAATCGCAACAACTGGTGCAGTCATAACCTTGGGAATATTATTAGGTAGTAAAGCAGACTCAAGCTTAGCTTTTTCAGCTTCAGATTTTACAAATATAAATCGGGCAGGAGAACAATTTGTGCTTGTAGGCCCCATTTTAACAAGATCATATAATGAATGAATCATGACATCACTAACAGCTTTATTTTGCCATCCATTCATACTTCTCGCCTCACCAAAGATAAGGTTCAGGCCCTCTTCATCCAAAGGATTAGTTCGGTCTTTTAAATCTTTAAATTTGTCTTGTGCGGCAGTAACTATTTGTTTTTGCTCTTCTGTTAAATCATCTAGCATTATTTATCCTCCTCAGGATTCATAGGTATTTCACCCCTCTCAACCATTGCCACCACTTGATCAAGCCTTGGATTTTTTCTTACTTCTTCAAGTTGATCATTAGGCACAGATACGCCAAATGATGATGGTGCAAAGGGTCCATACTGAGCCATGATTGTATCTCTAAATGGTGTTTTTTCAGGAGGATGAGAGGAATCTAAGAAATCACCATCTGTCCAATGTTCATGTGTAAAACCATAGGCATCTCTCCAATAGTCATACATTTGACTTCCTAATAGGTGTCTACCAATTCCCCACTCATGAGGATATTTATCTACTGATTTTAGATGATGATGACCAGCCATTAAATCATCCACTGATCCAGATACTTCATAGCCTGCGTGACCGTATGGAGCAAAGTCTCCTTCTCCAGGAAATTGAACATTATTTAGTATGTGATGGTCAGCTGGTATATCCCCTGTATCTGCTCGCATAAAAGCACCCATATGATCTGAGCCATCAGGGCCCATAATGTAATTTGTCACAAGCAAGCCTAAGTTCTCTGAATACCACCTTATTGACTCTTTTGCGTCTTTACAGTTTATAGCTGTATGACCTACCCTCTTAACAGATGTTCTTAAGTTATAAACCCACTTATCATCTTCCAGTTGCCATTCATCTGAGGCTTGACCAATTCTCTGCAGTTCATTCACCCGATCCTCATCATTAGGAGAATTTGATTTTATCCTCTCTGTGCTGTTACCAGTATTTAGTTTTGGTGATGTTTTATATTCTGGTTCAACTTCATTAATTCCATAATAAATTTCTATTTCTAAGCCCTCTGGATCAATTAATGTTACTTTTTTGCCTCCACCTGGCTCATCATTATCAACGATTTCAACATTTAGATTAGTTGATAAATTTTGAAGATCCTCAAAAGCATTCACCTTATATGCCATTCCAATGCACTTATTTTGATCTCCCTTCGATGCAACATATATATATGGGTATGAGCCAGAGCCCTTAAAAAAAATAGAATTGTCTGTTTCATATGCTAGCTGACAACCAAAATGGTTCATGAACTCTTTTTGTTTATCTAGGTCAACTAATTCGAAACGTGTAAAAATCAAATCAGAAATTTTACATATTGGTTGTGACATTTTCTTTCTCCTTTAAAAGTCTGTTTAATTCATCCCATAGCAAGTCGTTATATGTATTTGCGCCATCACCATACAGTTTGTTTATCTCGGGTTCCCACTCTCCTGTAACATAATCTAGGATACCTTCCTTATAACTGTTTCTATTAGATAGAGTCTTCCAGTATTTTTTTAGATAAGGTAATTTGTTACTTTCAAAAACACTGCCAAATCTCATTTCTTGAACTCTATGAAGGAGTGACGTCATGCAGCAATCAATTGCTGTATATTTATCACCCATCATAAATTCTTTCTGATGATTTAATGCAGCTTCAATGGTAATGAGATGTTGAGCCAACATTATAGTCATCTTTTTATTAAGACTTGTTGGTGGCTTGCCTAAAATTCTTAACAAGATAAAAATCGGAACTCTTTTCTTAATAGAGTGCTTAGTTGCATAATCCCAGATAATACTGATTAAGGATCTTTTGCATAACATCTTGACTAGCAATGGGGCTGAAATACCGCCAGCAGTAGTTCCTAGAGTATCACCAAGGTCTTTGTTCTCATCTAATGCTACAAAATCCAATAACTTATCAAAAACATTAATATCTACGTTATTGGGAAACAATTCTTCCCCTTGATGAGAATACTTTTGATCTATGTGCCTCATTATTTGTATGCTATCTGGTATAGGGTTCCCATCATCAACAAGTGTTGGTACAAGGTTTTTAGGATTTAATTTTTTATATTCTTTATTTAGATGGTCTCCCTTCGATTCTAAATAAATTAAATTATATTTATACGTTAATTTTTTTTCAGACAAAGCCACCCTTGCCATATTTGATGCAACTGACTCACCATATCCATATAGTTCTAAATTCATCAACATATAAATTGTTATTTAAGTCTTAAAAGTAAAACATAATTTATAGTTTTATCCAACTGGTTAGTAAAAATAGAATAATTGTTTTAATTTTTAACCACTTGGTTATTGTAATTTTTTATCCAACTGGTTAAAGTGTAAGTATATAAAATTCATGGGGGAAAAAATGATTGAATTCAATAGAAATTTTTTAATATCAACTCTGCTGTTTACAACAGTAATTTCATTCACGCAAAATATTTTTGCTCAATCGGTATCTGACTCTAGGCTAGAAGAAGTTGTTGTTACTGCTCAAAAAAAGGAACAGGGGCTTTCAGAGGTTCCGATCTCTATTCAAGTTCTTTCAGGCAACAAAATTGATACTCTTGGAATTACAAGCTTAGAAGATCTTCAAACTCATGTACCTGGATTAATGATCAACAAGGGTGCTGCACAGTTTAATATTTATATTAGAGGTGTTGGCTCAGGAACAAACAAAGGATTTTCTCAATCAGTTACTCAATTTATTGATGGCATGCCTATTGCAAGGGGCGAACAATACTTATCTGCCCTATTAGATGTTGAAAGAGTAGAAGTTTTAAAGGGCACCCAAGGTGTATTGTTTGGTAAAAATACAATCGGTGGAGTCGTAAACATGGTCAGCAAATCTCCTGTCATAGGCGGTGATGCAGATGGACATTGGTCAATTGAGACAGTTCCGGAATGGAACACCATTAAAGTGCAAGCGGCTTCAAGTTTCCCTGTCAGCGATACATTTGCAATGAGGCTAGCAGCGACCGTAGAAGAGTCAGATGGTTGGACATACAACGCTTTACTTAAAGAAGATGGGCCTTCAAGCGAAAGCACAGCTTTAAGAGCAACATTTTTATGGCAGCTTGATAATGCTGAGATAAACTTAAAAGCATTCACCTCATCACATGAAAAAGCTGGTCAACATGGAGGCACCGATACATATCGAACACCTGTACCCGTCGGGTTAATGGCTAGATATGGCTATACGGCAACGTTTATTTCACAAAGCATTATGGCGAGAGCCTTTCCAAATCAAGTAGTTGGACAACCTGGTATTACTTATTTAGATAATACTAGCGCTGGTTTACCTACAGGTGGATCGGTTGATTCGGACAACGTGATTTTAAATATCTCATCAACATGGGGTGACTTTGATGTTAAATCAACGACATCTTTTTCAACTTATGATTATGGTTGGGGTTTAGATGCCGACTTTGGACCGTTAGATTTTCTCTCAACTGATAACTTTAATGAATTTGAGCAATTCTCTCAGGAATTCGTCATTACATCTCCCTCTAGTGAAAGTTTTGAATACATTGCTGGGGTTTACTATGAAGAGATCGAGATGGATGTTGCAAACAATGGATTGTTTGACTTATCTGTAGGTGGAGAATTTGCAAAGTCATTTGGGT
>Ga0213869_10001182_pt1 | contig 19898 bp, 53 predicted proteins | sample PICome_10_FD_160083 | JGI IMG/M metagenome (GOLD analysis project Ga0213869, IMG submission 160083) | Coastal seawater microbial communities near Pivers Island, North Carolina, United States - PICO132 | ecosystem: Environmental > Aquatic > Marine > Coastal | place: USA: North Carolina...
GATTATCAGGACAACAAGGTTATTTATCTGATTTATTTATTAATAAAACTGTTGGACCAAGTTCAAGAGAACCTTGGTATCAGTTTGCTCCTGCGTTTCAAATTGCTAGAGGTGCAGGTGAAATTGTACAAGCAACTTTATTAGGTGATTTTGATAAAGCATTAAAAAAGTTTAGTAAAGACATAGCACCTTTTCCTGAATGGAGAAATTGGATTAGTAAATTATGGGGAGCAGAAACTGTTAGAGGTGATATGCCTATCAAAGGTCGTAAATTAACTCCACTTAAATTATCTACTGGTGATATTGCAACAGTAGGTATGTCTGGTTTAAATACTGAATTAAAACAAAATGAAGAACAAGAAATTAATTTAGTTTCTGAGAAGAGTGAAAAACAAGCACCAGTTAAAGAAATAATATTACCTAAGAAAAAACCTGTTGTTAAAGAACAAATAAATAGTTTAATACCTAAGTCAATGACAGTAGATACTACTACAGGTGAAGGTGCTAATATTTTACCTATTGATGAAACAAAAGTTAAAAAAGATTATAGTAAAATTTCTGATTTAGAACCTGCTAAAAAGAAATGGTTAATAGATACAGCACAAAAAGTTTATACTATTAATAAAGATGAAATAGTACCGAGTGATATTATTTTAGCTATTAATAGTGGTGAGACTGGTTGGGGTTCATCTAGATTTTTTAAAGAAGGAAGTAATAATTTATTTAACTTTCAATCTTTTGATGATAAAGAAGAATCTATAGATGCAAAAGAAAGTAAAGCTAAAATTAAAAAATTTAAAACACAAGAAGATTCTATCATTCAGTTTTTAGATTGGGTACAAACAAAACCTAGTTATGAGGGAGTAAGAAAAGAAATAAAACTTTACAATGAGGGTAAAGGAAGTAAAGAAAATATTATAAAAGCTATAGCTAAGACAGGATTTGCTGAAGATAAACAATGGAGTAATAAAATAACATCTATATTAAATAGTAGAATAGATGGTAAACATAAAAAAGAATTAGAAAGTTTTAGAGATTCACTTTCATTTGATAAAAAAAAATTTAATATAGGTGGTATGGTAGGAAAAGCTATAGCAAAAGGACTATCAAAAGCTACAGTTAAAAGAGGTGATACAGCAATATCAACTACAGTAGGTACATATAAAAAAGTTAATAAAATATTTGATGATGCTAATGTTAAAACTGTACATGATTTTGGTTCTGGTTTAGGTTTAGGTTCAAAAGAATTTACAAATAAAATAGTAACAAATCATGAACCTTTTGTTCCAGTAGAAAAAATTATAAAAGTAAAAGGTAAAGTACCTGATTATAAAACAGCAGATGATGTTATATTTACAGAAGGATTTGCTTCTAAAGATGGTGTTGTTAATGCTAATGTATTAAATGTAATTGAAGACCCTATTGAAAGAGCAAATGTTGTTAAACAAATATCACAATTAATTAGTAATAAAGGAATGGCTGTTATTACAACAAGAGGTAGTGAAGTTACTAAAGCAGCCCAAGCTTCTAAGAATGCTACACCATTTAATGATGGATGGATATTTGGTAAGGGAGATAAGAAGACTTTTCAAAAAGGATATAGTCAAAAAGAATTAGAACAATATATTAAAAGTATTTTAGGTGATAAATTTAAAGTAGAAAAAATACCTAGTAAATATAAAATAGGAACATCAGGAGTAATAATTAAAAAGAATAAATAATATGACACCAAGAACTAAAACAGATATGATTGTTATCCATTGTTCAGCAACACCTGCTGATATGGATGTAGATGCAGCTAAGATTAAACATTGGCATACAGTTGATAATGGATGGGATGATATTGGTTATCACTATGTAATTAAAAGAGATGGTACATTAGAGACTGGCAGAGAAGAACATAGAACAGGTTCTCATGCTAGACAAGTTAATGGTACATCAATAGGAATTTGTATGATAGGTGGCTCTGATAAATCAGGTGGTTGGGAAAATAATTTTAATGAAGAACAATTTGAAACACTAAAAGATATAGTAATTAAATTAAAAGATAAATATAATATAACAAAAATAATAGGACACTATGAAGTAGATGATGTTAAGAAGTGTCCTTCATTTGATGTAAAAGAATGGAGAGAAAACAATGTGGTTTAGTGCAATTAAACTAGCAGTTAATGCTGGTTCTCATATATATAAAAAGAAACAAGAAACAAAAATGATGATGGCTAATGCTCAAGCTAAACACGCAGAGAAGATGGCTGCTGGAGAGATAGAGTATAGTGGTAAGTTATTAGAAGCAAGACAATCGGACTGGAAAGACGAAGCAGTTTTGATAATTTTAACTTTGCCAATTTTGGTAATTGCTTGGGGAGTATTTAGTGATGACCCAAACGCATCTCAAAAAATAAAAGAGTTCTTCGAACAATTCCAACAGCTTCCTAGTTGGTTTACTAATTTGTGGATTTTAGTTGTTGCAAGTATTTATGGTATTAAAGGAACACAAATATTTAAAGGTGGTAAAAAATAAATGATTGATAACTTTTTTTATAAAGCTTGTGGTTTAATAGATAATTTATTTTCATGGTTAGAAACTTATTCAATTAAATTTACTACTTGGTTATGGCACTCAAGAGTAAACATACTAAGAAAGAAAAGACAAAATGAGAGACACAAAACTTCTAGAAGAATTTAAAAAAAAGGTTGAAAGAAAATTTAAAGAGATGAACATATTTAAGAACCTTAGAAAAGAAGTAGAGACTGGTGCTAATGGTACTCAGTCTTATATAATAAAAGAAGGTGTTAACAAAGGTAAGAAAGCAACTAAATAATATGGGATGTAGTTATGAATTATTATTTTACAGGTTTATTAATTGTAGCTTTTGTATTGTTAGCATTATTTGGAGGACCTAATATATGAAAATATCTGAAAATACATCAGTAAGTATGCCAGTTAAAAATATGATAGGAATTGTAGTAGGAGTAGCTATGGGTGTATTTGCTTATACAGAAGTTACTGCTAGACTTACCAGTTTAGAAACATCAAGAGAATTATTTCAAGCAGACTTACTAAAAAAGTCAGAGCAGAAGCCTACAGACCAAGAACAATTTATGTTGATAGAATCGTTGTTTGAAGATGTAGAAAAATTAATTGAGAATCAAGAACAGAATATGACTAACAAAGTTAATATAGAATTTCTTAAATCTCAATTAGAAAAATCTTTAAATGATGTAGAAGAACTAAAAGATAAGGTAAGAGCAAATGGAAACAGTCATTAATACAGTCGTAGCATTATGTATGTTTATAGCAGGAGAGTTAACTGAACACAGGATACAACCTGCGATGAGTGATTGTTTAAAAGGAAAAAGAGTAGCTGAGAGAACAGCTAATGATAATATAGAATATAAATGTGGGAAAGTAAAAGTTGAACTTGAAGAAAATATAGATGGTTCAAAAGCAATTAAAAAAATAATAGAAGAATGACAGTAGCAAAAATTTATATACTAACAATAATGTTATGTTCAGTAGGACAACCTCAATGTGTATTACCACAAGTAATTAGTGAACATAATACTCATTATGATTGTGTTAAAAAAGGGATGGGTGATGGTTATGAAATTTTATTTGAAAGGGATTTAACTAAACAACAAATTAATAAAAGTCAACTTTATGTTAAATTTAGTTGTGTTGCTAAAGATATAATTGAATCTTAGGAATGATATACATCCGAAGCAATCTTTTCTAAGTCTTCAGTTAACATACCAAACTTAGCATCACATTCTTTTAAGAGTGCTTTAATCACTCCAGCATTTTCTTTTTTAAAATGTAAATGAATTTTATCTAAAGGATACTTAGATAATTCTGTAATAAATTGTCCTTGATTATTAATAATTAATTTAAAGCCCATCAAGTGTGCTTCTTTTCTTTTAACTCTTTTCTTTTGTTTAAGTTTTCGATTGGTTTTCATGCTTCTCTTTCAGTAAGTCAACAAGAAAATCATCATCATTCTTCTCGCTTTTAAGTTTAGTCATAGGAGTATCACCTTCTTTATAGGTTTCAATCGTTCTAATTCTAACAGGATTAGTCATGAATACAGGAAACTTAGGATTCTCTAAAGATTTAACCATAAAGAAACCATCTTCAGCAACACCAAATGTTTCTACTCTTTTAATATCTATATCATCTGAACCAATTAAACAAACTCTTAGATTATAAATTTCTTTTTTTTCAGGTGGTTTAATATTCTTACCATTTAAACCTACTATATTATTTGTCATTAATAATTTCCTTATTATGTATATCTTCTATAACAACAGGTGCAACTTCTCCTTGTTGTCCATCATCATCAGCTAAACTATCTACACTTTCAGTATACATTTCATTTAATTTTTCATTGTTTCTTGTTATCTTTAATTTAAGATGGTCTTTCAATGCATCAATCTTAACATGAAGTATTTTATCTAAGTGTCTGTTAATACCATACATAGGTAAATCATTTAGTGCTGAGATAATTCTGCGAAAACCTCTTGCTCTTTTTTCTAGTTGTGTTATTTGTGATTCATTAGTCATAGTCTCTCTCCAATATCATTTCTAAATAGTGAATTGCTTTTTCTATATCTTTTTGTTTTCCTTTTTTAGAGTGTCTACAAATATATTTAATTGCATTACCCTCTGCAAATAATAATTGATTCTCATTTATAAAATGGGCAGGTTGAATTTTCATACCTTTATAATGGTCGCCATCAACTTGCTTATTTAAGCTGTCATATGCAACACCTTTAAACATTTCTTTACTTGGCATTATATTATATTATCCTGTCTTCTTAATTGTTTTTCAGTTGGTTGTAACATATCATTTAAATCATCTATTGTCAACTCTGAATTTCTTTTTAGTTTCTTTACTATCCATTTATAAGACCAAGGTTGTAATCTAAATTGTTGTTGAGCATCATAATAATGAGTTTGATTAGGTATAAAATCAAATACATTTTTATAAGTAATCTTACTAGCTTCTTCTTTAGACAACAAAGACTGCAACCACTCAACAAGTATATGTCTTGCTTTTCTTCTTATAGGTTTCATTTGTTTACTGTTCATTTTCTTTCTTTCCATGACAAACTTCATATGAAGCATTACAATTTTTACAACTATAATTACTTACAAATAAATATTCATCACTATCATAAACATCTTCAGCATCAAAATCATTACCCCAAAGAACATCACCATTACAAATAAAACATTTCATTACTTGAGTTCCTTAAAATTAGTTTCTCTATCAAAATATTTATACTCTACAATAATAGGTTCAAATGTTTCTAAACATTCTAGTACATCTGTCTTCTTAAATTCCTTACAAGAATAAACATCTAGCTGTACTAATGCAGGTTGAGGTTCATCCCATGTATGAATACCAATGTGTGAAGTATCTATAATAGCAACACCACTTAATCCTTTGTTACCTTTCTTAGTAACTCTAGATGAATAAGGTCCTGCTAGTATATTCATATCTATTTTATTAATTAAATTATTCATCCAAGTAACTGTATCTTCTTCAGTAGCTAAAGGTTTCTTTACCTCTGCTCTAATTAACAGGTGCTTGTGTATCAGTTCTTTTTCCATAGTTTTCTAATTGTTCCTTATATTGATTTGTAATTTCATCTACATTAGGTTCTTTAACAACCTCAGCTAACATAACATTCTTATTAGAATATTTAAATACTCTTAAACCTTTACCACCATTAGCATCAGAATGACATTCCCATTTGTGTGGACAAAACATACAACCAGTAGCTAAAGTTTTATTACCATTCTTTTCTGTCTTAAACTCATAACATTTTTCTGGAGGAGTGTCTTGTTCTAAAGCAGTATTTAAATTTTTAATTAAAGATTTAACATTTGGTTTAGCCATATCATCTGGTTTGTAAAAACAAATATCACCAGAAGATTTATCAACAACAAGAAAGCCACCTGCTTTTGTATCACAACCTTCTTCATATCCTGCTAACTGGGCATGATAACCAAAAGGGTCATCACCAACTATTTCACCTGATTGAAATTTTTTAAAACTAAAAGGTGATGCTGACTTAACATCACATACTTCACCATCAATGATACTGTCTATGTGTCCTGATACTCCTGACACTTCAACTTTTCTTTGTTGGTCTTTGATAGTATGTCCTGCAAGTTCAGCTAAATATAAAACTAAATGTTCAATGATATGACCATATAAAAATTTTAAATTTAATCCTGTGTCTTCATTCTTTCTATCTTTAGGACTATGTTTATCATACCATAGTTGTCTTGCAGGTTTACCAATAGAAGACATTCTAAGTTTGCCTTCATACTTTTCTGATTTTACTTGAGAAGTATTCCAAGCTAGAACAGCTTCTTTAATATTATTAAGAAAAACATTTAAGTTTTCCTCTGTCATGTTGGCAGGTTTACCAGTAGATATATCAGAAATCAATTGCTTGATGTCTGTTGCTATCGTACTAATGTGTTTCTGACCAGTTGTTTCCGATTTTATATTCGCCATTTAGTGGACACCTTACATTTAATTGTTTACCTGCATCTATAATTGATTGTACTGCTAGTCTTCCAAACTCTTCGGCTCTACTTTCTTCAACCTCGTATTGAAATTCATCATGTACATTTACAACTGGAAATGCTTTGATTTGTTTTCTTATAACATATTCTTCTAGCAATGTCAACGCATACTTCATAACAATAGCACCTGCTCCTTGTAATAAAGTATTCAATGCTGCATGAGGATATCTTATTATTATTTTTCTTTGGTCAAGTCCTCTGACCCATCTTCGTTGAGCCACTCTTTCCACTTTTTCTCGTAAGCTTCTAAGACTTGGTGTTGCTCTAAGAAATTTTTCTTTAGCTCGTTCTCCATCTCTTTCCGAACCTCCAATGATACTTCCGATTTTTTTTGAACCTGCTCCATAGATAAATGCGTAGATAAAAGTCTTCGCCTTATCTCTTGATTCCAGACCAGCAGCATTTTGATTTGCTGTGTGTATATCTCCATTAACGACTTCATGTGTGTACCTTTCATCATTCATATAGTGTGCTAACATTCTTAACTCAAGTCCAGAAGCATCAACACCTACTAGTTTATAACCTTTGTTTACTGTCCATAATGCCCTACATTCTTTACCATAAGGAGAGTACACAGCAGGAATCTGAGCCATGTTGGGCGACTGGTGGCTCATTCTTCCAGTTATTGTACCATTGGTAATAACTTTGCCATGTACTCTACCATCTTCCTTAATGCCTTCAATCCAAGAATTAACTTGAGCAATTCTTTTCTGTAGCATTAAGAATCTATTTATTAATTTAGCTTCAGGTATATTATGTATTTCAGATAATACTTTCTCATCAACAATCACATGACCTTTATCTGTTTTCTTCTTAGGTTTCCACCCAAGTAACATTAGTCGTTCAGCAATCTGTTGCCTTGAACCTAAATTAAATTCCTTGTATTTAACTTTAGTAAAGGGAACACCCTTCACATAACCTCTTGCTTTGTTATTAGACTTAGGAATAAACTCTTCTTCTACTTTCATTGGAGGAAAAGTTTGTCTTACCTTAGTAGTCAAGTCATTCATATCTTCTTGAAACTTAGATTGTAATTCATATGCTTCAATAACATTAATCTTAAATCCTTGTTCATGTTGTTTCTGAATTATTTGTGCAACCTTATGTTCCAATTCAACTGATTGTCCAAAGTCTTTTGTTTTATTAATTAAAAATTTATAAAGTCTTTCAGTTAGTTCAACATCATTTCTACAATAAGTTAACATATCTTCAGAGAAATAATCAAACTGTTCAAAGTGTATTTTACTTTGACCTAACTTAGTACCCCAATTTTTTAATGAGTGTCCACCTTCTATCATAGGATTTAATAACCTAGATAAAACTAAAGTATCAGTTACTTTACAATTAGTAAATACATCATAACCAAAAATTTTATTGACAACTGGTATATCAAATCCAATTATATTATGACCTATAACTTCATCAGTTTGTTTTATTAATTCAGCAAACCTATGTAACCTATCTTCTTTAAACTGATAATAAGTATCGCCATGTTTACAAACAATACACCATATCTTATCAGCAGTCATGGTTGTTTCTATATCAAATACAACTTTATTAAAAGTCATCTGACTTCACCTCATTAAGTCTACCAGTATCTATATCATATTTTAAATCACAACAAGGACCTGTAATACCAGAGAATCTATTCTTTAATACTCTTATCCTAGTGGTGTTCCTAATATCAGGGTCATCGTTCTGTGCGTCTCTCTCAAGCCCAATAACCATGTCACTTAGCTGACCTATACTAGCCGAACCTCTAAGCTGTGATAAAGAAGTTGATGCTCCCTCTTCATGACCCTTACCTTCAGGTCTTCTAAGGTGTGATACAACTATCATAGATACCCCTGTCTCTTGAACAAGTGTTCTAAGTCTAGTCATAATTTCATCTAATGCTCTTCTCTCATCACCATGTTGTTGGTCGGATACAATAATACTTATATGGTCAATCACTATGTATTTACAGTCTTGACCTTTAGCTAAGAACCTAACTCTTGAAACAATATTATCAATAGAGTTAGAACCAAAGTGGTCAAACATAAATACTCTACCAGTACCTACTGTTGCTTTAAAGTAAGTTGTCATTTCTTCTTTGCTTACATGAACATCTGGTAAGTGCAATCTTTGATTAGCTTCAACACTCATCAAACCTTTTGAAGTTATGACTGGTGTTTCTTCTAACATTAACAAACCAATATTATCTTCAGTTGATTTTATAATGTGATGTACTACCTCTCTCATTACTTGTGTCTTACCTAATCCAGACCCTGCTGTAAATGTAACTAACTCTGAAGGTCTTAGACCATATGTAATTTTATTCAATCCTTCAAAAGGATATTGAACAAATGATTTTGTTACTGGTTTAAGTACATCATCTAATAATGTACTAGCATTTATAATTCCATCAGGTGCAAATTTCTTAGCATCCCAAAATGTTTTATTATATATTTGTATTTTGTTTTGAGTTAAACAATCTGAAGCATCTTTAAATCCTTCAGGTAAATGCATGACTTTACATTTTCCTGGAGAAAATAATTCTGCAACTTTCATTGCACCTTCTCTACCTTGTGGGTCATTATCAAAATTTATAATAACATTATCAAAATTATTTTCTAACCACTCTAAACTATTTTTAATATCTTTTACTGCTGAAGATATTCCATTCTTAATACTTACTACTGGTGTATGATAGTTACCCTTTAACATCATCTGATAAGATGATAAAGCATCTAACTCTCCTTCAGTTATAATACAGTATTTGTTTTTAGAAAAAAGATGTTGACCAAACAAACCAGAATCTTTTGTATTACCTTGTATACTAAATTCTTTTAGCTTAGTATATCTAGTCTTGGTTGCTATCTTTGCACCTTGAGTATCATGATATGGATAGTAATGATTAGTTATTGTACCCATATTATCCATCTTAACTGTAACTCCAAACTTCTTACAGGTATCTTCAGAAATATTTCTATCTATAATTTCTGCATAGTTAGAATCTTTCATGAAGTCTTTTACTTCATATTCGTTTTTACTTTGTGTTATTGTTGGTTGTAATTCCATATCGTATTCCTTTATAAATTCTTGACATGAAAAACAATAAGCTGAATTGTCTGCGTTAACAGATACTGCATCACTACTTGAACATAGTGGACAGGGTAGGTGATATTTTACAAAACCTTTTTTATTTATTTCTTCCATTGTCGCCCTTAGTTAAATTAATTTAGTCCAAAAAAAAGGAGTGGCAATCTCTCGCCACCCCCTCGGAGTAAGAAAAAATGAAAAGTAAATTTCATTTCAACAGTTGGATAGTACTAAAAATCATCCTTGATGTCAACACCATTTGCAGATTGTTCTACTTCAAAATCTTCTCTAGGTGTATACTCTACTAGGTCTATTACCTGAACAGCTTGTAAGTCTAAGCCCATACCTTTTTTACCTTTGAAGTTCCATTCATAAGGTTTGTACATTACTTTAACTTTACTTCCATTACCTACTATTTTATCTAGTGGGTTCTTAGAAGCATCAACTAATTGTGGTTGAGTATTCTTATCACCATTAGCTTTACTGCATTTTCTTTTAAACTTTACTATATTAGGAATAGTAGTTTCATCAACAGTTGTTTCACCTACTTTTATTCCTTGCTCTTTTAATTCATTAGCAGACTTTTCATCTACTGATAAATCAATTGTCCACATAGGTTCAAACTTTTCGTTTGGTCGTGTCAGAGAAGCCCAGTAAGCTGTGCCTTCAATTATTGCCATATGCATTTCCTTTGTTGTTATTGTTAATTATTATTGTATAACTATCATACTTCATCATCGTTGTCAACACTTGATTCATCTTTTTTTTCAAGTATTTCCTCTATCTTTTTATCAATGTTTAGTTTAATAGTTTGTTTCTTGTTCAGCTTTTCCTGAAGTTCACCTATCTTAGAACCCATAGATTGAATATCAGAATTAGCCTGTTCTAATTGTATTAGAATTTGTTTAATCTTACTATCTTTTTGTACGATAGTATCATTTAATTCTTGTTTCTCCTTTGTTAAATCAGAGATTGTAGATTTATATTCTTTTAATAAAGATTTATCTGTCATACTTATATTGCTATACACTCCTCAGTAAATAATAATTTTAAAGGTAACACTACACACTTCGATGCTCTATAATCTCCTATGTTTTTAGTGTGTGTCTTCTTATATTTCTTTACTATTTTTCTTAATCTTGATACTCTAAAGACTAACATACAATGTTCTTTTTTATTTAGTTCTAATATATGAAACCACCATTTAGATTCTGTCTTGTCTATGCCTGAAGGTTTATCTCTATACTCATACTCAATAGCAATGTTACCAGTCTTTCTCCACCATGCTCTCTCAGTTTTAATTTCTACTTTACTTCCTTTAAGTAAATCAGCTACTCTCTTCTCTCTTATTTGTCCATACTCTAAGTCTAAATCAAACTTAGTATTTTTTCCTGTTGCCATTTTAATATCGTTCCTGTTGATGAAAGGTACAAATATAATGAGTTAAAAACTTATGAATATTTTTATGCTTAAATAGTTTCTTAGCATTAGCTTCATGTAATTGCTTAAACTTTCTGATTATAAATGTAGGTTCTAAATTTGCGTAATCGCATATCTCACAGAAGTGTGAGTCATTTTTTGAAAACCAAGCCTTAGCTTCTTGGATTATTTCTTTTCTTCTATTACCCCATGCATGAATATCTATATCCAATGCATCCATAATTGCTCTGACAATAACACTTCGATATAATAATACTTCAGATGTAATTGCTCTACCTTCGCCTTGACTTATATTATGTGCTGTGTCATTATTCAATATCATATTTCATTTTATCAAACACCTTTTGTAACAAAGACTTTTTATTCTGCTTTATAATCTTCGAATGAAACTTTCTTGTTAGTAGATTTTTCGCTATCGGATTTCTTGATTTTATTTTTAAATGTTTCTTCATCAATTTCTTCTACTGTATGTCTACTATGTTTCACATCTTTACTAATTATATTTGAATATGGACTCCAATTTATTTTCTCTTTAACTTGTTCTAATGTAGTACCTGAATTATAATAGTCTTCAACGCATACATCTACATTGACCCATGTTTTTTTTAAAAAGAATTTGTTACTCATATTGAATGTCCTGTCTGTAAGTTATGTTGGATAAAAGATTTTGTCTTTGTTTTAAAGACAGTATCTCTATTATACATTATAACTTTTGTCTTAACAACCTCTCTAAAAAATAAATATTATGTAATAATATCAGTAGTTTAAAGAGGTTCAGGGTGTTGCCTTTCTATTGTAAGTTGTATTAATATTATGATGGTTGATGTCCAGTTTCTAAGAACACCTTCCATTCTTTTCTAAATGCAAAATCACATAAGTCAAACTGTGTCATTGCATCTTCTAAATCTATTGCATTAATAAATAAATGTACATTAGTTTTAATATTGTGAAACATATAAACATTATTGATGCTATCAACTTCATATCCACAATCTTCATGATTTTCTTTTTTCTTTTTCTTAGCCATTAGTATATCTCCTTTGATAATGACTTCATTACTTGTTCTTTGATAATTGATTTAACTTTTTTATTTCTAGTACCTCTACCAAAACCCATTACTTCAACATGAGTATCAAACCAATCACTACTTTCTTTTTCTTTATCTATTTTTTTCTTTGTTGTTTTTCTTTTAGCCATTAAGCTACCTCCTTTAAAATTGTTATTGCTCTTGCGTGTGCAGGATACCTTTTAATATATCCTTTCCACTCTATGTACCCAAGCATTTGATAAACACCACTCTTTGATTTAATATTCATGTACTCTCTTATCTCATCAAACTTAGGCATTATCTCATGTTTCTTTTTATAAGCTACTAAATATTTAAATAACTTTAATTGTCTTGGTGTTAACATTTCTTTCTCCAATCTTCTATAATTATTTCCTGCCATAATTAAAATGGAATGCCATCATCATCTACATTATCTTTTTTATTATAAGATACACTCTGCTCAAATAAAAAATATTCTAAGTCCTCATAATCATTTTCTGAAATCATTGCGTCAACAAAATAATCAGCACTATGTCTATTAATAAATTGTTTCTCTAAAATAAATCTATCTGAATGCGTAAACTTACTCATCACCATATATTTTTTTGTTTTATTTTTTTTCATTTTTATTTCTCCTTTTGTTATGTCTACCCATGTACCATTCTGAAGGTTCATAGTTCCATCGCTTACCATGATGTCCTCTTACATCAGCATACCACATACGCAGTTTTACTATTAATTTTTTTAAAAACATATTATCCTTATACACTAATTTGAAAAAATGTCAAGCATTAATTTACTACCTTAGCCTTACATATATTATTATCTATTAACCAATGTGCTTGTCTTCCAAACCAACCTTGAAGCTTCCAACAAACTCCAGTATCAATTAACATTTGCCATGCTCTTAATTCTTCCTCTGCACTATCACTTGGTATATAACCTTCAGCTATACCTACTGCTTGATGTATGTCCACTACTAACTCCTTTACTAAGTTTATCTTTTTATATTTTCTATAGTATTCAAGTTCAACTCTATTGTTAAATACTTTCCTACCAAAGATTGCTTTATTAACTCTAACTTTTTTGCTCATCTTCTATCTCTAGCTTTTATTATATTAAGTTGTTCCATAAGTATAGCTTCTATCATTGCTAACTTACTCTCATCTCTTTGTGTCCACTCTGAATTATTCATTTCAATAATGTCATACTTCCAACTCATCCAGTCTTCAAGTATTTCTTTCATCATGTCCTCTGTCATACCTTTGTACTTGCTCCTTTCATTCTATATTTTTCTTCTCTATATTCATCGTAGCTTTCAGTAGTCTTATTCCAAGTTAATCTAATGTTATCTCCTACATAATAAACACCACACAATGACATAATTTTAAAATCTTTTTTCTTAACCTCTACCATGCCATCAAATCTTACTATCCTACATCCATCACCAGTCCAATAACCTCCTCCATCTTCATCATCTTTAGTTATATTTTCTAAAAAGAAATGATTTAATATTCTGTAATCATGGTCATCACCTTCATGTCCAATGTCATCTAGTTGTTGGTCATTGTATATATGTCTATGTATATATTCAGCTTCACCATTTTGTTCGTGAAATTCACACAACCAATACTTCATGCTTCCCTCCTTAATCTTTTATATTCTGAATACATTCTTTGTAATTCATAACTATTACAATTAAAAATAAAGAATGCAACTTCATCCCTCATTTGTTTTCTATCTTCTTGAGCCTTAGCTTTATTGCTATCTATTACTTCAAAATGTTCTGGTGTTAGTCTTGTCATGTTATTAACTCCTCTTGTATCTCTGATAAGTAGTCATCTATTGATTGACTTATCTCATCTGGTAGTTCAACTATTGTTTTCTCTGTTCCATTAGTTAAGAATATTTTTATTAACCAACTATCTATTCTTAAATCTCCTTGCTTATCTACACTCATCATACTCCTCATCGTTTTCTTTTTCATATACTGCTTTGTTGTATGCATTCTTAACTACAGTTTCATCTAGAAAGTATCCAGTATCTGCTTTATGAAAATACTTTTTAAATAAAATAGTTTGTACTTCTGGAAGACTTATTGTTTCATGTCCTCTCTCCAATGAAGTCCTACTCATTACAATATCTAATACTTCTTCTTGTACATCTATGATTGCTTGTTTAACTTTAGCCATGTATCAATCTCCTGTTGTTTATAGTTTAATGATTTAATTAATCCCTCTACACTCCAATGCTTCTCACTTGCTAACTTTCCTACTGGTCTTGTATCTGGTTTCATTTTAGTTCTATATTTCTTTTCCATTATTCCTCCTCTATTTCCATATCTACATTACCCCAATCAAACAAACCAATTGTCTGATACTCTGCGTCATTCTCATCTTCAGCTTCAACATTAAATTCCATTTCTGGAATTATAACTTTGTACTTTTTCATAGTAGTCCTCCTACTTCAAAATCAAACTCTAACTTTTCTAATAAGTATTCTTTATCATAGTCATCAGAGATTTCATTAGGGTCATACTCATCAGAATAAAAATCTCTGATAGCAGTTTCCATAACATCAAAGTCTTGTCTACCTCTTATGATTTCAATAAGAATTTTTATTTCATCCTTACTAAAATGGTCTTTAATTTCTTTAGTTGTTTTCATTAACAAGTACTCCTATACATTTGTCTTTACCATTTGGAAAGCCAGTTAGTTCATCTAACATCTTATGATTATCAAAGCCAAGTTTAATACAAGCTTCTTGTATGTCTTCAAACCTATACAAATCATCAGCAATAATATTAATCATACCTTCTACATTTTTTTTATCTATTACTTTTACCATACTACTTTACTCCTTTGTATTTATTAAACCTATCTTTATTGAAAGATGTTTTAGTCAAGCCCTCTTGACCCTCTGTATCTGATAGAGAATACTTTGAGTTAGGGTCATCCTCTCTGTATTCTTTTAACAAGTTGACTGCTTCCTCTTGTGTCCAAGCTACATCAACTGTAAACATTGGGTCACCTTGTATCTTACATTTAATAAATAACATATTACTCCTTTGTTTATATTTATTTATTCTGGTCTACTATATAATTGTGGCAACAATATGTCAACCAAGAATTTTGTATCAACAATAGAATGTGATTAATTGTCACACCTATATAATGTTTTCTAGATGTTCTCTTATACACCTAAAAAATTATGGTATAAGTATATAAATAAAATATTAAGGGGTATTAATAATATTACTATTATACATATCTTATTATCTATTTAGTATACCAATAGTCATCTAAGTTTTCTTGAGTATATTCTACAACTTTATACTCTTCAGTTCTCTTCATACTTTTTCTAGCAAACTCTTCAGCAGTTTTTAGTTCAGAGAATATTGTGTTAGTATATAATCTATAGTCTTTATCTTTTTTCTTTTTAAAAATTACAAAGTACATTATAATATTTCTCTCTCTATTTCAAATGTAAATCTTCCAGTTGATTTTAGATAAGCCACATCATTTTGAGTTAGTGATTTTTGATTTTGTATTATTGTTATCCACTCATCCTCTTTTTTAACTGGATAATATAAATATCTTCCATAACTATTTTCTTTTCTAACAATAATATTTATTGTAGATTTATCTTCAACAATCTCTGGTTGTAGTATTTGTTTACTCATTGTTTCCTTTCTGTTCTGTGTTTGTTCCTATAGTCATTGTACCTTTAACACCATAATATTCTGGTGTGTATTGATTATTTTTAATTGTATCGTAAAGTGTTTCTACTCTATTATAAATATCTGATAGACTAGAATAAGATATAGGTTTCTCTGCTATCACTCTTTCTTTTTGTTGATGTAATAGTTCTAGTATCTTCAATAGTTTTAATTCAAACTTTAGTTCTTTCATTCAACTACCTTCAATGTAAATGGTTTAGGACTAGCATAATCCATATTATCTTGATTATCAAAGCAATCAATAAAATCTAACACATCACTTTCCATAAAGCTATCTATATTTAAATCATCATCATTAACTCTTAGTATAGGGTCACCTCCCTCTACCCATACCTCAACATTATTAGTTTTATATTCTCTCTTTAATGCTCTAGCTATTGCACATTGAGAGTGTTCAACTATGCCATTTTTTATATCATCTTGTGTAACTTCTATTAGTCTTCTCATCTATCCTCCATTGTTATATGCAATCGCATATTGTATTTATTGTAGCCAGTATAAAAACATAACCCATGTATCCACTTAACAATCCGATTAATAATTTTTCAAACCAACCCATTACTTAAACATACTCCTTACTATCATAACCAAACCAAACAAAATTAATATTTGTAATTCCATTGGTGCGTCTACAATTATTTCTATCATATATTATCCTAGCTTTTTCTTTCTACCCATTGGAATTTTCTGTTCCTTTTGTAGTTCAACATTATCTTTATACCATATTACTTTTACATCTGTTGCTTTAGGATACTTAGCTTGAAAACTTTTAACTGCTTTCTTATATCCTCTGCTTTCAATCTTCTCTTGAGATTGATGTTCAACATCTTGGAATATAAAAGTATATTCTTTTTTATCACTCATTACCAACTCCTTTTTCTAATTTTAATATATAGTTTTCTCTTCTATCTGAAAAGTTTACTACATATTCTATTTGTCTTTGTAAGTCTTCTATTATTATATTTTTATTTGTAATATTAAATTCTTTTTTATAATAATCTAAAACTTTTTTAGCACTTGTATTATACAAACCCATTATAATAACTCCTCTAATGTTTTATCTATCTTACTATACCTATCTCTTTCAATCTTTAAACCCATTGGAAGTTTTAAGTTTTCAAGTTCAGCTATATCTACATAACCTATTTCTTTTTCATGTATCTCAGCTAACCCAAACGCAACATTAGTATATGGATTTAATTCTGTTAGATACCATGTACCAATACCAACTGGATTAAAAAGTTTTACTACTACCTTATGTTTGGTAGTTGTATCTGCACCCTCATTCTCTCCATGATTTTTAATTAACTTATCTCTTTGTGCTTTAGTAAACAGTTTCATTAACCCTCCAATACTTTAGTTAGTTTACTTATTTTTTTTCTTAGTCTTATTACTTCTAGTCTATTGTCTTCAACATCTGCACTTGCATTCAACATAACTCTTATCAAGTGTGTAATGTCCATATTTTTATATTTGATATATCCTTTTTTAGATTGAGAGTAATACTCCTCCTCTAAAAATTCCATTATATCACATGGATTTTTTCTACCAGTTTGTATCTCTAGAATTTTAAAATGATTTTCTAAAGTGTATTGATTATATTTTCTCATTACTCCTCCTATATTAGTTTACCAGTTTTATTTATTTCATCTACAAATTCATCAACATTCTCATCAATGATTTCTTCTTGCTCATCTATTGCGTTAACAGTCATCATACCTTTTTCAATTAAGGTTTTGATTTCTGGTTGTTCAATAAACTCTTTTATACTCATCTCTTTTTTAAACATCTTAACTCCTATTTGTTATTGTTATTATTGCTTACCAAATAATTCTGGCAAGATTATGTCAACCATAATTTTATTTATACAACCTCCACTTTATTTGGATTTTTATTTCTAAATAAATCCTCTCCATAGCAATTGTTTTTTATTCCCTCAACTATATGTTTTAATGCGTCAGCTACAATTAAATCATGTTCTGATACACCACACCTATCACACGCATTGTCATAAGCATAATCATTTTCTTTTTTAATTATCTCCTCCAATACTTTTATAAAAGTTTTTTTCTTATTCTCTTTATATGTATAAGTAGGTTCAATTAATTCTTTTAAATTTAGATTGCTTAATCTTTTAATTAAATTTTCTCTATCTTTTTTATACATACTTACTCCTATTGTTATTTTACTTTTATTATTTTATCATCTTGCATTATTACATTTGCAAACCAACTTCTTTTTTTATTACAACCTGTAATAGTACCAGTTGATTTATATTCCTCACCAAAAAAAGATGTCTCAATATAATTTAATTCATTACCAACATTTTCTTTTAGTTCTTTTTTAGTTTCGTATAGTAGTTGTATCATTTTTTCTCCATTGTTAATTGTTAGTGTTTACCATAGCTAACATTTTTTATTTCTTTATTCCAACACATTCTACAATCTAAGCACTTACCACCTTGAGTAGGTGCTGGACAACTAGCATTTTCTGTGACTACTGTACTTGTATGTTCCCATGCGTTTGGAATACTGCCATTTATTTTTGACCCACTCAACCTTATAATTAAATTATCTGGTATCTCGTTAGGGTCAACCTCCAATAAATATTTTCTCTCTTGAGTAGGTAACCAATGTTTAGTGTTAGGTGTTAGCCTACAAACTTGAAATATTTTTCTCAAGTGTTCAACACTTTGTATATCTCCTGCGTCATGCCACCTAAAAACATCATCCTTTATTTGACAAGCCATTGCGTCAACCCATAATGGATGATTGATTGCTTCAAGTCTTTTATACTGTATCTCTTTTATCTTAGGGTATCGAATATAATTACCCTTTAAAGCATAGCAACCAAAACAAGGTGTACCCTCAATTTTTCTAAGCTTAGAGCCTGTCTGACAAGCCCATGCTGGAAGACTGTAAGATTTCCCTGGCATTTTTGAAGTTCTAGTTAAGCTATAAGTAATTTTTTTTGCTTCTTTAATTAACATACTACCTCCATTTGTTTTTTAAGTTACCATTTTTATTGAAATAATTTTCTCTAATTTGTTCAATAAATAATTGCATAGTTTTTAAATCAACATCAACACCATTTATTAATTCTGATAGTTGACTATGTATCCATTCAATTTTTTCATACTCATTCATACTAACTCCAATTTTCGTTGTTTAATATTTGATTTAATTCTTCATGAAATTTTGTGAATTGCTGTTCCCATTTGTCCATGAATTTATTAGCTGAATAGTCACTAATAATATCTTCATCTTCATTATCAGTATAAGCTATAGCCCAACCCTTAGTTCTTTTTTCTGTTGGGTCAACTATTGCTATTTCTAATTTATAACTTTCATTCATAATCTTAGAAATTTTTGGGTAGTCATGAGAGTTTGTTATTCTTTTTTCGTTGTTCTCATCCCATAAAGTTATATTGTAACCTTGATTTAAAGCCCATAGTACTAGATTATAATGTCCTTTTTTATATTCTATAGCTTGAGCAACTTGACTTACATTCATGCAACCTCCGATTGTATTTGTTTTATTTCTTCTGTAGTTTTATCTAAATATTTTGTAGGTTCAACATCTTTTATATGTTCCATAACTTGCTTATGTACATTTTCAAAGTCTTCAATATATTCTAAATGTTCCCATGCACATTCTAAAAATATTAAACCTTTATCTATTAATTGCTTTTTAGCAAGTGTCATTAATTTAGAATAAGATTTTATCTTTTTAATTTTTTCTATATCACTCTCCCAACCTAAAATTAAATTAGCTAATTCCTCAACAGAAAAACCACTATCCACTTTAATTGTAAAATATTCTAATGCTGTTCCATTTTTTGCCATTTTTATTGTCATACTACCTCCAGTTGTTAGTTATTATTTTTTATTTTTATATTCTATTAAATCAATCGTAGCAATGCAACCAAAAATTCCCATTGCTATTAATAAAATTATTCCTAGTATAAAACCTAGATATAGTTCAAT
>Ga0213869_10001187_pt1 | contig 19850 bp, 29 predicted proteins | sample PICome_10_FD_160083 | JGI IMG/M metagenome (GOLD analysis project Ga0213869, IMG submission 160083) | Coastal seawater microbial communities near Pivers Island, North Carolina, United States - PICO132 | ecosystem: Environmental > Aquatic > Marine > Coastal | place: USA: North Carolina...
CCAACGTGCTTGATAAACTACTTCACAAATTGTATTAGGATAGTGTGTAGATTTTACTCTGTTCATAACTACATCACTAACAGCCGCTTTACCTGCTAGATTATCTCCTCGAGATTCGTAGTAAATGTTTTGTGCCAAGCAGTATTCTTGTGGATGTGTATCTTTTGAATACAGCTCTCCAACTGACACTGACTCTTTGTCATTCATCAGTGTTGATGCTTGAAGGTGTTGCCCGCTCTGCGCTGTAGATACTACCACAAACGCTAGTATTGTAAATGTAATTAATGATCGCATAAATCTATTCATCCTTTATTTAGAGTACTGTTATCCATACTAAACATAGTACTTTAGTTCCGCCTCATTTGTGCAATTTCTGTCGCTTGTTTCTTTCCTGTCTTATCATCATCGTCCGCGAACACAGGAACCATATTACTTTTGTGCATTGTAGCAATACCTACAAGTCTACGTTCTCCGGTATACTGTAACGGCTCTTTCTTAGTGCATGGTGCGAATGTATTCTTAGAAACATAACTAGGAATTTTATCTGACTCTCTAGCAACAGGAGTAGAAGTAGTACGTAAAGGAGCAACAACAGGTGTTGACTTAGGCTTGTACTCGCCTCTACAATATGCAATGTAATCTTCAACAGTATCAAACTGATGACTGTGTAAATGCTTTCGACGCATTGCTTTATTATGCTCTCTCCACTTCACAGTATATTCTTCAATCTTCTTGTCTGTTAGTTTCTTCTTCTTACGTTTCTTTGTGTTCAATGTGGTTAAGCCACGAGCTAAATGCATTGTCATATTAGGCTCCTAGTGCAAAGTTAGGATCACAGGCTTGTTGCCAACGTTCGGCAATTGCTCTAGTGTGTTTACATTTACCATGCATTGTCATACCCATACAATCACAAGTAAAGCCTTTCGATGTCCACTCAACAGTATAGTCATCGCCACGACTACCTTTTACTGGCCACTGTGTGCCAACTGCCCAATGGTTTTTCATATCCATAAAGTCAGGCTTGAAGTATCTAGGTCCATATTTGCTTTTCATTATGGTAACTCCTTACTTGCAATAGTGTTTACAATCATCTTACTATACTTCTCATTAGTACTCCAAGGAGAAATATGAAATGCTAATTGATCGTAATCCCATATATCTAATTCAATTTGACGTTTACGCTCAATACGAAAGTCTTCATATGCATGGTGTGTATTAAGAATGTTAATAGCATCTTGTACACTAGCACATTTTGTAGGATAAGTCTTTACACCAAACTCTGCGTTAGGTAAGTCAAGCGGCTTCATTTGTGGTGTATCAGGATCCCATGTTCGTATACCAAAAAGATTGTTACCGTCTCTGGTAAACCTACTAGTACCCCAGCCACTTTCAATACCAGCCATAGCAATAATAATAGAGCTAGGAACACGCTGATCACGTGGAGTTGTAAAGTTTATAAAGTCAACGCATTGTCCTACTGCGTCCATGAATGAGTTTGAATCTGTATACACGAAATCAGGTTCATGCATACCGAGGGCGATTGCCTCTTTTAAGAACTTGTTCTCAATTTTCTTTGTGTAGTCGCTTGTTACAAAACCATTTGGGTTAAATGTACCAACACCAAATGCAAATGCTACAGCAGCTACCGAAATACCTGTGATAATTGCCTTACGTTTTATGCCTGTCCAATTCATTTTATGCCTCTGCTTCATTAGTTATAGTAATACTATAGCACCTTTAGAAGCAAAGGTCAAGAAAAAAGGTGCCAAAATGTTGGAATTGGCACCTTTTGGATAGTTTTATTAGAAGTTTACGTTAAATGTTAACGCTATTTCTCTATCAACTGAATTCAAGTCTGAATCTAAATCTTGCATTAAAGCAACTTGTACAGATGCTTTATCGCTTACTGGAACTGCAACACCTAGTTCTGCATATGCGTCTGCTCTAGAAAAGTCAAACAAATCACCTTCTACTGATGAAATGTCATATCCTAGTTCTGCATAAGGAACTACTAGTCCTGCATCAAATGCAGCACCAATTGATGGACTAATTCTTAACTCGTCTTTGGTAAAAGAATCGCCTACAGTATAGTGTACTTCTGGAGCAGCATAAAAGGTTACACGTGGTGCTTCACCTGTTACGGGGTCTGCTACAGCAGTTGTATAAAGTTTACCAACAGTAAAACGATAGTCATCGTTTACATCATCGTCAATAAACTCGACTTGGCCATAAACAGTACCAAAGTCGTGCTTGATGCCATAAACATTTGCTGTATCAGCAAAGTCATAACTAGCACCAGTGCCTGCAGATAAAGTAGTTTTATCTGATGTTATGTTAATGTTCATGCTGGTATCATCGAAGTTGTCAGCATAAGCAGTTGATGCTAACGCCACAGCGAAAGCAAAAGATAGTATTAGTTTTTTCATTTTTATTATTTCCTATAATTTTGAAGAACGCGATATGCGCCCCTTTGTCCAACACTGATTTTATTTAAAGAATACACAATTAAACTTATATACTCATTAAACTGTTTCAGTGCCCTTGATGTCTTTAATAAAGGTGAATTTTTCTGTTTGGCTGCTTAGATATTCAATAACTTTCTCAGGTGTTGTTTCACCATAAGGGTCGCTATCGGCGCCATCGCAGTTTTTGCCTGGCTCTTCAAACCATGCTTCAACTACACCGTCATTAATGACAGCCGCATATCGCCATGAACGTTGCCCAAAACCCAAATGCCTTTTGTCAACTAGCATTCCCATCATTTGTGTAAACAGTGCATTGCCATCTGGAATGACCTTTACTCTTTCTACACATTGGTCTTTAGCCCATTTGTTCATAACAAATGCGTCATTAACAGAAATGCAGTAAATTTCATCTACTCCCATTTCTTTAATCTTGTTGTAATTCTCTTCAAATCCTGGTAGCTGGTATGTGCTACATGTTGGAGTGAACGCTCCTGGTAAGCTGAATAATACTACTCTCTTTCCAGCGAAGTAGTCGCTGCCGTTGACATCTTGCCAACGATAAGGGTTCGGTCCTTCAATGGATTCATCTCGGACTCTAGTTTTAAAAACCACGTTAGGTATTTGTACACCTTCTCTCATAGTGTGTTAGTTCCTTTATGTTATAATTGTATTACAGATATTATTTAATTTATTTTAACAACCTGTCTGCTAGATCTGAGTGCATTTTTAATAATATGGATTATTAAAGTTGGGGTCATCCATTCCGTCTACGCCTGTTACTTCTGGAATGTAATGTTTCAGCATGTTTTCTACACCCATCTTAAGTGTTATTGTGCTACTTGCACAACCAGAACACGATCCTTGTAGTAAAACACTTACACGACCTGTTGACTGATCAAAGTCTTCAAACTTAATAAAGCCTCCGTGTTGCTCTACTGCCGGTTGAACTTGTTCATCAATTAAGGTATTGATTCTTTTTACTATTTCGTCGTATTCTTCTTTATTCATGTCATTATTTATAGAGTTTATTGGCAGGCGAACAAGGAATCGAACCTCAAGCTACGGTTTTGGAGACCGCCGTGTTACCACTACACCATTCACCCTTTGTCAATAAAGGCGCAACTTTTCTGTTGCCAGGTAAGTTGCCAACCCCGTTACCTAGTTAACTAGGCTGCAAGAGCAAAATTATCGTTTGCGTCTATAAAGTTGCTTGATTTACGGTCATCGCCTACCGGTAACTCCACGTTCTCTCATACATCAGTCGATCCTAGTTCGCCCCCATCATAAACACACTACTTGCAGTATCTTCCTCTGCGTAACCTCAGCATTAGAGGTAACTTAGTTTATTCGTAGCCTTGCCACTTCTAGTTCAAAGTAGTGTGCTTATGGTGGAGGCGCGGGGTACCGCCCCCCGGTCCTGTCTGTCGTTGATTGGCTTCAACGTTACATGTATATTTATACTACCATTGTAACAGTTTGTCAACCTTTTTTTTTAAATTAATTTCTACCCATGTGTTTAGGGCCAGTATCTTGCGATAACCAATCTAAAAGTTTAAACCAACGTTTGCTGATACGGATCAACATCTAAGTACTTGCCCCATTCGGTATAGTAATGACGCATACCTACTTCATCATGTATAGTACCGTTCTCATGACGTCCGTGTAGTATGTTTCTACGTTCAGTACCCGGAGCCATCGAAACACCTTGTCCAGTAACACCTAGCAAGTCTTCGTGCAAGTTACGTCCAAACGGTCCCCATATAGTGTTGTGATGATCTATACGTTGCTTACGTTCTTCAGGTGTGTCTTTTAACAAGCCGTATCCTCTAAACTCTATAAGCACACTGTTAGGACCTAGTGGAGTAACACTATCACTACGATAAGCACTTCCACGTAGGTTAAAGTTAAAGCCTGGAAACAAGTCTACCATGTACCATTGGTTGGGCGGCAGGGTAGGAAAACTTAATGCTTCTCTATCTCCTGCGCCTTCATATTCACCATAGTTTACTGTGAAACTGCTTACGTTTACATGTCCGTTATCGAACGCAATGTTCTTACGTGCAAAGTATTCATCATTAAATCCTGTCACACGATTAAAGTAATGCATAAAGTCGTGATAGAATTCACTGTTAGTGTCGTGCCATAGTTTGTAGTTGGTTGGAATGATTGCTTTATGATAGTGAAATACTTCTAATTCTTCAGTATCAATAGCACCGGCAATACAATCAAATGCACCTGCGGTCCATTCTTCTACATTCATCTTTGGATTAGGATCTAGTGTTACCCATACCATACCCCCGTGCTTAACCTCACAGTATAGTTCAGGCTCACTGGTTACAATAGGTGCTTTTAGTTTGCCAGAAACTTGATATTGCGAATCATATATTCTATAAGCCTTGACTCTATCACCTGCATTTACTATAAGGATATTTTGAAACGCAATTTGCGATGTTCGATAATCGCCTTCGTTTCTTATTTCACTCTTGTGGATAACAGGTACCCATACTTTAGCAAAGATATTTTTAATCTCTTGTTCGTATATTTCTTGACTAGAATATATTTCGCTACTTACTGCTTCTACTGGTGGTACTGACAACCAACTCTTGTGGTTACGTGGTGGCATAAACATTTCTCCATTTATATATAATAACATATACACACTGTTATTTAATATATAATAGCATATAAAATGAAGAAAGTCTAATTGATTGTTCCTATGAGGTAATAGTCAAAAGAAAAGGCCCCGAAAGGCCTTTCCTTAAATATTCAAAACTTATGAAGGTCGAATATCTGATGCTTGTGGACCTTTAGGTCCTTCTGCCATTTCGTAAGTAACTACTTGGTTCTCGTTAAGAGACTTGTAGCCGTCACCTGAAATAGCTGAGAAATGAGCGAATACATCTTTTCCGCCATCGTCTGGAGTAATAAAGCCAAAACCTTTGTCTGCATTAAACCATTTTACTTTTCCTGTTGCCATTTTTATTTCCTTAGTTATTATTATGCCGCCTGTCTTTCTACTTCTTTGTCTTTCACGACATGGGTAGCCGACTTCTTGCCTGTTTCCGGTCGGATAGGCTCCAACCATGAGTCCGCTATGTATGCTTTAGGTGAATCTCCAAACTGATTTTTCAATCCAGTTGCTTCAATCCACCAGTAATGATCTGTCACAGGACACATGCATGAGACACCTCTAAAATCAAAGGTATCATTCTGCTTGTACTTTCCAATGTATTCTTTAACAAGGACAATTTTGCCGATATTTTCAGGTCTTACTGAATGTACCACTTTTGCTAAATCACCTTGTTCACACTTCATATTACTTTAACCAAGCTACTCGCTTTCCTTCTTTAACACGTCGAGCGTGTTCCTCTTCTGAGCCAGGATATCGCCAAGCCCAGATTGCTACTAGCACCATTGCACCACCACTCCACATAATTGCTTTCAGATTCTCTGTAGCAAACCATGTAAAGATAATAGTTGATGCCATTACCAATACCATTAAGTATTTCCCCTTTGTAGGGAAAACACGTTTTTTGTTCCAATTTGTTAAAAACTTGCCAAACCATGGATGGTTGTATAACCATTTTTCCATTCTTGGCGAACTCTTAGCAAAGGCCCATGCAGCAATCACTAAAAAGATGCTGAATGGAATACCGGGCGTTACTATTCCAATGTAGGCTAAACCTACACATAGAAACCCTATGCCCATGTATATATATTTTTTAATTTGATTCATTTATGTACCGCCTTTGTTATATTATATAGTATGCTATGCTTTTTGTCAACTACGATCTGACTGGGCGGAAAATACCAGATATTCTTCCATTACTTGATCTCCAACCACCTCTCCAGCTATTTGTAATCGAACCACCTGAGGGATTGTTGTTAGTTGTACTAGCTTTATCACTTTGGTTGCCGCCGACAAAAGTATATACACCTGGCGACGGAACAGTGTATATAAAGTTAACGTGACTGTAGTTCCAAACTACAATGTCACCTGGTTGACCATCTGATAGTGGTACAGAAACACCACCATATAAACTTGTTTTATCTCTAAAGTCATATGCTCTAGCACTTTGCATATATTTGTAACCTGTTCTTTTTAATACCCAATTACAGAATCCTGCACACCAAGGTGTTTGATCTGTTTTCCAATATGATGTATCTGGAAAACCTAATTCTTTCCATATACCTATAATATTTCCGTTACTAGGATCAACAGTTTCGTCCCATGCATTGGTTGCTGCTTCGTCTAGTAGTTGAGTTAAGAATCCTGGAATACCATCTGCTGCTGCTGTTGAATTGGCAGCACTTGCATCAACTAAGGCTTGTTCGTTTGTTCCTAAGTCGTCAACACCTGCTGCTGGAGCGCCTTCATACTTTTGTGGTACTTGGTTCTCTGCAATGGTGCCGTCAGCTTGTCCACCACCAGTTGCTCCTACATCGGGAGGATTTGATATTGCTTCTTGGATTGCTGTATTGATTGCTGCCGCTGCCGCAGGTGAAATTATAATCGGAGGTACATATCCTTCGTTTGCCCACACATTGTTTGAGCCAGATGCTGCCGCATTAGCTACCCAACTTCCATGTCCGCCAGTTGCATCGTCCTTACGATGAACAGGAATATTGTTAATCCAAACACTTAATGAACCGCCTGTTGCAGGGTCACCACATTTGGTAGTATCGCCTATGCGTACAGTGTTTTCGTTATTAGTAAACACATCTGGAGAACCAACTGTGTATGCTTCTTGATGAAATGGGTTTGGTGTAGGACTTGCATGTCCTTTGTGTTTATCTACGTTTGTTCTTACTACTTCTGGCATACTAGTACTTATCTATTTTGCTAGTGCAATACCTGTGGTAGTTTCAGTATACTGTTTGCTGATGTTATCTTCTGTTTTAGCAACACAACTTACTGCGTTTGCTTTAAGCATAAATTTGCCAGCTGGTGATACGCTAAACATAAATGGTGCAAGACCTAATCCTTTTTGCTGTGCAATAAGAACCATTGGCTTGTGCAATGCATAGTGTGTATCAGTTTCTTCTTCTAAACGTCCTACAATTTCTTCGCCTGACGCAAGTTTAAAGGAGACATTATCGCCTACTTTGTATGGGGTATCAATTAACATATTATTATCCTAAAGTGTGTGTCCAGTACCGTTATAACCTGTGTCTTCAACGTATTTGAGTAATTCGTTGTATCCACCGATCTTTTCTCCACGTACTGTAATTTGTGGGAATGTTCGTGCTGTTGGGAACTGTTCAAAAAGTTGCTCACGAGTAAAGTCAACGTCTAATTGTTTATAGACAAATTCAAATTGATTCGTTTCGCAAAACTTCTTAGCCCTGTCACAGAACGTACAAGCTGGTTTTCCGTATATTTCTATCATGTGTTATCCTACGTAAATTGTTTCTTTCTTTTTATTAGTTACCTTAACCATGATAGCACCAGCGTTCTTCTTGGATATAGCCGCATTGACAGCAGTGGCTTCAGTACCGTATGTACCGTACGTTGTCCACGCTTCGAATGGGGAATGTCTTCTAAATTGAACTCTGAACATACTATTACTTATCTAAAGTTGGAAACCTTCGAATGTATTTTCATCAACATCTTGCTTAACTCCGCCGATAATATAACTTTCGATTTCAGTTTCCTGTGGTGCAACTTGTAAGCCTGAGCTAGATAGCCAGTGTTGTGTCCAAGGTAAAGGATTTGTTGTTAACGGGCGATCAAATATTGGATCCATGCCTAATGCTTTAAGTCTTTTGTTAGCAATAAACTCTACATATGCATGTAACAAGTTTGCATTAAGTCCTATGATAGAACCTTTTTCAAACAAGTAGTCTGCCCATTTCTTTTCTTCCTCAACACAAGTACGCCATAGTTCATAAGATTCTTCTTTGCATTCTTTTGCAATCTTAACAAAGTCTGGATCATCGTCACCTTTGGCCCAATGCTTAAGAATATGTGTTGATAAGTTTAAGTGCGTTGCTTCGTCACGTGCAATTAATGAAATAATCTTTGCAGAACCTTCCATCTTCTTTAGCTCGCCAAATGCAAACGTACATGCAAATGAAACATAAAAACGTAAACCTTCTAAAATGTTTACAGTCATCATTGCTTTGTACAATTGCTTTTTAACTTCGTACATGTTACCTTTACCTTTGTACATGTAGTCTGTTACAATATTATGAAACTTATCGTATTCTGCGGATACACTTTCTGCTCTTGCAATAATTTGCTCATCATCTAAAATAGTATCAAACACTTCTGCTGGATCAGCATATACATTTTTTACAATGTGTGTGTAAGAACGACTATGGATAGTTTCTTGGAAGTCCCATGCTACAATACAACTTTCTAATTCTGGATTAGAACAGTATGGTAAGAACATAAGACAAGGTCCACGTCCTTGTACACTATCAAGTAGGGTTTGATATTTTAAGTTTGATGTAAAGATATGTTTCTGTGCATCTGTAAATTCTGCATAGTCACCTCTATCTTTCTGTAAGGAGACTTCTTCAGGTCTCCAAAAATAACCTAACATAGTCTGGTTAAGTTTGTCATACTCCGGATAACGAAATACGTCATAACGTTGAGTGTTTTGATCTTCTCCAAAGAACATATACTGCTTTGTGAAGTCTACCTTATTACGATTAAAAACTGTTTTGCTCACTGTGTGTGTTTCCTCTTTATATGTTACACGCTTCGCATTCTTCACCTTCAAGGTCTTCTACTGGTTGTAGATCACCGTTCATGTGTGAATGCCCATTCATTTCGACTTCTGCTGCTGCTTCTTTTGTTTCATCGTCACCTTTAAAGTCATAGGTGTTTTGATAATAGCTTGTCTTCCAACCTAACTTATAAGTTGTCAACATGTCTTTCATCATTACGCTTAACGGAACTTCATTGTTCTCAAATTGCGTAGGGTTGTATGACCAATTACCACTAATGGATTGATCAAAGAATTTTTGCATTACTGCTACAATGTTAATATACCCATCATTGTTTGGCATATCCCAAAGTAAAGTATAGAAGTTCTTTAGTTGACTATACTGTGGAACAACCTGTTTAAGAGGCCCTTTTTTACTTTTCTTAACGGACAAGTATCCTCTAGGTGGCTCAATTCCATTTGTTGCGTTCGACACAACGGAACTGCTCTCCGAAGGCATTTGTGCAGACAATGTGCTGTGCCTAAGGCCGTGTAATTTGATGTCCTTGCGTAAAGTAGTCCAATCATACTGTAATTTTGTCTTTACAACTCCGTCTATATCTTTTTTGTATGTATCAATCGGCAATATGCCGTCCGCATATTTAGTACGATCGAAGTATTCACATGCACCACGTTCTTCAGCAAGTGTGTTACTTGCAACTAACAAGTAGTATTGGAACGCTTCTGTAAGCTCGTGTACTAATGCCCATGCTTTAGGATCATCATACTTAACTTTATTCTTTGCAAGATAGTGTGCAAGTCCAATGTAACCTATACCTAATGAGCGTCTTGCTTTTGTACTAATCTCTGCTGCCTTAACAGGATAACCTTGATAGTCAATAATTTCTTCTAATGCTCTAACAGCAAGTTCACATAGTGGCTCAAGCTCTTCTAGTTTATTAATTAAACCTACGTTAATAGCACTTAAAATACATAATGCAATTTCGCCTTCTTCATCATCAATGTGTTGAATTGGTTTAGTTGGCAGTGTAATCTCTTGACACAAGTTACTCATGTACACAGGATCTTTGAAAGAACTGTGTGAGTTGCTGTGGTCAACATTCATAATATAGATACGTCCTGTTTCAGCACGTTCTTTTAACATGTTACCAAACAATTCTTTTGCGCTTACTGTTTTCTTTCTAATAGATGTTTTGCGTTCTGCTTTTTCATATACATCTTTGAACAAGTCGTTGTCGCCTGAGTAGAAAGCATCATAAACTTCTGGTACTTCATGTGGCGAGAAAAGAGTTATGTCTTTATTGGTCAAAAGCCTTTCATAAAATAATTTGTTAATTTGAATAGAATAATCTAATCTACGTACACGATTGTCTTCAGTACCCTTATTGTTTTTCAACACAAGGATGTCATCAATCTCGTAATGCCAAATAGGAAAATGAGTCGTTGCTGACCCACCACGTACACCATTCTGTGTACAACTTCTTACTGTGGATTCATATACTTTTAGAAATGGGATAACACCAGTATGTGCTACTTCTCCACCTCTTATTTTTGAGTTAATCGCTCTCGTACGACCCGAGTTAATACCAATGCCTGCTCGCTGAGCAATGTAATAACCAATAGCGGAGTTGCTACTAAAAATACTAGACAAAGTATCGTCAACATCAACCAATACACAACTAGCAAACTGACGGATTGGAGTACGAACTCCAGCCATGACTGGCGTTGGGATATTGATTTTAAAAAGGGAGGTCGCATCGTAATATTTCTTTACATAATTTAATCTTGTATCTTTAGGATAGTTTGCAAACAACGTTGCCGCAATCATCATATACATGAACTGCGGAGTTTCGTAGATGTCGCCATTACTTCTATCCTGACACAAATACTTATCCACAACTTGACGAAGACCTGCATACGTAAATTCTTCATTACGATCATGCTTTAGCCAGGTATTCATTTTCTTTAGTTCAGTATCGGTATATTGATCTTTAATTGCACTATCATAGACTCCACGCTCTATGTTACGATCAATTATAGTACTGAGAGAATCATGTTCATACTTTGTATATACTTTTTTATGTAGTCCATATAACAACAATCTTGCTGCTGCATATTGATAATTAGGATTTTCTAACGATATAAGATCGTTTGCGCTCTTAATTAATATTTCTTGGATTTCTTCTGATGTCATGCCGTCATAAAACTGTAAATCAGCGTTCATCTCGATCTGCGAACTACTCACTCCAGCAAGACCAGCACAAGCTTCTTCAACAACAAAGTGCATTTTATCTAAATCTAAAATCTCTCTGCTGCCGTTTCTTTTTGTGATGTATATATCTTTGCTCATTTCTCTCTCTTTAATTTTGTTATTCTCAGTACAGAGGTATTTAGTTTTAGTACCTGCGAATGCAGGATCTTAGTGGCTAAAATTTATACCAGTGAACGTTTTATAATACTTGTTTAATTGTACAGTCAGAATGTGTATTGAGCAAGAAGAAAATATATCTTTCTTAGCCATTCCTAACTAAACTCCGTACTGTATGTCGAATGACAGAGATCCTGTAGCGCCTGTAGCAATAGGATTCTTATAAGACAACACTACAGTATCAGTACCACTGTCAGTGTCATTATCACGTAGGGCGGCTGAAAACTCAAAACCAGTCATTACAACACCACCCGCCGAAGCAGTAGTAGTGTCGGAATATTCGTAATTATCTGATAAAGATAATTTTGAGATGTCGTCACCGATTGTGATATGAGCGGATCCTCTACGAACATGGTTAGCAAGTCTTAGTGTGTAGTTAATTTTCATAAATGCGTTAAGTGCTGAGAAAACAGCAACAGGTCTAAAACTATCAGTTGTATAAATTTCTGAATAGTTGTTGTCTGTAAAACTAGCAAAGTCTCCACCTTGCACTTCTGCAATGGCTGCTACAGTCTCTGTGTTCACGACACCTGCGTCTTGTTGTCTATCACTTGTACATTCACGGACTACGTTGTTTCTACTTTCACCAAACTCAACAATAGTTGACGTTGGATTTGCAGATGATCCTGTGTTGTTTCCACAACTTACAAAATCACATCTACTAATTTTTGTACCGTATCCATAGTTTGCATAGAATGCTTGTTTAGCAATCTCAGTAAAGTTACAGTCATTAATAATCCAGTTATTACCTTGCCCTGTTACTCCTGCAATGTAAATGGCTGTGTCATTAACGTTGAAGTCACTGTTTATGATTTCAACTTTGGTTGCTGTGTTTACTGTTTGATTGCACTTTATACTGATGGAGTTGTCTTTGAACTTACATTGTTTAATTTTAACTGCGTCTACTTTGAGACCTGCTAAATCGTTGTTCCATATTACAGATGCACTTTCTGTAGCATAGTTTGAAACTGGTGCACCTAAGCTATATTCTCCATCGAATATAATTCCTTCTAGCTCTACATCTTTAGCGCCTGTAAGAACAAGTGAACCTGAAGAACGTTTAATAGTAAGGTTACTAATATGTATGTTCGTTGGACGGTCGCTACTTGTAAATGATGCTAAAGAAGTTCCTTGTGAACTAATGAGCTGTATGTTTCTTGTATCTAAGTTTAGTATTGCACCCTCTGCTGTTTCACCTCTAATGATTGCGTTACTAGGAACATCAAGTTCTCCAGTGAACAAGTATTCACCATTAGGTACAACTAATACTTTCTTAAAGTCAGGGTCTGCATTTCTAAATAATTGTGTAAAAGCATTTTCAAATGCAGTTACATTATCAGTTGAACCGTCACCTACTGCTCCAAAGTCTGCAACACTAACTTCCATCTCATCAATCTTACCTAATAGTGTACGTGATTGACTTTGTGTAATTGAAGGATTGTCTGATGCAAATTTATAGCTAGATGCTAGTTCTAAAATATTATCATGTTCGGTTAATACTTTTGTATTACCTACGTAGGGAGCACCTTCTGTAGTTGATCCATTACCAATATATAGTTCTTGTGTGTCTACTGCCCATGCTAATTCTGCTGAACTTAATTGCGGTACACCACTAGAAGAGTTCTTTTTACCTCTTCTGATCTGGATCTTTGATATTTGAACTACAGCCACTTATTTGCTCCTGAAATTGTTATTAGTATTTATGTCAATCAGTTCGCAAGTAGGGATCGCTTGTGTAACCTTGTTACAGTTGCGTGTATAGCACTATTATGCTTTTGATGCGTAGTATTCTTCTACTTTAGAAAGCCACTTGTCTTGATATTCGTTCCAAGTATCTGGAGTAACGTCGAACTGTTGATACTGTAAGTCTCTACTACACATAAAGATGTGTCCTTCACGTATTTCAGTACCGTATACTTCATTGTGTGCCATTGCATAAGCCACTAACTGTAGATAGTAATCTTCAACCCATTCTGCTTTCTTAGGTTTGTTAGTTTGCTTATGGTCCATAATAGCAGGCTTACCTTTGAACACACCACATAAGTCTGTTGTGCCTGAATATAAACCTGGAAAGTATAATGCTTGTTCTATTGACCATATTTCATCTACATGTTTTAAACCATTTTCAATGATAACGTCCGCCATCTTGTTTGCTTGTACATGCACAGGATTATTGCCTGGTTGTCGTTGTTCACCTACAACATATCTTTCTAAGTTGTTGTGCATTGCAGTACCAACTCCGGCTGCTTCAGTTGTGATGCGTTTTGCATTTGCCTCGCCAACTCGTTTGCGCCATTCAATAAGGTGAGTCATATCTTTAGTTGAACTAAGGATAGTTGTTACACTTGGTAACTTCTCATCGTCTGGGGTTAGGTAAACACGTTTGCGTGTTACAGGGTCATTGATCTGTTTTAACGATTTATATTCAAAACGTTCAACAAAAGGTGGTGGCGTCATTTCTATAGTTTCATTAGTCATACTGTATATAGTACTACCTTTCTAGTAGTTTGTCAAGTGTGGATTATGTTTCTTGGGATAATTGCTGTGGTGCTGCACTTGCTGCCGTTTGATCTACAGCGTCTTGACTGCTTTGATCGCCTTGTGGAGATTGGGGATCTGCGTCTGGTGCACCTGGTACATCCAATTCAATTCCGTCTGCGTTGAAGTTCTTTACAAGACTTTGGATTGCAGGACTGCTATCGTAAATTGCTTTGAACGTTTCGTAGTCTGCTGCTAATTGGATTTTATTTTTTAATGCTAAGTTTGAAAGTCCTGCCCAATTCATTTTGGCTGCGGACTTTTTCATTTCTGCACGGCCGATAATATTTTTTAACAAGATTACATACTTGTCAATAGTTTCATCAGTGCCTGTGAATTCAAAGAACCTCATTGTTAAACCTCTGACTGTGCTTTTCTAAGTTCTCTAACCTGTGCTTCAAGCTCTTGTATTTTATCTGCAAGTTCTTTTCTTTCGGCTGCTTGTTGTGCTGGATCTGGTTCTGTCTTTGCTAAAGCCTTTTGTACTGCACCTGTGCCTGATTGTGCTGGAGTCTTCATAGCTGCTGCAACTCCTGGTTCACCCATTGCACCTGCCATTGAACCTATTGCACTAGTTGCACCAGATACAGTCTTTGCACCAAGTTTTGCAACACCGCCGATACCTCTGGCTACTGCACCTATAAGTTCAGTAACTTCTTGGTCATCTGCATCTTTAATGAACTCATGCAGTTTCATGTATTATCCTGCTAATGTCTTAAGTAAGTTTGACTCGTAATTAATAGACTCACGCTTTTCACGTCCTGCTGTTTCCATTCCGCCTGATGCTGGTTCTGCTGTTGCAAAATCATCTGCTGGCTCTTCAGCTGGTGCCTCAGCGTCTGCTGGTGCAGCCATGTCGTCCATTCCACCTTCTTCTGGTTCAGCACCTAACATACCTGTTGCTGCTTCTTCGCCAGTAAGTTGTCTAATAGAACTTGCTAGTGTTTCACGTGTTGTTTTAAGATTCTCTAATGCTTGTTGGATAGCTGGAGCAGAAGCTTCAATAAATGCTTTTGATTGCTCTTGGCCCATCTCATCTCTAATTGAATCGCCTAGTTGAAGAAGTGTTTCATTTTCCATTCCGGAAAGTTCTTCAATCCAACGTCCAACTCTGTCTACCATAGTTTTAGCAGTTACAATAGCACTTGCTTGTTGGATTTCACCTTCGTTTACTTTCATGTCATCTCCTGTATTTTCTGTTGCTTCAGCTTGGGGAGCCGCTTGTGCAACGTCTAGGGAATCAATTGCTGCTTCTTCACGTTCTAGTATCTCTACATTAATAACATCAAGCATTGCTTGTGCTGTTTGTAGCGTGTCGTCTGTCAAGTCCTCATTAAATTTTGAACTTGATTTAGCATCATGGATTTGTGTACGTAACTTGTTACGTGCATCTTCTAGTTTCGCCACATCAAATGCTTCAAGATTCAGTTTCTTACCGAATGTCTTGTGCATTGACTCATTCAGCTTTGCAGCCTTTGTTCTAAATAATTCGTTGTGTTTCATTTTCTACAATCCCCAAAAGTTGTTATATGTATTTATTCAAAACTCCGCTAATTGCTCTGCTTCCGACTTGGCATTTATTGCTCTATACTTAGCATCTTCGTACCTGGTCCACATAATGTCAGCTTTTAGCTCGTCTTTTGCATTACAAGCTCTATGAAATCTGTCTAAAAATATATTACTATCTACATAATGACGGCTGTAATATAAGTCTGCTGCAAATAATCTGTCTTGTAGCCCTTTATTCTTGTTCCATGCTAACAAGTTTGCGATGCGTATTGCTACTGCATTCAAACTTATGTTCTCATATACTAATTTATCCTTTTTCAATATATTTTTGAAAGGACCATTTGACTGGATCAGAACATCACCAACATGGATACCCTTGTCTGACCTAGAAGGCAGTATGGTTCCTTGTTCGAGAAACTCTCTGTAAGTCTTAGTTACGAGCTGTTCAAATCGTTTAGAAATATTTGTCATAAAAAAAAGGACCTTTCGTCCTCTGTATTTACAACTTAATTAGTTTGGTGGGTTACATCTTGAGTAGCATAGTAACTACTATTGAAAGGACTGCTGCAATTATTGTTCCTGCTGTACCAATTATAACTTTGGTTAAGCTCTTTTGACCGTCTGTAATATCTCTGTGAATATGCTCTACTTTCTTTTCTAGGTTGTCGAGACGACCTTCCAATTGCTCGTACCTTTCTTGGCACAAGTCAACATGAGCTTCTAAATTCTTTTTTTCTAGGCTAGTTGCCATTTAACATTCTCTCCGAATACCGTTAATAAATTAACACTCTTGGTATTGCCTTTTTGAATGTGCCTTGTGTAGCTGTTATCTGTCCTGTGCTTTGGTTGTGTGCCTTTAATGTCTAACAAAAGTATTTATCATTTTCCTCTAGAAGTTAGAGCTCTAATCATTTTTTTGATGAGTCCTAATTCCTCTTTAACCATGCCTAAACCGTCCTGTGCCTTGGTTGATCTTTGGATCATATCTTTTATTACTATCATAACCCAAATCCACCATGTAAAACACACTGTAGACATTATAACTATCCCAATGTATGCAAAGATGTCTAATTTTTGATAGACACCAAACAATGCCAAGAGAAATCCTACGAACATGAAGCAGCTCGTACCGAACATAATTATATTCCAATGGTGGTCTTTCATACTATTATTTACTCGCTGATTGGTAGAAGATTCAGTCTACACTTAATTGGCTGGTTTAAGCCATACGTTTGCGTGTTCGCCTCTTGTTATAAAGCACTTCTTGTCAAACGTAACGTTATTATTTAAATTACTAATTATCGGAATACTTTCTAAGTCATCTTTAAGTAAACCTACTGGGTCGCCGTCTTTTAAAAATACATCTTCACTTTCTACGTAGAATGACCAATACCATTTAGTATCAATATCTTTGTACTCGATCATTTCAGGTTGTTGGTCCCATGTGCATAATGCTCTAAGTTCTATGCCTTGCACTAACGCATTGAAGTTTGATTGTTGGGCATGTCGTAGGGAACTTGTGTCTTGCCTATCGGGATTGGACTCTGTTATGTCAACGGTGGTTTCTACTTTGTATCTGATCATTACTCATATTTACCAGCCATAAAAAAAGGGTGCCATATAACTGACACCCTTTCTCGTATTTAAAATCTATTAACTAAATGTTGCTGCTGCAATTGTAAAGTTAGTAGAGTTGCCTGAAGCTGCATTTTCAGCTGCTTTGATAGCTGCTTCTAATACACCATAACCAACAGTAGTACCGTCAGTGTCATAGATGTGTGAAGTATCTAATCCAAGTGTTAGTGCCATCACTGTGTCGCTAACTCTTTCAAAGTGGAATACTTCTGCACCTGCTTGAGCAATACCTTTAATTACTGCGTCTGCAGAACCACCAGCTGTAGTAAACTGGGCTGCTGCAAATGGTGTATCACCACCAGCTGTAATTTTTAAGAAAGTAAGCTCACGTGTGCCCAACTGTGACATTGGTTGTGCTGCTTTTTGGTTATTAGCGCCAACTGTATAAGTTGAAACACCATCACCTCTTACGACTTGTGCGTATAAATCTGCCATGTTATTCTCCTATATCCCTAATTAACCTGAAATACCAGGAATAGTAGCTTCAATTGACATAGTAACGCCAGTTGATCCTGTACCGAAGTTTGAACCTGCTGTCATTGCGCCTGTACCTTGTACAACTACAAATGCATCGTTAGTGTTTTTGTCTAAGCCAACAATTGTGTTTGCATCATTAGTACCAGAAACGTCACCAGCTGCAATATAAACTAATGCTGCTTCGATTTCTGCATCTGTGATAGATGATTTAGCTAATTTAATAACTCTAGTTAAACCTGCAATACCGTTAGTATCACCGTTTGCTGGTAATCTGTTGTCGCCTAATTCTGCAACACCAACACCACTGTTATTAAAAGTTTGGAAGACGCCGCTTCCGTTTGATAGATCTGCCATAATATTATCTCCTCGATTATTAAATGATCCCGCTCAGGGACCGGCTTTTTTCTTACACTCTTATTTATCTTTTGGGTAAAATATTGTGGGGAATGGGGTGTTTTTTGACTAAAAAGACTTAATCTGCTCTAAAAGGTGTCCATCTATCACGTGGAACTAACTTAACTTTGTCTCTAGTCTTAACAAAGCCTTCACCTCCGGGCTTGCCACCCGTTGTAGCAACTACATCACCTTCTGCTTTGTCAAGCTCTGCAATTACTTCATTCTTAGCTTTCATAAGCTCTGTAACAAGGAAAAATATGTTTGCCGCAGTTTGCTTACTACTGTCTATAATACTTATAATCTTTTGCTGTTTGTTAGCGGAAACCTTTGAATTTTGAAGCCAATTGAGGAAACTGTCTACTCTCATGTCGTCTAGCTTTTTAGCTCTGCTCATTTGATTTACAAATGTGTACATGATTTCACTGATATCACTTAGCCCAGGACGCTTCTCAAAAAACTTAGCAATGTTTGCTTGTTCTTTATTTGCTACCTTTTCTATATTGCCTAAGTTGTCTGCATTTACTGGCGGTGCTTTACTTACGTACTGTTGTCCTAATACTAAAAGATCTGCTGAGCCATTAAATTGTTTTACATCTTCTATAGGTGTGCCTGACTTATCGCCAAAGTATTCATATGCTGAATGTGCTGCAACACCAACTTTACTTTTGCCTACTCTACGTCCAATATCACTTTGTGCTTTAACATTGTAGGTAGTTTGATTAGGAGTAAAACTAATTGCTCCGTCACTGCCTTGATAAGGTTTACCTGGATGGTATAGTAAGTCACCATACATATAACCTTTGAAGTCCGGTGGAGTCGCTGCTTCGAATATCGGCCACAGGCTTGCCATATCTTTTGCAAACTTAGGTCTCCAATCTTCGCCCTTGCCTCTGCTGTTAATAAACTTTTCTAAGTCATCAGCTGAGTTAGACTTACCTTCTTCTTTACCCCAATTATTTTTTCCAACTAATCTAAACTGGCCGTCATCTTCACGTCCCCAGTACACTGTTGGATTACCATCCCATTTAACTGCAACATCACTAGCATCTTGCTCCATGCTCTTTAAGATTTCAACTGCACGTTTAGCACCATCAGATGGATTAGTAAATACTAGGTCTTCTAAGTGGTTAAACTCTCTGCCTACTGCTTCTACTAATACAGCTTCTGTTAAAAATTCAAATGCTCTCATGTCTTTTTCTTCTTCTTAGTTTTATCTACGTATGTTGCGTGTGGCACATTTAAGTTCTTCTTGCCATACACGGGTCCGACTTTATGCATCTTAGAAAGTTTGTCAGCTATCGAATAACGTATGTCTACTACCTCGCTTATTCTCATTTTACAAGGTCTATAAATTTACGCATCCAAGCATTGTGATCTGCTTGGTAAGTTTCGACTTTTTTATTGTCCGGTAATTCTAAACCGTCTCTTGCGAAAGACTCAACAGCGTCTGCAACAAGTTCTTCGTAGTTTGGTAACTTCCTAATAAAGTTAACAATTGATTCTACTGATTCAAGTGTTGATGGTGTTGCTGTTTGGCCTAATAAAGTCTTAGCGATCTGGTTGGGGTCTTGCGATACCAATTCGTTAGTTTCTCTATTTTTCAGTCCTTCATTTGCTGACCATTTCATGCCCTTGGTTTTTGCTATGCTGGAAAGGAGGATGTGTCGATGCATACCTTTATAAGGTGAGTTTGGTCCACTTCCCTGCAGGCTGAACTTCATCCAATCT
>Ga0213869_10001188_pt1 | contig 19780 bp, 13 predicted proteins | sample PICome_10_FD_160083 | JGI IMG/M metagenome (GOLD analysis project Ga0213869, IMG submission 160083) | Coastal seawater microbial communities near Pivers Island, North Carolina, United States - PICO132 | ecosystem: Environmental > Aquatic > Marine > Coastal | place: USA: North Carolina...
ATATAACCTCAACCGACCACTATTCCTATGTGCCCTTTGGCGAGCAGCGAACCGATGCCTATAGCTTGTTCAATGTCCGGGTAGAGTTAAGCGATATTTATCTGGGCTCGGGTAGTGGCCGGTTAAAGGCCTCAGTTTGGGCCAAAAATGTGCTGGATAAGGAATATATCATTTACGCGTTTGCTGTTGGAGAGCCCGCTGTGTCTATTGGTCAGGCCTTTGGCGATCCTCGCACCGTGGGGGTTGATGTAACCTACCAGTTTTGATGTTTTAGTTATAAATTTCACAGGGTCATCAAGACCATTCAGAAACGGCAATTCGCTATTGGATTGCCGTTTTTTTATGGCCTGATATTTTGATACTTTAAGGTTGGGAGATAGAGCGAAGGAGAGGGTAATAGATTGATAGTTTTCTATAGTCTGGTCTCGATCACATAGGGTTCGAGAGTTAAGTCAAAAAATAGTTATGAAAAACTATCATTAATGTGGCAGATTCCTGCCAAAAATTAGATCAGATAGTGTCCTTGTTGGCCTTTTAACCCTCAACTACTATTCATATGTAGTTATTTAATATATGGACTTTATGTAGGGATATTTAGGTATGAGTGCCGAGTGCCAATCACTTTTTAAAAAGGGGTATAAATTTACTGAATGTTATCCAAAGCCCAGCGAGCTGACATTATCGACTGATGACGATGAGCGGGCGCTTGGCGTTATGCTTATCCAGATCGATTATATTCGCACCCTAAGCGCTGCAAAAAACCTCGAATCATTCAACAAGGAAATCATATCCATTTTATCTAATCTTGGCTTTTCAGATTATGTGCTTGTCTGTAAGTCAGCAGTCAATGCTATTGAAACACCGCATAGCTCCCTGCCGGAGGAGCTGTTCAATGAGTACGAAGAGGGCAAGTACTGCCGCTTTGATATGGTGCTGGACTATATCAATGCCGAGAATACAGATCCGATCCTACTATCGATGATCGAGCATATTATTGAAAGCTCACCAATGATGACCTATAGCTTTGAGAAGAATCTGCAAATTCTGGCCCTTTACAGAAAATTTGGTATCAACGATGCCTTTGTGATTCCGGTGCAAAGTCAAAGGGGGTCAGGTTATGACAGGGCAGTTTTTTCAGTGATGGCGCTGGGTGTAGACAGTGATGAATTTGCAGAAAGGGTAAAGCAATATTACCCATTACTGAGAGTTCTCGCTGATGCAGTAAGTTTAATTAGCGAAACCAGGTTTTTACCTGCCAGACAGGACCAGCAGATAAAAGCCAAGCCATTGCGGTTGCTTAACACTATGGCACGGCATGATCTATCGCTTGCCCAGGCAGCAGAAAATCTATGCATCAGTTTGGATACTGCAAATAAACATATGGCGCTAGCCAAGCAGGCACTCGGGACAAACTCTCAGGCAAATGCTGTTTATCTGGCGGTTAGCAAAGGTTTGATTAGTATCTAGAATTTCTAGTTTAGGCGATAGTTTAGAAGATAATTAAGGAAATTGTAGTGCAGGAAGGGTAGCTGTTTATCTAAAACATAAGAATAAGGAAGTCAGGGAGGAAGGTGGTTTTTAATGAAAGCACTTGTCGATCAATATCAGAGGACTTTATTAGGATTTTTTATAAGACGGTCGCGAAACTCATGGGATGCTGAAGAACTTACTCAGGAGGTTTTTTGTAAAATTTTAAGGCGTGAGGATATCGCCTACAACGACTATACCGATGCCTATGTCTTCACCATTGCATGGAGCGTATTGCGAGATCGATTACGTCGCGAGCGTGTTAGGCATAGCGATATGCATATTGAGTTTGATGAAGAACTGTCCAAGGAAGATATTGTATCGCCAGATGAAACCCTCAAAGGAGAGCAGCTTTACGCTGTGTATATGAAACTTCTGGAGAGTCTGAGTCCCAGAGTTAAAGAGGTGTTTATATTAAGTCGTTATGAATGCCTGACCTATGGCCAAATCGCCGAGCGCTGTGAAATCAGTCTTAGCGCGGTAGAGAAATATATGATGATCGCATTGAAGCGAATGAAAGAGATGCTAAAGGAAAGTTGATGACAGATAACAGCGAAAATCCAATTGTGAGCATTAATAAACACCTGATCGAAGAGCAGGCCCAGACATGGTTTTTGCGCTTAAAATCCGGTGATATGACTGCTGATGAAAAGGCTAAGCACCAAAACTGGCTGCAGGCTGACTCCATGCATCGCATGGCTTTTCAAGAATTGCAAAATCTCTGGGATATAGTTGGAAGCTTTGCTGAAGCACCTGAAATAGTCGCCGCAAGACAGGACGTTCTGTGCAACACAGCGCCAGTGGTGAAGCCCAGTAAAAAATCGCTATTCAGCCGCCCCTGGCCGATATTGACTATGGCCGCATCCCTTTTACTCATGGTGATTACTGCAATCGAGCTTGAAGACAATAATTTCTGGCGTGCGCCTGCCCAGGACGATATTTACCAAACCCAGGTGGGTGAGAGTAAAACTATTGTGCTGTCGGATAGTTCGGTGGTTTTACTGGACACCGATACGCGCTTAGTAACAGATTATTCAAGTCAGAGACGACGTATCAGGCTTGAGAAAGGCCAGGCTCGATTTGATGTGGCCCATGATAAACAACGCCCCTTTAGTGTTGAGGCAGGCGAGGGCGTGATAACAGCTCTGGGTACAACCTTTGTGATTCGCAAAACCGCCGATGATGTACTGGTAACGCTGATAGAGGGAATGGTGGAGGTCGCTCGACAGAAGCATCTGATAACGATCAGCCACTCGCCCGATGGCCATGAGGACATTGCTCAGCAGCTGGTCTATTCGAAAAAAGGCATTTCAAAGGCTGATATTGTCGATATTCCCGAGGTTACCGCCTGGCAGCGCGGACGACTGGTGTTTGATAATCACTCACTGCCGGAGGTTGTTGCCGAGCTCAACCGCTATTCGAACAAGAAGATTATTATCGCCGATCGATCACTGCGTTCAATTCGAGTTACAGGGGTATTTAATGTGGGGGATAATCACAGTGCCATCAAGGCGCTGAAAACCTATTTTTCAATGAGTCTTGGCACAGACTCACGAGGAAATTTTATTCTTAAGTCCAATACGGGTATTGCAACTGCGCCTGATGATAAAATTGAAGGCCATCTTTAACAATTCAAATGATGTCTATTTCTTATAAATCCCATTATTGACTGGATTTAGCTGAATAACATCGAAAAATGACACACGTCAAGCCTGGCGGGTTTGTGTCTACAAAAGTGTCTATTTATATGTAATCCTTTTCACAGTTATCGCATTCTACCATTAAGACGCGGGTTGGAAATATTTTGAAAGGGGATGAAGCTGTCGCAAAGGCACTTGAGAGAGAGTTCCGCAAAACATTGGCAAGCGTGGCTACTCTTACAAAATTTTCACAACAGATAGGCAAATTGCTGAGCTTGATGGGGTTCACTGAGTTCAGCGTATTTCACTGGACCTCAGCTGGTTACTACCTGAGAACAGCGCCTACAATACGGATAAAAAATAACTCAAAGCAGTCGGTGGATCAGGCGATAAGTCATCTGCTTAATGCAGCTGCAATGCGGCCAAATAACGAGCTGTTGGATATCTATTATGAAGAGACAGATTCCCTGATTGATCCGCCCCAATCAGCCGTTAGGCGCGGTTGTTGTCTGCTGAGTACTCGCATTGCAAGCTATGGCTATATTGTCAGGAAGGGTGGCCAGGCGTCGAGTTCCCAGCAAGTGCTCTGTGTTGTGGATGAAAATAAAAGTCCAGATCAATTCCGGGTTCATACTAAAAAAAATCGGTTGGCGCTGGATACGATAAACAGAGTTATTGAAGAAGTGGGTATGGATCGATTTCCAAACCTTTTTACTGCCAGTGGTTGTAAAGATAAAATCACCAAAGGCAGTAAACCGCTCAACTTACTTAATATTATTGCTCGAAATGATGTCACGTTGAGTCAGGCTGCCGAGATGTTGGGTATTTCAGTTGATACAGCCAATAAGAAAATCGCCAAAATAAAGTCAGAGTTGGGTACTTCCACACTTCCTTCCGCAGTCTTTCATGCTGCAAATAAAGGCTTGATTGATAGAGTCTTATAGTTATTCCGCTATTTAAATAACGATTATCCCCACCAAAAAATCAGTTTATTTTAAAACTATTTTTATGGGTCGAGATTTTCAATTTTCCTGTACCTCTAAAAAGTTCTTCTTCTTTTATTATGCGGCCAATTTAATTATTTAGTGAAATTATTAATATTTTTTATTTACAAATTCCTGCACTGATTGTTGGTTGTTAAGAACACGTAAATATAAGTAGAAATAGATAATTAAAAATCTATTGAAATACTATAAATAAAATTAGGAAAGGAGAAGGTGATTATGGAAAGGATATTTACATTTAAAAAAATTAGCTTTTACAAGGAATTAAAATCCTTGAAGTTAGTGTCTGGAATACTTTTTGGTATGTCGCTGTGTACAGGTTTTTCACAGGCTGAAGGAAACGATACCCAGCTCTTCAATATTCAGGCAAGCACTATGAGTGAAGCCTTAACGCTGTTTGCAATGGAGACAGACAGCCAGATTTTGTTCTCACCATCTGTTGTTGAAAACAAAACCAGCAAAGGTTTGAAAGGTCAATACACACAGGAAGAAGCACTGGAGACATTGTTGGCTGGTACAGACCTTACCGCGGAAAAAAATAAGGAAAAAGTATTTATGATCGTTTCCTCGGAAGAGGAGGCTGAAGTCAATGAGGAAATTTATAGAGGTGAGTCTGAAAAAAAGAACTACCGCAACGCCGTGATTGAGGAGGTTAAAGTTACTGCTAACAAGCGCGAGCAGAACCTTCAGGACGTTGCGGCGAGCTTGTCTGCATTAACTGGCGAGGACTTAAGTCGAATCGGCGCGGTTGGTGCGCAAGATTATTTGGCGCAAATTCCTGGGGTTAATTATAACGCTCTTGGTCGGGGTAGAAGCCCAATTATCATTCGTGGTATTGCTACAGGCAGTACGACATTTAGTGATCAACAGAGTACTACGGCAATTTATATTGACGATTTACCTTCTTTAAATCGATGGGGGGCGTGGACTAATACTGATCCTAATACTTTTGATGTAGAGCGTGTGGAGGTACTAAGAGGCCCTCAGGGTACCCTGTTCGGCTCTGGTGCGCTCGGTGGTGCTTTACGAGTGATTAATAACAAACCCAGCGCTTCAGAGTTCCAGAGCAGCATAGATATTGGTCAAAAATTCACTAAGGGCGGTGATGACAGCAATAGTTTAAATGTCATGCTGAATGTCCCGTTGATAGATGATGAATTGGCATTGCGGATAGTTGGATTTAAGCACAATGATGGTGGTTATATAGACAATATTTTTCGCAATGAAAAAAATGTCAATAGTGGTGAGACTGCGGGTGGAAGGCTGATGTTGGCGTATACGCCTGATGAATATTTTTCACTGGCCCTTACTGTTACTCATCAATCAGATATTGTCGATGATGGTTCGGCTACTTTCCGAGATGCTGCTGATGGCGGTCCCTATGAGTTTAATGGAGTTATAAATGCTTCATCTGATACGAGTATGAGTATTTATAATTTAAGTGCTGAGTACGATTTCGACACTGTGCAGTTGGTGTCATCGACTACTTATTCTGAGAGAGAGGTAAAGATTAGTAGGGATTATGGCCAGGTAACAGATGCTTTTTTTGAAACTGGATTAGTGCCTGATGAAACTTTTCACCAAGTCACTGACGATGTAAGAACCTTCGCGCAAGAACTTCGCCTTGCTTCACAAGGAAGTGGTGATCTTCAATGGACGCTGGGCGCATTTTATCTTGAGCAGGATATTGATGATACCGAAATTTGGACTTCTGTCCATTTTTCTGAGCCTATCTTTGAGGGTGTTTACTTGCCCCATATTACTGAAAAAGCTGTATTTGGTGAGGCGACCTATATCATTAATAATCAGTTAAGTGTCACTGTTGGTGGACGCTGGTTTGACAATGTTTTTGAACTTGAGATTCCGGTTTATGAAGGGCCTGCTGTCGAGGGATCCTTTCCTAGTCCATTGCTAGAGGAGAGCTCTACCTCGTTTACTCCTAAGATTTCTGTTTCATATCATATTGTGGAAGATTTGCACTTCTATGCTACTGCTTCAGAGGGTTTTAGGATAGGCCAGGTTAACTTTGGTGCCACTCCGAACAATGGAGTGCCTATCTCTTTCGATCCGGACTCCTTATGGAATTATGAGTTAGGTATGAAGTCGATTTCGAATAATGGGCGACTAAAGTTGAATGTTGCAGCCTTTTACATCGATTGGACAGATATTCAGCTAGGCCGAACAACAATTGCAGATAATGACCTTGCTGTTTCATTTACGGATAATGCTGGTGATGCGGTTTCTAAGGGCATAGAAGTCGAGGCAATTTATATCCCCTTCGATCAATTAGAGCTAGGGACCTCCTTTACCTATAACAAAGCAACTCTTGAATCTGTATTGGACGGTGTAGATTTAACACCAGGATCAACATTGCCAGGTAGTCCTGAATTTAGTATGTCGAATTATATTCAATATGTCGCTGAAGAGTTGCCAAATAATCTGGCGGGTTATATTCGTCTAAGTCATCGCCATGTTGGTGAAGTGGTATCCGATATTATTAACGAAGATCATTTGTACAGTGACACATACAATACCTTTGACCTTCGTGCAGGACTACTTTACGAGAATTATGAGGTTGCTCTATATGTCGATAATCTGGCCAATAACGATGCCACAACGAGTCGATATAATGTTGGTGTAGATCTAGATAGTTGGAGTACTTTCAGAGCCTACCGCCTTAAGCCGCGAACTATGGGCCTAACATTCAGAGTCGATTTCTAAACCAGTTTGTCTCCAGCAAAGGAAAAGAGTGATCCCGGTGTTAGCCCGCTCCCTCACTCCCGCACCGGGATCACTTCTTTATCCTTCTCCTTAGATAGAAAATAATCGAGTTATTACATATATGAATGTAACGGCAGCTAAATTTTCCAGGCAGGCTAAAAAGCCTGTGAAGAAAACCAAAATAGTACCCGGGGAAATACACTCTTATATAAATGGTGTGTACATTCCCTCATCAAGCAAGAGGCGCTTACAGTTAATAAATCCGGCCACAGGCAAGAAGAGCATTAAAATTCCTGCCGGTACAGAATCAGATGCACTGCGCGCTGTTGCTTCGTCAAAGACGGCCTTTATGGATGCCAGTTGGCAGGCAATATCGAATTCATCAAGATGCCAAATACTCCATAGATTTTCACGATTAATTGATGAGCATGCTGCTGAACTGGATAGGCTGGATGCTCTGGATATGGGCAAGCCAATCAGCATCGAGTTTTCCAATGCAGCGGCCTCGGCAAGATTGATGCGCTACTGTGCCGATGCTGCAGAAAATATTATAAGTGCAGCCTACAGCGGTGACAGGAGCTGTCATATCACCCAACAGCGGGTCCCTAGGGGTGTAGTAGCAGCAGTAGTCCCTTGGAATTTTCCAACCATGAGCGCGGTATCTAAAATAGCACCGGCACTGGCCGTGGGTAATGCTGTTGTTCTTAAGCCTTCAGAGTATTCACCGCGATCAGCGGCGCGCCTAGCAGGGTTGGCAACAGAGGCCGGCCTGCCACCAGGTGTTTTAAATGTGGTGCAGGGCAGTGGTGATGTTGTCGCCAAAACATTAGCGCTGCATCAGGATGTGAATATGATTGCTTTCACCGGCTCAACTGCTGTTGGCAAGCTTATTCTAGAGTATGCCGGACAATCGAATATGAAGGTTGCTCATGTTGAATGTGGCGGAAAATCGCCACAGATTGTATTTGCCGACTGTCATAATTTGGATGAGGTCGCAGACAATATCGCCGAGTTAATTCTGCTAAATCAAGGGCAGCTCTGTGTTACTGGCTCGCGCATTCTTGTCGAGCAAAAAGTCGAGCTTCCTCTGGTTGCAAAAATCATTGAACGTTTCAAAAAGGTCACTGCTGGTGATCCCTTGGATCCTGCCATTAGCTATGGGCCGATGGCAAACAGACAGCAGATGGAGAAGGTGCTCAGTTATATTGAAAATGGAACTGATACAGCAAATTTAATGTTTGGAGGCAGGCGTTTACTGGCTGACTCCGGTGGTTATTTTCTCGAGCCGTCAATCTTCGGCAATGTCGATCAAGACGACCCTCTTTTCCAGCACGAAATATTTGGCCCAGTACTCGCCATAACCAGATTCCGGACTGTCGATGAAGCTATTGCAATCGCTAATGCTACGCACTATGGATTGGCAGCCTATGTCTGGACAACCAACCTTAATACTGGCCTGCGGTTGTCAAAAGACGTACAGGCAGGGATGGTCACGGTTAATGGTTCATCGCCAAAAGGCGAGGGTTCTGAAGCCATATCTACAGAACCATATGGCCAGTCGGGCGTAGGGACTGAGTTCGGTTTGGCTGGATTAGAGGCTTATACAAGAGCTCAGGTAGGTTGGTTTAATCATGGCTAAATCGTTAAAAGCGCATCTAAAAGAGGGTATATAGGTATGGATAGTAGTATTTCTATTGGATCGTTTTCAACGCCACTCGATGCTGATAAGTCGACTTTTACCTCAGCTGTCACAAAGCCTGTCGTGAAAAAAAAGAATGAAAACCCGCTGCCAAAAATTATTGCATACGCGGCCCCAGCTGCTGGATCATTTTTCTTTTACACACCCATGTGGAGTATTTTGCCCGCAGTATATGTGAAATATTTCGGTTTGGAATTATCAGCTGTTGCAACCGTTGTGCTATTGATTCGCTTATTCGATGGCATAACAGACCCAACAATAGGTTATCTGTCTGATCGCCATCGTGCGGCCAATGGCTCGCGTAAAGTTTGGGTTGTAAGCGGTGGAATGGGTGCTATCTTTGCCTGCTATCATCTGTTTATACCTCCAGATCAGGTTACGACTTTATATTATCTGGTTTGGTCAATGGTTTATTTCTTAGTTTTGACCATCTCTGAGGTGCCTCATATGACCTGGGGCAATGAGCTGACCATGGACTATAACCACCGAGCCAAGGTGTTTAGTGTTCGTTATATATTTACCTACCTCGGATCAGTCTTTTTCTATGCTCTTCCGCTTTTACCCTTCTACGCAAGTAATGATTACACGCCGGAGGTGCTTCATGATGCGGTCATAATTGGCGCAGGAATAACGCTGGCCGGTGTCATTTGGGCTATCTTCTATGCTCCTCCGGGCAAGATATCTAAATCCGCTCAGGGCGATAGTTTGAGGCTGTTTACTGTCTCGTTAAAGGGTAACAAACCATTTCTTATCTATTGCGCTGCTTCTGGATCTGTCGCACTAGGCTATGGGATGTGGTTTGGTTTGATATATTTTTTTCTCGATGCTTACTTACAGTTAACAGAAAAAATAGCGATGATATTCATGGTTTCACTAATTCTATCAATGTTGTCCACACCTTTTTGGCTGAAGTTAATATCAAAAACAAGTAAATCAACCGCATGGATGACAGGGGTTACTTTATTTTGCCTGCAATTAGTTGTGACTTTATTTATTGGGCCTGATTCGGCGGCATGGATTGCGCCTTGTTTGATTATTACTGCATATATATCTTTTGCGTCAAATGATATTGCGGCCCTATCTTCTCTTGGCGATATCGTCGATTACGGAAAGATTAAGTTTCACAAAGACCGTGGAGCCACTTACTACGCTGTTAATAGTCTTATTTTTAAAGTTGGACTAGGTGTAGGTGGAGGTATTTCACTTGGCTGTGTGGCTTATTTTGGTTTTGATCCTACAGTTTCTGTTCACACTAATACAGAGGTTGCAGGTTTAAAGTTAGCTTTTGTTGGCTTACCTCTCTTAATGGCATTGGTTGGAATTGTATTTATATCACTCACCCCGATTAATAAAACCTACCACAGTTATATTCAAAGACGAATCGAAAATAAAAAATTACACACATAGGAAGGTGGATAATGAAGTGGGACTATATTGTTGTTGGAGGTGGATCGGCTGGTAGTGTTTTGGCTAATCGTTTGTCTGCAAATCCAGAACTAAATGTGCTTTTATTAGAGGCTGGGTCGAAGGATTGGTCTCCGGCAATACAGGTACCTGCATTAGTGGGTAAAGCTGTGGAAAATGATCAATACAATTGGAAATACAGAGCGCTACCAGATGCATCTCGCGATGGCATGATTGATCAGTGGTCAGCGGGTAAAGTACTTGGTGGTGGCAGTAGTATTAACGGCATGATGTTTGTGCGTGGTAATCAAGTAGATTTTGATCATTGGGCGAAAATAGGATGTTCGGGCTGGGACTATCACACAGTATTGGAGTCATTTAAACGGTCGGAAAGCTTTGAGGGTGGGGCGAATTATTATCGAGGTGGTAGCGGCCCCCAATCTGTATCATTTAGTCGTTTAGAATCTCCATTGGCAGAGATGTTTATCCACTCTTCGCAAGTCTGCGGTCATGAATACAATGACGACTACAATGCTGAGAAGCAAGAGGGTGTCGCACGTATACAAGCAAGTCAACGACGAGGAAGGAGGTGTTCGACTGCGCGTGCCTTTTTGGCCAAGGCAAGAAAACGAAAAAATCTACAAATAAGAACCGGCTATATGGTTAGTCGTGTCATTATTAATAATGGTCGCGCCGAGGCTGTCGAATGCCTATTCAAAGGGAAGCCAGTAAGCTTTAAATGTAAAAGAGAAATTATCTTAAGTGCTGGTGCGATTGGTTCTCCAAAATTGTTGATGTTATCTGGCATTGGGCCAGCACAGCATCTTCGTGAACACGGAATTAAGGTTGCTGTAGATAGTCCGGAGGTTGGTGAAAATCTTACCGAGCATCCAGCAGTATGGCTTGAAGCAAAAGTCACCATTCCCTCGTTAAATGCAGAAACGCGTCCATTACGTTACCTTATTAACGGTTTAAATTGGATGCTCTTTGGTAAAGGCCCCGCATCCGCTGGTGTTTGTCAGGCGCAGGTATTTTCTCATACAAGATCTAAGTTGGCGGCACCCAATATGCAGCTGATTTTAAACCCTGTAGGCTGGGTAATGGATCATGAGACTAAAACTTCGGTTATTGATAGACAGAATGGCATCTCGATTGCTGCCGTGGTTTTGCAGCCGAAAGGCCGCGGCCGAATTCGCTTAATCTCTTCTTCTGTTCATGAATCTCCTTTAATTGAGCATGAACTATTGGGCCACCCTGAAGATATGGCACAGCTGGTTGAGGGAGTTCGTCAGATTGTGGATATTTTAAGAGAAAAGCCTATCGCCGATGTTATTGAAAAAATTACCATACCCGCCAATGTCGATGGGCCTGATAGCCATTACGAGGAACAACTACGTCGCCACGCCTTTCGTGGTGATCATCCTTGCAGTACCTGCAGGATGGGGGGTGATATTGAGTCTGTAGTAGATCCGAGATTGAAGGTTCGATGTGTTAAAGGTCTGCGCGTGGCTGACGCATCAGTTATGCCAACAATAACCAATGGCAATACTAATGCCCCCACGATAATGATTGCTCAGAAAGCCTCGGAAATGATTTTGGAAGACGCAGGGTTTTAATTTATGTTGTACTGCTAATCTAGTATGCCGCCAATTTCAGACATTAAATCTTTAGTAAACTTTTCTTTGAATTTAAGAGATAAAAGGTTTTCTTTTAATTGCTCAACTGAGGATGCCCCCAAAATAACTGAGTTTACATTGCTATTCTGCATGCACCACGCGATTGAAAGCTGGGCCAGTGAGCAATCCAGCTCCTTTGCAAGGGGCCGTAAAAGATCTATTTTTTCTAGATTTTCTCTGTTTAAAAGATCTTTTATCCATGGTTCAAAAGCTTCTCTTCCAGAAAGTGAGGCGGAGTTGTATCTTCCAGCTAATATCCCATAAGCTAAAGGGCTGAAAACGGTCAGGCCCATGCTGTACTTGTCGTAAAGAGGATGAAATTCCTTTTCGACTTTATCTTTAACCAGCATATTGTATTCGGATTGCTCTGTAGACGGAGGGATGCAGGAGTACTTTTCTGCGGCCAGATAGGCTTCATTTATTTCTTTTCTACTCCACTCAGATGTACCCCAGTAGAAGGCGAGGCCTGATTTAATAATATGATCCATGGCCCTTACAGTTTCTTCTATAGGTGTTTCATGATCTTGCCTGTGACAATATAAAACATCAACATATTCCATATCGAGCCGACGTAAAGAGTTTTTTGTACCTTCAACGAGATGCTTCCACGATAGGCCTGTGTCATTTTCCTTTTCGTTACCGTCCCCTAGTAATAATTTTGTTGATATAACCAGTTCCTCTCTACGAAAGTTCTTTGCTATTCGCCCCATTATTGATTCAGATATTCCGCAGTTATATATTTCGGCATTATCAAAGGAATTTATACCATGATCAAAAGCAGTCATCATGCAGGCTTTTGATTGGCGGAAGTCCATTTTTTCACCAAATGTTAAGTATGAGCCATAGGATAATTCACTTACCTTAATACCCGCACAACCTAGCCTGTTGTATTTCATTTTAACTCCAGATATTTTTTGAATGATATTTTTAATACTCAATGTATAGCTTTTAGAGCCGTTATCGGCGAGGAAATAAACTTACTCTCAACCAAATACCCCAGATAGGTTTTAAGCAGATCCCGATCGACAACAGGGCAGTCAACCTTTGCTTTAAATAGTTTATCGAGCATGGGTAAATAGCTATCATCAAAGTTGAACTCTTCAGAAAAACAGCTTTCTTCCATGCTGGGTTGATCATCTAAATAAAGTCCGGCGAGGGTTTGAAATTCCTTAGAGTCGGGATTGTTGGCCCGGTGATCTTTGAGTTTTTTCTGCCATATTGCGAGTGGAACAACCTCAAGTTTATAACCAAACTCTCCCAAAGCCACTGGCAATTCACCCCAGTGCATGGGTCTTGGGCTGACAATATCGAAGCTCTGGTTCACCGACTTTGACTGTTGCACCATGGTCACGATAGCCTTGGCGACAAAGTCGACCGGGGTCAGGGTAGGGGAGCATATCTGCGCTAATCCATCGCTGTTGGGTATGCAGTTGAGCGCGATACAGCCTTTTATTAGCAGACAGATTCGATCTTTGTTATTTGAAATTCCCTGTTGATCGCCGCTCACCATTCCAAGTCTGTATATGGAGACTGGTATGCCTCTGCGGTTACCCAGTTGAACCATTCTTTCTGCAGCATATTTACTCAATGGGTAGCCGAATTCTTTGCCATTGGCGAGACGTTGAAAGTCTTCGGTACTAACGCTGTCGTTGTTCAGTATCGAAATATGACGCACTGACTTGATCTTGTGGGTGGTGGCCAGCCGCAGTACTTCTCGGGTACCACCGACATTGGCGGCTTTTAGCATGTCGTAGGGGTAGACATGATTAACCCAGGCACCATTGTGAAAAATAATATCGACACTTCTCGAGAGATAGTCAAAAGCGGCGATGCTCAGGCCGAATTTCTGCTCTGAGAGGTCACCCAGAACCGGCACTATGCGGTTGCTGAATCCCCTTTGGTAGAGTTTGTATTCAGTGAGCTTTTCGCGGATACGGGCTCGAGCCTGTACTGGAGAGTCTGCTCTTATCAAGCAGTAGATGCGGGCTTTAGTTTGACCGAGAAGCTCTTTGAGCAGAAAGGCGCCGACAAAGCCAGTGCATCCGGTCAAGAATATACCGCTTGGGTTTCTTAGGTCTGCCCATGGCTGCGCGCCTATATTGATACTGCGATCCAGTGCAATTTCGCTATCCAGTTTGATCAGCTTCGCTGACTTTTTGGCACTTTCTAACAGTTTGTTTAAACGGCTTATAGTTCGCTGTTCAAAGAGGTCTTTAACCTCTATATCCAGGCTATTTTTGCTACACAGCGAGATTACCCGCATCACCGAGATAGAATTGCCCCCGAGATCAAAGAAGTCGTGGTCGATGCTGATATTTTTTGCTGGCAGCGCGAGCACATTGGACCAAATGGCTACTAGCTGCTTTTCAATTGCTGTGCGCGGTTTAATAAAGTCATTTGATTCGAGCAGATAGGTACTTGGAAACGGCAGCGCTTTGCGATCCACTTTGCCATTGTTGTTTATCGGCAGTTGATCCAGTGGGATAAAGATCGAGGGGATCATGTAGTTTGGCAATACGGATTTTAAGTCGCCACGCAGCTGTTCAATACCGATGCTGCCCTTTTTGGCCACGACATAGGCGGTCAGGAAGTGGTTGCTGCCGCTCTTATCACGGCTGTGGGCAATAACTACAGCTTCGCTAATATAGGGCAGAGCATCAATAACGGTTTCAATTTCGCCTATCTCTATCCTGTAGCCACGAATTTTTATCTGGTTATCAATGCGACCACAGAAATCGATACTGCCGTTTTCCTTGTAGCGGGCAAGGTCACCACTTTTGTAAAGTCGTTGCCCTGGCTCTTTGCTAAAGGGGTTGGGGATAAACTTTTCAGCAGTGAGTGCCGGCCGGTGCATATAGTTGCGGGCCAAACCATCGCCGCCGATATACAGTTCACCCGCCACACCTACGGGTACAGGATTACACCGGCTATCCAGGATATAAGTGGTGGTGTTGCTTATTGGTCGGCCAATGGAAACGGCATTCAGATTGTCGATGGTTGCCTTATCAATCGGTTCGAAGGTAGTAAATGTGGTGTTCTCTGTGGGGCCGTAGGCATTGACAAATAATGTGTTCGGGCAGTGTTTTTGTGCTCGTTTAATATGTTCGACAGAGAGGGTTTCGCCACCGGTGATTACAAAAGGTACGGTTCTCATGCTGCTGGGTTGCTCGTCTACCAGCATATTAAATAGCGAGGTGGTTAAAAACAATGTGTCTATATTTTGCTCGCGAATTATATTTTCGATGCCTATCGCTGACAGGGTTGGCTCCGGGTAGATAACTAATTTGGCGCCATTGAGCAGTGTCGCCCAAATCTCAAAGGTTGCTGCATCGAAGGAGATAGATGATGCATGCAGCACACTTTTTATTGGACGCAATTTTAGGTAGCGATTGTTTTTAGCCAGCCTGGCCACTGCTCTATGGGGAATGGCGACGCCTTTGGGCATGCCGGTCGAGCCGGAGGTGTAATTGATATAGGCAAGATTATCTGCCCCTGTGGTAGTACAGGGTGCGCTGAGGGGATAGCCTTCAAGTTTTTGCCATTCGCTGTCGAGGCTCAAGGTGACCAGCTCGGTATTATCAAAAACAGCATTTGCCAGGCTCTGCTGGGTGAGTAGCAGTTGAATATTACTGCTGTTGATCAGGTAGTTGATACGCTGTAGGGGATAGTTGGTGTCTATGGGTACATAGCAGCCACCAGCTTTGAGTATAGCGAGAATGCCAATCAGCATATCTGCACTGCGCTGCAGATATAAACCGATCGGCATATCCGGGGAAATTCCCTGGCCAATTAAATAGTGGGCGAGCTGGTTGGCCATAATATCCAGCTCATGGTATTTCATTACCTGATCTTGATAGACCAGGGCGACGGCATTGGGTTGCAGTGCGGCCTGCTGCTCAAATAGTTGGTGAATACATTGATCTTGTGGATAGCTGGTTGCCGTGTTATTCCAGTCACTAATCAGGGTTTTGCGCTCCCGCTGGCTGAGCATGCATAGTTCGCCAATGCACTGTTGGGGATTTTCGACAGCGGACTGCAGTAGAACTTCAAAGTGGTTGGCCATGCGTTTTATGGTTGCCTGGTCAAATAGATCACTGTTGTATTCGAAGTGTCCTTTTAACTGGTCGTCGATTATTTCCACTGACAGAGTCAGTTCAAATTTTGCCACGCCCATAGAGCGAGAGGTGGCTGATTCGGTGGGTTGACCGGCCAGCTGGTTATCTTCGAGGGCGATACTGTCGAATACCAGTGCCGCTTGAATGGGGTTGGCATCTGCAGCTATCACTCCCTTGTCTCTTAAGCTGTCGACTAATTTCCCAAAGGGTACCGGCTGCTTATAAAAAGCTTCGTTGCTAAGTTTATCGAGAGCGGTTAAGAAATCGCTAAATAATAATTCTGGGCTGATGGTTGAGCGCAGCAGGGCGGTTTCGGCAAAGAAACCAAGCAGTTCGCTGCAGTTGTTGCCGTTGCGGTTGGCGACGATGGTGCCAACGACTATATCTCGCTGTCTGCTGTAGCGCATCAGCAAGCTTTTATAGGCGGCAAGTACCACAATAAAAGGCGACACACGCTGTTTCCAGCTGGTGCTAATCATCGACTGGGTGACTTTTGTGGAGAGTTCTATCGATTGCCAGGCACCAAAGGAGCGGCGTACCAATGGCCTATTGTGGTCGATTGGCAGGTCTAATACAGGTGGCAGGCCCTCTAGCTCTTTTACCCAGTACGCAAGTCGTCGCTTTAGAGTTTTGCTTTGCAGCCAGTCTTTTTCCTGCAGGGCATAGTCGCGCAACTGGAATGGCAGGGGTTCGGCAGACTGGTTATTTTGATCGTTCTGTTGTTGGTAGAGCTGGTTGATCTCTTTAAGCAGTATCACCGCTGCGCGGCCATCCATAATGATATGGTGAAAGGAAAATAAAAATAGTTGTTTGTTATCGGGCAGTTGCAGAACAGCGACGCGAAATAATGGGCCTGTAGCAAGATCGTAGATGGCCTGTCCTTGCTCAAGGCAATGGTCATTGATCAGTTTTTCCAGAGCCTGTTTATTACAGTTTTTACTGCCAACCTGAATAACCGGGATTGAAACCGAAAAGGGTGTCAGCGCTATTTGCTGTAGTTGCTCTTGTTTATTGAGCTGAAACACTGTGCGCAGCGCTTCATGGCGTTGCACTATGGTTTCAAGGATCTTTTCGAGAGCTTTAATCTGCAGTTTTCCATAGATCAGAACTTCAACTTGCTCGTTGTAGCTGTAGGCAGGTTGTTGCAGGTTGCACTGATACCAGAGCCGCTGCTGTGCATTTGATGCGATTGCTGATGTGGTTTTTGCTTTTGTAGCTTTCAGTTTTTTCGCTGTTGCCATTCTAACTTCCCTGTATGCAAGCCGAGTGAGTTGCTGTTGTTGGGTTGCATACTAGGTAGGGCGTATTTTGCGTACAAACTATATAGATAGAATATATTTAAGGTCTCTGGAAAAATCCCCGGCAAATGTTTAACAAATAATCAACATATATTGATTGTTAGAAAACCATCAATTCCTAAACTTCAGTCTCGTTAAATCGAGTATTAAAGGAGAGGTATTTGTGGCTCAGTTAAAGGATTACCTAAAGCGGTCTCGGGATAGATATCCCCAGAAGACCGCCTTGGAAATTGCCGATGAAATTTTCAGCTACGAGAGAGTTTATAACCTGGCATCAAGTTTTTCCGCAGGGTTAACAGAGTTAAAAATAGGTCGGGAAGCAAAGGTGGCGATCTGGCTACCTAAATCACCGGAGGCCTATATCAGTATATTTGGCGCTGCTGAGCATGGCTCGGCATTTATACCAATTGATATTTCCATGCCTGCCGAGCGGGTTAACTATATTCTCAACGATTCCAGAGCCGATGTTTTAATCTGCCGCGCTGCGGATTACAGCGCTGCGTTTGAGTCCAGGCTGGGCTCGGTCAAGCTGGTTATTCTGGTCGGTGAAGAGAGCAGTTCGCCGGTTTATCCGCGCTGTCATTATTTGCGCTGGATGTCGTTTATTTCCTCAGAGTATGAGCAGGAGCAGTTGGCGAGAAAGCGATCGAATGGCTCTCAGATCTCGACTGTGGCGCTGTTTTCCGAAGAGGATGCGGCTTATATTTTTTATACCTCGGGCAGTACTGGTACTCCCAAAGGCGTGGTGATTAGTCATCGTGCAGCCTGTGCATTTATTGATTGGGCGGTCTCTTGCACCGAGTTAAGCTGTGTCGATCGAGTGGCAAACCAGGCTTCCCTGGGCTTTGATATATCGACGTTTGATATATTTGCCACCCTCGATTCCGGGGCAACTCTGGTTTCGGTTCCCGATTGGCCGATTGGTTCGGGCTATCCCTTTGCTCGCTATATAGAAGAGCAGCGTATAACGGTCTGGCAGTCGGTGCCGACAATATTGGTGAAGATTTCAGAATCCCAACTCAAGACTCTATTTAATCTTTCCAGTTTGCGGGTGGTGATATTTACCGGCGAGCCTTTCTATAAAAATGATCTGGTTGAATTCCAGCAATATGTGCGCGGCGCGCGGCTGTTTTGCTGGTTTGGTTCCACAGAGTTAAATAGCTGTATTAGCCACCTGGTAACTGCGGATGACCTGGCCAGTGAAGATCCTCTGCCGATCGGCAGACCCTGTTCCTTTGCAAAGGCTAAGCTGGTCTGTGATTTTGGCAGCCCTATTGGTGAGCTGTTTGTCGCCGGAGAATCTGTGATGTCGGGTTATATGAAAAACGGCGAAGTTTGCCGGGATAAATTTGTTCAGGGCCTTGATAAGCAGGATATTTACTACCCCACCGGCGATCTAGTCAGCGAAAAAGCGGGCCTGCTTGTCTATCACAGTCGCTGTGATTCGATGATCAAGCGCAATGGCTATCGTATTGAGCTCGGCGAGATCGAAAATAATGTTCTCAGCCACAGTGGTGTAGTTGAAACTGCCTGCGTTTATACGGATAAGGTAATCGTTGTATTTGTGGTGCCCTATGCCAATAACCTGGTGGTCAGTGAATCAGTTTTGCGGGCGGGGCTTGCGGCAAAGATTCCCGTTTATATGCGCCCCGACAAAATTATCTTTGTTGAGCATTTGCCGAAGACGCTGCGAGGAAAGGTGGATCGCAGGAAATTGCAGCAGTTGTACAAGGAGATTTTGCTGGAGCAACTGGCCAGTGAAAAGTCATTATCAGGCGTTGCATCGCAAGCATAAAACAGGGAGTCCCAAGGTATGAGCATCGCAAGCAATCCGGTATTGGATGTTATCAGGGCAGAAGTTGCCAGTTTATTGTCCAGTCAGCCGAAAACCTCAATTGAACGTGCCACATTAATCCGGGAGTTGCTCGACTCAATGTTATTTGTCGGGCTTTTGGTGCGTGTGGAGAAGTATTTTTCAATAGAGATTTCTGATCAAACAATCTATGAAAATTCAATTGTTACCTTTGGTGATCTTGCCGATTGTATTTATGTACAGCAACTGACTGTGGAAGATTAATGGGCAGATCCGAAACGGGAACAGAGGTCTACTAGTAAAGATTGTTGTTCATTTTTAAAAGGTATTTAGTGTTTTTAATAAGGAGTAGTCAGTGATCATTAGAAAATTAAAGGATGTTGTCGGCAGCGACCGCGAAGTGAATTGGGGCAATGGAACCAGCCGCAGATTTTTACTTGAGAGGGATGGTATGGGTTATAGCTTTACCGACACCATTGTTAAGGCTAATACCACTTCATTATTGGAGTATAAAAACCATATGGAGGCCTGCTACTGTATTTCAGGCAGTGGTCTGGTGGTGGATGCCACTTCCGGAGAAATCCATGAGATTCAGGTGGGCACTATCTACGCGTTGGATAAAAATGATGCCCACTATCTGGTCGCCAAGGATGAGGATCTGCGTCTGGTCTGTGTGTTTATGCCGGCACTGGTTGGGCACGAATCTCACAGTCTTGATGCGGAAGCTTCATCGGCCTATTGATCCTGTGTCGTTTAACGGCAAAGCTTTAATTAGAGTTAGGGCAGGCCGCATCGCTGTCTGCACTTTCTTTGGCCTCTTTTTTGCTCTCTTGCTGAATGGCTAATTCGTCGGGTTGAGGGATATGTTGCTTTATCCAGCTGA
>Ga0213869_10001190_pt1 | contig 19763 bp, 10 predicted proteins | sample PICome_10_FD_160083 | JGI IMG/M metagenome (GOLD analysis project Ga0213869, IMG submission 160083) | Coastal seawater microbial communities near Pivers Island, North Carolina, United States - PICO132 | ecosystem: Environmental > Aquatic > Marine > Coastal | place: USA: North Carolina...
AGTGCCTGAAGCACCAATAGTAGTAAATGAACCTGCGGCTGGTGAACTTGCACCAATGATACCGTTAACATTACCAGTTACATTACCAGTTAGGTTACCTGCAAATCCAGTATCGGAAGTAATTGTTCCGTCTGCATTAATTTCACCTGCGTCAGTAATACCAACACCTGAACTACCATATCCACCGGAGAAACTAGATGTACCGTCAACTATAATGTTACCGTCCATACTAATGTCACCTGAAGCGTTGATAGTTGCACCAGTTGATCCGTATCCACCACCATGTGTAGTTGATCCAGAAGTAACAAGGTTACCAGTTAGATCAACGTTATCGTTGATATCTACTGTACCATCAAAACGAGTGTTGTTCTTAAAACGAACAGCGTCTTTATATTTGTGTTTAAAGTTAGTGTCATTACCGTCAGTTGCTGAACCGTCAGTTGTAAAAATTTTTGCCGCTAGAATCGATACGTTACGTTCTAGGTCAGCCATACGTCTCAAGTTCGATTTCGAACCTGAGAATACGATATCCTCAGCACCTTCATCACCACTAAACTCTGCTAATGTACCAGCGTCATTATACTTGTATTTCTTTGTTCTGTCTAGGGCTGTAGCACTAGTACTACCACCCGATCTAAATTTTCTTCTTGCCATTTTGAACTCCTTTAAAGTTAAACTACCACGAAATATTACTCTGTAACATTATGTCTGTTAAGACACCTAGGAGGATGGCTCCTCCTAGGCTTGGATAGTTAATTGTTATGCGTTAGCATGTTTGAGACCGATTACTTCGATCTCATCGTTTTCTTCTAGAACACCAGCTACAATAGTAACTGTTGAACCACTTACTGTGTATTCATCTGTTGGACGTAGAAGCTGTCTGTTTAGATAAACACCATACTGTAAAGCTGTGCTTACGTCAGTAAACGTATAGTCAACTGTTGCTGAAGCATTAGTTGTTGCCTCGCTTGAGCTAACTACTTGGTCTGCTGAATGGAAGTTTGTAAATGCAGATAATGCAGTAGCCTGTAACTCACCATATAGTTGAGCCGCATGTACTTGAGCAAATCTGTCTGTTGCACTTCCTAAGTCATGTGTGTTATCAGCACTTGGAATAATATCACTTGCTACGTCTGCTGTAAATGATACAGTATCTGAAGCCGCGTCACCTAGTGTTATGTTACCAGATGCAGTAATGTTACCACTTGCTTTAATATCACCCACAACATCTAGAGCTACTGTTGGAGTACTTGTTCCAATACCAACTCTTGAAGTTGACACATCTACGAATAGTGTGTTTGTGTTAACGTAGAAGTCATTTCCATCTAAGTTTCCTGCACTAAATGTTGGAACACTTGCAGTTGTTGTACTAATAACAACAGCTTGTGTGCCACTTGGCATTGCACTTTGGAATGTAATATTAGTTCCAGAAATGTTATAAGAACCATCTGCACCATCATACACATCCTGGATAACACCACCCACATACACAACAGCGTTTGCTTCTGTTGCTGTAAAGCCTAATGCAAATACAGTAGTAGAACCGTCACCATCTAGTGTAACACGATTAGATGCACCGAACACAACAGTTGCTGGATCAACAAGTTCAAATCCACTTGCGTCTGATTTAACTTGTAGTAAGTATTCAGCTTTTCCACTAATTGTTGTATCATCTACGTCAGTAGCGTCAACGATTGCATGGAATCTATTAGCTGGTTTCCAATAACTGTTACCATTATCCCAAGTAAGCACTTGACCATCTGTTGGTGTTGCAGTAGTTGTATTAACATCACTTAGTCCGTCAATACTATGGTTAGCAATTCCGCTAACAGTACCTGTAACATCACCAGTTAAATCACCAGTTACATCACCAACAACGCCACCAGTAGCAGTAATTGCACCAGTAAATGCTGATGTTGATGAAGCAGTAAATACTCCGCCAACTGTAGCAGTGCCTGATGTTGTTAATGTTGCTGAAGCGTTTAGACCTGTTACAGTGTTATTACCACCAATAGTTACATTACCTGAGAATGCACCTGTTGTTGCACCAGTTAAAGCACCACTTGAAATTGTAGCTGTACCGTCAGTAAATGAACCACCTGTTACTGCGCCTGAGCCAGTTACTGTAGTAAATGCACCTGCCGCCGGTGTTGTTGCACCAATTGTACCATTGTGAGCGCCTGTTGAAGCACCAGTTAAGTCACCAGTTACATCACCTGTTACGTTACCTGTTACATTACCTGTTACGTTACCTGTATGTACACCTGCAGAGTTACCAGTTAAATCACCAGTTACATCACCTGTTACATTACCAGTTACGTTACCTGTTACGTTACCTGTTACGTTACCTGTTAGGGCCGCTTCTACTGTTCCTGCAACAAATGTTTCAGAACCAATAGTCCACTTGTCATCTGTCTCATGCCAGATTAGTGTTTTATTTGTATCAGTACCACGCTCAATTTCAATACCAGCATTTTGTGATGCGGCACCTGTTTCATCTGAGTTAAGTACTAGAATGTTGTCGCCAATAGCGACTGTATTTGAGTTAACTGTAGTAGTTGTACCATTAACTGTTAAGTCTCCAGTAACAATTACGTTTCCAGAAGTTGTAACACTAGATGCTGTAATATCATCTGTGTTTAATGTACCGTCTACTGTAACGTTATTAAATTGTACGTTATCACCAGTACCAACTGCCTGTCCAATAGCAAATGTTATTTTGTCTGAAGCCGCTGAAACAGTTGTAGTAACACCTGTACCACCTTCAAATTCTAGAGTATCTGATCCAAGGTTAATTGCATCTGATCCACTGTCACCAGTAATGTTTAAAACAGAACCAATAGTTGCAGTAGATGCCGCTGTAATACGACCTTGTTGATCAACTGTGATTACAGGAACGGTAGTTGTACCACCATAGCTTCCTGGAGTAACCGCAGTATTGTCTAGAGTAATTGTTGCTGTGTCTGTTGACACTGCTGAAGTAATACCAGTTCCACCAGCAATAGTTAGAGTGTCTGTACCAATATCAATAGTATCAGAACCACTGTCACCAGCTACTGTCATCTGTGTTGTAGGTGTTGCTGTAGAAACTGCTGTAACAAGACCTTTTGCGTTAACTGTAACAACCGGAATTGCTGATCCTGAACCGTATTGTCCAGCTGTAACACCGCTATTAGCAAGTGTTGCTGAAGTAGATACGTTTGTAGATCCGTCAACTGAGGCAAATGTTGCTGTTACGTCACCAGTAAGTGCTACTGATCTAGCTGTTGCCCATTTAGTTGCTGTTCCTGCATTTCCTGAAACGTTACCAGTTACATCACCAGTTAAGTCACCAGTTACATCACCAGTTACATCACCAGTCACGTTACCTGTTACGTTACCTGTTACGTTACCTGTAATAGTAGATGAGGCATTAAGTGTTGTTACACTAGCCGCCGCTGGAGTATTACCACCAACAATACCATCAATATTACCTGTTACGTTACCTGTTACATTACCTGTTACGTTACCTGTTACATTACCTGTTAGTGCTGAAGTTACGCCATTAAATGTTACTGCGTCTGTTGTACCAACTGCCTGTCCAATAGCAAATGTTACTAGGTTGTTTGATGCATCAATAGATGTTGTAACACCTGTACCACCTGTAAAGTCAATTGTATCAGTTGATGTATCAATAGCATCAGAACCACTGTCAGCTTGTATATTAAGGCTAACACCTGGAGTTGCTGTAGTTACGTTTGTAATACGACCATAACCATCGACTGTTAATACTGGAACACTAGTTCCACTACCTACAGTTCCGGATACACCGGATTGTGTGGATAGATCTAGAGTAACTGCTCCGCCTTCTGTAGAACCGTTTACAACAACAATGTTACTGTTGCCAGCATCTGCTACAGATTGTGTATAGTTACCAGTTGTATCTGTACCTAGTGCAACACTATCAGCACCAACTGTTAGAGCAACGTTAGAAACGTTTGCACTACCATCAATACTAAATGAACCAGTTACGTCACCACCACCAAATGTTACTGTACGAGCTGATGCCCATGCACTTGCTGTGTCTGCGTTACCAGTTAAATCACCAGTTACATTACCAGTTACATTACCAGTTACGTCACCAGTTAAGTCACCAGTTACATCACCAGTTACATCACCTGTTACATTACCTGTAATAGTAGATGAAGCGTTAATTGTTGTAAATGCTCCAGTTGCTGGTGTTGTAGCACCAACTGTACCATTATGTGCGCCTGTTGAGGCACCAGTTAAGTCACCAGTTACATCACCAGTTACATCACCAGTTACATTACCTGTTACGTTACCTGTTAAAGCACCTGTTATAGCACCTGAAGCACCAATAGTAGTAAATGAACCTGCGGCTGGTGTCGTAGCACCAACTGTACCATTATGTGCGCCAGTTGAGGCACCAGTTAAGTCACCAGTTACATCACCAGTTACATCACCAGTTACATTACCTGTTACGTTACCTGTTACTGCACCAGTAAATACTGCATCTGTACCATCTGTTCCAGATTCAAGAACTTTACTTGTTGCGTTTGATGCATAAACATCACCAGTTAAATCACCAGTAAACATAGCCGCACTAACTGCTGACATGTTAACAGGAGCCGCTACCCATGCAGAACCATTATATACTTCTGATGACCAACGATCATTTGTTTCATCCCATACGAATCTAGCGTTCTCGCTAGTTCCACGCTCAACTTCAATACCAGCATTCTCTGTAGGAGTGCCAGTTACATCATTGTTAAGCAATAAAATATTGTCACCCAAGTCAATTTGGTTTGAGTTAACTGTAGTAGTTGTACCACTAATAGTTAAGTTACCACCAATTGTTACGTTACCTGTTGTGTCTACTGTAGTAAAGTTACCAGCCGCCGCCGTGTTAGCACCAATAATTGCACCGTCAATAGCACCACCATTAACATCTACTGTAGTAAAAGTTGAAGTACCTGTTGAAGTTACATCACCAGTTACATCACCAGTTAAGTCACCAGCAAAGCCAGTGTTAGCAGTAATTGTTGTACCAGTGACAGCCGCTGGAGTGTTACCACCAACTACACCATCAACAGCACCAGTTAAATCACCAGTTATAGAAGTTGTTGCGTTTAACGTTGTAAATGAACCTGCGGCTGGAGTTGATCCACCAACAGTACCATTAATATTACCTGTTACGTTACCTGTTACGTTACCTGTATGTACACCTGCAGAATTACCTGTTAGGTTACCTGTAACATCACCTGTTACATCACCTGTCAAGTTACCTGTTACGTTACCAGTTAAAGCGCCAGCAAAGTTTGTACTTGCTGTGATTACTGTTCCGCCTATTGTTGTAAAAGCACCAGTGGCCGGTGTAGTTGCGCCAATTGTACCATTGTGAGCACCTGTTGAGGCGCCTGTTAAGTCACCAGTCACGTCACCAGTTACGTTACCTGTTACGTTACCTGTTAAATTACCTGTTACGTTACCAGTTAATGGTGCCGTCACACCAGCAAACTGTACCGTATCAGATGTTGCTACTGCCTGTCCAATACTAAATGCGCCGGATGATAAGTTCACTCCGGTGCCTCCAGAAGCATACGCATCAAATCTAGCATCAAATTTAGCGTTAGTAAAGTACTCATTAGACGATCCTTCAGGTAGGTTATCAGTTGTGTTTGATCCTATCAGGTTCGCCGGAGTCATTTTAACAAGTGAAGTTGCACTTGCGTCATATACTAACACCGCATCGTTTGCAGAGTCTGCATTAGCCAATGCTGTTTGTCCTAGGACAGAACTTGCATCGAGTTTTGCATTTGTGACTGCGGATGTGGCAATGGCAGGGGTTTTAATTTGTCTAAAAGCCATTTTGATTTCTCCAATCAAATATCGATATTTGATTTCCTACCTTATGGTAGAAAATGACTCTAGGAACCATACCTAGAGCTAAACATATTTATACATTTTAAAGTGGAGTTAAGTACTTTTATTATATTGGAAAGTATCTAAAATCAATGCTTGCGCCTGCTCCTGGAGCAGTGTTGAAGCTTAAGGTTGTACCGCTGATTGAGTACTGTGTGGGTAAGTAAATTGAACCGCCGACAATAGCAAGTAGGCTATCTCTATTATGTCCAGATGGTATTGTAAAGTCAGTATTTGAGCCGTTACCGGTGTATTGATTACTTGTGTAAGTTAAATTTAAAGCCGCATTTCCAATACTACCTGCTAATGGAGAAACAGATGTAGCATGAGCAGACCTATGCTTCACATACATTTCAGATCCTACTGGCATGGCGCCATTTGTTGAGATTACTGCACCACTAAGTGTAAAGTTTTCGCCTACACCTGGACGCTGAATAACGTTGTCCACATAAACATCAATTGATTCAACATCAGCCGGTGTTGTTGATAATGTAAAATTAATTGTTGTTCCATCACCAGTAAATACTTCATGTGTTGGTATGGTTCCTGTTACTAAACTATCTTCAAAAGTAAAGTTTCCAGAACCATCAGTTGTAAGTACTTGTTGATTTGTACCATCAGTAATACCTAAGTCAGTTAAATCACTAGGTATATTTGCAGTACTAAAAGTAATCTTTTTATTGGCTACATCTGCTGTTACTTGTATAGAACCATCTGCTACAATGTCTAACGTATCACCACTAGATGCTGTAATAGAATCTGGACTTGCATCACTTGGGCTAGTATAAACATCTACTTGGTTAAATGCATTTGTTTGTGCGCCTATTGTGCCAACACCAAACGTACCAGTATAACGAGCGCCTGTTATATAGACGCTTTTACCTGAGAAGTTAACACCATTTGGTAGATTATCACCAATAAAGTTTAGTACACCTGATTGATAATCAAAGAACCATTCATCATTGTTACCAGAACCTGTTGTAAATACTTTATTGCTTATGTCAACAGCGTTAGCACCATCTGATGCTGTATGAATGTAAACACTAACTAGATATGTACTACCAAATTCTGGCGGTATCCAATCTGTTAAATCTGTTTTCCATGTTCTATTTGCTGATGCTGTTACATCATTTGTACATTCAACTGGATTAGAGCTATTGTATACAGTTACTACACCACTGGTTGAACCTGGCAGAACACCTGGAATACTACTTGCTTGTTGTAATACTTTGTCGCCTCTTAATAAGAGAGGACTAGAAATACTTTCGTTAGCCGCTAGTTTTACAGAATTGACATCAGTTTTGGTAGCACCGAAACCGACCTTCTTAAATAAGTAGTCAATTTTTTGGTCGTTTGAAATAGCCATTAGCTTGCTACTCCAATACTAATATCAGATATACTTTGTCCACTAGTTAATGCTACCCTAACAAGTACAACATTACCAGTTGCGTTTGACATATTTTCACTACCCAATGTCATTGTGTAGCTACCATTTATGTTTGTATTGAACGGCATAACGTCTGCGCCTGTACTCGCACAACCGTTACTACCATTACCACCATTACCAGTATCTGATCCTGGAACACCTGCACCTGCGTACTGTGTTCCTGCATCCAACCAACCATTTAATCCTGATGCACTATCAGTTGCCGTACCTGGAGCCGCTATCCATAGACCTGCTACACCGCTACTTGCTGTGATATCAACGTCAAAGTTAGCAACAACTTGTCTACGGAAAGCAAATGTAAAGTATTGCGTTCCAGTATCACTGCTTCTGTCAGGACCTACCGGTAGATAACCACTCGATAAGTTTGTTGTAAAGTATTGTAAGAGACCCCACCTAACAGTTGCTTCTTTAGTTCCTGCTACGGAAACTGATCCTGTAAAAGGACTGTTTGTGTAGAAGTTAGTACTTCCAGTGAATGAAGGTGTATCAGTCGTATCACTTAAGAAGTCTGATATCCTTAATCCATCATCAGTGAAGTTGCCGTTTCCTAATGAATTGGATACCGAAATACCATCTTCGGATACACCACTTGGAGATGCTGTATGTACTTGTACCTTTGTTCCTGATAGTTCTTGATAGGAACCTGTACCATTTACATTGAACATCCTAAATTTTAAACTCTCTACTGTTGATACAGAGCTTGTTGTAATATTAATTGTTTGATCACCTATTGCATATTTGCTTGAAGAATTTTTTCCTGTATTTGCAATAGGAACTCCGCCAGACAAATATGTTGTTGAACCATCTAAATTAGCATATGATTTATATTGTGTGCTAATTGCTGACTGTGATCTGCTTTCATAATTTGTACCACTTTCAATTTGAAATGGTTGTGATGTATTTCTATATGCCTGTCCAATCCAGTTGTAAACTTGTACACCTGATAATGTAAGTGTTGGGCTTCCTGAATTATAATATGGTATACCAGAAATATATCTATAAGATCCTGCGTTGTTTTCTGTTAGTGTTGCACTGGTTAAATCTAAATCAACTACTGAAGTTAAATCATCCTTAACCATTGTGATATAGTTTGTATTTCCTGTTGAGGAATGCTCAAGGCGGGCATCGTTAACACCAACTGCTAATCCCGATAATGGAGAAGCTATCCTTGAATCAAATGTTTGGTAAAATCCTGTTGGATATGTAGAACTACTGATTGTATCATTAGCATCTCTTTGATCTGATACTACTAAACTTCCGTTTGACGTATTTTCATTTAATGCGTTGCTAAACGTTATTGATCCATCAACTGCGCCATTAATATTGGCACTAGCTGTTCCACTTAAACCATTATATGCATTACTTGCTGTTGTACTGTCAATAGTACCAGTTGCCGCATAACGTCTTGCAGTTGATGTGTTTAAGTTTGCGCCTGCTGATAAAGGATTTGTTGCACTGTTGTCAGTAAATCCATGTGCTAGATAAGGACTACTTCCTTCTGCACTATCAGATAGTGATATGCTTTTTGAGCTTAATCCACTTGGAGCACTTGGTATTGCATTTACTTGAAAAGTTAAACTATCAGTATCACTCTGTGCAGTAATATCTGGAGTTCCATTTGCTGTAAAGTTTAGTGTATAATTTCCAGGAGTTACACCTGTGAAGTCATGTGATATAACTGTGTTTATTGAACCTGGACTTGAACCATCTTCAGTCACAGTATCATTGCTACTACCATCGTTCCATGCATATACATAATCATCTGCATTTTGTGTAGTATTTGTAACTGTCACCAACGCCATATTGGTGCTATCATATGTTACACCATCATATACATCATATTGATTGTCGCCACTTCTATCACTTTGGTTTGTTGCTGTACCTGAGATAGTAGCTCTAACATCTGGTTCTAAATGTACTGTAAAGTTTGCTGTAGTAAATGGACTATTTGCATGATCTGTAATTAATTGTAAGTTGCCTGTGTAATCTCTATTAGTTCCATTTGCTTGTTCTGAATTACTTAATGAATACCTGTGTGTAATTGTTCTGCCATGATCACCAGAACTATTTGAACCAGCATTTACATATTGCGTATCTCCATCACCCCATGTGTACAAATATCTGTTACCATATGTACTGTAACTTCCTACTGTATTTTCTGTATTATTTGTAAATGTTACTGTTAATCCACTTGCTGATAACTCATTAATTCCTGTTGTTATATTAAGATCAACTTCTGGGGTATGGTCATCATAAATCTTATAAGAGTTATCATCATCTGTTGGTGTTGTTCCTGGAGTAGCCGTATTGTGACTATCCAATGTTAATGTAACGGTTCTTTGTACGTCTTGTTCTGTACTAAGAGCAAACGTGTGAGCCAATCGTCCTCCACCTACACCGCCTGCTACATTGTCTGCACTAATAACATCATCTGATGATCCATCACCCCAGTCCCAAGTATATTGGATTGTTGCACTACTTGTATTTGTAGTTGTATTTTCAAAGTAAACTGTATCACCATCGTCCCATTGTGTAATTGGACTACCGCCACTTGATGCTGAGTATGCCGCAAATGTTACAACAGGTGTTGCTGTATAAATTGTTACGTAACCGGTGCGAGTTTTTGATGCAGTACTTCCTGATCCCGTTCCACCATTATTAAGTGCTTCTACTTCTACAGTAAAAGGAGATCCAGAGTTTGATGAATATGTATGTGATGGAGTACTATCTGTTGTATTTGTGGTTGTTTGTCCATCTCCCCAATTAATAGTATATCTATTTGGGTTTCCTACTGAACTAATATTAAGTGTAACATTTAATCCAGCGCCGCCAACTAGTGGTGATCCTGTAAAATCTGTTTCCTTAACAAATGTATTGTTACGAACATTTTCTATTGTTTCGTTTAGGTTATCAATAGCATCTGTTATTGTAGTTCCTGTTGTCAAAGAAGTTAGAGCACCGTCACCAAACGTGCCGTCAGTTGGAGAACCCAATACAAGATTGCCGCCACTACCAGAAACATTATCAACATATGCTTTTGTTGTTAAATCTTGAGGATCAGTTGGGTCACTAGCATTTTTAACCTGCTTTGTAGACACATCGACATTATTCGAAGCACCTGCATCCAGTACTAAATCGCTATCAGCCTTTATCTTATCTGAGTTGTGGTTGATGTTTATTGGCAACTTTCACTTCCTTTACAACTTTATTTAATAGTCTCTTACTTCTTGTATTTAGTCAAAGTAAGAGTTTTTGTTTACAATGTTACAGATGCTCTGTTGACTGCCATTACGCACCATCCTGAGCCATTTTTGTACATTAACGTTGCACTTTCACCTATTGTAGTAAAAGTTATAGAAGCAAATCCTAAAGGAGTTGCGGGTGTTAGCACCACTGGACTGGCTGGAGCAGAAATAACTATAAATTTTTTCTCTTGTCCATCTTCACCATCAGCAAGTGATACAGCCGCTGGTGTTCCAGTTTGGAGCATGTCAGTTCCTACTGTTAAACTCGCACTCGAAGTTGTTGTATTTCCGAATGTTGGGGTAATAATAGTATCGACATATATTTTATCCCATACATTGGTTGAACTACCAATGTTAAATGATTCTGTTGTTGCTGGTAATACGTTACTATTGATATTTGCATTTAATGATAAACTTCCGCCGCCACTACCTAGTGTAATAACATCTCCACCTGCAACAAAAGTACCAGCAGTATATAGGTTCCCACCTATCACTGCGCCGCCCTGTACATTGAGCGCCGCATCTGCTGATGCATGATCTGCTGGTAGGTTGTTTAAGTCTACATCACTTGCATTATCAATATTCAGTTTACCTAAATTACTTTCGACAGATGTTTTTACTGCACCGAATATATGCAATAAATCTCCGTCTGGTTTTATAACTGATGCCATAATAATCTTCTCCAATACATTATATAACTATTTATGCTCATTAAACAGTCATAAAAAAAGGGAGGACTAAGTCCTCCCTTAAAGTTTGTTTCTAGTAACTTCTTACTGGAAGCTAAGGTTACCGCTGTTAACGCCAATCTTGCTTAGGTAATCAGCCGCATTACCAAGAGATGAAGCCTGGTTAGTTAGTTCTACATAACCATAACGTGTCATGAAGCTAACTACTGGCTCAAATGTGCTTGGATCTAGTACTGTACCAGAAGACATTAGAGGAATGTATGGGCAATAGAAAGCCGCGGCATCCATCTCACCGTCGCCTTTATAGCCAACGATAATGTCTGTGCTATCTGAAGCATACTGGTCAACAAATACACGCATAGTACCGTTTAGTGTACCTACGAATTTTGTGTTTGTTGGTGCTTCAAATGGTCCTTCAGTTGTTCTTGCGAACGCTGAAGTTGTAGCAGATTGTAGTACTGTTAAGATTGTTGGTGAAACAACAGCATAGTTACCTGCGCCTCTACGTGTACGTGAAGCGATTAGGTTTGCAGATCTGTTAATAAGAACTGCTAATGCCGCATGTTCGTCACCGACGAATGTTGCAGTACCGCTAACACCAGCTTGGTTATACGTGTCAGTTGCTGTACCAGCAAGTGTACGTAGTGATGTTAGAATTTCTTGGTCGATTTCTGCAGTAATCTCTTGAGCTAGTGCTTGCATGATTTCTGCTTCAACGTCTAGGCCGTGCATAGACTGTGCGTCTTGTGCGGCTTCGAATGTCCAACGAGCTGATAGCTTACGTGTTTTAGCTTCAACTGTTTGTTTTAGGACTTGGATAGACATCTTACGTCCAGCGTCTGCTTCTAGAGCAGATGTTGTAGTTGCTGTTCCGCCTGATGCATCACCAGAATAACCTTTTGCAATAGCAAATGGTGATAATGCTTCATCACCTGCTGATACGCCGCCAGCTGTTTGGCTGTAACGTACACGCAATGTGTGAATTTGTCCTACTGGACCTGTCATAGGCTGTACGCCTACTAGTTCGTTTGCGATGACTGTTGGCATCACACGACGGATTACTGGTAAAATAACTTTGTTCAATGTGGCAATATTACCTGCCATTGTTGAACCAGATGCGGCCGCCTCTTGTAGATACTGTTTAGTATTCTCAAGAGTAGACTCCATAACTGCTTTCTTGTTACCTTCCAAACCGTCAGTAAGGGCGTCTTTAGTTACGTCCCAGTTTTCAAATAATGTTTGTGACATTTTGGTATCTCCTGTTGATTTAATTAATACCCGCTAATTTTCTTAGGTTAATTATATCGGCGTTACTATCAGTATCCTGACGCTGTGCCTTGTTTCCTGTAATCTCAGTCTTCTGAGATTCATTAAGGGTGTGTGTTTTCTTACTTACTTTAGATTCTGATTCTAAAATAGTTGGCAAATACTTGTTGTACTGTATTTTCAACTTCTCAGTTGCTACAGACTCGAGTAGGTTGCCCATAAGAGCACGTTTTTCTTTTGACAAAGGTCCTAATAGTTCTGACAAGACTTGGCCTCTTTCATTCGCTTCCACGATTCTAGATGCTTTTTTGTCTGCCGCCTCTACTAGAGCTTCTTTATCAGCAACTTGCTGACGTGATTCTTCAAGCTGTTTTGTGACCTTTTTAAGCTCACTGGTAACTTGTGAAACTGTACTGCCTTCTGCTAAATCTGAACTCATAAATTCTGCCGCGAAAGTTTCGAAGATCTTACGACCAAACATATTTTCTTTCGCCTGCTGAATGTCCTCTTTAAGCATGCCTAGTTCTGTCTTCAATGTAGTTTCTACAATGCTTGACAATTTAGTGCTTGCTTTAGATATGAAATTCTTTTTAGCTTCAGCAATTATTTCTTTACCTTCCTTCACTAGACGGACTTTCTCTTTATTCAAGTCCTTTTTGTCTTCATGAAATTCATTAAGTTCTGTTGTTAGTTGTTCCATTACGAAATCTTCTAACTTTTCGAAGTTGCCTTCCTGTAATTTACGATCATCACGTAGTTCTGTAATCTCTTTTTTAAGTGACTCCATTACAAACTGATCTAGAAGTTTTGCATGTTCTACTATTTTTGCCTGATAATTGACTTTAGTAGCTACTGCATCACGTTTGTCTTCTGCGAATTCTTTAAGTTCTTTAGTAATCGTATCAGATAGCATTGCATCTAGTGCTTCCACCATTTGCTCTTTATCTGCGTCATAACGATTAGCGAACTCTTCACGTAGTTCTGTTGTGATTTCTTCACGTGCTTCTGAGATTTTCTCATTCCACGCTTCTGAAAGAGTAGTGCGTACTTCTTCCGAAAGTACTTCTGAACTTAGGAGTTGTTCTATTGCTGTTGCCATTACTTTCTCCTAATGTCTAGGTTGTTGATAAGTTTAAGTACCTCTTCTTGTAAGTACTTTTGTGCTTTCGTATCATTATTGGTAGCGTTCGCTACATCCATTAAAATATTTCCACGTTTGCCATTCATAATGGCTTCATATAGTGGATCTGGATAAGCATCTGGCGCACTTGGGTTAGCAACAATATCTACAGTTTGTATTTCAAAACCTTTAACAATACCGTCGTTGCCCACTTCGCCACTACCTCTACTAGATACGCCTAGCCTTGCACCAGCCTCTAATAGGGTTTTACAAATATTTCCCATAGGGGTTGGTAGTAGTTTTAAACGTCCATGACCATCATCTCCGTTTATCCACATTTTTTCAATCATGTGTGACACACGATCTAAATTAACTTGTAGATCTTCTGGATGGTCAGCTTCGCCTAATACGGAAAATCCCTGATCAATTCTTTCTTGAATGCTAGTAACAGCAGTCTTGATTTCTTGACCAGGATATATTCTTTGATTTTGGTTGCGTTTATTTGCTTGTACAAAAATCCCTTCCATGTATAGATCCTTGCCACCCTTGCCATTGTCAAGAGTTTCGGTTACAATACCTGCTTGGTCATATGAAAGTTTTTCTATTAACATGCTTATTCCGCCTTACCTTTTTTCTCAGCACCGTGACCGCGAGTTTCAGGCTTTAGGCTTGCGCCGTCACCTGGGTGTGTAACTCCCATGTCTTTTGCTGTAGCCACTTTAACAGGAGCTGGATTTTTAGTATCTGTTGATACTGGACCACCATCCTTTGACACTTCATCAGTACCTGGGCCGACTGGTGATGCTTTTCCGTCATCGCCTGCTGGCATATCTACTGGGTGAACTGCTTTGTCCTTACCAATTTTAGTAAGTTCTGCGGCTTCGTCAATCTTCTCATCAGATTCATCATCATCTTTAGCTTCTTCAAGATCTTCATCTTCTTTAGCTTCAAATGCGATAGCTTCTTCTGGTTCTGCGTCCATGTCCATTTCCATGTCCATGTCATCTGCAGGAGCTTCGTCGCCCATAATTTCTGCAAATGTTGCTTTTAAGTCTTGTAATGCATCTTCTACTGAAGCAAATTCTGCCTCAATTTCTGATTCTGCACCACCTTCAGCGTCACCGTCTTCGGCATCGCCCATTTCTGCTTCATCGCCTTCTGGATCAGCTAGTTCCATCTCAGCATCCATGTCCATTTCTGGTCCATCTTCTGCTTCGTCTTCACCAAACGCTTCTTCAGATTCGATTTCATTTTCACTTGTCTCTAAGTCATCTAGGAAGTCACCGGCTTCTTCATCACCGATTGCTTCGTCTAGTTCTGCTTCTACATCGTCTTCAACGATTTCATCAGCTTCTACTAGATCCGCCCAGATTTCACGAGCACGTTCTACGAAAGCCTCATGTAATAAATCAGAAGCTACAGCTTCATCCCCATTAACAAGAGACTCAATAACTTTTGTGTAACGATCTTGAGCACTCATATTAATCTCCTTATAGGTTATAACACTTCTATTTAAGATGTCTTACTCTAAAGCAATAGTTAATGCGATTAAAACTGCATTTTCTAAAGAATAACATTATTTTAAGTAAATTAATCAAATTAATTACTCAGATGGGTCAGCGGCACTGTACATCTTTTTCCAGTTAACTGCCATATCCATATGTTCTGCTTTAGCTACTTCTTTCATTCCTCGCATCTTATTTAAATGTGCAAGTGTAAGTTTGGGACGTCTAGTGTCGTCAATATCCCAAGTATTAAATTCATCATTTTCTGCACTCTGTGCTAATTCATTAAACCTCATCACTACCTCCTGGGTCATCTGGTATTGGACTATCACTAGCCTCAATATCCGCATCGCCTATATCTTCTTCACCAGCGCCGTCATCTAAGCCTGTAGGTTCAAAACCTTCTACGTCTCCGCCTCTTAGACCTAAACCACCTAATGCATTTTGTGAATCAAAGTCAGGACCAGCTTGGTCATCATTCTCTGCTCTCCACATTGCTTCATTTTGTACTAGTTCATCTTCTTCAAGTCCTAAGTATTTCTTAAGTATAAAGCGTCTACTTAAATATGGAACGCCTTCTAAGTTACTAAACAGTTGGGCTCTTTGTTGATCTAGTTCAATTTCTCTATATTGACTAAAGCTCTGTGGTTCAATGAATGCTAAATCAAACAAACTACTAGGAACATCAACTCCGCGATGATCTAAAAACATTTTAAATTCTCTATCAAATGTAGGCTGTAATATTGCTTGTATTCTTTCTATATATTTTGAAAATCTGTACTCTTGTATTAATGCTGTACCAACTCTTCCGTCCTGATATGTTGCTGTACCGTCCTCAGAACCCGTTGGCATATAGCTACTTGGTATACGTAAACCACGTAATAGTTTGTTATTAAAGTACTTTAAATCATCAATTTCACCTAGGTTATCACCACCCTGCAATACATCAACTTTGGATCCACGCCCTTCTGCTGTTTGTGCAAAAAAGTAATCTTCCATAATTGATAATGGGTTGTATGCCGCATCCATGACGTTTGTACCACCGCCTGTTTTATTTGGAATACGTGTTTGGTGTACTTCGTTTTTAACACGCTCAACAAAACTCATAGCTTTATGTGCTGGCATGTTGCCAACGTCAATATAAAATACTCTGCGTTCTGGAGCACGTTGTACTCTGTATATAATAATTGAATCTTCAAGAAGTTCTTTTTGTTTATATACTTTAAATACTGCTTCTAAAATACTATTACCAAATGGCCAACTAACATTCATTCCATCACTTAATGCCATATGAACAATATGTTTTGAATCTACTGCAAACTGTGTGTCTTGGCTATTATATCCGCCATGATATACACCTGCATTTCCTTTTGCTGGTGTAGTATAACCAGACGTGCCATTAGCTGTTGTATTGTTTAATTTTCTAGTATCAACTGCAACTAAATCTTGTAAGTTTAATTGTATATTTCTAACTAGATATTGGTCTATCTCTTTACCAGTACTTTCATTAACAATAGCACTAGTCACGTCTTCTGGATTAACCCAAAATAATTTATATGTTTCAGGATCTCTAATAAAGAACTGATCACCATATTTAATGGCGGCTCTAAAAATTCCAAATGCTCTTCTATCTAATTCATTAAGATTAGACCATTGACGCAATGCTGTTTCTAAAGCATTAACTTCTGACTCTGTTGCGTCTGTTTTAAATTTTATCTTAAACGGTAATTCCGTTTTAGAATCTGCTTGTGTTGCAAACTCTGAAATAGTGTCTAAAGCAGTATTAATTTCTGCATCCATATCCATCTGATCGTATTGTGTATAACGCTCAACACGGTTCGGTTGTCCAGAGTATACTTCAGGTAGCCATGACTGCCAGCGATTTGCTCTCGCCCTGCCGTTTTGGGTATCTGTATCGTATCTAGTAAAGTGTTTTTTCCAACTCATGTGTTTTTCCTAATTATAATGTTATTTATTCATATTCAGCAGAAGTTCTTACAGAAGTCACTCTCGCTCCTCGCTGTAAATTCTTCAATGCATCTCTGAATGCTTGCATATATTTTACGTCTTCGTCCTCATCACTGTCAGCTTGGGTTGCCATCATTTCATTATAGTTTCTTTCTGACTTAGGTCCCATACGTTCTGAAGGTGGTCCAGCTTGATCTGGCATCTTTTTCATCACCTGTTCTTGATTTATTTTTGGTGCAATGGAAGTTTGTATCTGTAATTCTCCGTTATCATCCTTTAATTCAGACTGTATATACGTGTCTTCACCAGGGCCTCTACCAGCTCTAACAGTAGTTCTGTCGTTTATCTTCTTTTCCATTCCGACAGCACCATTTTCTAGATTATATACTGTCATATCACCAGATGAGTATTCTGATCCTATTAGCTTGCCGTTAAAGAAATGTTGTGTGACATTGACATTATCTTCTCCAATAGTCCCTTCAAACATCTCCTGGGTATCACCATTTCCATACGTTCTTCTAGTCAAACCTGCAATACTTAATTCATTATACAACAGTTCTCCCATTTTGTCAAATAAATTTGTTCCGCCACCATCTTGTGTAGTATAATAACCGCCCTTATAATCAGATCTAGTTGTTCCATTATCGGTTGTATTCACACTTATTGCTTCTCCAAGACTTCTACCAATTTGATCTATGGTTTTAACATATGTAGGCATATCAGTAACAAGCATTTCTGGTCCTAATTCACCAACCATTGACATTGCTTTGGAACCTAGATAACCACCCAGGAATCTCTGTTTTATACTACCATCAGTATTATGTGTTTTAGCATATTTCTTATCCCATAACATTCCCTGTCTATCACCACCAAACATGTTTTTCTCTGGTCTAGGCAATACTCTTGTTTGGGCGCCATCAGTAGGAAATTCAGTAGTTACACCATCTTCTTTAAGTTCTTCGGAGGCAGTACTTTGATCTCCATCCTTATCCATTACTTTACCCAACTTCGAAGACATACTTTTAATTATTTCATTAACATTTGCCATATTGGGTATAAGTAAATTTTGTGCTTTAAGCAATGCTGATGCTGTACTGTTCATAGCTTGTGTAACTCCACCCTGCTCAGCAATGTTTTTCGCCACTTGTTCTTCAGCAAGTTTTCTTTCTTCGTCTGTCATATTGGCTAATTTTTGATTTGAGTTCTTAAATGTTGTGAACCCGTCATTAACTTTACCAACTAAAGATAAAACACCAGAATTAGTTTTTAATATACCTTCATCATTTCTAACTTCAAGCTGTGTTAGCATTTTCATTATTTTACCTTGATCTCTCACAACACCATTTCTAATATCTTCCTGTAATGTCATAATAAATTCTTCACCGCCATTTAGATTTTTTATCGCGGTAAGCATTTCCTTATCCTGGAATAAGAAATCAAATGATGTTCCACCAGTAGTTTCAAAGTTTTGAGCACCTACACGCAGTCCTTCAAGTAATCTATTTCCGAGTTCAGGACCTAGCCCTCCGTCCTTTGGAGCTTTGGATGCCAATGCAGTTAATGTTATCTGATATGCTTGCAAGGCTTTGCCCTGTGCTTCGCCAACTTTTTCTTTAATTCTTTTAGTTACACCCGCAAAGTCTGGACTTCCCATTGCTTCCATTCTTGATGCTATTAGTTCTTTTCTACTAAACGCAGTTGCAGTAGCGAGCATTGAAGTCTCTTTTAATAAGTCAGTATATCCTGTACGTAAGCCTTCTCCTTCATTTGCCATTAATTGGTCCATGTTTCCAGACAAACGAGAAGCATCAACAAACTCAGCAAAGCCTTCTAACATCTGTGTGTTAGTTAATCCAAAATCACCAAAATTATCTAAGTCTGAATTAATTTTATCAAATTGTCTTGCAAATTCTAATGAACCACCCGAAACTCCGTCACCCATTGACTGTATGCCTTTTCCAAACTTTTGTAGTGTTTCGGCCATTTGCTGGTATCCAACGCCTGCCTCATAACTTAAAAGTCTTATTTCTTCAAACCTTTGAGCACTATCAAAAAATATGGCACCAGAATCAATCATTGTTTGTTGTGCTACTGCATACTGTTCTACTTTAGCGGCTAAGAAACCTGCATAAGCCATGAAGCCATCACCAATAACACCAGCGGCTTTAGCTGTGCCTTTCCAGAATCCACTCATACCGTCAACTGCACCCTTCAACGCTTTATTGGATTTGTAGCCTTTCTCACTGGCATCTCCTAGGAAACCAGTAAACTTTTCTGCCATATCATGTACTTTTGATAATGGCTTACTTGTATCATCTAGTGATGTAGCAAAACTAGTGAATCTTCTAGTTACATTTTTAAGTGCTTTACTAACACCCGAGTTACGTTTTTTAGCCGCCTCTTCCGTTGTTTGTGATAGTTCCTGTGTTGCTTGTTCCAAGCCGTCTATATCCATCGTTTGAGCATTAACAGCATTAATTAATATATCTCTTGAACTGTTATTTGCTCTGAGAACAGAGGCTAACGACTGTAGCGTTTGTTCCGTTGCCCATTGTGGTAAATTTAACTGTTCACCATCTGGCATAGGTATTTGCATGTCTG
>Ga0213869_10001194_pt1 | contig 19743 bp, 19 predicted proteins | sample PICome_10_FD_160083 | JGI IMG/M metagenome (GOLD analysis project Ga0213869, IMG submission 160083) | Coastal seawater microbial communities near Pivers Island, North Carolina, United States - PICO132 | ecosystem: Environmental > Aquatic > Marine > Coastal | place: USA: North Carolina...
TCCCTATGTACTTTGGTGCACGTTTGCTTTAATTTTAAATTTTAACTTAATAATGTTAAATTAAATATGGATGATGTTGTAATTATTGGTGGTGGAATAATAGGTGCTGCAAGTGCTTATTTTTTGTCTAAAGAAGGAAGAAAAGTTAAAGTAATAGAGAGAGACCCAACTTATAAAACAGCTTCCTTTCCACTGTCTTTAGGTGGATTCAGAAGACAGTTTTTTCAAAAAGAAAATATCTTACTTGGAAAATTTGCAAGAGAATTTATTTACCAAATTCCAAATCTTTTAAAAACTGAAAAAAATCCTAACCCTACTGCAAGTATGGTTACTAATGGATATTTATTGATGTTTGGCCCAGAACATGCTGATGAGCAATATAAGGCTCTTGAAAATCATAAAGTTTGTGAAGCAGGAACAAAAAATATTAAAGGCTCTGAATTATCTAAAGTATTTCCCTATATAAATAGTGAGGGCATAGAAACAGCAACTTATACTGATAACCAAAGTGAAGGTTGGATTGATCCATTCATGTTTCATAGTGCTCTAAAAAGTAAAGCTATTGAGCTTGGTGCTGAATTTATTAAAGGAGAAGTTAAAAGTATTTCTGAAATAAAAGCTAAAACAATAATATCTGCTGCTGGTTGTTGGACTAAAGAATTATTGGAAGATATTCCAGTTGTTCCTCAAAAACACACAGTTTTTAGAGTTAAATGTCCAAAATATATTAAGGAAATGCCTCTTACTGGTGATTTAACTACAGGTGTTTATTGGAGACCTGAAGGGGGAGAGTATCTAGCTGGATCTCCAAACTCTGTTTTTGATGCAACTGATTTAGAACCCGCATGGAATGATTTTGAAGAATTAGTATGGCCAGCATTAGCACAAAGGATACCGGCATTTGAAGAATTAAAACTAACTGGTGGATGGGCTGGTTATTATGATTGTAATAAATTAGATAACAACGCGGTTGTTGGTAAACATCCAAAATTTGATAATGTTTACATGGCCTCAGGATTTACTGGCAGGGGTCTTATGCAAGCTCCAGGGATTGGAAGAGCCTTAACAGAATTAATTACTACTGGATCTTATCAAACAATTGATATTAGTGATTTTGCTGTTGAAAGAGTGCTTGGAAATAACGCACGACCAGAACCTTACGTTCTATAAATTAAGTTCCACAAAATGTTTGATAGTTGTCATCAAGTGAGGGTAACTGATAATCTTCAATATCTTTTTGCTCATCGTATGGGTTATCAAATTTAGATAACATTTTATTCATTACCTCTAAGTTATCTTCATTAGCTGCTTTCAAAGCCTCTTCTACTTTATGATTTCTTGGTATAATTACTGGGTTGGTTTCTTTCATTAGCTCTAAGGATTTCTCTTTTGAATTATCATTTATAGAAATTCTATTTTGCCATTCATTTGACCAATTAATGAAATCTTTATCATTATATAAGCTGTTGTTACCAATCTTAATGTTCATCAAATAACAAAAGGTATTTGTGTAATCTGCTTTGTTTTTTTCCATCCAAGATAGCAAATCATCAATAAGCTTTTTATCATCTTTACTCTTTCCAAATAAACCAAGTTTATCTCTCATCATATTAAGCCATTTTTCTTCATAAATATTTTGAAAGTTATCAATTATTTCAGTAGCTAATTGAATGGCTTTATCTTCATTTTTATCAATGAGTGGAATTAGACATTCAGCAAATCTTGATAAATTCCATTTCGTTATTGGGGGTTGATTTGAAAAAGAATATCTTCCAAGTTGATCGATAGAGCTAAAAACTGTTTTAGGATTATAGTGATCCATAAAAGCACATGGGCCATAATCAATAGTTTCACCTGAGATTGTCATGTTATCTGTATTCATAACACCATGAATAAAACCAACTCGCATCCAGTTAACTACTAATTTACATTGTCTTTCCATTACAAGATTAAGTAAATCTAGTGCTTTATTTTTAGAGGATTGAATTTCTGGATAATGTCTGTTGATTGTGTAATCAACCAATGTATTTAAGTCATCAATATTTTGCTTTGCTGCAATATACTGGAAAGTTCCAACTCTTATATGACTTGAAGCAACACGTGTTAAGATAGCTCCTGGTAATAAATTTTCTCTAACAACTTTTTCACCAGTTTTGACTACAGCAAGGCTTCTAGTTGTTGGTATTTTTAAAGCATGTATAGCTTCACTAATTATATATTCTCTTAACATGGGTCCTAAAACTGCACGACCATCACCACTTCTTGAGAAAGACGTTCTACCAGAGCCCTTAAATTGAACATCATATCTATTGGTATTATTTACTAAATGTTCTCCTAACAAAACAGCTCTACCATCTCCAAGCATAGTAAAATGTCCAAATTGATGACCTGCATAAGCTTGAGCTATAGTAGTAGATCCTTTTGGTAAAGTATTTCCAGAAAATATTTGAGATAAATCTTTTTTTTCTATTTTAGAAAAATCTAGGTTTAAATCTTTAGCTAATTGATCATTTAAAACTACTAGTTCAGGATTATGAACGGGGGTAGGTTTAACTTCTTCCTTAAAGGTGTTAGATAATTTTGAATATGTGTTATCAAAATGCCAACCAATGGTCATTTTGATCAGCTAACTTCTGCTTGATTTTCTTTAGGTTTAACTTCAGTTTTAAATTGGTTGGAAATTTTTTGAACTTCAACAGAAGAAACTTTATATTCAGCACACATAGTCTCTTCATCTTTACCATGACCTGTAACCATATTGACCATATGTTCTGGAAAATGAAATGTTGTAAATACAATTCCTTCTTTAACCTTATCAGTTACTTCTACTTTTAAAGCTACTTCACCTCTTCCAGAGTATAGTCTTCCAATATCACCAGTATTAATATCTCGATGTGCAGCATCTTTAGGATGAATTAAAAGAACATCTTCATCAACAATATTAATGTTTTTAGTTCTTCTTGTCATTGTAGCAGCATTATAGTGTTGAAGAACTCTACTTGTTGTTAAAATTAAAGGATAATCTTTTTTGTTTTCCTCAATTTCTGTCGACTCTTTCCAGTCAAAATTCTTAAGCTGTCCTTTTCCTAATTTAAATGTTTCAGTATGAAGAATTTGTGTATCTGTTCCGTCTTCTTGAACTGGCCATTGTAATCCTAACTTACCAAGTCTTTCTCTTGTCACTCCTTTAAAGAAAGGAACAACATCTGCAATTTCTGATAAAACTTGATCTGCGTTATATGTGGGTTGATCAAAACCTAGTTTTTGCATCATATCTGTTACAATTAATCCATCAGGTTTTGTTCCTGGTAAAGGTTCAACAGCTCTGTTTACTCTTTGAATTCTTCTTTCGGTATTTGTAAATGTACCGTCTTTTTCCAAGAAAGTTGTACCAGGCAAGACAACGGTCGCAAGTTTTGCTGTTTCACTCATAAAAATTTCTTGAACAACTAAAAGCTCTAAAGAATTCATCGCTTCAACTACGTGTGCACTATTAGGATCAGTTTGAACAATATCTTCTCCAATAATCCACAGACCTTTTAATTCTTTATCAATTGCTGCTTCAAACATTTGTGGAATTTTTAATCCTGGTTTAGTCGGATGGGTTACTCCATATTTTTCTGTATAGAATTTTTGATTGTTTTCATCTGCTACTTCAAAATAACCAGCACCTTGGTGTGGTTGACAACCCATATCAGCTGCACCTTGGACATTGTTTTGACCTCTAAGAGGGTTCACTCCAACACCTCTTCTTCCAATATTTCCAGTAATCATTGCAAGATCTGCTATTAGCATTACAGTTTTTGAGCCTTGTTGGTGTTCAGTTACCCCTAAACCATGGAATTCCATAGAATTATGTGCTGTTGCATAAGCAATTGCTGCCTCTTTAACAAGCTGTTTATCTACACCTGCAACTTTTGCTAAATGATCAACATCTTGTCTTTCAATCTCTTTGATAAAATTATCAAAACCTTCAGTTCTATCTCTTACAAAATCTGCGTTGTGTAGTTTTGATTTAATGATGAAATGTAACATCATATTAAGAACCGCAACATTTGTTCCAGGTCTAAGTTTGATGTGATAATCTGCAAGCTTAGCAAGCTCTGTAGTAATTGGATCTAGTACAATTAATTTTTTGCCCTTCATTACTTGTTGTTTAATTTTTGCGCCTGTGACTGGGTGAGCGTTAGTAGGGTTGGCACCTATTACTAAAAACAAGTCAGCAAAATAAATATCCTCTGTAGAATTTGTTGCAGCTCCTGTTCCAAATGTTTGTTGCATACCCCACGCTGTTGGTGAATGACAAATTCTTGCACAACAATCTACACTGTTAGTTCCAACAGCAGCGCGTATCATTTTTTGAAAAACATAGTTTTCTTCATTAGTACATCTAGCTGAAGAAATTCCTGCAAACGCATCAGGACCATTATCATTTGTAATTCTATTCATTTCTTTTTTGATAAAGTCATAAGCTTCATCCCACGATGCCTCTTCAAATTTTCCATTTCTCTTGATTAATGGAGTTTTTAATCTGTCAGGATGATCATAAAAACTAAAAGCGTATCTTCCTTTAATACAAGTATGTCCTGCATTTACTTCTGTTTCTTTTGGAGTATCTATAGCAACAACTTTGTTATCTTTGATTGATGCTTCTAAATTACACCCAACTCCACAATAAGAACATGTTGTTCTAACTTTTTCATCTACATCAGCAGATTTTGATTTGAAAACATCAGAGATTGCATCTGTTGGGCAAGTATGTGCACAAGCTCCACAAGATACACAAGAGCTATCACCAAACATCATGTCATTGTCTGTTGTAATTTTAGACTCAAATCCTCTGCCACTCATTGTTAAAACAAAAGAACCTTGTATTTCATCACACGCTCTAACGCATCTTCCACAGTTAATGCAATTATCTAAGTTCATTCTCATATAATCATGAGAAGTGTCTCTTGGAATTCCTTTGTGCTGCTTTGGACTGTTATATCTGTGATCCGAAATACCTAAATCATTAGCAACTGTTTGAAGTTCACAATTATTATTTACTTCACAACTATCACATTCCATAGGGTGATCTGTTAAAACTAATTCAACAATATTTTTTCTAAGACTTGTTATTGCTTCATTGGATGTAAAGATATGTTGGTTTTCAGCAACTGGAGTATGACAAGATGCAACCATTCTTGTTGGGCCATCTTTTTCTAAAGCAACTTCAACCGAACAAACACGACAAGCACCATAAGGAGCTAAATTTGGATCATCACAAAGGGTTGGAACTTTTTTTTCTCCAACATAACTTTTAACAAATTTTAAAATAGACGTGTGATTAGCACCAATTTCATATGGTTTACCATCGATATAAGCTATTTTTCTTTTTTCAGAACTCATTAATTATCTTTCACCATATCATTTTTCATTTCGTCCCCAAAGTACTTAAGAATATTCATAATTGGAGTAGGGATAGCCCCACATAAAGCACATAAACAGCCTTTTTGCATTGTTACAAGCAATTCGTTAAGTAATTTAAGGGGTATTTTAGCAGTTCCTTTCTTTGCTTGATCAAACATTTCTTTACCTCTGTATGAACCAAGCCTTCCAGGGAAACATTTTCCACATGATTCTTCTGCTGAAAATTCAAACAAATGATGAATATATTCAGACATTGAAAAATCTTTTGGAATACTAACAACACTAGCGTGCCCCAACATAAAACCTTTGGCAGTAAATTCTTGAAAATCTAAATTTAAATTATCAATTTCACTTAATGGTACGACACCACCTAATGGACCACCAACTTGAAAAGCTTTAACTGGTTCTTTGTACCCTCCACCAATTTCATTAAATATTTTTTTCATTGGTGTTCCCATATCAATTTCATAAACACCAGGATTATTAAAAAAACTATCAAGACAAACAAGTTTAGTTCCTGCAGATTTTTTATTTCCTATTGCTGAAAATTTTTCAGGACCATTTATTAAAATACCAGTTGCAGCTGCTAAAGTTTCTACGTTATTAACTACTGTTGGTTTCTTATATAAACCTTCTGTAACTGGAAATGGAGGTCTTACATCTACTTCAGCACGTCTTCCTTCAATAGATGCAATCAAAGCAGTTTCTTCTCCACAAATATAAGCACCTTGACCAATACAAATACCTAGATCGAAAGAAAAATCTGTTCCTAAAATATTATCACCTAATAGATTTAATTTTTTAAGATCATTGATACAGCCATTGATAGCTTCTATAGATTTTGGATATTCTCCTCTTATATATAAAACACCTTCATCACTTCCAATGACCATTCCACATAACACCATACCAAAAATAACTTTTAGTGGTTGATCTTCTAATAGGTATCTATCTGAAAATGCACCTGAGTCACCTTCATCAGCATTACATAAAACATATTTTTTATCTCCTTTTGCTTTACTGCAAAAATCCCATTTCATTCCTGTTGGGAACCCCGCACCACCTCTTCCAGTAAGGTTTGATTCTAATAGAGACTTAATAATTTCTTGTTTGTCTGTTTTTAAAAATTTATTTAATTGATCTTTAAATTGATCAGTAGATGATAATTTATCATCCATTAAAAAACTTGTTGTTGCATAACTTTTTGAAAAAAATTTATCTTGTTTAATTTCTTCACCTTTTAAAATTTGATCAATTTTTTCTATATCTTTTCCCGCATAGTTTTCACCATCATAATGAAATGCATTATTTTCATAGCAATGCCCTAGGCAAAACATTTCTCCAACTTTATCATCACCTAATTTTTCTTTTAAAGTATCTTTTAATTTTTCTTGTGTACCAGCACACATGCAAGCACTCCCATTACAAACAAATGCTTTTTTTTCTCTGTGTGAAGGTCTTAAAAATTCGTAGAAACTCTCAGCACCATGAAGAGTTGAAACTCCTAAATTATGTTCTTTAGCAATTTCTTTAATATCTTTAGGGTTATTGCTTAATGTATTCTCAGAGATTTGCTTAAAAAGATTGTCTTTTAAGCCTATTCTTCCTGATAAATTACTAATGTTTTTTGACACAATTACCCTTTTTTTTAATTAGCTCACAATAACTTTTTTGTTATTTGTGTAAATGTTAAAACTATCCCTCTTTACGAAACCTATAAGGGTAATGTCAAATTTATTCGCTAAATCTATAGCAAGACTAGTTGGCGCACCAACGCCTATCATTATTCCAATATCAGTCATCAATACCTTTTGAACAAGTTCAAAATTTAGCCTTCCAGAGCAAGTTATGAATTGAGTTAAGGGATTAATTTGCCCATTAACTAAAGTACAACCGATAAGTTTATCTAAAGCGTTGTGACGACCCACATCCTCTTTAACAGAGATCAAATCACCGTTGTTGTTAAACAAGCCACTCGCATGAATGCCACCAGTTTTACTGAATTCAGATTGATTTTCTCGAAGGATGTTAGGGGATTTAATTATAACTTCTTTAGATATTTTAGGCTGATCTGGATTTGTCTTATTTTGTTTTATAATCTCTAATGCATCTAATGAAGACTTACCACAGACACCGCATGAGGAGTTTGACATGAAATCTCTCTTAATCTTTGAGATGTCAATATTTTCTGAATTATTTAAGGTCACTAAAATTTTATTTTGAATGTTGTATTGACCAACCTTATCACCAAAACTTTCTACAGTATCAATATCTTTAATATCTTTTATTAATTGTTCATTGAAAAGAAAACCTCGTACTAAATCCTTATCATCACCAGGAGTTCTCATCGTAATCGATAATATTTTTGTAACCCAATGATCGTTCTCTTTAAATTTTAATGAAATCTCTAAGGGTTCTTCAATAGAAACTAAATCCTCAAAATTTTCAAATTTATTAGAATTAAATTTTAAAACTTTATACTTAGAGTTCATAAGTTATTTTAAAGGATAATTTTTTTTAAGAATAAATTTATTAATCAAAATAGCTAATAATAAAATTATAATACAACCAAAAATTATTGGGCTAATTAAATATTCATAAGAAACACTTCCAATTATAACTATAATTGGATTTCCACCTGCTGGAGGATGAACTACATTTAATAAAATCATTAATGAAACTCCAGCACCTACTGCAAGAGCGATATTCATATAAATTGGTAAAGGTATATAGTTTACAAAAATTATCCCAACTAATGCTGTTAACAGATGGCCAAAGAAAACATTTTTGGGTTGAGCAAATGGACTTTCTGGAAAACCAAATAACAAAACCATAGAAGAACCAAATGAACCAGCAAGAAAATACCCTAGTGTACTTTTATAAGTAAGAACAGTTAAGACACCAATTGTAAAAGCTGAAAAAAAACCTGCAATCAATGCTTTCTGCAATAGTGGTTTAGTAATTTTAATCATTAAGTTTTTAAAGCCTTTAAAACTGTTCTAAGTGGAAGCAACAAACAATCTTTTCTTGCAATATTCTTTTTATCAAAAATTTCTTTAAAATCTTTCCAATGTTTTTCTAAAATAGTCTTTACATCCGTAAATAAATTTTCACTTGATAATGCAAAAGACTTAATTTCTTCCACATTTTTATCTTTTATTTTTCTTGAGAGTAAGCTGACTGACGCCTGGCAATAAACACAAGATTTACATTGATAACCCATATCTTTTACAACATCGTCTTTAACAACTAGGCTAATTTCCATCTCATCCCCACATAAAGGATTTTTGTGTTTTGATTTATGTGTAAAATTTTCTAGGACTTTATGGTTATCGGTATGAGATGCTATTTCTAAAATTCTAAGATCCATTATATTTCTTTAATTAAAGTCTTAATGTTTTATATTTTGTAAATGGATCATAGCAAGATTTTAGGTGTAGTTCTAGCAGGCGGAAAGTCCCTAAGATTTGGGGAAGACAAGTCCCAAGTAAAATTAAAAGATAAATCACTAATAGATTATGTTTTATCTGAAGTTATAGATGAATTTAAAGAGCTGTTAATTATATCCAATAATTCAATAAAATTTCAAAAATCAGAGAAGATTTCAGTCATTAAAGATTTTAAAAATAATTTAGGGCCACTAGGAGGTGTTTTGACAGCAATGAAGTGGATAAAAGATAATAATAAAGATTACCAATGGATCTCTACTTTTCCAACTGACACTCCATTTTTTAAAAAACAAATATTAAAAGATTTTTATGACAAGGTAAGTCTTCAAAAAAGTAAGCTTTTTTTTATTAAATCCAATAATACGAGACACAATATATTTGGTCTATGGTCTATTGATTTAATTGATAAATTGGAGGATGATTTAAATAAAGGAAATAGAAAAGTTGAAGATTGGGCGGATAGTGTTGGGGTAGAAATAATTAATATGAAATTTGATAAAAATGATCCATTTTTTAATATAAATACTAAAGAGGACCTTGAAGAAGCTAAAGTAAATTTATTAAATGATTAATTATCAAATAGCAAAAAAAATTTTAAAAAAAAGTATCATCAAAATCAAAGATGAGAAAATTAAAAGTGTTAACTCTTTAAATAGAGTTGCTTCAGCAAATATTTATTCAAGCATTGATTACCCATCAGGGAATAATGCAGCTTTTGATGGTTTTGCAATTAATTCAAAAGATACAAAAAATATAAATAAAAAAATAAACCAAAAATTTAAAATCATAGGATCCATTGCAGCAGGAACAAGACCCTTTAAGAAAATTATTAAAAGATTTGATGCAGTTGAAATTATGACAGGAGGTATTATTCCAAACGGCTTTGATACCATCGTCCCAATTGAAAAAATTGTTTTTTTTCCAAGCATTAAAAATAGAAAATATATTTTGATTAATAAAAAAGTGGATAAATTTAATCATGTTAGATTTAAAGGATCTGATTATAAAAAAAATGAAATTGTTTTTAAGAAAAATTCGATTATTCAACCTAATCATATATTAACATTTAAAACCCTTGGAATTAAAAACATAAGTGTTAAAAAAAAAATAAATATTTTATTTTTTTCAACTGGAAATGAAATATCCAACCAAGATAATATTCCTGATTGGAAGGTTAGAAATTCTAATTGTCACTATATTAAAAATTTAGACCAAAATTTCTTATTTAATTTTAAGAATGGGGGCATCTTAAGAGATAGTCATCAAAAAGTTTTTAAAACCAAAATAACTAAGATGTTAAAATCTAGTACTGATATTATTATTACTTCAGGTGCAGTTTCAGCAGGTAAATTTGATTTTGTGCCAGATGTTATTAAATCTTTTAAATTATCAAATTTTTTTAAAGGTGTTGCAATAAGACCAGGAAAACCAATTTTATTTGCAAAAATCAAAGGAAATCAAAAAGTAATTTTTGGTCTGCCAGGTAACCCAATGTCATCAGCTGCATGTTTTAGGTTTTTTGTTTACCCATATATTGAAAATATACTGGGCCTTAATGAAGAAAAACCTTTAAGGGCTATTTTAAAAAATAATTTTACTAAGAAGGAAAGTTTTGTAAGATTTGCTAAGAGCAAACTGAACACAACTAAAAATGGAAAAGTAGAAGTGGAAATTCTTGAGGGTCAGGAGTCGTATAAACTGAAATCATTCGTTAAATCCAATATTTGGGCTTTATTGCCAGCTGGCAAGTCTAAGTTTAAAAAAGGTGAAATTGTTGAGTGTTTTTTTCCTAATCACTCTAACAGTTCATTAATTTAACCAATGTCATTTTTGTTGTAGTTAAATCTATTTACAATTAAATATCTCAGTATGTTTCAACTTAAAAACCCAAAAGTAGCTGTTCCGGTTGTTTTGTTTGCAGGTCTTATTTGGTCGTTTGGGCCATTAGTCGTTAGATATATGGATGAGCCACATTTAATACCTTGGCAGTATATTTTTGGTCGGGGTTTAACAATATTCATCTTACTAAATCTTTATTTATTTTTTGAAGAAGGAAAAGATTTTTATAAAAATTATTTTAAGATGGGTTTATCCGGTCTTTTAGGAGGATCAGGGCTTGGGGTTGCAATGATTTCGTTTATGTTTTCTATAACAAACACAAGTGCTGCCATAACATTATTATGCCTTGCAGCTATGCCATTTTTTACTGCTCTTCTTGCTTTCTTATTTTTACAAGAAAAAATTTCACTAAATGTTTGGATATCAATTATTATTGCAACAGTCGGTATTGCTATAATGGCTGTAGGTAATAATACAGAAACATCTTTTGTAGGCTTTATATTTGGTATCACTTCCTCATTAGGCTTTGCTGTATTTTCAGTTACTTTAAGATGGCGTAAAGAAACACCAAAATTTACCACAACAGCATTTGCTGGTTTTTTCTGTTTTGTATTTGCTTCAATAGTGATTTTACAAAAAGATTTAGTTTTCTTTTCTTCAAGCTATAACAGCTCACTGTTTTCCCTTCATGGAACTTTAGTGTGCTTAGGTTTAATTTTATATTCAATAGGATCCAAAGCAATTCCAGCTGCTGAATTAACTTTATTGTCTCTTACAGAGGTAATAGGTGGAATTTTTTGGGTATGGTTACCTTTATTTGGTATCAATGAAATTCCAACAACCAATACTATTATCGGTGGTTTTTTTCTTTTTATATCTCTTACCTATTACAGTTTAGTAATGAGATGGAATAAAAGATATATCGGATTAAATTAATTTTATGGAAAGACCAGATTTTTTTTCACTAAAAAATGGGGAGAAAGTTAAACTTCCTTTTTCAAATTCTGAATATGACAGAAGAGTAAATAACTTAAGAACAGTAATGGATCAAAATAACCTGGATATGGTTATTTTAACTTCAATGCATAACATTGCTTATTATACAGGTTTTATTTATTGTTCATTTGGAAGACCTTATGGTTGTGTGGTCACAAAAAATAAAATCTCAACTATTTCAGCTAATATTGACGCCAGTCAACCTTGGAGAAGATCACATTGTGATAACGTAATTTATACAGATTGGAAAAGAGATAACTTTTTAAGAGCTATAGTCTCTATAATTGGAAGAGATGATCCTCCTAAAAATATTGGTTTAGAAAATGATCATGTCACTTTAGATATGAAGGAAAAAATTGGTTCTATATTTACCTTTTCTGTTTTTAGCGATGTTTCAAAAGATTTAATGCAACTTAGAATGATTAAATCAAATGAAGAAATTGAAATTATTAAAAATGGAGCAAAAATTGCTGATCTAGGGGGTGAAGAAATTGTCAAAAACATCAAAGAAGGCAATACAGAAATTGAGATAGCAATTGCAGGTCGTGATCGAATGGAACGTGAAATTGTAAAAAAATATCCTAATGCTGAATATATGGATACTTGGGTTTGGTTCCAATCAGGTACTAATACAGATGGAGCTCATAATCCAAAAACTAATAGACAACTTATCAAAGGAGATATTCTATCCTTAAATACGTTTCCAATGATTTCTGGTTATTATACAGCACTAGAGAGAACATTATTTTTAGATCATGCTGACGATGAAAGTCTTAAAGCCTGGGAAGCAAACGTAAAAGTCCATAAACGTGGATTAGAATTAATTAAACCAGGTGTAAAATGTTCAGACATCTGTCATGAGTTAAATGAATTGTTTGCAGAACTAGGATATCTGCATTACCGAACTTTTGGATATGGACATTCTTTCGGAGTGCTTTCCCATTTTTATGGAAGAGAAGCTGGGTTAGAACTTAGAGAAGATATTGATACTGTACTTGAAGAAAATATGGTGGTCTCAATGGAACCGATGATAATGATACCTGAAGGAAATCCTGGAGCAGGGGGATATCGAGAACATGATATATTAGTAATTGGTAAAGATGGCGCAGAAAATATTACAAAATTTCCTTTCGGGCCTGAACATAATATTATAAAAAATTAAAGATTATGAGTGATAACAAAACTATTGTTAATAGTTGGAATGAGTGGGATCCATTAAAACATGTGATCGTAGGAAGAGCTGATGGAACTTGTATACCAGCTCCAGAACCAGCGCTTGATGCTAAAGTTCCAGAAGATAGCGACATGAGAGGTCAATTCGGCCCACGAACTAAAGATACAGTTGATAAAGCCAATCAACTCTTAGATGATTTTTCTAATATGCTTATTAAAAGAGGAGTTAAAGTAGACCGTCCTACTCCAATTGATTTTAATAAAAAAACTTCAACGCCTGATTGGGAAGCTGAAACGATGTTTGGTTGCATGCCACCAAGAGATGTTTTACTTACTGTTGGTAATGAAATTTTAGAAGCAACAATGAGTTATCGTTGTAGATGGTTTGAGTATCTTTGTTACCGTCCTTTGCTTCAAGAGTATTATAATCAAGACCCAAATATGAGACATGAGTCTGCACCAAAACCTAGGTTAACAGACAAGGATTATCGAAAAGATTATTTATCAGATAAAATCGGTATTCAAAAAAGATTGGAATGGACGGAAGATAAATTTTTTGTAACCACTGAAGAAGAACCATTATTCGATGCAGCAGATGTATTAAGATTTGGAAAAGATTTGGTTGTTCAACATGGTTTTACAACCAATTTAAAAGGAATTGATTGGCTAAAGAGACATTATAAAGATCACAGAGTTCATGCTGTTAATTTCCCAGGTGACCCTTATCCAATCCATATTGATGCAACTTTTACCCCAATCAAAGAAGGTTTAATTATCAATAACCCTCAAAGAAGATTACCAATAATACAGAGAAAATTATTTGAGGATAATGGATGGGAAATTGTTGATAGCGCACAACCTGCTCATAATGAACCACCCCCTTTATGTTATTCATCAACTTGGTTATCAATGAATGTATTAGTTTTAGATCCAAAAACAGTATGTGTTGAAAAAAGTGAAGTTTATCAGCAAGAACAGTTAGATAAATTAGGCATGGAAGTTGTGCCGGTAGAGTTAAGAGATGCTTATGCATTTGGTGGAGGACTTCATTGCTGTACAGCAGATGTATATAGAGAAGGCACTTTAAAAGATTATTTTCCAAAACAATAATATGGCTAAAATTAAAACAAAAAGAGAGCGAGTTAAATTCGCTTCAGATAATGTTGCTGGTGCATGCCCTGAAGTATTAGATGCAATTCTTAAAGCAAATGAGGGAGATAGCACTCCTTATGGAAATGATTCAATCTCAACTGAATTGCAAGATAAGTTTTCAGAAATTTTTGAAAAAGAAGTAATTGTTTTTCCAACAGCATCAGGAACTGCAGCGAATGCTTTAGCATTATCAACTATGACACCATCATACGGGAATATTTATTGCCATAAGATGTCCCATATCAATACGGATGAATGTGGTGCACCTGAATTTTATACAGGAGGTGGAAAGTTAGTCCCTTTAACTGGAGTAATGGGAAAAATAACTGCAGAGGAATTAAACCAATCTATAGGAGGAAAGGGTATTGTTCATCATACGCAACCTTCATCAGTTAGTATTACTCAAGTGTGTGAAACAGGAGAAGTTTATCAATTAGATGAAATCAAAAAAATTGCAGAAACCACACACAAACATAATCTAAATTTACATATGGATGGTGCTAGATTTGCTAATGCATTAGTATCTTTAGATGTAACTCCTGCTGAAATGACTTGGAAATCTGGGGTTGATGTATTGTCATTTGGAGCAACGAAAAATGGATGTTTAGCAGCTGAAGCAATTATCTTTTTTAAGAAAGATTTAGTAGGAGATATTGCTTTTTTAATGAAAAGAGCAGGGCATTTATTATCTAAAATGCGTTTTGTCTCTGCTCAATTAGATGCCTATATTTCAAATGATGTTTGGTTAAGAAATGCAAAGCATGCGAATAAAATGGGTAAAAAGTTAAGTGATGGTTTATCAAAACATAATGATATTGAAATTGCATATCCAACGGAAGCAAATGAAGTCTTTGCAAAATTTCCAAGAGAAAAAACAGAACATCTAAATTCCGAAGGGTACAAAATGAATGAGGATGAATTAGATGGTAAAGCGGTGAGACTAGTTGCTGCCTGGAATACTAAAGATAGCGATGTTGATGAATTGTTAAATACGATTAAAGCTAACTAGGATTTTCTTTTAAAAACTCAATATATTTTATAACTTCATCAAACTGTTCATCAGGAATATCTTTGTAACTAGCATTAAATTTACTTTTCACACAAATAGCAACATGAGCATAGGGGTTTCTTCCTTTAGGGTGATTTGGATGGCCAGGCAATTGCCCCACCAAATAATCGCCAGCTTCCTGTATGATTTTCCACAGTTTACTAGCGTTTTCTTTATTCATTAAGTTTTAAGTAACTTTATAGTTATAGTTTTTTTTGGTTAATCACTACATCTACAAGTACAGCAATTAATAAATTTAGCATGGTAATTCCACAAATTATAATAAAACTGAAAAAATAAATCCAAGCCCACCAATAAACATCTTGCAAAGGTAGCATAACTTGTTCCCAGCTAGATAAAGTTAAGACCTGGAATAATGTAATCATTGCAACCCCAACATCTCCCCATCTTTCAGGAATATTGGTGCTAAATAAAATTGATCCTATAGTTGCGTAGATATAAAGAATTATAAATAACAATAATCCTACATAAAATACTCTTTTCACCGAAGATAATAAGGCTTCTATTATCTTTTTTAATTCTGGAATGACTGAGATAATTCTTAACACTCTAAATACTCTCAATAATCTTAATAGTAAGAAACTTGAATTATTAGGTATTGGAATTAATGAAATTAATACAATTAAAGTATCAAATATATTCCAACCACTTTTAAAAAAATTTAATTTTTTAGGCTCTCCAATAAATCGGATTAAAATTTCAATAACGAAAAAAACAGTAATTGAGTAATCTAAATAATTTATTGCTTGTGTTGTAAATTTACTTAAATCGTAAGTATTAACCCCAATCGTTATTGCATTTAATATTATAATTGAAATTACAATAAATTGAAAAATTCCACTTTCTTTTAAATCGTATAAAATTTTATTCATATCCTGTTTAAATTATAGAGATAGTTAATCTCTAAAATTGATAAATTCAATAGGAAGACCAATATCAATTGTCTTGATTGCAGCTATAGCATCTTGAAGGTCATCTCTTTTTTTTCCATCAACCCTTAATTCTTCTCCTTGAATTTTGATCTGAATTTTAAGCTTTAGCTTTTTGATATCACCAATAATCTTTTTTGCATTTTCTTGGCTTATTCCTTCTTTTAATTCACTAACCTGTCGAATGGTTCCACCTGTTGCTCCTTCTGAATTCTTAACACTTAATACTCTTGGATCTACTTTTCTTCTTATTAGGTGAGTTTCTAATAGTTCATTGACTTGTTTAAGTTTTAACTCATCTGTGGCTATTGTTGTGATATTTTTATCTTTTCGTTCTATTGAAATATTAAGACCTTTAAAATCATACCGGTTACTAATTTCTCTTAAGCAATTGGCTAGAGCATTATCAAATTCTTGATAATTAATTTTACTGATCACGTCGAATGTAGGCATAATATTTTTTATTAATTTATATGTTAATATATTTTTTATTAAAATAAATTAAAGATAAGATAATCATTAAAAATGAAAAAAGTTAAAATTCATATAAGAAATAACCATTGGAAAGAGGGATTTTTACCTTGTGATCCAGAAGGTGAAAAGCATAGCACAATCACTAAAGAAGAATTCGAAAAAGGACTTAGTCAACTCCCAGAAATAAAAGATAAGATTGAATATTTTGTAGATTGGGATGAAGATAATTATCTAACTTCTATGAAAGATGCAGATATTTTGCTTGGTTGGCAATTTCCAACAGAAAATATTAGAGAAATTGCACCAAACCTTAAATGGATCCATGTTAGTTCAGCTGGAGTTAACCATCTATCACCCTTTGACTGGATGAAAGAAGATTTAGTTTTAACTAATAGCAGTGGAGTGCATTCTAAAAAAGCAGGAGAATTTGGTTTAATGAGTATTTTAATGCTTCAAAATCAAATGACCAAAATAGTTACAAACCAGAAAAATAAAGAGTTTGTTACTTTGCTAAGTAAACCTATTGAAGGTTATAAAGTTGTGGTTGTTGGAACTGGATCCTTAGGTGGATCATTAATTAAACATATTAGCAAACTTGGAGCAGAAGTAATTGGAGTTAACCGAAGAGGAAAAGATGTCGAGGGTTGCTCAAAGATAATCACATTTGATAAAATAGATGAAGTATTGCCAAGTACTGATTTTTTATATCTTGCAGTTCCTGAAACAGAAGAAACAAAAGGATTAATTAATAAGACTAGATTAGATAGTCTTAAATCTACCTGTGGAATTGTAAATATTGGCAGACAATCTGTTCTAGATTATGAAGCTTTAAGAATTAAATTGGAAAAAAATGAAATAGCAGGGGCTATTTTAGATGTATTTTCTCATGAACCTATTCCAAAAAACTCTAGTCTTTGGGATACCCCAAATTTAATTATTACCCCTCATATTTCATCAGACAGTCAAGGTAATTATATTGAAATGGTATTAAAAATATTTTTCAAAAATCTTAAATACTTTATAGAAAACAAGGAACTAATTAATCAAATTGATCGAAAATTAGGTTATTAGAAATTGATATAGAGACAATTTGTTTGATTACATTAACCATTAACAAATATAAATTATTGAATATATGAAAAAAGTATTATTTTTTATTCTTCTAACATTTAGCCTTAGTGCAACTGCAATAAGTAAAGAAACCACTTTTACTAATGAGATATTTGAAAAATCTCAATTAGATGGAAAAACTGTTGTAATTCATTCATGGAATAAGACCTGTGTAACTTGTGCTCAACAAGTAAAAATATTAGATAAAGCTAAGCAAGATTTTAAAGACGTTATTTTTTTAAGTTTTGAACAAACAAAAGATAAGGATATTGCTAAATTTTTAAGCATTGATTACTGGACTACAATTGTGGTTTATAAAGACAATAAAGAATTGTCACGTACCATTGGTCAAACAGATAAAGAAAAGATTTATTCTCAAATCAATTCACTATAACAATTTTAATCCTTAAGGCTTTAAGGTTTGTTTTTTTCAACAACAGGCTCAGTTACAGGTTTAATTGGATCATCAATAGGTTCAGTTGATGGGTTTAATTCAATACCAGCTGGCGTAATTGATTGAGGCATTGCAACGAATTGAGAGTCTGGATTTTCAACAACAGGTCTAACTTTTGATCTATAAAGACCATAAATACCAATCAAACTATGAAAAAATATTAAGAAAATAAAAAATCCATTAGGTCCAACTATACCCATAAAAACTGAACACAAAAAAGGCCCACCCATAGCACCCATACCAAATGTAAACTGCAAACTAGCTCCCGCTGCAACAAACTTTTCCTTAGGAATAAAATCATTAGTATGTGCTAAAATTAAAGAGAACATTGGAAGACTACAAAAAGAAAATAAAATTAAAAAAACATAAAACCAAAATTTACTGGTTGCTAAATCACCTGGCAAATACATTTGTCTTGAAGATAAAATTGCACAAAAGGCAAAGAATGAAGCTGCAAAAGTTACTATAATGATTACTTTTCTTCTATCAAACATATCTGACAATTTTCCAATTGGCCATTGAGAGATTGCACCTGATACTGCTAACATAAATGTAACTAGTGAGATTTGAAAAATAGAAAAGTTCATTGTTGTTGCGTATACCGCAAGCAGAGTAAACAATGCAGATTGAATAGTTCCATAAAAAAATGAACTAACCATTCCAAAAGGAGATGAAATAAATACTTCTTGTAATGACATTTTAGATATTTTTTTAAATGTTGGAGCTTTTCTTTTAGTAAGTAAAATTGGAATTAGTGCAGCTGAAGTTATAACTGAAATTAATATAAAAGGCTCAAAGTTAAGTGGATCACTAAAGTTAAGCAAAAACATTCCAAGTCCCATCGCACCATATAAAATGACCATGTAAACAGATAAAACACTTCCTCTATTTTTGTTACTTGCTCTATCGTTTAACCAACTTTCAGCAACAGTATAAATAGAAACCATACTAATTCCTGTAAGCACCCTTAATAGAAACCATGCAAAAGGACTTACATATACTGCGTGAATTAAAACTACTAATGAGGCTATTGATGCAAAAGCCGCGAATACTCTGATATGTCCTACACGAGAAATTATTTGTGGAATAGTTTTGGCACCAATAAAGTAACCAACAAAGTAACCAGACATCATAAATCCTGTTGCTGTTAAACTAAATTCTTCTTTTACAGCTCTAACCCCAAGTAATGATCCTTGAAATCCATAGGCAAGCATAAGTGCTCCCATTCCTAAAAATAACGCCCATGAATTTTTTAATACTTTTTCCATCTGAATCGGTATCTATTTCTGATTTGTGGCTAAATCAAGTTAATTGTCTTTTGAGAATTAAGAATTCTTAAGCTTAAGAAATGAGTGAATTGCAATTGTTAAGATGATGACTGCTCCACCTTGTATAGTCTCGATGCTAGGTTGTTCTTTAATCACCATCCATACCCAAAAAGGACCAATGATAGTTTCTAATAAAAAGAATAAATTTACCTCTTCAGCTGGAATAAATCTTGGAGCAATCGTTACCATTACAAAAGGAATTGCAACACACATCACGCACATCAAGGGGACAATATACAAGTCATGGTCAATAAGAGTGTAAGTTTCGATAAAAAACATGGCAAAAATAGCAACTAATAATTTTCCAACTACAGCAGCAGGAACCAAGTTCTTCTTTTTAGCTGATCTTATAGTTACA
>Ga0213869_10001201_pt1 | contig 19665 bp, 26 predicted proteins | sample PICome_10_FD_160083 | JGI IMG/M metagenome (GOLD analysis project Ga0213869, IMG submission 160083) | Coastal seawater microbial communities near Pivers Island, North Carolina, United States - PICO132 | ecosystem: Environmental > Aquatic > Marine > Coastal | place: USA: North Carolina...
TTAAAGGCAGTTTTAACCATTCCTTTAATTACCTGTCCGTAGTATCTTGATTTATGCAAGTCCGAAGATGGATGGATGACCCATCTGTTCAACATGAAATCGTGAGGCTTTCTTGGAATAGAGAATCGGGTGTTTTCATTGGGTGGCCCGACAAGGGTTTGTTCCCTGTAAGAAGATTGTATGTTCCAAATCGTGAAACGCTTAAATCGCTTTTGCGGGTTTCGGATTATGAACGCAGACCTGTGAGTTTCTTTCTTGGCTCAAATGTCATTCATTGGAAGTCTTTGAATCCTATTCCTCCACTTCCTTTCAAACTTTATTCTCCCGAATGGAAGATGTATAAGGAAACATGGAAAGAGTTCTTAGAGAAAGACCATGAGGCTTTTGAAGACATTTGGATTGGGAAGAATTTGATTTGGGATTTTGATAAAGCAGACGCTCCATTAGAAGCATTTGATTGGGCTGACAATTTGTGCCGTTATTTATCCGCAGAAAGTTATCATCCAAAACTGATTTTTTCGGGAAATAAAGGATTCCATGTTTGGTTAGAAGAAGAAGAGTCTATGAAATTAATTGGTAAAACTGTAATTGATTTTAAGCGGAAGAAAGACCCTCTCCTTCACTTTGGAAGGCATTGTGCAGGAGTCGTTCAAGAGGTTTTAGAAAAGGCGACAGGAAAGGAATTAGAGGTATGTGACCTTTCGCCTGTGCGTAGGCAAGGGTTGATTCGTACTCCTTACTCTATTCATCCTAAATCGGGTCAAATAGTGTGGCCTATGGATGCAAAAGATTGCGAAAGGTTGAGAACTATGGAAAACAGAAAAGCGAGTCCTGTGGAGGTCGCTGATGCCCTTCACGCATGGAATTCACCATCGGAGAATGATATGGTTCACGGCGAAGGCGTTTTGCTCCATCATCCTCCCTTCAACAAAGTTTTTAAGCGGGGGCTTCCCGATTGGGGATGATACTATGTCAAAGAAATATTTGAAAAGAATTAATGTTTGCTATCCTTGCGATAAATCTGTGCGAAAAATAACGGGACTATTTTGTGATGTTTGTGGATGCAACATGAAGATTAAAGCAAGAATAAATTCATCGGAATGTCCGTTGGGAAAATGGGATGAATGATTTTATCATTCATAAGTTTCTGCATTCTTCTTCGCACGAATTTTGTAAAATTCTTCTTCGTCGCCCTTCAACAGACCCTTCCTTTGCTGAACAGTCAAATTTTCAAATTCCTTTTTCGCAATTTCGTTTGTTAGTGGATAAACATTGGTGGAAGTAATCAATGCAGTTTTGTCAAGTGCGGCGGGTGTTTTATAATAAAAAATTCTTTTTCCATACACAACCCAATTGGTTAAGATGGGAGCAGAACCTTGTTGTTTGTTTTGCATCCCATATCTCTTCCTTGACGCCTTAAATCCCTTAAAAAATTGTTTTTCGTTAAGGATGAATGAAGGCATTCCCCTGTTTTGATTCCGTCGAATCCATATATAAATTCTTTGAACATCTCCCGTTCCTTTCAAGCCGTGTCTAATTGGGCGGAAGTTTGTTCCATCTTCATTGACTCCTTTTTCACTTATTTTCATCCATTCAAGATAGGCATAGACAATCCAATAGTCTTGTATTTGAAAACCTCTTCCTGCCATGCCTCTTCCTGCCATGTCTTCACTTAGTTCTTTCAATAATCTATGGGCTTCGGATTTGGAATCATACGCCGCTTCCGAAATAAAGTCCATGACCGTTTTGTAATTGGGAGTTTTTGGGGCTTCAAAGGTTTCCGCATCTTTCCTCTCTTTTCGCAAAATTTTAGAAAAGACCAATCCTGCGAGGCCAATCATTCCAACGGAAAGAATTGGAGTCAAATCGTTTGGATTTACGGTTGTTTCTTGATTATCTTCTTCAACAGGTTCGGGTCGGTTTGCATACAAATATCCGAAATTCTTTTCTCCTGTTGGTTTCGCACAATCTCCTGCGGCGATTGATTTTGCAGTTATTTCCCACTTGCCTTCGTTTGTAATAAGGAATGGAGGAAGTGTGATGAATTTTCCCGAATCGTCACCTGCCACATCTTGCTGATAAGCAATTTCACCATCTTTGAAAATGGTTATTCTAATTTTGTGAAGATAACCATCTCCTGTGTGATAATCCGTTTTTAACCATCCACTTGTGCTTTCCAATTTGTATGAAACCAAAATGGTGTCTTTTCCTGCCGTTGGCCCTGTTGCTTCTGCTTTCACGGTATGTTTCGTTCCACACAAACTCCGTGTGTCTTTTTTAAGGGTTGCCGTTTGGATTCCCTTCAATAGGTTGCCCATAATTATCGCCTCCCCTTAATCAATCCAATCACAACAAACATCAAAGCCAATCCTCCACCGATTTTTGCTACGCCGTAAAATTGACTTAAAAGGTTCATTTTTTGGATAATGTCCAAATTTTCATCCGAAAGGATGGATGAAACATAATCTTGTTGCGTTTGTTCGGGGTCTTCAATGTAAAATGAATATACATGATTAAATCCTCCTTGCGGGAAGAATTTTCCATATTTGTTTTTACCTGCTCTTCCGAATCCCGATGCCGCTAATTTTGCACCGATGTAAGCAATTTCAGCAATAAAAGCCGCACCAAGAAAGACATTTACACCGGGAACAAACATAAGCGGTATTGACGCAACATCCCAAACAAATTCAATTGTTTTACTTGTGTTGCTTCTTTCCTGTTCTGCATCATATCCGTAATGTGCATTGAAAAGATAAACAGTATTCCGTGGAAATTTTTCATTTATTTGGATAATTCCTTCTGCTTGTCCGTTTTCTTTTGTTGTAATTACATCCGACCAAATATTAATGAACAGGCTTTCAATTCCACCTGCCTTTTCAATCGTTCTTTTAGTAATTTCTTCTGTGAATTTTGTGTTTCCCGATTCAAGCATTTGAATTTCTTCTTCTGTCAAAGAATCTAAAACTTGATTGTATGTTGTGAGGTATTTGGAATTATCAAAATAGGTGAGCCTTAATTCTGCCCTGTCGCTTTTTCCATTCGTATCAACCGCCCACTTTAATGTTGAATTTGGAGGAATGCTATCCCAATCGGGAATTCCATCGGACTTGGAAGTAAAAGGAATAAAAGTTCCGTTTGAGGAAACAATTTCTAAGCGTGATTTAAAATTGGCTTTGGAACCTTTTCCTGCCCAATCTCCGTCAAGGGATGGATTGCGACCTGTTTGTGTCCAATTTATCATTTGAACACCTTATCTTTTCATAATCATTAAGAGTCCCAAAAGCCCGAAACCTGCTAAAATGGTGAATTTACCAATATCTGCTACGGTTTCTCCCATTGATTCTGCATTATCGGAATAGCATTGTTCAAGATATGCTTGATATTCTGCGGAACCCTTTTCATGCAATTCTGCGGCTTGATTTTCACAATCGGTTGTGAATAATTGAGTTCCTGTAATTTCGGTGAATGTGTAAAATCCTCCTAATGTCACAATACCAACCGCACCTAATAATTTTGTTGTTGGACTCTTATATGTTGCCTTGATTACATCTTTTGTTGCTTTTAGTGCGCTTTTTGTAGCCTTAGAACCTGCTTTAGCGGCGGCTTTAGCGGCGGCTTTAGCACCTGCCTTAGCACCTGCTTTAGCACCTGCCTTAGCACCTGCTTTGGAACCTGTTTTTGCTCCACCTTTCCCAACGGCTCCTGCAACACCAAAAATTCTTCTTTCGTCCGACATGAATGAAGAACCAATCAAAGGTTCATCACGATAATGATTTTCGGAATGAAGAGAAAGAGGATTTAATGGGTTGCTAAACCCGTTTCCGTCGTATCGTGGTGCGCCCATATCGTTTCTTTGTCGTTTTCGCTATTTAAAAACGATTAAACAATTTTCCAATAGGTGCGAGGAACGCCAACAACAGAAACATTTGGAATGGCTCTCATTTTTGTTAAGAAATCATTCCAAGAAATTGCGTATTGTTGGCCTTCAACGAAAATGGAGGGGAGAATCATTCCGTTCTTTTCTGTTCCAATTTTTCGGACTCTTTCGTATTCTTTGAAAGGAATAATAACGAATCCTTGTTTATACACGACTTCCTTCACCTCTTCTAATGGAAGGGGTGGCCCATCGGTGTCGTTATCTTGAAGGAAAACTGAAATGTAAGAGTCGGTTTTAGATTCGTGATTGCGAACATCATGTCCACATTTTGAGCAAGCGGCGTAAAATCCCGTTTCATCTTCCCGATATTCTAATGTGATATTAAAATCTTCTTTTTTCACCGTCCATTTATCACGAAACCCTCCTTGTTTTGTGTCTTTTTCCCTGTTTTTAGAACAGTTCGGGCAATACAAAGTGTTGCATTTCCATGTTGAGTTTCCACTACGGTATGTGTGTTCTAAATGGAAAGATTCCTTTTGGAGAGGAATCTCTTCATCACCACAAAGTTTGTGTGTGGCGGTTGGCTTAAGTGTCTTCACAATATCTCTTTGAATGAACACCTATAAATAGCGGTAATGACAAAATTATTTCATGCGTCGTTGTGGTAATTGTGGGCGAGAGGGTCACAACAAACGAACTTGCCCTTATATGGACAAGGCTTCAATGAAGAAGGGCAACGGTAAAACAAACGATGTTCAAGCGTTTAAAGAGGCTAAAGCAATTCTTGAATCATTTGAAAAAATGGAGTTTTTTAATTGGGCGCAATCTTCTAATCCAATTCTTGAAGAGATGAAGAAAAGACTTTTAATATTGCGAAATAATTTGGAGGATGGTTCTTTAAGAGATAAACTTGATTTGATGATTAAGCGAGAAAATTTGGAACGCTTTGATGTGGGCGTGAAAATTGTTGAAGGAAGGTCTATTTCTAAGGTATAAATAACCGTGAAATAAATAGTTTCTTGTGAGCCTATGGCGGGAACAAGAAAAAATATGTGGAGAAATCCTGTTTATGAAATAATGCGAGATAGGGCTTTGGCTTCTCACGAAATTCCTTTTATTCTTACAGATAAATACAAGAATGTTCCGTCTTCTGTTAAAATTTCAGCCGTTCTAAATCGTGATGAGCGATTTAAACAAGTCGGCTATCATCATTGTGCAGGACTTTACTCCAAAAAAAGCCATCGGGTTTTATTCTTCGGAAGAAGTGATATGGAATACGAAGATTTTGCACCGTTTAAGGCAATAACGGAGGTTGAGAAATGAAAAAATTAATCCGATTTAGTTTGAAGCAATTGCGTGAAGTTCCAAAACCACTTTTGTTAGTTCATGTTGAAAGTCGGCTCGCTACACTTTCAAAAAGAAGTGTTGATGCTCAAAATGAAAGAAATAAAAAAATGGAGCGAAGTGAAATTGATTTTTCACGGCTGAATCAAGAATCTTTAGCGTATCTTGCCCATGCTTTGAATCGTTCAAGGCGAGATTGAAATACCTGTTCTTCTCATCATAGGCTAAGGCTGATGATGCACATGGTTGAAAACAAGAAAGAAATTACTGATGTTCGCTTTGAAATTACTTGTTCCGATTGTGGATGCAAGTCGTTTAGTGAGGAAAATGATGGGTATTTTTCTTGTCAAGACTGTGGGTTGGTTCGTGAAAACATGGTGTTTGACTATGGCCCCGATTGGCGTAAATTCTCCAATGGAGAAGGAACGAATAATGAGCGTCATGGCCCTGCCAAAGATATTTTTCAGCACGACTATGGAATCACAACAGAAATTACACCTACAAGAAGAGATGGTTCGGGTGCATCACTTTCCAATTCTTCAAACTCTCGTTGGAATCGCTTAAGACGGCTTGATAATAAAGGAAGAATCCGAAATGCAACAGAACGAAACCTTGTGACCGCACTTTCGGAATTGAAAAGAATCGCTTCTTCCATGTCGTTTCCAAAACCTGTGGCTCAAGATGCGGCTTACATTTACAGAAAGGCCGTTGGACAAAAATTAATTCGTGGTCGTTCTATTGAAGGAGTCGTTGCGGCATCTCTTTATGCGGCTTGCAGGATGCACAACAATCCAAGAACATTGGACGACATTGGAAAGCATTCAAGAACAGGAAGAAAAGAAATTGGAAGAACTTATCGCTTTCTTCGTCGTCAATTAGGATTAACGATAGGTTTGGCTTCTCCACACGAATACATTCCTCGTTTTTGCGACCAATTAGGGGTCGGCCTTTCAGTTCAGTCACAATCATACCGAATTCTTGAAGAGGTTGGTTCGGAAGCGATGGTGAGCCGTGGGCCAACAGGAATTGCGGCGGCATCTATTTACTTGGCAGGAATGCTTCAAGACAACACACGAACACAAAGAGAGGTGGCTTCTGTTGCAGGTGTGACAGAAGTGACTATTCGTAATCGCTTCAAGGAATTGTGTGAAGTTTTGAAATTAAATCCCGACAATCCGAAAGAAAAATTTGAGGATTAAATACCTGTGAATAGAAGAAAAGGATAAGTGAGAAAATGGTTGTAAAAGTCGTTGCGAACAAAGGCGTTGAATTTAAAGAATACATAAAAGACGGAAAGCACCGAATCTATTTCAAGGATTCACAAGGTCAAGGAAGACCTGTTGAAATTGGAAACTATGATTTGATTGAAAACCGTTTCTTTTCGGACAGGAAATTTAGTGGCCCTCATTGGGACATTGTTGATTCGGCTGATGGTGCAAAAGCCTTGATTGTTCTTGGCGGAGAGCGTCAAATTTTCGTTGGCCCTTCCTCTTCTTCGTCTTCTTCTTCATCTAATTCTGCTCCTAAGTATTCGGGCCGTCGTGCAGGTAATGATACTCAAAGCAGAATTACGCTTGGAATGTGCATTAACAATGCCACAAATATCGTTGCCGCAAGGATGGAAAACAATCCTGTTGCATCGTTCCCAATGAAGAATGAAGAAGTCGTTAAATCAGTTTATGACCTTGCAGACTTGATGTTGGCTGAATACAAAAATCGTTATGATTGAAATGGAAGTCGCAGGAAGTAAAATATATTGGATAGGAACAACCATTCCTTTCGCATCCATTCTTTATCAAAATGATTATCTCACTTTTCGGTGGGAAACAAATAGTGAGGCAATAGTGGATATTTACAGACTTTGCTTTATTCAGCCTAATGAACCGATTGCAGATATGGATGATATGAAGGGATTGACAGGAAACCAATTGAAAAATCTAATTTTCAATTGCAGAATTGTCATTCAACAGTGATTCGATTTCAATTTTAATGGGGTTTTCAATTCCTTGTTTTCGGACAATTCTATTTTTTGAACATGACCGAATTCTTTAAAAGGTGTAGCCCTTTAGCAGTAATTGTGCCTATTGGAGAACTGCTCACGAAGTAAGGGTAGGGGTTTAAATAGGTGTGTTCCACAAATAAGAAATAAGGGTTGTTAAAAATGTCAGTAAATCAAAGCGAAGCGGTCTTAGCCGACTTAACGATGTTCAAAGGAAGAAAGAAAGTGTTTGCGGTCCTTCCGTATCAAGCACGGCTCATCATTGATTTTATGAGCGATGGTTTGGAGCGAAAAGAAAGTGAAATCATGGATAAGATTCGTGTCGATTGGGGCCGTGATTCCCTCGACAGGGGAAGAATTACTCACTTTTGCCGATGTGCCAAAGACGAGAAGGGCCGTCATTTGTTTGCCGTTTATGGCAACCGACCCCGCACGATTCAATACATTACTCGCCGTGACCGTTGATTTTTTCAAAACAACGATTCGTCTTCCTCATTCGTAGGACGGTCTTCAATATCGGGTTGTTGGGAAAGTAAAAATTGCACCCTTCTTTTCGGAGGCGTTTTCAATTCTTTGTTATCAATGAGTCTTTTGATTGCATCAGTGATGGTTTGGTCAATTCTTTCCATAACTTGCTTTATTTCTTCCAATGCTCCGAGCCATGCAAATTCATAAGTAACTACATTTCGGTTATTTGGCATTTGAAAAACCTGTCTTCTCAAAGTATCGGAACATTCAAAACTTGTCGTAACCATTTTTAGAACTTGATTCATCGGACAGGTTTCAGCAAGTGTGAAGTCTTCCGAGAAAAACATCATGTGAAATCCATCGGGAACAACCCCATCGTCTTTCATCTGTTGAAGTGCTTCTTCTAATCCAACAGTTTCAGTCATGCTTCCACCTCAACATCTCGCCAATTTTTACAAATGTCAAGCATCGCACGGAAAGTTTGTTCCATTCCTTTAATGTCAATTTTTTGTTCTTGCTCTTGAACCGTTCCATCGGGAAAATGAAACTTAGTTTTCTGCAAATAATATCCCGATTTAAGAATAGATGCAATTAAAGCACGGCCTTGATTTGCGCTATCATCATTATCTAAAACAATTCTGCTTTGCTCATCAGCCTGTGCAATTAATTCGTTGGTGTAATTTTGCACATATTTTGCGTATTCTTCGGGATTATTTTGAAGGAGATTCAGCAATACCGATTTATCCACATTCATAATCACACTTAGTTTTTCCACTAATTGACCCGATGTTAAAACGGACATACGAAGTGGTGGAGTAAGTATCGTGAAATAACAAAGGAAAAGAGAATCAATATCATTTGCACCCATTTCAACATCTGCCAACATAATTACATCAGCGTTTTTATTCATCGCAAGTTTTACACTTCTAATTTGTTTCATGCACATTCACCACACTTGTAAAATCTTCCTTGTTCAACAATGTCAAATTCGGTTTCACATTCGGAACAAGTTCGGAATCTCCAACGAAGGAGAAGCGCAGGTTCGTTCCAAGCCTTTTTTTTGTCCATCTTTCCTCTTTGAATTAATCCGCCTTCATGGAGGTAATTATCCATAATCGGAGGATGCACGATTTATTATTATACGACTATGTAATTAAGGCTTCGTGTTTAAATAGTCGTTTTGATAATATTTTTTTATGGATTCTTCAATTCCTGTTATTGGCGACCTCATGCACATACTTGGAGAATATTATGCTCATGGTGAGTTCGGTGTGGTTTTTAAGGCAAAAGGATATGGCGACAGGTTGGTTAAAATCGTCAATCTTGATGCCGAAAATGATGAAAATCTTGTGAATGCTTCTCAATTAGAAATGTTTCAAACAGTTTTGGATTATGGTGTTTTTGAAGGTGTTCCCGAAATTTTTTATGTCTTGGAATCGGAATTGACTGATATGGTGAGAAATCACATTAAAAGCGTTCTTATGCGTTCAAATAACTACGAAGCAATTCGTGTTCTTGGATTGGAAAAAGGCGACACAATAGGTGTTTGGATGATGGAGGAATTGAAAATCATTGGAATTGATGAAGAATTGTCTTTGAAAAGTAATGCGATGAATGTAGGCCGTGCGGCGGCAAAGATTTGGAACGAATATCAATTTTTCGTGACTGATTTACAATCGGCAAATTACGGTCAAAATAAAGCAGGAGAGTTCGTTATTTTTGACCCCATTCCATCGCCCGATGTTCCATCGCTACTTTATTTTATGGATGATGAGGAAAAAATCGCTCAATGGTTTTATGACAATCAAGTGTGGGTGGATGGAAGACCTGCTTCCAAACTTTGATTACAATTAAATACCTGTCTTTACCATCGGTATTCGGTGAAGCCCGATATGGCACAAAAAGATACTGAAAAAATAGCGATTGACCCCCTTAAATCAGCGACTACATGGTTGAGAAAGAAAAAATACCGTGAATCATTAGGCGGGGTTAATCCAACAGGTGCTTCGGCTTGGATGATTAACGAAAAGGGTGAAAAGACCCTTGTTGGAAAGTGTTTGCGACAAGTTTGGTATTCTAAGAAAAGAGTTCCAAGAACAAACACTTCAACAGATGATAATCAATTCGTGTTTATGATGGGGAATGCAGGAGAGGCAGGGTTGCAGGAAGCATGGGAAGGACAAGGAATTCTTCTTGAAGCAAATTCTAAAATGGTTCACAACCTTGCCAAGAATCCCGAAAAGGATGCCGAAATTCGCCTAAGTGGTGAAGTGGATGCAATTCTTCGTTGGTCGGAATTGGTTGAGTTTGAAGATGGAATTGAAAGAGTCCAAATTGACCCAACAAAAGCCATCGGAATTGAAGTAAAAACAAAATATGGGCATTTTGGAAAGGCTCAAATTATGGGAAACCGTAATTCAGTTTATGAAAATGGATTTCCTCAAATTGAACACTTGATGCAAACAGGTCTTTATCTTGCGGCAAGAGAAAAATATGAAAAATTCCACAATGTTGAGATTCCTTATTTCGTAATTACCTATGTTCTTCGTGATAATGGAGTCCATAAATCATTCCGTGTGGAATTGTCCGATGGCTATGATGGAAGAATCATTGTTAAAGACATGAATGGAAAGGAATTGGAACCAAGAGCAGAATTAACTCTTGATTGGGGAGTAAAGCCTCAAAAGATTGACTTGACTATTGACATGATGCGAGAGCGTTATTATGAACAATTAGAGAATCTTAAGTCCGATACTCCACCACCAAGAGAGTTTGACCTTCGTTATTCCGATGAAAAAGCGGAAAGATTGTTTGAGAACGGAACCATGTCCAAAACAAAGAAAGGAAAGCATGAGAAAGACTCATTGGCAAATGTGGGTGATTGGAACTGTTCCTATTGCGATTGGAAAGATGAATGTTATCCACAAGGAATTTTTACGGTTGATGTGGAAAATTCAATTTTAACTGTTGATGAGGCTTTGGAACGATATGGAATCGGTCAAGGTGGCAAAGATTGGATAAAAGGTGAAGGAAATGTTTAAGGTGATTAAGAGAGCATTTGTGAGATTTATGGAAGCGGTGCTTGCACTACATGGAATTTTTCATGTGGTTGAATTTGGAACTGCTATGATTGAAGAGGCTTATTTGACCGCCTCTATTGCCGCACTTGGAGCAACATCTATGTTTTACGCTACATATTTCATGGAAGGGCATATTCATCATCACGGACACTCGCACGAAGAACATGAGTAATGTATTTTTTGCGACTCAAGTTTATATTTAATCATTTATTGAAGAAATACCAAAGTGAAGCCAAACCTGCTGAAATACCTGCAATTAAAGGAATGTTTCTTTTTGTCTTAGGTTCTTCGTCTTGATAATTTGCACCGATTTTATGCTTGATAGGTTTTTTATGTAGTTTAATAGAAAGATTTGCCGCTTCAACGATATTCCGTAGTGTTTTATATTGATTGCTTATGTTCCAAGTGAGATAAGAACGGAATCTCCAATTAGTTATTTCAACATTTTTAACAGTCCCGTAATTCAATTGCATAATTTCAAATCGGTATTTCCAACCCGATGCCTCCGAACCTGTTGTCCTTCCATGTCCTTTAGGACTTCTGCGGTATTTTTGAAAGTAATACTTTTCAATAGTTCCTGTTATAGTGGTCGGTTTATCAATTTCTCCATAACTTTCATTCAATGACATAGAAAAAGTCCACTTTCTTTCATCGGGGTCGCCCGTTTGGTCGGTCAAAATAACTTTGCCGATTCTTCTTTGGGGTCCGTATTTTACATCGGGATTATCGTTATCAACCCATGACTCCACTATGTCAATTCCCATCGTCTTTGATTTTCCAATTTTAGGAAAACGACCTACAATATCTAAATAAGCCTCTTCTTTAATCTCGGTTTTTCCTTCGGGATTAAAATTGTCAATATATTCCATAAATAATCCTGCCCAATAATACTATTTAACGCTTCTTCAAGAATTCAATGACTTTAGCAATTGTTAGAGGACTCATCAGTAATCAACCCCTGCTTCTTTGAGATACATTGTAGCGGCGACACCGCCACAAGCAATTACGACAGGGCCGATTGTCATGCCTACAATGTTTGATTCTCCTTTAACGATGTAAGGGATGGAATGAAGTGTTTCAAGGACACCAATGCCCATCAACCCCAATGCAAGTGTGTAGCCAATAATATGAATCGGTTTCTTTTCGGTGCGATAAAACAAAGCAGGATAATTCTTCATAAAGATTAATTGAATCCCTTGCTATTTAATATCAATTGTCGTGAACAATTCCTACAACAACAGTAATGTCGTCCATCTTGCCACCATACCATCCTTCTTTACTTTGGATTGCTCCTTGCTTCAAAGCACGGTCACTAAATGGAACCCAATTGTCATGTTGTCCTGCTTCATCGTGTGCCAATTCTGCCAATTCTTTCGCAATAACACCGGGCGATTCATTCATGTTGTCGTTCACACAAACTGTCAAATCCTGTTCCCAAATGTTGTCAAACAATCCATCCGAACCTGCAACGATAATGTCACCCGTCAATAATTTGAAACTGTATCGCTCGGAATGCTTTGCACGGTCATTTCCATGAGGATAATGTTTTCCATCACGACCTTCAACCTTGCCTAATTGGAAAGGGAAATTGAATCCGTGTTGTTGCTCATCGGTTTTGAAAACGATTTCACCTTTGCGGAAAATCATAAATCCCGAATCGCCAAGATTTGCGATATTAAAATTGCCTCGCTCATCCATGATTCCAACCGTTGCAGTGCAAGAGCCTGTTTGCTCAACCTTTTTGTAAGCATAGTCAAGTGCATTAACAGGGTCTTTTTCCCCGTCTTCAATTGCTTTCATAGTGTGTTCCATCAAATCATCAGCGAATAGTTTCGGATTAATCTTTTGTCTTGCCCACCCACCGACACCATCAGCAACACCAATGGCTGATAAAGAGGGAGTCGTGTAAAAGAATGCGTCTTCTCCGCCACGGTATGCTTTTTCGGGATGAGGTATGTATGCCCCTGCTGAATAAATTTCCATAATCCCTATTTGGGGTTCTTCGTATTTAAATTATTCGGAAAGGTATGCGGCCAAATGTTCGGCTACATTGATACCATGTTCGTGAATTACAGATGGCTTGGCATATAATTCTTGATATACTGCCTTAATCGCATCCAATGAATCCTGTGATAGTTCGGTCATGGGATATGATTATCCAACCGTCTATTTAATTATTCATCTTCTTGAGGGACATCAATATGGATAACACAATCGGATTGTTCACGACACCCTTCACAATCACAAGTTCGTTCACAAAAGAAAACCCAATGATAATAAATATCTTCGTTGCTTAAACCGATTTCACGCAATCCTTTGTGAAACAATTTGTATGAATTGATATACGATTGCATTTTAGAAGTCCAAAAAGAATCCATAGCCATGATAAATAAATTGACTCATCCCCTATTTATACCATTCTTCATTTGCTTCATATAGGTGTTGAAACGATGGTGATTTATGGGGTTCGTTGCGATTCGGGTTCATGGGAAAACATTTCCACATCGGAGGAACCTTTTAGACGAATATGGCTTAGAATACGATTTTAGAAAGAAGGATTTCAAAGGAGCCTTCAATTCATCAAGCAAAAGGATTCAAAAATTAAAAACATTCTGCGAAAAAAACCGCCTTCTTATGGAATTGGATGGAGAACAAATCGTTTCTAATGAGAAAAAGAAGAAGACGAGCGAAGCCCTTACGAAAGGAGATTTAGAAGACATTGATGAATTCAATCTTGCTCAATGGTTGCCAATTCTTGAACAAGTGGCAGATGAAAAAGGCGTAGGACAAATGGGTGAACGACCATTGGCAGTTTTGAAAGAAAATATCGGATTTCATCAAGAAGATGTTTCGGAAAAAACACCGTATTCAAACGATTGGGACATTTTATCAAAAGATACGAAGTTCCACCCTCTCCGACCAATTCAAAAACAAGTCTTGGATAAAATTCAAGAAGCAATTGATGAAGGATATGAAAATATTATTGTTGAATGCCCTGTCGGAAGTGGTAAATCGGCTATTGCGAAAACTATTCCTCAAAATTATGCGAGTCCTGCTTACATCGTCACACATCTCAAGGGACTTCAAGCCCAATACTTGAAGGAAATGCCGTATATGTCTTCAATTATGGGAAAGGGAAACTATGATTGTATGCTTGATGTTGAAGCAGGATTAGATGATTTGAATGCGGCAAACGAGGCTTTGGAAAATGTCGGAACAACATCACCCGGTTCATGTTCTGCGGCTCTCGCCCCATGTAAATTCACAAGCGGTTTCAAGTGTTCATTCAAAAATCCTGTTTCCCCCGTTGGAGAATGGGATTTCGGTGTTCCAACCGATAATTTGTGTTCGTATTTTTCTGCTTTAACGAAGGCTCAAAATTCAATGTATTTCGTCGGGAATACGGCTTATCTCATGGCGATGAACCAAAGTGGAAAAGTTCTCAAAGAGCGTCCTTTCCTTATTGTGGATGAAGCACATCAATTGGCAAAAAACATGATGAGTTTCTATTCATTAAACATCTCTCAACGAGTATTGGAAAAAATCTTCCGAGTTCCTTCTGCAACCGATGTGAAAAATGAAAAAAGCGAAATGAAAAGAAAAACACTTATTAAACAAAGAGAACGCATCACGAAACAATTTGATTCAACCGACGCATCTCCTTGTTTTGGGATTCCCAAAATACCATCGGTGAGTCTGCAAACTACTCCCGAACAAAGAAAAAACGGGCTTCAAGTTTTGGGGCGTTATTTGTTTGCCTTGCATGAAGCAATAAAATTGAAGATGAAAGATAAAGACCCCCACACAAAATATGAAAAGCGTGAATTAAGTTATGTGAATAATTTTGCGTTGAAAATAATGGGGCTTCTTGCATCCATTTCAACATCGTGGGAAAATTGGGTTTATCAATTAGACGACAAAGAAGAGTTTCCTTCTTGGATTTCCTTTAAGCCACTTGATGTGTCACCGTATGCAGAAAATTTACTTCTCAATCTTGGTCATAGAAGGATTTTCTTAAGCGGAACAATTCTTGACCATGAGATTTTCGGAAAAGAATTAGGTTTGAATCAAGAAACGACTTGTTATATCAAGGTGGATTACTCTCCTTTCAAAGAAGAAAACCGACCTGTGTTCTCATCGGTTCACGGAGGAAAATTATCTAAATCTCACAAAGGGGCTGAATCGTTTGAAAAGACGGCTCAAGCAATTGCGGATATTGCGGCCAAATATCCCGATGAAAAAGGATTGATTTTACCCTATACCGATTCTATTGAAGCGGGTGTTGTTGAGGCATTAAAAACGAATCATCCTTTGGTTCATGCGAGAATTAGGCAACACACAAAAGATGCAAGAGAAAGAGAATCGGTTTTCCGTGAGTTTGAACAAGAGAAAAATAATGAAATTCTTATTTCAACCTATGCGAATCAAGGATTTGATGGAAAAATGGTTGGATTTACGATTGTTCCAAAAGTTCCTTTTGGCCCACTTGGAGATATTCAAGTAAAAACAAAGGCAGAAACAAATCCAAAATGGTATGCGGTTCAAACTGCGATTGAATTGGCTCAAATGTGTGGAAGATGTGTAAGAAGTGATGATGATGTTGGACATACATACATCATTGACCCTTCATTTTGGTTTCACTTTGAGCGAGGGTTTAATTATCCTTTAGCCAAATTATTACCTTCGTATCTCGCAACAACAATTCTTAGAAACAGATACAGGAAGTGATTAAATGCCGAATAAACCGTTAAAACTTGGAATTTGTGGAAGAATGGCTTCGGGAAAAACTTCGCTCGCAAGAGAAATTATTTTGAATCACGGCGAAGGAGAAGTTTTATCGTTGGCGAAAGAAGTCAAAAATGTAGCAAAAAATCTATTCGGCATGGAAGATAAAGACCGACCACTTCTTCAAAAAATAGGGATGAAGATGAGAGAGATTGAGGAAGATGTGTGGCTTAATTTTTTACTAAGGCAAGCAGATGTTTCCGAAAAAGCAATTGTCGTTGTTGATGATGTTCGTTTCATTAACGAAGTGGATAAAATGCGTGATGCAGGTTTCGTTATGATTAAAATTGTCATTGATGAAACTCTTCAAAAAGAAAGACTTAAAGAAACTTATCCGAAAGATTGGGAGGTTCATTGGGAAAACAGGGATAATTCAAGTGAAGTGCAAGTGGATTTGGTTCCCGACCATTGGTTTGACTTCATTGTTTCAGCAAAAGAAATTGAAGAAGGTTGGCCTCTTCCAAGATTGTTTTCTCCCCGTGAGTAATCACATTCTTTTCGGCCACGGGTCAAAAGCAACCCATGTTCCGTCTTTCCTTGAACCGTAGTTTTCGTCGTGTAAATCGTAAATATTGTAGCCGATACTTTTCGCCCATTCCTTTAATTCTCTTTTTTCTTTGTAATGAGAAATAGTTCTGCCTTCTTCATCCGTTCTATCTCCAATAACGGGCAACCTTTCCATAACCCAAATAGCAATCGGTTCTCCCTTTTTCAATTGACTATGCTTCTTCTTTGCTTTTTCGTTCACAATTTCTGTCAATTCTTCTGTTGCCGTTCCACGATTATAATGTTGAATATCAACAAAGTGTTTGTTAATTGGCTCACCATCTAATTTTCGGATATAAACATCTTCAATGAAGTCGGCTTGTTGTTTGTTGATTGGTTGTCCACTATACAAATGATTAAGACGGACAATCTTTAACACTTTATCTCCATTCAAAGCATATACGGAACCTGCGGCTCCTGCATCAATATATTTTCCAATAACTTCTTCGGATTCCGAAAGAAATTTAATAATGTCGTGCGATTCACCGTCTTCCGATTGCCAATGTTGTTGAATGTAAATATCTTTTTCTATTGCATCTTCATATTGTTTAAGTTTGCTATCACTACCATAAGCGTTTATAAATCCATAATACAGATTTCGTAATTGAATATTTTCCGAGTTCCTCCAATCTTTTTTGATAGGCCACGGACAAACACCGGGGTCAAACCATGCGATGCTTCCATCTTTTCTAAATCCGTAGTTTCCCGTATTTTTCGTGTCCCGAACAATCATATTGTGGTCAAGCAACCATTTATTCAATTGCTTCCACGGCTCTCCCGAAATTCGGCCTCCAACAGATTCAAATTTTTCCATTACCCATAATCCAATTCGTGTTCCGGGAAAGAATCCGTTTGAAGGAGAAAAACTATTCATCAGTTCTTGATATTTGTTGTTGTCCCAACTGTATTTACGCCGAGAAAGCGTTATATCGTCCAATAAAGCCTGTTGCATTTCTCCCGATGTAAATGAATATGTTTTGGGAAGTGTGCTTGTGTAAGATTCTCCAACCATCTCCATTTGTGCTAATTTTTCAAACATTATTGCTTGAAATTCATTCAAAGCAATTCCTCCAATCCATTGTGCATTTAGGTTTCTTTGTGGGCTAAGGATGTCCGATATTTCTAATCGTTCACTTCCATCATCGGCATATTTATAATCAGTTAAGCGAGCAATTTTAATAACCTTTGTATCATCGCCTTCCACAAGAAAAGCAGAACCGCAAGCACCCGAACCCAAATATCGTCCGATGAGTATTGGGCCTTCTGTCATTTACTTCACCTCTTCCAATGATGAGGCGTTTCAAAGTCTGCTCCGAATCCATCAACAGTCATTCCCTTCATTTTAGAAAGAACGCCTGTTCGGTGAAGAACGAAAACTCCTGCGAGAGCAATTCCAAGAGAAAGGAGGGGAGAAGACCGAATTGATTCTGCTTTCATGTGTTTTGTCGGAGAAGCCTTAATGGTTTTTCCTCCTTGTGGCCCTTCAATATCAATGATTCCCATGTGGCCCATTTTGCCGAGCGATTCTTGGAAAGCAAACCAATCAACACCTGCTTCGTTTTGAAGTGAGCCATCGGTGGCGTTTTTGTTATATCCATTTTGTTCGGAAATAGCCATTATTTGTTCTCTTGACATATTTGGATGGGAATCTTGCATGGCTTTAATTAATGTTTCACGGTTCGGGAAAATCAAAACACGACAACGGTTGTGAATTTCCTTTCCTTGCTGATGTGGATAAACAACGAATTGAACAACATATTCATCATTATCACGACTTCGGATAAATTCGCCCAAAATATCGGTTGAAGAGAAATATTGTCGTCCTGTGTAAATTTTTCCATCTTTCAAAGGGTGTCCGTGGATTGTCCACTTTCTTTGGGAAGCGTTAAATCCCTTTTTACGACTATCTTCCTTTGTTTTAGAATTTGGGTCAATTTCAATTCGGGATTCATCACCGTATGAGGCATCACCAAGATGGTATTCGCCATTCACATCATAAACATAACTCATCCATTCACGATGGAGATGAGTTTCATCGGAATAGTTTTTCATCTCTTCAATAGCGTCTTGAGAGAATTTATTCCATTCTTGCATGAATTGTTGATTAGACGACATAAAAATAAATTGTCCCTCTCGCTATTTAAAAAGTATCAATAAGAAATAGAATCTCCCGACACAATAAACATACGCATTTCTTTCAGCAACCTCGTTGCTTCATCGGTGGGAGAAACGATTTGAAGCGATGTATTGGTTCGGTTTTTCGTCTTTATTCCTAATTGATTTAGCAATTCTTGTGCGCCATCCAAAGTCCTGTCCACGACGATTTCACGATTGTTTCTGTAAATTCCTGTGAAGAAAGGCTTCACCTCAATCCATGATTCTGTAATATTGTCATTTAAGTCATAATATTGAATCTCTCCCGTTTGCCAATTGACATATTTTCTTCCATACTGTTGCTTCAATTGGATTCCCTTCTCCACAACATAATTCATTTCTTCATCTTGAGTGATTTCATCCATCATTTCGCCCATTTCTTCGGCATCTTCACCGAATAATTCATCAAGAACTCCTTCTTTAAAGTCTTCATATTCTTCTTCGGGCAAATCTTCTTCTTCAAACAGTTCACGAATCATATCTTCTAATTCCTGTGCGGCATCTGCGGCTTCTTGTGCCTCATCTGCCGCTTCTTGTGCTTCATCTGCTTTTGATTGTGCCGAATTTTCTTTAATTTTATCAGCCATATTTTGTGCATCATCCGCCGCTTGTTTTGCTTTATCTGCGGCTTCTTGTGCCTTTTCCCAATCGGCCTTTTTCTGTTGTTCTTTTGCTTCTTCTGCGGCTTCTTTCGCTTCTTTTACTGCTTGCTCAAGTGCTTTTTCTTCATCGTATTCAAACTTCTCTCCATCAGCAATTCTTTGAATTTTATCGGCAATCTCTTGCGCTTCATCAATACATATTTGGGCATTTGAAAAATTCCTCATAGCCATGTTTTTTAGTGTTTCCTCATCCATAAACCTCATATCACCAATAAATGCTAAATTTCTAAAGCCTGTAACAATTCCGTCAATATCATCATTTTCCACATCTTCTTTGAGCAGACGCATAGTTTTTACATCCATTTCTGCGTTAAAGGCTATTTGTTTCGCTCTTTCTTTTCGGCCTTCATACATTGTTCTTTTTACCTCTTCAAGCCACCCTTTCAGTAAATCAACACCGTGTTCCCAAACATTCCTATTATCTTCTTTATCGGAGTCTGTATCACCTTCTCCTTCTTCTTCACCGTCACCTTCCCCGTCGCCTTCATCTTGACCTTCTCCATCACCTTCTCCGTCACCTTCTCCGTCGCCTTCATCTTGACCTTCTCCATCACCTTCTCCGTCACCTTCTCCGTCACCTTCTCCGTCACCTTCTCCGTCACCTTCTCCGTCACCTTTTCCTTCACCCGATTCTCCTTCTTCGCCTTCACCAAAGTCGCCGCCGCCTTCACCTTCACCTTGACCTTGACCTTGACCTTGACTCCCTCCTTGTCCCTGTCCTTGACCTTCTCCCTGTCCTTCTCCGTCACC
>Ga0213869_10001207_pt1 | contig 19610 bp, 15 predicted proteins | sample PICome_10_FD_160083 | JGI IMG/M metagenome (GOLD analysis project Ga0213869, IMG submission 160083) | Coastal seawater microbial communities near Pivers Island, North Carolina, United States - PICO132 | ecosystem: Environmental > Aquatic > Marine > Coastal | place: USA: North Carolina...
TGAGCATTCTAGGCTGTAAAATTTTTTGATGAGTTTCCCGATTTAGTTTTTGTAACAATTCAGGCTCTTCCTCGCTGTGTTGTACCACATAATCCAGTAAGTTATGATTGATAAACTCCATTATTTTTTAGGTCTTGCATATGAAAATCTCTCCAAAAGCTGGGGCAGCGCATATCCATCCAAGCCATTTATTGCCACAGTTTTTGCATTATCTAGTCGCACCCATCCATCTTCTTCAAGAACTTCTTCGTCAATGTGGATTTCAACAATCTCTGAAACAATTAGAAGTGTGTCATTTTCTTTTATTTCATATTCGTTTTGAAATTTACACCCCAAAGAAATTCGAGCATTTTTTACATAAGGCGCATCAAAATCCCCCTTGAATTCTGGTTCTAAATCCGTTTGATCAAATTCCGAGATTTCTGTTGGATATTTGGCTGAGGTGTGATGTGCATCTTCAATGATTGATTCATGAATGTGATTCACAGTAAAAACCCCAGTTTCCTTAATGTTCTTATAGGTATCTCTCGGAACCGTGGTAGGGCGCAACACAAATCCCACAAGAGGAGGGTTGCTCCCTAGATGAGTAATGGAACTAAAAACAGCCACATTCAGTTGATTTGTTACCGATTTTGTTCCCAATAAATTTGCGGATTTGTAACCCGTAACACTATTGATTAGGTTCAATCGATAAATTTTATCCATCTGATCCATATCCGAGCGTGTAAATAGTTTCATCTTTTTATTTTCAAAAATACGCAATGCAAAACAAATACTTTAATTTTAAAAGCAGGTCTAATAAAATTCCTGAAATTGTAATATATTCGCATATCTAAAAAGGGTGATTAGCTCAGTTGGTTTAGAGCACTACCTTGACAGGGTAGGGGTCACCGGTTCGAATCCAGTATCACCCACTATTTTCACAAAAGTATTGACATATAGTCAATACTTTTTTGTTTTACACTCTCATAATGAGTTGTTTATTTTAAATAAGCTATCTTTATAGAAACAATAGTTAATAAGTTATGGGATTTTATAGTAATATTGAACGCGTTTTTGATTGGTTGTTTTCTCCAAAAATACGCGCTTCATTTGAACGTTTTATTTTAGTTTTAGCCTCTATCGGTTTTGTTATTCATTTGGCATTAATTTTTTTAAAACGCTTTCAATTTGATTTACCCTTCAATGATGCTTTGCTGCTTTCGGACCCAATATCTGCCATTTACACCCCTTTTTCATTTATCTTGGTGTATGAGGCTTATCTATTGATTTACTATTTACCTCGATCGTTCACGACCTCTATATCCAAACAGTACGAGATCATTGCTCTGGTTGTTATACGAAAAATTTTCAAAGATATTCCTCATATAGAAATGTCGAACGATTGGTTTAAAAGCGAATACAATATTCAAATATGGGTTGATTTGTCAGGAATTTTGATATTATTTTTTCTCATTTATCTTTTCAAAAAAACAAGAGAAAAATTACCAATTAAAACAGTTTCTCCAAGAATCAATCGGTTTATTGCTTCAAAAAAACTCATCAGTATTTTGTTAATACCTACTTTACTTATCTTAGCTGCAATCAGTTTTTCGGATTGGTTAGTTAGTACGTTTTGTTCTGAATCTTTAGTAGATTCCTCATTATCCAATATAAATCACGTGTTTTTTAACAACTTTTTTACGATGTTAATTTTTACGGATGTGTTTATTTTGTTACTCTCTTTCCAGTACACTTTGCGAAACAGCCAATTGATTCGCAACACAGGCTTTATTATTTCTACGGTTCTGCTGCGTCTTTCTTTTAGTGCCGAAGGGTTGTTCAACATCGTTCTGATACTAATAGGTGTTGTGTTTGGACTGTTGATTCTTTTAACTTACAATGCCATTGAAACAGAAACCAAGATGCAAACTGATTAAAGAAAATCCAATAGCGTTTCCATTTTCATTCCTCTGGATCCTTTAAGTAACAACTTGCCTGATGGCAATGGTTTTTTTTCTAAATATTGTTTGAAAAGATGTATGTTTTTAAAACAATGATGTTTTGATGAGGGAAGTTTTGTTTTGCTAAATTCCTCCCCAATCCAATACAGCTGGTCTATGGACAATATCTCAGCTTCATTCACAATTTCTTGATGTTCTTTGGCGGCAAATTTCCCCAACTCAAACATATCTCCCAACAAAGCTATTTTGGGTGATGCCAAATTATCAAAAGACAGAAGAGCTGCTTTCATACTTGTTGGATTAGCATTGTATGCGTCAAGCACAATCTCCCGATTGTTTTTTACAATTTCTTGAGATCGATTGTTTTTCGGAATATATGTTTCTATTCCTCTCGCAATATTTTCCAAAGACACTCCGTAATACGATCCTAGCGCAATAGCTGCAGAAATATTTGAAAAGTTAAAGCCACCCGTCAATTGACTTTGAATTTTAATTCCCAAAAATATTACCGATATATATGGTCTTGTTTTTTCTAAAGAAATAGAATATGTATGATGGTCATCATTTCCAAACGAAACAACAGTAGCCTTACAGGTAAGTGCCTTTTGTTTCAAATCGTCTCCATGAATAAGAATGGGCAAGTTGTTTTTGATAAGATAATCATAGAGTTCACTTTTGCCTTTCACTACGCCTTCAAGACTTCCAAACCCTTCCAAATGTGCTTTTCCAAAATTGGTGATGTATCCCAAATCAGGTTGAATTATATTTGTTAAAAGCGCAATTTCTCCGATATGATTGGCTCCCATTTCCACTACTGCAATCGCCGTTTTGGAAGTAAGTCGAAGCAGTGTTAGGGGCACTCCGATATGGTTGTTGAGGTTGCCCTCGGTACATAGGGTATTAAATTGCTGAGACAATACACTGTGCATCAGTTCTTTTGTAGTTGTTTTCCCATTGCTGCCCGTGATAGCAATAATTTTGGTGGCAAGTGTTTTTCGATGATAAGCTGCCAATTCTTGTAGAGCCAGCAAGCAGTTAGGCACTTGTAAAAAGCGATCTTCTTTTTGTTGTTGGTCATCAACCATAGCAAATGCAGCTCCATTATTTAACGCTTCTTTCGCATAGGCATTCCCATCAAATCGTTCTCCTTTTAAGGCAATAAAAAGACATCCTTTGGGAAGGTTTCGGGTATCGGTACTAACACCGTTGCACTCAATAAAAATAGAATGTAGCTGCGAAATATTCATCGTTCTAAAAATACTAAAATAACTTAAATAAAAAGACCGCTTATTAGCGGTCTTTCAAATAGGTTTCGAAGGCTATTATCCTCTAGGTTTTTTCTTTTGTGGTTTTTGTCCCAAATACGACATTGCGCATCGGAAGCCAATGTAGTCTGTTGCCATAAATTCTGGAAGAAATCTTCGCTGAGCTGGGTCAAGCCAAAAGGCTCTGTCTCGCCACGATCCTCCCTTAATAACGCGCACCTTGTTACTGATCAACGAAGTTTTACCCTCGCTTTCATCTTTTTGATTAGGTTTGAAATCGGGAGCATTGTACATTTTGGCATTATCATCGTCTCTTTTATCAGTTCTTTTAGAGCCAGAATCACCATCTCTGTAATCTCGATTGTCTGCAGTGAAGTAATTGGTGCGCAAGCTAATGTCTTCTTTATCCACGTTTTCTGTCACAATTTCTCCTGGAAAATTCAAAACATTAATTTTTCCATTGGGAAGTCGCTCTGCATAAGTAACACTGTCGTTTGCCTTTTCTAGTGTTGGGTCATTATTCAAAGCTTTTAATTGACTTAAAAACTCGCCACTTTTAATGATGACAGTTTTTCCTTCTTCGTTGATTGTTTTTTGAAAAACATTTCCCCGATAATAATTGAAATCGTTTGCTTCGTCATCAATAATTGGTCGGTATACATCTGCAACCCATTCGGTGACGTTTCCTGACATGTCGTACAGACCAAAATCATTTGGAGGATAGGACATTACAGGTGCAGTAATATCTGCGCCATCACTCGACCATCCTTGAATTCCACTATAATCTCCTTTTCCTTGTTTGAAGTTTGCTAATTGGTCGCCTTGTGTTCTTTTGTTATTGGATCGCGTATATTCACCATCCCAAGGATATTTTTTCTTACCACGATATAGATTGTATTCTCTAAGCTCACTGAGTGCTAATGCTGCATACTCCCATTCGGTTTCTGTGGGAAGGCGGTATTCGGGAAACAAAATTCCTGACTCACGACCCGCAAAAGACAACGAATCTTTTTTCCCTGGAGTTTGACGTTCACTATTTTTTCCGATATAATTGCTTATTGAATCCCCAAACAGTGTTCGAGGCTGAGTAAGGTATAATTCGGTGTTGAACGTACTTTCAGGACGGATAAGCCGGTTTATATCTTTTCCACTTTCACTACTCACGGAATCAACAATAGTAATGTCACGTTTCAAATATCCTTCTCGTTCGAGTACTTTTTCATTCACTCTTTCGGTTCTCCATTTGGCAAAATTTACCGCTTGATTCCATGAAACTCCAACTACTGGATTGTTTTGAAAAGCAGGGTGACGAAGGTAGTTTTTAACCATGTCTTCATTAAAGCCCAGCGAACTACGCCACACCAAAGTATCTGGTAACGCTGCCTCGTATATTAAGCGATAGGGGCTGTCTGGAGCACCAAACACGCGCTTTAGCCAGTCCAAATATTCTAAATACATGAGATTGGTTACTTCGGTTTCATCCATGTAAAAGGATTGCACATTTTGTTGGGTAGGTGTGTTGTTCCAATCGTGCATAATGTCGTCTTGAACTCTACCTTTGGTAAATGATCCGCCTTCAATGAAAACAAGTCCAGGGGCAGTCTGTTGTCCCTTATACTTGGTATTGTATTGGAATCCTCCTTTTTTATTGTTTATGCTCCATCCGGTAGCGCGAGAAACATTACTGCCCCCCGAGGATCGGTTACACCCAACAAAAGCAATGCTTGATGATAGCAGTAGGGCAACAAATAATCGTTGTGTTTTCTTCATGGTTTTTGTCCAAAAAATTTAATTTCAAAAACAGTGCAATATACTAATAAAACACGTAATTTCAACTCTATGAGTACAGATCAGTTAATTTAACTAGCAGTTCTATTTATTTATCATTAAAACGACCTCTTTGCTTGTTTATTATTTTTAATTTTGAAAATGATATACGAATCTTATTTGTTGGGTCGTTATTGAATCACAGTATGAGATATTTTTTAGGAACTTTAGCTCTTTTTATTGTACTTTTTGCCAATGCTCAGCGACAGTCTGTAGAAATTCATTGGGAGGCTTCCAAGAATTGGAGTAACAATGCATCAGTCTTTCGTGTGCCTTCTGATAAGGAGAATAAAATTATTCTGGATGTTGATTCTCAAAATGTGGTTTTTGAGCATCTTTGGCGAGTATCTTCCAGCGTTGATAAAAATGATTTTGTTCTCACCAATGTGATTTCAGCACCTGTTTCCGATCAAGAGTTGTACGATCTTAAATCCAGTTCCCTTTTTTCAGAATTTAAGTGGAATTTGTTTGTTACCTCCTCTCGAGATCAGACCATTGCAGGGATTCACTGTTACCCAATCTTTGTCGAAAATGGCGTTGTTAAACGAGTAACCTCTTTTATAATTTCTCAAAAAAACACAAAATCAAAATCCCAAGCCCAAAATGTAGAATCTTTATTTTCTCAAAGAAGCAATTCGGTTTTGTCCTCGGGAGAATGGTTCCAGTTTTCCATAAGCAAGTCTGGAGTTTATAAATTGGATCGCTCTTTTTTAAGCAAACTGGGGATGAACGTGAATTCTATGAACCCCAAAAACCTAAAAATATATGGCAATGGAGGAAGAATGATTCCTTTTATGAACAAAAATGTCGAAGGGTATGATGTAATTGAGAATCCTATTTTAGTGGTTGGAGAAGAGGATAATTCGTTTGACAATGAGGATTATATTTTGTTTTATGCAGAAGGTCCTGACCAATGGAACGAAGAAAGTCAAACACATTTGAATTTGTTTACAACCCAAATAACCTACTATATAACCGCTTCAGAATCTGCTGGAAAAAGAATCATTACTACTTCTCAGCCCTCCAATACTCCAAGTCAAACTTTTCAAAATGGAACTGTTCGGTTATTTCACGAAGAGGATTTGTTCAATATTGGAAATTTTGGCAGACGATGGTTTGGACAACCCTTGTCTTTTGATCCCGAACGCACTTTGGAATTTGAAATGCCAGGTATTCAATCCGGATCGGAGGCAACTTTAGAAGTCAAGCCAGTAGCTGTGGCTTCGAGCCCTACCTCCATGAATGTCCAAGTTCTTTCAAAACAACTTTCATTCAACTTTTCTGCCTCAAGTGAAGAAGTTGTTTATGCTCAAGACAATTCAAACCCATTGGGCGGGGTTCAAACTCGAGGAGCGAAAAGAATGACTATAGCACCTTCATCCGAAAAAGTAGATGTAGAAATTTCCTTTGAAAATGGAGGAAACCCAGCTTCCGAAGGGTATATAGATTACGTTAGACTTGAATACCAAAGAGCGCTTGCTGGAGCAAATCATCAGTATGTGTTCATGTCTAATTTAGAAGATCAATTGGGGACTGTAATGTTTACATTTTCCAATTCAGAATCTATCCCGGCTGTTTGGGATGTGACCGATCGATTCCAAATTATGATGTATCCCAATGAAGCCTCAGAATCTTCTTTTTCATTTAAAACGTTGGGAGGCATTCAAAGAAAGTTCGTTGCACTTTCTGTTAACGATTACTTCATTCCTGATTTTCATCAAAATTCAAACCGTGTTACCAATCAAAATTTAAAAGGAACCGTTTTTGACTTTCAGGGTTCAGAATCCGATGTTGATTATTTGATAATTACTAATAAAAATCTTGAATCAGAAGCGAATCGATTGGCCGAATTTCACAATTCTTTCTCCAAATTAAACACAAAAGTGGTAACTATTGAAAGTATTTACACCGAATTTAATACCGGAAATCCAGATATTGGAGCCATTCGAAATTTCATCAAATACGTTTATGACAATGCCTCTGCTTCTTCCACTCGACTCAAATATCTTTGCTTGTTTGGAGACACTTCTTTCGATTACCAAAATCGAATCAGATTTAACAATAATATTGTGCCTACATATTACTCTTACAATAGTTACAGTGCTGTCAACTCTTTTATGTCGGATGATTTCTACGCCATGATGGATCCTGAAGAGGGAAGTCTTTCTTTTGCAGATCGCATGGATATAGCAGTAGGGCGAATTGTTGCAGATGATAGGGCATCTGCCAAATCAGCTGTCGATAAAATTATCAGATACCATGACAAATCCAATTATGGCTCTTGGCGAAATTCGTTTCTTCTCATTTCAGATGATGTCGATAAAAGCTGGGAAACAACAATTCAAGAAAATATTGATTGGTTAGGAGATGTACTATACGAAAAAAAGCCTTTTATTAATGTTAAAAAAATTCACTCAGATGCTTATGTCCAGGAGGCATCCGCTGCTGGTGATCGCTATCCTGCCGTAAACACATTGATCAAAAACGATTTGAATTTAGGGGCTTTGGTGTTTAATTATTTTGGACACGGAGGCGAAGACGGGTTGGCATCAGAACGTATTTTTGACAAGTTGGATGCAACCAATCTTTATAACCCCAACAAACTGCCTTTATTTATCACATCAACCTGTGAATTTTCTCGGTTTGACAATCCCCTTCGAGAAACTGCTGGGGAATTAACCTTTTCCAATCCCAATGGAGGAGCCATTGGGCTAATATCTACGACCCGTCAGATTTTAGTAATCAACGGAATCAGCTACAATAATATCTTGACTAAACACCTCTTTTCATACGACTCAGAAAATTATGTAACTGTAGGCGAAGCCCTTCGGTTGGCCAAAGCAGAATTTTCGGGTACAGCTCAAAAAAGGATTTTATTTTATATTGGAGATCCAGCTCTTAAATTGGCTATTCCCAAACCCAAAATTGTGTTAACCCATGTAAATGATATTCCCATCGATCAGGCGGTGGATACTCTCAAGGCGTTAAGTAAAATCAATTTCAAAGGAAAGGTTACCGATGTTTCCAACAACTTGTTGTCCTCATATGAAGGAATTGCTACAGTTACTGTTTTTGATAAGGAAATTGAGAAAAAAACACTTAGAAATGACAATGTTGGAGATGCTTTGGAATTCAGGGCCTTGGGAAAAACAATTTTCAAAGGAAAAGCGAGTGTCAAAGAGGGGTTGTTTGACATTGATTTTATTGTACCCAAAGACATTGCAATTCCTATTGGAAACGCTAGAATAAGTTTATATGCTAAAGACAATACGTCCTACGAAGATCAATCCGGTTATACGATGGATCTATTAATTGGGGGGCTTTCTGACACTATTGGAACTGATACTCAAGGCCCTGAAATTAAGTTATTTATGAATGACACTTCTTTTGTTTACGGAGGAATCACTAACGAATCGCCCATTCTTATTGCCGAACTTTACGACGAAAATGGAATCAATACTGCAGGCGGAATAGGCCATGATATCACAGCAATTTTAGACGGTGATGAAACCAATCCTATTGTTTTGAATGACTATTACGAGGCCAATATTGATACTTATCAAACAGGAAAACTCCAATATTCCCTCAGAAACTTATCTCCCGGATTGCATACCTTAACCCTCAAAGCTTGGGATGTTTATAACAATTCTTCTTCTGCTGAAATACAGTTTTTAGTCCTTGATGATGGTAATTTGGTATTGGATAGGGTTTTAAATTATCCCAATCCCTTTACCAGTTATACCGAGTTTTGGTTTCAACACAACAAGCCTTTTGAGCCCCTCGATGTAAGGGTTCAAGTATTTACAGTTTCTGGTAAAATGGTGTGGTCAACAGTACAAACCATAACTACCGACGGCTTTTTGTCTAGAGATATTACTTGGGACGGTCGTGATCAATTTGGAGGATTTTTAGGAAAAGGAGTGTATGTATATAAGATTTCTGTAAAATTAACGTTAACAAATAAGATTGCAGAAAAATTTGAAAAACTTGTTATCCTAAAGTAAACGAGTTATTTTTGACCCTTAATAAAAAAATTGTGAAAAATAAATATCCGTATATCCTCATTTGTTTGTTATTGTGGCAATATTCTGTTGCCCAAAAAAGAGTCATCACCACTGGAGTACCATTTCTACTAATTACCTCGGATGCCAGAGCAGCTGGTATGGGAGAGCTTGGTGTCGCCTCGTCACCCGATGCGTATTCACAACAGTGGAATCCTTCAAAGTATGCTTTTGCAGAAAGAAAAATGGGAGTAGGAGTCAGTTATACGCCCTATTTAAGCAAGTTGGTCAATGATATTTTTCTAGCCAATCTTACCTATTACAACAAAATATCTGAAAGAGGCGCCTGGGCCGCTAGCTTAAAATATTTTAGTTTGGGGGATATTGAACTAGGTCAAGTTCCAGAAGATTTCATCAATCCCTATGTTGAAAGTCCTAACGAACTAACGTTAGACGCTTCTTACTCTTTGCAATTGAGTGATCAATTCGCCATGGCAGTAACAGGACGTTTTATTCGATCGGATCTGAAGCTCAACTCAAATATAGGCGGAGATGCTGATGCAGCATCCACCTTTTCGGTAGATGTCTCAGGATATTATCAGTCCGAAGAAAAGTCATACGACGCTTTCAATGGACGTTGGAGAGCTGGATTTAATATTTCAAACCTAGGGCCTAAACTCAAATACGATGAAGGCGGTCAAGAAAATTATTTACCAACAAACTTGAGGTTAGGAGGCGGTTTTGAATTTTTGATTGATACCTACAACAGTGTTACTGTGAATTTGGAGGTCAACAAACTTTTAGTTCCAACGCCAAGCGAACCTATTTACAACAGTGACGATGAAATTACTGGATACCGACAACCTGATGTAAGCTTTTTGTCAGGTGTTTTTAAGTCTTTCAATGATGCTCCAGATGGATTTAGTGAAGAGTTGAATGAAGTTACATGGGCATTAGGACTTGAGTATTGGTACAACCAATCCTTTGCTTTTCGAGCTGGATATTTCAATGAAAATGAAGACAAAGGAGCACGAAAATTACTTTCCTTTGGTGCTGGGTTTAAGTACAATACGGTTGATGTTGATTTATCTTATCTCATATCCGCAAGTAAAGTTAGGAGTCCTTTAGAAAATACACTCCGTTTTTCACTAACTTTCAACTTTGGGGATAAATACGAGTATTTTTAGCAGTATTTTACAACAATCGTTAACGACTTCTCAATTTCACTTTTGATATTTTTTCACATCCTTTGAAAGTACTACATTTGTAATCTGTATGTATAAAAAAGATTGCAAAGCTTTTTATTCGATTATTAAAACAAATTAGTGAATGGAAAAAATTACGAAAGAAACCTATTTGAACTGGTACGAAAACATGTTGTTTTGGCGAAAGTTTGAAGACAAATTGGCTGCAGTTTACATTCAACAAAAAGTAAGAGGATTCCTTCACTTATACAACGGTCAAGAAGCGGTCCTAGCAGGAGCCCTTCATGCAATGGATTTAACCAAAGATAGGATGATTACTGCCTACAGAAATCATGTTCAGCCAATTGGTATGGGTGTAGATCCAAAGCGTGTAATGGCCGAGCTATTTGGTAAAGCTACTGGGACATCTCAAGGTTTGGGAGGGTCTATGCATATTTTTTCAAAAGAATTTAGATTCCACGGAGGGCACGGAATTGTTGGAGGACAAATACCCCTAGGCGCAGGAATGGCCTTTGGAGACAAATACCACGATCGCGACAATGTAACTCTCTGCTATATGGGAGATGGAGCCGTTCGACAAGGATCGCTTCATGAAACATTAAACCTTGCTATGTTATGGAAACTCCCTGTTGTTTTTGTCGTCGAAAATAACGGATACGCTATGGGAACTTCTGTAGAACGTACTGCCAATCATTCCGATATTTGGAAGCTGGGTCTGGGTTATGAAATGCCATGCGGCCCTGTAGATGGTATGAATCCTGTGAAAGTTGCCGAAGCAATGGATGAAGCCATTCAACGGGCTCGACGCGGAGACGGACCAACTTTCCTTGAAATGAAAACATATCGCTATCGTGGACATTCAATGTCCGATGCACAGCATTACAGAACCAAAGCGGAAGTTGAAGAATACAAAAAAATTGATCCAATTACACAGATCAAACAACATATTTTGGATAATAACTTTGCTTCTGAAGAAGCATTGGATGAAGTTGCTAAGCAAGTCAAAGAACGTGTTGCCGAATGTGAAAAATTCGCCAGTGATTCTCCTTATCCAGACAAAAACGTTATGTATGACGTTGTCTACGAACAAGAAAATTATCCATTTATATCTCATAAACTATAACAATGGCAGAAATAATAAACATGCCCCGTTTGAGTGACACCATGGAAGAAGGTGTTGTAGCCAAATGGATTAAAAAAGTTGGCGATACTGTTGCTGAGGGAGATATTCTTGCAGAAATTGAAACAGACAAAGCAACTATGGAGTTCGAATCCTTCAACGAAGGTGTTTTACTTCATATAGGAATTCAAGAAGGTGAAAGCGCTTTGGTCGATACACTTCTTGCTATTATTGGAGAAGAAGGTGAAGATATTTCGGCGCTTCTTTCTGGAACAAGTACACCTGACGTTACTGATGCTTCTGATGAAATAGCAGAAGATGTCCCTTCAAAAGAAACAGCGGAAGCGGCTAAACCCTCAGAACAATACACCATACCCGAAGGGGTAGAGGTAATTAAGATGCCTCGATTGAGTGATACTATGGAAGAAGGAACCGTAGCAACTTGGAATAAAAAAGTAGGAGACACCGTTAGCGAAGGCGATATTTTGGCCGAAATCGAGACGGATAAAGCAACGATGGAATTTGAATCCTTCTATGCAGGAACTTTACTTTATATTGGAATCAATGAAGGCGAAAGTGCTCCAGTAGATAGTTTATTAGCCATCATTGGAAACAAAGATGTTGATGTGGATGCCGTAGTAGCTGCTGCTCAAAACCAGCCCATCGCTGCTCCAGAAAATCCACCTGCTCAAGAAGCCCCCAAGGTAGAGGTTGCAAAAGATTCTCAACCCAAAGTGGTTGAACCAGCTGCTGCTCTTACAGTTGAAAAACCCGTTAATGAAGGTAGATTAAAAGCTTCCCCGTTGGCCAAAAAATTAGCAAAAGAAAAAGGAATTAATCTCCAAAATGTCATAGGTACGGGAGATCATGGTCGTATTGTAAAAAAAGACATTGAAAGTTATACGCCTTCCCAAGGTGGAGTATCTTCTGCTCCTTTTGTTCCTTCTGGACAAGAACAGTTTGAAGAAATTCCAAATTCTCAAATGAGAAAAGTAATTGCAAAACGTCTTTCAGAATCCAAATTCACGGCACCTCATTACTATCTTTCAGTTGAATTTGATATGGACAACAGTATTGCTTTCCGTCAACAATACAACACGCTTCCAGATACCAAAGTCTCTTTCAACGATATCGTTGTAAAGGCCTGTGCTTTGGCGTTAAAACAACACCCACAGGTCAATTCTCAATGGTTTGATGATCGAATGCAATTGAATCATCATGTGCATATTGGTGTTGCTGTGGCGGTTCCGGATGGATTGGTTGTTCCTGTAGTTCGATTTGCAGACGAACAAACTCTTCCTCAAATCGGGACTCAAGTTAAAGATTACGCAGTAAGGGCTCGTGACAAAAAATTGACTCCCGCCGAAATGGAGAGAAGTACTTTTACTGTTTCCAACTTGGGAATGTTTGGAATTGATGAGTTTACTTCAATCATCAACCAACCCAACTCAGCCATTTTATCCGTAGGAAGTATCGTGCAAAAGCCCGTTGTTAAAGACGGAAAAATTGTTGTGGGTAATACAATGAAACTTACGCTAGCTTGTGATCATCGAACTGTAGATGGCGCCACTGGAGCCCAGTTTCTACAAACTTTAAAAGGATTTATTGAAAATCCTCTTACGATGGTGGTGTAATTTTTTAAATCCTGTTTTGCTAGGATTTTTTGTACCTTGGACAATCTTATGACAAAAAAAATTATTGTTACTGGGTCGAGTAGAGGTATAGGTTACGAACTCATTCAGCTGCTTGCAAATCAAGGCCATCAAGTGTTGGCTCTCTCTCGGAATGCAACTCCAGCCACTGCGTTGAATCATCCTCAGATTACGGCATTCCCTTTTGATATAACCGCCTCCAATTCGATACAAACCGTAGTTGATTTTGTGGAAAATGAATGGGGTCATGTTGATGTTTTAATTAACAATGCGGGTGTGTTGTTAAACAAGCCTTTTGCAGAAACGTCTTTTTCAGATTTTGAAAATGTGTACAAAGTCAATGTGTTTGGTTTGGCAAATCTTACAAGAAGTGTACTTCCGTATATGGACACGCAAGGACATATTGTTACTATCAGCAGTATGGGAGGTGTTCAAGGAACTGCAAAGTTTCCTGGTTTGGCAGCTTACAGCAGTAGCAAAGGTGCCGTAGGAATACTAACCGAACTGTTGGCAGAAGAATACAAACAAACGGGACCTTCATTCAACACCTTGGCCCTTGGAGCTGTTCAGACAGAAATGTTGGCCGATGCTTTCCCTGGATATCAAGCACCTCTTTCTGCTATAGAAATGGCCGACTATATTATGAAGTTTTCCCTTGAAGGAAATCGTTTTTACAATGGCAAAGTACTTCCTGTTTCTAGCAGCACTCCGTGATTAATCAAGAGCTTCAATATCACCTTCCTCCCGAATCCGTTTCGTTATGTAAAAACATAATCAGTCAATTCAATGTTGATCTAAAAATAGTAAAGGCTCGAAGGACTCGCCACGGAGACTATCGGAAAAAACTCAATGGAGAACATTTGATAACACTAAATACTACTCAAAATACGTATCGTTTCTTGATTACATTGATTCATGAGTTGGCACATTTAAAAGTGTATTCTTCTGTTCAAAAAAGAGTTGCTCCTCACGGCTATGAGTGGAAACTGGCTTTCAAAACATTAATGCTGCCTTTTCTGCAACCTTCCATTTTTCCAAATCCTTTACTTTCTGTTTTGGCTTCTCATATTAAAAATCCAAAAGCAAGTACAGACAGTGACTTTAAACTAGTAATGGCGCTCAAGGCATTCGACCCGCCTACCAATAAAAATCTTATCTTTGAACTGGATGAGGGAACCGATTTTATCAGTTCCAATGGCAAAATTTTCCGTAAAGGAAAACTTCGAAGAAAGCGATTTTTGTGTGTTGAGATTAAAACGGGAAAACAGTATTTGTTTTCTCCACACGCTGAAGTAAATAAATATGAAAGTAAATAACAATCATTATGCCTTAATTATGGCAGGAGGCGTGGGTTCTCGCTTTTGGCCTATGAGTACGTCCCAGTTTCCCAAGCAATTTCACGATGTTATGGGAAGCGGTTATACCTTGATTCAAAAAACGTTCAATCGTTTGAAAAATGTGGTACCTTCTCATCAAATATACATTTTAACCAACGAGCGTTACATTGATTTGGTCGCAGAGCAGTTGCCTGAAATTAATTTGGATCAAATCATTTCTGAACCCGCCATGCGCAATACGGCTCCCTGTATTTTGTACGCCGCTTTGAAAATAAAAAAAATCAACCCCAAAGCTTCTTTAATTGTTGCTCCAAGCGATCATTGGATTGAAGACGAAGATGCCTTTGCTAGCGATATTGCTATCGCTTTTAATAAGGCAGACGATCAAAAATCATTAATAACCTTGGGAATTCGACCTTCTTTTCCGAACACAGGCTATGGTTACATTCAATACAGTATGGATGAAAATGGACCTGTTTTTCCGGTGCTTCAATTTACTGAAAAACCCGATTATGAGACCGCTAAAAAATTCATCGAAGCCAAAAACTATGTTTGGAACGCAGGAATTTTTGTGTGGAGCGTTCAAGCTATTTGTGATGCATTTGAGAAGTATCAACCCACTATGAATAGTCTGTTCATGAACGGATGGAATGCATTGAATACTTCTGAGGAAAAAGAATTTATTGCTATCAATTACAAAGAATCTGAAAACATATCTATTGATTACGCCATACTTGAACCTTCTAATAGCGTTTGTTTGATTGAAGCTTCTTTTGATTGGAATGATCTCGGTTCTTGGGGTTCATTGTATGACAAACTGGACAAGGATGAAGACCAAAATGTTGTGATTAACGCCACATCTATGCTCCAAAATGCATCGGGAAATATGATTCGAACATCGAAAGACAAACTGGTTGTTGTTGATGGATTAAAAGATTATATTGTAGTAGATAAAGAAGATGTTTTGCTTATTTTTCCCAAAGAAAAAGATCAGGACATTAAAAAAATATTGAGTACTTTAAAAGATAATTTCGGAAATACGTATTCGTAAGATGGAAACCAAATTTGATTTTTCGGAGGAAGAAACCACAGGTGCTTCGGTTCAAAATGAAGCCAAAGGGTTTTTAGCAATGCTTTCGACTTATTTGAAAGGGTTGTTGGATTTTAGGAAAGACATTGATAAAGCGGCAACTATTCAGGCCATTCAAGGAGACATTCCTGTGAAAGGTGCCACAGTATGGATTCTGATGTGCTCAATTTTTGTGGCCTCTGCAGGCCTAAACGCCGACTCATCGGCAGTCGTGATTGGAGCCATGCTCATTTCGCCACTCATGGGGCCTATTTTGGGAGTGGGACTTTCTATTGCTACTAACGATATTGACACGCTTAAAAAATCGTTAATTAATTTTTTAGCGATGGTAGTACTCAGTATTTTAACAGCCTATTTGTTTTTTGCTTTGTTTCAATTGAGTGAAAGTTCTTCCGAATTATTAGCGCGCACCCGTCCTACAATCCAAGATGTACTGATTGCTTTTTTTGGCGGTTTAGCACTTATTATTGCAAGAACGAAAAAAGGTACCATTGCTTCCGTAATTTTTGGAGTCGCTATTGCCACGGCTTTGATGCCGCCTTTGTGTACTATTGGATATGGATTGGCTTCAGGTACGTATAGCTATGCTTTCGGAGCCTTGTACTTGTTTATTATTAATTCTATTTTTATTGCTTTAGCAACCTATATAGTATTGCGTGTATTGCGTTTTCCTATGACAAAATATGCCAATTCAAAAAAGCGACGATTGATTGCTCGAGTCGCTTCATTGGTAGCCTTATTGGTTATGGTTCCTACAGCATTTACATTCATGGATGTGGTTGTAGAAAGCCGATTTCAAGCGGCTGCTAGAAATTTTATTTCTCAAGAATTGAATGGGCTTTCCAATGCGGAATACCTACAACAAACGGCTCAAATTCGCTTTAATTCCAAAGCAGAGTCCAAAGAGTTGTTTTCTTTTATGTCGAAAACAACGGCCGACGAAAAGTCGCGCATTGTGCTAAACACATTCGGGCTAAATCCACTTCCAAAAGAAGCGATTGATTTGCTAAAAAGCCGCCTAACAGCATATCCTGCTTTGTCCAATACAACACTTGAAATTAATCAACAACAACGCAGCAATCAACTATTGATGCAGCAACGTTATATGAGTGAATTGCGTTATAGAGATTCTTTAGATTTGCTCAACAAGACAAATCAAATCGAACTTTTGACCTCTCGAATTGGTGAATTAGAATCTAGAAAATGGAGTCAAATAGATTTTTTGAATATCAATCAGGAGGTTCGCATTTTTGATGAAAACATTACCAAATTTACTTTTGCTAACACATTAATATCCTCTGCCACTACAGTTGACACCCTTCCTGTTTTTACTGTACAATGGGATGAAAGCCTATCTGTTGAAGAAATAGCGATTCAAGAAAATAAATTAAAAAAATGGCTGGATTTTAAGCTCCAAAATCAAGACTTTGAGCTGAATATTTTGGAGTAAAAGAAGCTTTATTGATAAAGAGCTCGAACTTTTTTGAACAATTCCGAAGAGTACACAAAGTCAGTAACTGCTTTGTTTTCAGTTTTAAAAATATCTTTATTACTTCCTTCCCAAGCTTTTACACCGTTTTTAAGAAAAAGAATTTTTTCCCCAATTTCCATAACCGAATTCATGTCGTGTGAATTGATAACGGTGGTGATTTCGTATTCTTTGGTAAGCTCATGAATTAGGTTGTCAATAACTATAGCCGTTTTTGGATCTAATCCAGAGTTAGGCTCGTCACAAAACAAGTATTTTGGATTCATAACAATAGCGCGAGCAATTGCCACTCTTTTTTGCATTCCTCCCGAAATTTCAGAGGGCAATTTTTGATTGGCATCTTTCAATTTTACACGTTCTATGACAGTTTCAGCACGCTCTTTAATTTCTGCTTTGTTTTGGGTTGTAAACATTTGTAAAGGAAACATTACGTTCTCTAAAACGGTCATAGAGTCAAACAAGGCACTTCCCTGAAAGACCATCCCCATTTCTCTTCTTAGATTTGTTTTTTCTTGTGTGTTCATTACCGTGTGTGACATATTATCGTACATAATTTCACCTTTATTAGGAATTAAAAGCCCAAGTAAACACTTCAGTAATACGGTTTTTCCCGATCCACTTTGCCCGATGATGAGATTTGTTTTGCCCTTTTCAAATGTGGTAGAGATTCCCTTAAGTATTTCTACTTCTCCAAAAGATTTGTAAAGTGATTTTATTTCAATCATTAAGCCAAAAGGAGTTGAGTGATTATATAATTAACAACAATGATAACGATTGATGTCCAAACAAATGACACCGTACTTGCTTTTCCAACTTCCAATGCGCCCCCTTTCATATAATATCCATGGTAGGAGGGAATGGTTGCTAAAATAAATGAGAAAACAAGGGTCTTCACATAAGCATAGGTGATGTGAAAAGAGTTAAAATCGAGTTGAATACCGTCAATAAAATCCGAACTGCTTGAAAATCCTGCATAAATCGTAGCCATCCATCCACCAAAAATTCCTAAAAACATAGCTATAGTAATTACAAATGGATAAAATAGCATGGCAATAATTTTTGGAAATATAAGATAGTTGATTGAGTTGACCCCCATAACTTCAAGTGCATCAATTTGTTCTGTCACTCGCATTGTGCCAATACTCGAAGTAATGAAAGAACCGACTTTCCCCGCCATGATAATTGACATAAAAGTGGGCGCAAATTCCAACAGTACCGATTGACGCGTAGCAAAACCCACAATGTTTTTGGGAATTAGCGGGCTGTCAATGTTTAAGGCAGTTTGGATGGAAACAACTCCTCCCACAAAAAATGATAAAAAGGCAACAATTCCAAGAGAACCCAAAATCAAGTCATTAATGTCATTGATGATTAATCGTCTCATCACACTGGTTTTGGTTCTTTTTTTTAGAACCAATCCCAACATCATAAAATACCTGCCTATATGCTCTAAGATTTTCATTGGATGCAAACTTATAGCGAATGTAAAAAATAAAGTTTGTTTATGAATTGATTCAATAAAAAAAAATATATTTGATAATTATTAAATGTCCATAACATGCCCAAAAATTCTTTGTTTTTATTCTATTGTTTTTTAATTTTCACTGCCTTTTCGTGCCAAAATTCCTCTTCCTCTCATTCTGACGATCAAGTGCTTTTTGTGAGCCCTAAGTTGGTGGTCGGAATTGTAGTTGATCAAATGCGTTACGATTATTTAACGCGTTTTTGGGACGATTACGGTCAAAATGGATTCAAGCGGTTGATTGCAAATGGGTTTACTGCAAAGAATCATCATTTTGATTATATACAAACCCTTACGGGGCCTGGTCATGCTAGTGTTGCAACAGGAACCACTCCGAGGTTTCACGGAATCATTGCTAATGATTGGTTTGATAAAGACAGCAGTTCGACCGTCTATTGTGTCGATGATGCTTCTGTTCAGTCGGTTGGAACAAGTTCTTCGTACGGAAAAAAATCACCGCGCCGATTGTTGGTAGCTACATTAGCAGACCAAAACCGATTGCACACCCAGTTTTTAGGAAAAACAATTTCCATTTCTATTAAAGACCGTGCAGCGATTTTATCGGGTGGACATACTGCCAATGCTGCTTATTGGTTTTATGGAAACGATGAGGGAAGATGGATTACTAGTTCTTTTTACAGAGAATCATTGCCCAACTGGGTACAAGAATATAACGATTCAGGCTTTGTAGATCAATATCTTCAACCATGGAACTTGCTTTACGACCTTTCAAAGTATACAGAATCCGACAAAGACAATTCGCCCTATGAACAACTGCTAAAAGGTAAACAATCCCCCGTTTTTCCATATGATTTGGAAGCACTCAAATCTCAAAATGGTGGATTTAGTATTATTTCAGACTCGCCTTTTGGCAACACCATGACTACGGATTTTGCTATAAAAGCAATTCAAGAAGAAGCTTTGGGGGAAGATAAAATCACCGATTTTTTAACCGTTTCTTATTCTAGCACGGATAAAATTGGACACAAATTTGGTATAAATTCCAAAGAAATTCAAGACACCTATCTAGTTCTAAGAGATGCGCTTCCACCGTGTGCCTTTATGGCGCTAACCGCTTCTAGATAATTACACTTTAGATGACGTAAAAGAGCTTATTAATTTTTTTAAAAATGACCCTAATTATGGTGATTGTACATGG
>Ga0213869_10001208_pt1 | contig 19596 bp, 16 predicted proteins | sample PICome_10_FD_160083 | JGI IMG/M metagenome (GOLD analysis project Ga0213869, IMG submission 160083) | Coastal seawater microbial communities near Pivers Island, North Carolina, United States - PICO132 | ecosystem: Environmental > Aquatic > Marine > Coastal | place: USA: North Carolina...
AACATCATGAAAAGCTTGCAAATCATCTGAGATAAATGATCCGGCTCCTGTAAGAGGTCTTGTAATTGTTCTTAAGAAGTATTGCAGGTAGGATGGTTTTTCTTTTTCAAGTGTTACAATCTGTGATTTCGTAGTGTGTTGACCTATGGTGCCATCCAAAAAAGCCTCACAAATAAAATAGTATGCAAGTCTTATTCCCGTGAAAGTGCTAACAAGAAGCAATAAGTCTATAATGCTATAGCTAGTTGGTTCAAATGGTAGAATTAGAAGTTTCATAATTGCAAGACTAATCGCACTCGAAATTATTAAATCAATAAAGAAATTAATCATCCTCGACCCTTCTAGGGCAATTGGCAGATCATTCGGATACGGCTCTTGAAATAACATGAGTGCGAAGATAGTCCTTTTCTTTTCAACGGAGAAACTAGCAGGGCTCAATTCGTAAAAATAAGTCTACGAATATTCACTGGAATTGATTACGCAGGATTTGTAATCGCCGTAAGTGGGTAACGTCAGTTCGTGTAATTGCTTTTTGAAGCGGGAACGTCTAAAAAGGCAATCGTATCGAGAACAGTCATCCACAAGTAATTCACAATCTCCCACTTTCTACCACTTTGATGTTTTTTCATTAAATCCAGTGAGAATCGTAACTTTTAACTATTTTTGAAGTATAGTAATGAATAATAGTCACAAAAGTTATCAACAAAGCTGATTAAGGTGGTAATTTCTGGGAGTTTAATAATTATTTTTACATTTTAATCAAAAGAATGTCAGGATTAGTAGGTGAGTACGAATGCAAATTAGATTCTAAAGGGAGGTTCCTCTTCCCTGCTGGACTAAGAAAGCAATTGGATCTAGCCGCTAGCGAGGTTTTTATGATGAACAAGGGATTTGAAAATTGCCTGTCGCTCTACCCAATGAATGAATGGGAGAAGGTGAGCTCAAGGTTGTCTAAGCTGAATTTGTTCAAACCAAAAAACAGAATGTTCTATCGATTATTTCATCAAGGTGCAAAGCAATTGTCACTTGACCGTTCAGGTCGAGTTTTGATTCCAACAGCATTGATGGAGCGAATCGGATTAAAAAAGGAAATAATGTTAACTGCTTACAACGATAGGATAGAGGTGTGGGATAAATCAGAGTACTTCCAAGTACTAGACGAAAACATGGGTGATTTCTCTGATTTAGCTGATGAAGTTATGGGGGAAATTGACTCGAATGACGAATAATGATTATCACGTTCCAGTATTGTTTAACGAATCCATTGATGCGCTAGAGATAGTTGCGGATGATTTAGTTATTGACGTTACCTATGGTGGCGGTGGTCATTCTCGCGAAATTTTAAATCGTTTGGATGAGGAAGGAACCTTACTCGCTTTTGATCAGGATGATGATGCAGCCGCTAATGTGATTCAAGATGAGCGTTTGGTTTTTGCGAATTCTAATTTCAGGTTCATGATCAATTTTGTCAAGTTTTACGACTTGATGGGTGTGGATTCAATCTTGGCGGATCTTGGTGTTTCTTCTCATCAGTTTGATGCTGGAGATCGTGGTTTTTCAATTCGCGAAGAGGGAGACTTGGATATGCGAATGAATCAGAGTTCTGCACTCACGGCTTATCATGTTGTCAACAAGTATGTGGATAAGGAGTTGTATCGCGTGTTTAACTCTTATGCAGATCTGAAGAATGTTCACAAAGTAGTTCAAACAATATTAAAGGAAAGAAGATCTAATCCGATTAAAACGACCAAGCAGTTGGTGGATTTGATGAGGGATTTGGTGAAAGGGAATAAGCAAACGCAGTTCCTGGCGCAGGTTTTTCAGGCGATAAGAATTGAGGTGAATGATGAGATGGGAGCGTTGGAGGATTTTTTAGAGCAAACAGTTTCAGTGTTAAGAGAAGGTGGAAGGTTGGTTGTTATTTCGTATCACTCAATTGAGGATCGAATGGTGAAAAACTTTATCCGCTCAGGAAACTTTACCGGAGAGCTTGATAAGGATATGTATGGGGTGGTGCAAAAACCACTTTCAGCAGTGAATAAAAAACCGATTATTCCAAGTGATGAGGAAATCGAAAGAAATCCAAGAGCAAGGAGTGCAAAAATGAGAATAGCCATAAAGGGATGAGTGAAAACGAGTTTGTAGATAAGGAAAAGGTTGATGCTCGGGAAGCTTTAAAAGCGGTCAAGGAAAAAAAGAAGACTGTTAAAAAAGAAACCGAGCAATCGCGAAGAACTTTTGTTCAGATAATGAATGGGGAGTTTTTGTCTCGCGACAATTTTGTGACCAATCTACCTTTCGTTTTTTTCTTGGGCTTTTTGTTGGTGGTGCTTATTGGGTGGGGCTATTATGCCGAAACAGTCACTAAAAAGGAGGTGACCTTGGAGAAAGAGTTAGGGGAGTTGAATTCGGAGTATTTCACATTGGGAAGCACATATAATGCAGCCCGTGGTAGGCGCTCAGTGGCGCAAAAATTAATAGGTACAGGTGTGGAGGAGAGTTTGACTTCACCTAAAAAAATTAGAGTAAAAAAATACGTTTTTAACAGTGGAAGATAATAAGCAAATAATGCTAAAGTCGTACGTAATGTACATCCTTGTCGCAATCGCTATGTTGGTTGTGATTGGGCGCGTTATTGCTATTCAGTATGGTGATGTGGCTCCACGACTTCGAGTTTCTGATGTGGATACGACTGGTGAAATGCCGGGTGAAATGCCAACTCGAATTGATTCCATTCAACCTATGCGTGGGCGAATTTTATCGGATGATGGAAGTGATTTAGTGACGTCAATTCCAATCTATAATCTCCATATGGATGTGACTGTGGTGAAAGATAAATTGTGGAAAGAAGTAGATTCTTTGGCTTGGTACTTGGCGCAAGTTTTCCCTAAAAATGATAATGTGGAGTGGCACGGTGCTTTGTTGAAAGCAAGGTCTGACGAAAATAAATATTTCCCGCTTCAGAATATTGTGAAATACGACGTTTTGCAAAAGGTGCGTGAGTTTCCAATTTTGAGTGAGGGACAATTTAAAGGTGGGTTTATTGAAGAGAAGGAGTCGAAGCGCCAAATGCCTTATGGTTTGTTGGCGAAAAGAACGTTGGGTTCTTCTCAACGTGAAGGGGCTATGGATGTTGGTTTGGAGGGAGCGTTTGATCCATATTTGTCTGGTGAATATGGTTTAATTGCAAAGCATTATGTGAGTAATGGGTGGAAACCTGTTTCGGGGGATTATTTAAAAGAGCCCGTGCCAGGAGCGGATATTGTGACTTCTATAGATATCGATATTCAGGATGTGGCGGAGAATGAATTGAAGAAGCAGTTGGAGGCGCAAGAGGCTTTGTATGGTTCTGTGGTGTTGATGGAGGTAGAGACTGGTTTTATAAAGGCAATTGCAAATTTAAAGCGTGCAGGTGATGGCGAATATTATGAGTCTTATAATCACGCCGTGGGGTTAAAAACCGACCCAGGTTCAACTTTTAAGTTGGCAACATTAATGGCGCTTTTAGAGGATGGTAAGGTGTCGATTAAGGATTCTGTTAACGCTGTAGGTAAGTATGAGTTTTATACAGAAAGTTTTGTGGATTCAAATCCTTGGGGTTATGGTAAAATCACAATTCAACGTGCTTTTGAAGTTTCATCAAATGTCTTTTCGAAAATTGCCAATCGCGCGTATTATGAAGATGAGCAAAAGTTTGTGGATCGCCTTAAGTCTTTTGGTTTGGGCGATAAGTTAGGATTGGATATTGCGGGTGAACCAAAGCCCACGCTAAAAAATGTTGGTGAAGATGGTTGGTCTGGGATTACGCTGCCATGGATGTCGATTGGTTATGAGGTAGAAATCACACCAATTCAAACCTTGGCTTTTTATAATGCTGTGGCAAATAATGGCGAATTGGTAAAACCGCAATTTGTAACTGAAGTGCGCCGTGATGGAAAGGTGATCGAGACGTTTGAAAAAGTGGTGTTGAACGAGCAAATCTGTTCTCAGGAGACGATTGAGAATTTAAAAATTTGTTTGGAGGGGGTAGTTGAGCGTGGGACGGGTGAAAATCTAGTTAGCACGAATTTCAAAATTGCTGGTAAAACGGGTACGGCCAAATTGGCGGATGGTGCCTTGGGGTATACGAACCATTATCAGGCTTCTTTCGCGGGCTATTTTCCTGCTAACGATCCTAAGTATTCGTGTATCGTTGTTATTGCTGGTCCTACTAAGCAGATCTATGGAGCGCAGGTTTCAGGTACTGTTTTCGCCAGCATTGCAAATAAAGTTTACTCTTCTTCATTGCAGTATCATCCCAATTATAATGGTACGGATATTAATAAAGAATCCTTGCCAGTTGTTAAATCTGGAAGTGCTGCTGAAACAATCTTAGCATTGAATAGAATGAAAGTTAAGCATGGTGATAATGCTCCGCGTTCAGGCTATATCGTTCCGAAAAAGCAAGATGGAATTGTGTCGCTAACCAAACGAAATATTGATAAAACTAAAATCCCAAATGTTGTGGGTATGCCTTTGAATGATGCAGTTTATCTGCTGGAAAACATGGGTGTGAATGTAAGTGTGACTGGGAGTGGAAAGGTGTTAAGTCAATCTATTGCTTCAGGAGCGAATATAACAAATGGTCAAACCATAAAACTTGTTTTAGGGTAATGCAAATTTTACAAAACATATTATATAAAGTAGGGCTTTTAGCGGTCCATGGAACGCTTGAGTTAGAGTTATCTCAAGTTGATTCTGATTCAAGAACTGTAAAGCAAAACAGTGTATTTGTGGCAGTGAAAGGTACGCAAGTTGATGGGCATGAGTTTATTGCTAAGGCTATAGAGTTGGGCGCTATTGCTATTGTTTGCGAAGTAATGCCTGAGGATCGGGTTAAAGGTGTGACGTATGTGCAAGTAAAGGATTCTCATCAGGCCTTGGCTTTATTTGCTGCTAATTTTTACGGCAATCCTTCGCGTGAGCTTAAAATGATTGGCGTTACTGGCACAAACGGAAAAACAACAACTACTACTTTGTTGCATGACGTTTTTACTGATTTGGGATATAAGTCTGGCCTGCTTTCTACAGTTGTAAATAAGATTGGGGAAAAAGAGATTCCTGCAACGCATACTACTCCGAATCCTATCGCTTTGAATGCGCTTTTGCGCGAAATGGTGGATGAAAGGTGTTTGTATTGCTTTATGGAGGTGAGTTCGCATGCGATTCATCAAAATCGTGTGGCAGGGTTGGATTTTGATATCGCTGGTTTTACAAATATTTCGCATGATCACCTGGATTATCACAAAACATTCAAGGAGTACATCTATGCGAAAAAGAAGCTTTTTGATGATCTAAGTTCAAATGCCACGGCAATCATAAATAGTGATGATTCCAATGGTGTTGTAATGGTGCAGAATTCGAAAGCGACCGTTAAAACAATGGCGCTTAAAACGGTTGCAGATTACAAGGTTAAGATTATTGAAAACACCTTTTCTGGATTGGTGCTCAACTTGAATCAACATGAACTATGGATCAATTTAATTGGTGGATTTAACGCGTATAATTTATTGCTCGTGTATGCTGTCGCAATTGAGTTGGGAATTGAGGAGATGGATGTGTTGAGAGCAATCTCCAAATTGAAGTCTGTTGAAGGTAGGTTTGAGCATTTAAGATCAGACGGCGGCATTGTTGCAATTATCGATTATGCACATACACCTGATGCGCTGAAGAATGTGTTGGCGACAATACAGTCTGTTCGCACAAGAAATGAGCAAGTAATAACTGTTGTTGGATGTGGTGGTGATAGAGATCGAACCAAACGTCCGTTAATGGCTGAAATTTCTGCTGTTTTAAGTGATAAAGTCATCTTGACTTCAGATAATCCTAGAACAGAAAATCCTGAAAAAATTATAGATGAAATGAAGGTGGGCGTGCCTGTCGACCGCAGTTCAAAAGTAATGGCAATTACAAATCGTGAAGAAGCAATTAAAGTGGCTTGTGCATTAGCAGTGCCCGGAGATATTGTTTTGGTGGCGGGTAAAGGCCATGAAAAATACCAAGAGATCAATGGAGAACGGTTTCCTTTTGATGATCTCACTTTAGTCAAAGAAACCCTTAAAAACCTGAATAAATAATGTTGTACTATTTGTTTACATATCTAGATGAGTTGAATGTGCCAGGGGCAGGATTGTTCAACTATATCTCATTTCGAGCGGCAATGGCGATTATCACGTCTTTGCTTATTTCAATGGTCTTTGGAAAAAGAATTATCAATCTTTTACGCAAGAAGCAAATGGGTGAAACTGTACGAGATTTGGGATTGGAGGGGCAAAAAGAGAAAGAGGGTACACCAACAATGGGTGGTTTGATCATCTTGGCTTCTATACTTATTCCAACCTTACTTTTTGCAAAATTGGATAATATCTATGTTATCATCATGTTGGTTTCGACGGTCATGTTGGGCGCAATTGGGTTTATTGATGATTATATCAAGGTCTTCAAAAAGAATAAAGAGGGCTTGGCTGGACGTTTCAAAGTTGTAGGTCAAATTGCTGTTGGAATTTTAGTAGGATCTATTCTTTATTTCCATCCAGATGTACAAGTGCATGAAGAGGTTGCCGTTGATGCAGTAATTGCTAATAGTACGGATGTGTCGCATCTTCATACTACTGGTGAAATTCATGAAGACACAAAATGGGTTAAGACGAAGGATATGACCACTACTATTCCTTTTGTAAAAGGGAATGAGTTTAATTACAACTGGTTGATTGGTGATACGAATAAGAGTTATGGCTGGTTATTGTTTATTCCAATTGTCATCTTTTTGGTAGTAGCCATTTCGAATGGAGCTAATATGACGGATGGATTGGATGGTCTAGCAACAGGGACATCAGCTATTATTGGAATTGCCTTGGCCATTTTTGCATACGTATCAGGGCATATTGAATTTGCTGACTATCTCAATGTCATGTATATCCCGTACTCATCTGAATTGGTGATTTTTATCTCTGCATTTATGGGGGCTTGCATTGGGTTTTTATGGTACAACTCTTATCCAGCCCAAGTTTTTATGGGAGATACCGGTAGTTTGGCGTTGGGCGGAATCATTGCTGTATTTGCCATTGTCATCCGAAAAGAATTGTTAATCCCTGTTTTATGCGGTGTTTTCATCATGGAAAATTTGTCCGTTGTCATGCAAGTGGGTTGGTTTAAATACACCAAAAAGAAATACGGAGAAGGTAGAAGAATATTTAAAATGGCGCCTTTGCATCATCATTTCCAGAAGTTGGGCATGCACGAATCAAAAATCGTCTCGCGCTTCTGGATTGTAGGTGTCCTATTAGCAGTAATCACCATTGTAACATTGAAACTTAGATAGTCCTTAATCTCAAATCATAAGATTAAGAGAGGACAAAACGAAAAAAGTATAAAAACACAACACTCACAGAATAAAGACTAATAATTTATGACCAATAAAAACCATATCGCGATTTTAGGAGCTGGCGAAAGCGGAGTTGGTGCAGCGTTGTTGGCAAAAGCAAAAGGTATGATTCCATTCGTTTCAGATAAAGGTAAAATCAAACCCTCTTATCAGAAAGAATTGACGGAGAATGAGATCGAATTTGAGGCTGGAACACATTCTGAGGAACGCATTTTGTCTGCTGATTTAATTATTAAAAGTCCGGGCATTCCTGAAAAAATAGAATTACTGAAAAGGGCAAAAATGAATGGCATTCCTGTTTTGAGTGAAATTGAATTTGCAGGACGCTACACTGATAAAAAGACGATCTGCATTACAGGTAGCAATGGTAAAACAACCACAACAATGTGGATTCATCATATTCTAAAGCAGGCCGGATTAAATGTGGCGATGGCTGGCAATATAGGCGAATCATTTGCGCGTCAAGTTGTAGAAGATACGCCGGATATATATGTGATTGAATTGAGTTCATTTCAGTTAGATGGAATGTTCGATTTTAGAGCCGATATAGCCATCCTGCTCAATATTACACCTGATCATTTAGATCGATACGATTATGAAATGCAGAAATATGTGAATTCGAAGTTCCGAATCACACAAAACTTAAGAGAAAACGATTGGCTCATCTACAACGCGGATGAGCCAATTATTATTAAAGAGCTAGAGGAGCGCAATATCGTTGCACAACTCGCACCATTCTCAATCAAACATGAAGAAGGAATGGCTGGATACGTAAACAACAACCAAATCATACTAAACTTAAAACCAATAGTAACTATGTCTATACACGACCTATCATTAAAGGGTAAGCACAATACCCAAAATTCTTTAGCTGCAGGCATTACAGCTAAAATATTTGAAATCCGTAAGGAGAACATCAGAGAAAGTCTTTCTGATTTTAAAAATGTAGAACACCGCTTGGAGTTTGTTGCAAAAGTGAACGGAATCGAATTCATAAATGATTCTAAAGCAACAAATGTCAATTCGGCATGGTTCGCTCTTGAAAGCATGGCAAATCCAACAGTTTGGATTGTTGGTGGTGTGGACAAAGGCAACGACTATGAGTCTTTACTTGAATTAGTAAAGGGGCGTGTTAAAGCAATCGTTTGCTTAGGCAAAACGAATGAAAAAATTATTGAAGCGTTTAGTGGATCAGTTGATGTAATTGCTGAAGCAAATTCTGCAATGGAAGCTGTAGCACTTTCTTACCGCTTTGCAAAAAATGGTGAAACCGTTTTACTTTCTCCGGCTTGCGCAAGTTTCGATTTATTCGAAAGCTACGAAGATCGTGGAGCTCAATTTAAAAGCTGCGTAAGAGCGCTTTAAAACGCATTAACTTCTAATTGCCAAGTACGAAGTACTTATGGCTAGAAACTAAGGACTATAAAATTGAAAACCCTTTTCAAATATTTAGGCGGCGACAAAAACATCTGGGTAATTGCATTATTGCTCGGTGTGATTTCGGTGGTGTCAGTATTCAGCTTTATTCCAATTTTGGTAAAGGTGAAAGGGCTAAGTTATGCTTATTTGTTTTTTAAGCATTTCATTCTTTTAGTGCTCGGGTTCGGCTTAATGTATGGCATTCATAAGATTCCAACCAAGGTCTTTTCGAAGCTGTCAAAAGTGCTGTTTTATCTATCCATTGTTTTATTGGTTTTAACAATGTTGGTGGGTGAAAGTGTCAATGGTGCCGATCGTTGGTTGAAGATTCCTTTTGTGCCTTTTTCGTTCCAAACCTCAGATTTTGCAAAGCTAAGTTTGATTATTTATTTGGCGCGACAATTGGTCAAGCGAAAGGATGAATTTCACGACTTTAAAGTTGTGGGTCGCTATATATTATTGCCAATTGGTTTAACGATTTTCCTGATTCTACCCTCCAATTTATCTACGGCTGTTTTAGTCGGCTTAATTTCTTTGGTCATGTTGATTTTGGCAAAGTTCCCTTGGAAATGGATCGGGATATCGATAGGTGGTGCTGTGGCGGCATTTATGTTATTGCTAACAATTGCGAAGTATCAACCTGAAGTAATGCCACGGGTAGAAACGTGGCGCATGCGGATTGTGCGAATGTTTAGTGATGAGAGTACAATGGATCCGACTGAAAATATGCAGATTAATAACGCCCTAACTGCTATTAAAAATGGGGCTTTTACATTTTCAAATGGAACACTTCATGGTCCCGAATTACCAGGTAATGGAGTGCTTAAGCATTATATCGCGGAGGCCTATGCGGATTTTTATTTCGCGGCGCTTGTAGAGGAAGGAGGTTTGCCAACGGCCATTTTCATTATCATGCTCTACATGTGGCTCTTCTTTAGGTTTATTAAAACCGCACTCGCGGCTGAGGATAATTTTATGACCTATGTTGTGCTTGGAATTGCTGTAATGATTATGCTGCAGGTGCTGGTAAACATGATGGTAAGTACCAAGTTGATGCCGGTAACTGGGCAAAATATGCCGCTCTTAAGTATGGGGGGTACATCCGCATGGTTCACTTGTATCGCTTTTGGAATCGTAATTGGCATTAGTCGCGAAACTTATAAAAAAGAAAAAAAGGAAGATGTAACAACGAATGAAATAGTTTAATTAAGTGTAAAGTGCAGAAAGAACAGAGCATCAGTTCTTCGTCTTCGCATAGCTTCGGCGAAGCAAGGCGAGTGGTTTTAGTAAGTCGAACAAAGTGAGATGAACTAAAATTGTATCGAGAACGAGCGATCTAAATACTAAAAAATGAAAGTAATCATAAGCGGAGGAGGAACAGGAGGACATATCTTTCCAGCAATCGCAATTGCAGATACCATTAAGAAAAAGTATCCATCTGCAGAGATTTTATTTGTTGGTGCAGAGGGGAAAATGGAGATGGAAAAGGTGCCAAAGGCGGGTTATGAAATCGTTGGTCTTCCTATTCGTGGAATTCAACGCAAGTTGACATTGAAAAACTTTTCGGTTCCTTTTAAATTAATTTCAAGTTTGTGGAAGGCAAAAAAGTTGGTAAAAAAAATGAAGCCCGATATCGCTATTGGTGTTGGCGGTTATGCAAGCGCAGCAACCTTGCGTGTAGCGTCAAAACAGAAAGTGCCTACTTTAATTCAGGAACAAAATTCGTATCCTGGAATTACCAATAAATGGTTGGCTAAACGCACCAATACGATCTGTGTGGCTTATGATAATTTGGAGCGCTTTTTCCCAAAAGAAAAGATTGTAAAAACGGGAAATCCAATCCGAAATGCCATGGTGGAGATTGACGGCAAGAAACAAGCGGCATGCGAGCATTTCGGTATTGATCCAAATAAGAAAACGATTTTAATTATAGGCGGAAGTTTAGGGGCGCGCACCTTGAATATGAGTTTGAAAAAGGATCTGAAAAAGCTGATGGATCAAGATATTCAAGTGGTTTGGCAATGTGGTAAGTTTTATTTCGAACGCCTGAAGGAGGAAATGGGAGAAACCCTTTCGTCTAAGTTAGTTTATCTATCTGATTTTATATTTAAGATGGATTTAGCTTACGCGGCGGCGGATGTGATTATTTCACGGGCAGGAGCAATCTCAGTTTCGGAAGTTTGTTTGGTGGGTAAGCCGGTTATTCTGGTTCCTTCACCAAATGTTTCTGAAGATCATCAAACAAAAAATGCAATGGCTTTGGTAAAGGTGAATGCAGCGGTTTTGGTAAAAGATATTCATGCCGAGAATCAATTAATCGACCAAACAATAGGTCTATTAAATGATAGCGAACAAATGAAATCGTTATCCGCTAATATTAAAAAACTAGGCATCAGTGATGCCGCTGAAAGAATTTTAAAAGAAATAGAGAAATTGATTTAGAAACAATAATAGTATTAATTGAAAATTGAATTTTAAAGACATACATAGCGTCTACTTTATCGGAATCGGAGGAATCGGAATGAGCGCCATTGCGCGTTATTTCAATAGCCAAGGAAAGCATGTTTCTGGTTATGATAAAACGGAGACAACACTAACCAAAAAATTAGTAGCTGAAAGTGTTGATGTACATTATGATGATCGTGGTGCGAAGGTGTTGAACGAATTACCAAAATCAAATACGCTTGTGGTATATACGCCTGCAATTCCCGCCTCAATGGGTGAGCTTATGAGCTTAAATAGTGAAGGGTATTATGTGATAAAACGTGCGAGGGCCTTGGGGATTATATCTTCTGAGTTTGAAACGTATGCCGTTGCGGGTACGCATGGTAAAACTACAACGAGTGCCATTCTTGCACATGTGCTCTATCAAACAGAGGAGAAATGTAATGCCTTTATTGGTGGAATTACCTCCAATTATAATTCGAACTGTATTATTGAAGCAGAGTCGAAACGGGTGGTAGTTGAGGCGGATGAATTTGATCGTTCGTTTTTGGAGTTAAAACCGAATTATGCCATTGTCACAACAATGGATTCTGATCATTTGGATATTTATGGAGATGGTGCACATTTACAAAAGTCGTTTAATGATTTTATAAACCTAGTGAATGTGAATGGTCATGTTTGGTTGCAGGCAGATATAGAGGTGTCTTCTTTTAAGTTGAAGGAAGGTTTGCGATTCAATACTTATGGTTTTGGCACGGTAGCCGATTGGAAAGGGGAGAATTTGAGGTATGAAAATGGTTATTTCTATTTTGATATAGTAAATGGTGAAGATCTTTATGTCGCAGTCGAGTTTGGTTTACCAGGGCAACATAATGCCGAGAATGCTTTAGCGGTTTTTGCGTTATGCATGACCAATGGAGTGGATGAAACGGTGATTCGAAATGCTTTTAAAACTTTCAAAGGTGTAAAGCGCCGGTTTGACTTTCATATTCGCAGAGACGACCTGGTTGTCATTGACGATTATGCCCACCATCCAACAGAGATTACCGCATTTTTATCATCAATTAAAACAATTTACCCTGATCGTAAATTGACGACTGTCTTTCAACCGCATCTTTATAGTCGAACACGCGATTTTATGGATGAATTTGCCAAAGCGCTAGAGTTGACAGATGAACTTTACCTATTAGACATCTATCCGGCAAGAGAAGCTCCATTGCCGGGTATTACAAGTGAAAAATTATTAGAGAAAATAAATCTTGAAAATAAGTACATGAGTACTAAATTGAATATCGTAAATGACTTAAATAAAGAAAAGAAAGAATTGGTTGTAATTGTTGGGGCTGGCGATATAGATACCTGCATCCAACCAATAGTGAATAGTTATCAGAATAATATTAAGTAGATTTTTTTAATATAACACAAAAAAAATAGATCAAATTGCAGTCTTTTGTCTCAATCTAACAGCGAAGCGATCTAACATCTAAAGTACTATGAAACCTTGGGTAAAAAATACAATTTGGGTCTTATCAATAATCATTGTGATTATTCTGATGAGCTTCATTGATTCTACGCAGGAAAATAAAGTGATAGGATTGCCCGAAATTGATATCGAACTGCATGAAGATATGATATTCCTATCTGCGGAAGATGTTATGGAGCGTTTGTCTGACAAAGGTTTAGTATCCGAAGAGAAGAAATACAGTGAAGTTGATTTAGGTGCAATTGAGTCGTTTTTAGCAGGAATGCCTGAGGTTAAGGAAGTGCAGGTTTTTTCTTATTTAGGCGGTAAATGGACAATTGATATGACACTTAGAAGGCCTGTTGCGAGGATCTTTAATATTGATGGGAGTAGCAGTTATTTAGATAAAGATGGGACATTGATGCCATTGTCTGATAATTATACTGCACACGTTTTAGCGGTGACGGGGAATATCAATGAGACAGACTTTAGTAAAGACGTGAACATAATAATGAACAATGATAGTTTGAAAACTATTGAAATACTGGATGATTTGTACCAAATATCATCTTATGTTTGTTCTGATGAATTCCTTTCCGCCCAATTCACACAGGTACATATCAATACCTACAACGAATTTGAGCTAATACCAAGGGTAGGAAGTCAACGTGTTTTATTTGGAAAAGCAGAGGATATAGCCGGCAAGTTCAAAAAGCTTGAACTATTCTATACGGAAGGGATAAGTCGCGCTGGGTGGGAGCAATATGATACGATTAATGTAATGTTTAAGAGCCAAATTGTGTGCTCAAAAAAATAAAAAAATTTGATGTTAGATTTAGACTCGTTTAATTCAAAGTCTATCATCTTTTATTTAACAGCGTAAGCATCTAACAGCTATAAAAAAGAATATAAAGATAGAAGATTGAAGTGCGAAGATCTATGGTGTCGATTACAAGTAAACTTGAGTCGAACATCTATTATCAAAAAGCGAAGTGATCTAATATCTATTAAATAAGATTAGTATGTCAGAAATTGTTGTAGGATTAGATATTGGAACCACTAAGATTGCCTGCATTGTTGGAAGAAAGACCGAACATGATAAGATTGAGATTTTATCTATGGGTAAATCCGAGAGTGTTGGGGTTACTCGTGGTGTAGTTTCAAATATTGAAAAAACAGTACAATCTATTCGTGCTGCAGTTGAAGAAGCTGAAGGTAAAGTGGATGGCGAATTGCAGGTACGTGTTGTAAATGTGGGTATTGCTGGTCAGCATATTAACAGTTTGCAGCACCGTGGCATGTTAATTCGTGGCAATCTGGATCGAGAAATTGATCAAACAGATGTGGATGCATTGATTGAGGATATGTACAAACTGGTAATGCAACCGGGTGAAGAAATTATTCACGTACTCCCACAAGAATATATTGTGGACTCTGAACAGGGAATTAAAGATCCAATTGGTATGGCTGGTGTTCGTCTTGAGGCGAACTTCCATATCATTACAGGACAAATTGCTGCTGCCAAAAATATTAAAAAATGTGTTGATAAAGGCGGCTTAGAAGTAGATGAAATGATTTTAGAACCATTGGCATCTTCTGAAGCAGTGTTAAGCGAAGAGGAAAAAGAAGCTGGTGTTGTATTGGTGGATATAGGTGGTGGAACAACTGATATTGCAATGTTCCAAGATGGCATTATTCGTCACACGGCTGTAATTCCTTTTGGAGGGAATATTATTTCTGAAGATATCAAAGAGGGCTGTACAATAATGAAGCGTCAAGCAGAATTGTTGAAGGTTAAATTTGGTTCAGCTTTAGCGAGTGAGTGTCAAGAGAATGAGATTGTTTGCATTCCTGGTTTAAGAGGTCGTGAACCGAAAGAGATTTCTGTTCGCAATTTAGCTTCTATCATTCAAGCGAGAATGGAAGAGATTATTGAACACGTTTATTACGAGATCAAAAACTCTGGATTCGAAAAGAAATTAATTGGAGGAATTGTAGTAACGGGCGGTGGTGCTCAATTAAAGCACATCACTCAATTGTTCGAATATATTACAGGAATGGATACAAGAATTGGATATCCAAACGAACATCTTGCACCAACCACTATGGTGGACAATATTACCAGTCCAATGTATGCAACAGGGATTGGTCTTGTGATTAAAGGATTTCAGGATTCTTATAGAAATATTGGAGCAGAATCAGATACAAGAAACAGCGATAATGCGGCGAAGAATCACTCGTCAAAAACAAAAGGTAGTTTCTTCGAAAAGATTTTAACCAAGAGTAGAACCTGGTTTGAGGAGGAAGATTAAAAAAAAAGAAATAATACTTAGTGACTAGTATCAAGACTTTAATAATAAGGTTTGTGCTGAGAATAAGTGATAGAAATAAAAAATGATGAAATTGGTTTTAAGGCCATAACTCTTAATACTAAAGACTAATTACTAAATAAAAAACAAAGATTAAGTTCGAATAGATTGAATGGAAAGCAGGATGTTTAGGTCAAAAAAAGTCTTTCTCCTTTTGATCAAGAGCAAATCGATCTTATGTCTAAAAACAACGATATGGAATTTGATATACCAAAAGATCAATCATCAATCATCAAAGTGATCGGTGTAGGTGGTGGAGGCGGAAACGCGGTAAACCACATGTATAATCAGGGCATTAAAGGTGTTGATTTTGTGATTTGTAATACAGATCAACAAGCCTTAGATATTAGTCCTGTTCCAATTAAAATGCAATTGGGTGCTAGTCTTACCGAAGGTAGGGGAGCTGGTGCAATTCCAGAAATTGGAAAGAATGCGGCAATTGAAAATATTGACGATATCAAGGCATTTTTACAAACCAATACAAAAATGGTGTTTATCACTGCTGGTATGGGAGGTGGCACTGGAACTGGCGCAGCTCCAGTAATTGCTAAGGTGGCGAAAGATATGGGCATCTTAACTGTTGGTATTGTTACAGTGCCATTTAGTTTTGAAGGGCGCAAAAGAAAATTACAAGCCGAGGAAGGATTGGAAGAAATGCGTAAAAACGTAGACACCTTATTAATCATTAATAATGATCGATTACGTGAAATGTTTGGAAACCTTTCTTTAGGAAATGCCTTTGCGCAAGCTGATGATGTATTGGCGATTGCGGCTAAAGGAATTGCGGAAGTGATTTCTGTAACTGGCATGGTGAACGTCGATTTTAATGATGTAAGCACAGTTATGCGTAATAGTGGTGTTGCCATAATGGGTTCTGCTGTTGCTGAGGGCGAAAACAGAGCTATTGAGGCCGTGCGAACTTCTCTCGCATCTCCTTTATTGAACGATAATGATATCCAAGGCGCGAAGTATGTGCTACTAAATATTACTTACGGAAGTAAAGAAATTTTAATGGATGAAATTGGTGAGATTACCGATTATATTCAAGATGAAGCGGGAGCAACGGCTGATGTTATTTGGGGTCATGGACATGATGATTCTTTAGGAGATGGAATTTGTGTGACATTAATCGCTACAGGTTTTAATTCTCAGCCAATTACTGGTTTTGAAAAGGCGCCTGAGAAAAAGGTGGTAAGTCTAGAGGATGAGAATGTACCAACTATGATTTCTAAGCCGATTGAAAAACCAATCGAAAAACCAACGCAATCAAATGCTTGGCAAGAAACCAAGAAGGAAGCACCTGTAGAACTGAAAGAAGAGGTTGAAGAACCATTTTTAAAAACTGAAGAGCCTGCAGAAGATGAAGCGCAGACAGAAATTAATTGGACATTTACGTCTGAATCTGCAAAGTCTGAAGCACTTCCCGAAACTCCGAAAGCTGAAACAGAAGAAACGGATGAAGTTGTTCGTCATTATTTAACAGATGACTTGGAAGAGAAAGTGGAAATGAATACAGTAAAGCCGAAGCAAGTTTTACCGCAAGAAGAACAGCAAGCAAGAGCGAAAGAAAGAATGGAACGTATCCAAGCTTACACTTCGAAATTGAAGTCTTCAACAGGTATTTCTGATTTGGAAAAAGAACCAGCTTACAAACGTAAAAACATTCAAATTGATGACTTACCTCATTCGTCTGAGGAGAGCATGAGCAAATTCACATTATCTGGTGATAGTGATGGAGAAGCTGGTGGATTAAAAGACAACAATTCGTTTTTACATGATAATGTAGACTAGTTCAAAATCAACTTTGTAAAATACCCAAATTAATTAGTGGTATATCCAATTTTAGAAAGTGCCTCTCGATTTCGATCAGAGGCACTTTGGTTTTGTCAAAGCGAGCTGTGAAGGTTTTGCAATCCTGCAGGTTGAGCGCTAAAACATCCGCGCCCCATAAATCACCCTCCCAATCCATACAAAATTACTATCTTCGTTTTCCTTTATAAAAGGTGAATTAAAATAAAACGACACATTTCAATAACCGGAACGGCAGTAAAGGTTATTAGCACATAACATAAGAATAAGTCTTTTGTCTTTTATCTAAGGGCGAAGCGATCTAAAATCTAAAAAATGAACTTAACAGAAAGAATAAACGCCGACATAAAAACAGCAATGAAAGCCCGTGAAAAAGAAAAATTAGCGGCATTACGTGATGTGAAGTCTAAACTGCTTTTAGAAGCAACAAGCACTGGCAGTGGTAAAGTGACTGAAGAAGCTGCAAATAGTATTGTGGTGAAGCTTTATAAGCAGCGTATGGATACCTACGAACTTTATATGAAAGAAGGTCGTGAGGATTTGGCAGTGGATGAAAAATTCCAAGCTGAAGTCATTAAAGAATATATGCCAGAGATGATGTCTGAAGATGACGTGCGTAAAATCGTGCAAGAAAAAATTACAGCTTCTGGCGCAACTGGTCCTCAGGATATGGGGAAAGTAATGGGGCCAATTATGGGCCAATTGAAAGGTAAAGCTGACGGTAAAATGATTTCAAATCTTGTCAAAGAAGAGTTGAATAAATAAAACGCAACAAACCGTTTTGTATACCCTCTTTCTCGGATTTACGAATCAGCTTTACATGAATTTTTTTTATTACTTTTTGGAATACTCTCAGTTGTCAGCGCTTGTTCAAAAAACCAGCAGGCGATAAACAGGATAGAAGTGTCCTGGTTAGTTAGCAGCCTCGAAATTATCGAAAATGGGCTTGTGGTATTCAGTCCAGAAGAGTATGATGGCTCGTTAGTTGCTACTTTTTTCAAGTGTAAGTCGAAAGAGAATTATTATTGCGGAGCGGACTGACTTGCAGCTCCTAATGGTTTGTCAGTTACCTACGAGTATAGTATTTCTGATGATGGCACCATTTTGCGCATGGAGTCGAACTTTCCGGTGGCTGAATTTCGTGATACGCTAATATACGATATCCTTGAACTGGAAAAGCAAACTATTACCTTGAGATTAGGTGATAATGACAATCAATTCACATATACCTTGGTGAAAAAATAACATTAAATAAAGCGATTTAATAGACCCTACTGCTTTATAAATGACCTGCTCATCATCACTTGGTTGTCTTTTGTCGCAAGAACGATATAATTACCAATATCTAGTTTTGTACAATTAATTTAAGGCGCATTTGGATGGGTTAGTTCCAGCAGGTTTTCGCCTTGCATATTCAATGCTTGGATAGTTCGTTCTGAACGCAAGTAATTCATGATTCAAATGACAACGCCTGGGTTGAACTAGCATCTTGTTGTTAATACTCAACAACTTCAATAACATAGCGAAAACCCCGTTTTGAAGAAGCCGATTGCTCACCTTTATAAAATTGGCGAGCAGAATTTTGTAAATAAGCTCCCGGATCTCTCCAGCTTCCACCATGTGTTATCCCAACTTCTGCCACCATTTCACAAATATTTCCAGCCATATTATACAAGCCGTAATTGTTTGGCCAATATGAAATTGCTGGGGCTGTTATGTCAGCCGCGTCATTTAATGCGCCTGCTGCCCCCATATAATCATAACGACTTGCACGATAAATATAAACTTCTTTAAATTCACCATTTACGTCTTTTTCATAGAGCGTATCTCGATAGACGCCTTCTGTGCCAAAGTTTGAACAATTTGCCATCATATCACAATTGCTTGCACGCATGTATCTGCCAGCCCATGGGTATATGGCTGATGCAGAACCGCCTTGGGCAGCATATACCCACTCATGTTCTGTTGGTAAACGGTAAATAACCTTTTTAAATGCATGATCTGGGTTCTGATTGTACTTTTTAGTTAACCATTGGCAATACAATTTGGCTTGTTCATGTGAAACACCAACTACGGGATAACCTTGATATGATGGATGTCTTAAATAGTATTTGGTATATGGTTCATTATAGGCTAATGGAGTTCTCCAAACCAAGGTGTCGGGCAATACGGTTTTGAGTTTTAACGAGTCGCTGGATTTGAATGAATCCAGAAATTCTAAATAATCTCCGTTCGTGACTTCACCCTTTTTCATAAAATAATTACCAACGGTAATGACCGGGCTCTTGAGGTTTGCTGCAATGGAATTGCCTTCTAATACAGCTATAGTTATCGATCCTGCGGAAATTTGTATGTTGTTTCTTTATAAATTTTTTATTCTTCTTCTCAATCGTTTTGAGTGAATCAAGTGCTTTGGAAAAGCCAAATAAAGAGAAGAGTAGTGTGCAAATTGTGGCCAATTGAATAGCTTTGGTTTTCATATTTTCATGTATATGAACGAATAATCCATTCGGAGTAAAAAGTTACAGAAATGGGTATTTGGCGCTTAACAAGAGTTGGGTCAGTAATTAATTCTCACCGTTTTCTACAACCAAATATTTTACTGCTTGATAAAAGATTGACTAATCACGGATTCATTATCTTTTGATATGCGCACGATATAGGTGCCA
>Ga0213869_10001209_pt1 | contig 19578 bp, 16 predicted proteins | sample PICome_10_FD_160083 | JGI IMG/M metagenome (GOLD analysis project Ga0213869, IMG submission 160083) | Coastal seawater microbial communities near Pivers Island, North Carolina, United States - PICO132 | ecosystem: Environmental > Aquatic > Marine > Coastal | place: USA: North Carolina...
CGCGGGCGCGGGTGCGGGCTCGGGTGCGGGCTCGAGCGCGGGCTCGGGTGCGGGCTCGGGCGCGGGCTCAGGTGCGGGCTTGGGCTTACTCCGCTTTCGCTTAGGCTTCTCTTCTGACTTAAGCTCCTCGCGCGGTGTGGGCGGCGGGGCCTCTCTTCGGTCAATCACATCGATCATGCCGCTGAACGTCTCAAGGAGTGATCTATTAGCCTCGTAGACCTCTTGAGTCACTCGTACACTTCTGCCGGGCGCGATTCGCAGGACAGCGCCGGTCGCTAGGACTATGCTAGGTAACCGACGCGCCCTCGCGCCTCCGCGAGAGATGTTGATGCGGTCCGCGATCAACTTCGCTTTGATCTCGTACATGCTTCCTCCGTAGTAAGGGTTAAACCTCAGTACAGTGGAGGAAACATGGAGAGAGGTCAATCAGAACTGAGACACCACGGGTGAGATGAATCCGTCATCTCCGAACTGCTGGTTACGCGCGCGACCGAGATTCTCCTCATCAGCAGGCAAGCGGATAGGTGATCCAGTGTCCGCGTGATCAGGTGTCACAGAGCCACCAAACAGCTCGAGCTTAACGAGACTGTTGAGGTTGAGGAACGCCATGCCAATGTCCTCCCAACACCAGAACGTGATCTTGTTGCCGACTTTATCTACGTAGAACTTGGTGTTGTTCAGTACGTAGAAGCATCCGAGGAACTCCGGTGAGGTGAACCCATACACAACACCTCGACGAAGGATGTCCGTCTTGATGGTGCGGATAAAGCGACGGCCGAGGAGGGTATTGTATTTGTACCCATCGACGACAGTCTCAGACTGGATACGATCACCCATGTCCTCGACAGTCCACTGAAGGATATCATCGTAGTCCGCCTCAGTGAGGAGCACGAGCTCCATGCGTAGACGGCGATCGGGCCCGCTGAATAGCTTAAAGAAGTTCACAAAGTCAGGACGGTTGACAGGGCGGACGATGAAGTCATCTTGACCGCTAGCGAGCGCGAGCTGACCCTTGATGACGGACGCGTTTTGGTCAGGACCGACCGCGACCGTGCCCGCGAGGACGTTAGTCACGTTAAACCCGTCATGAGCAAATCCCGCGGCTTCGTTAGCCGCCTTCTGGATCGTCTGAATTCCAGACTCTGCGTAGATGAGGAACTGACGATCCTCGATCTCTTGGAGGTCGTTTGCGCTCTGCTCTTCGATCATCTTAGTGATGGGCATCTTATAGGCGAGGAGCTCTTGCTCCGTCTTCTCAAAGTGCTCAGACTCGATCGTGAAGAACGAGACCGCGACGCGAGGCGCGCGAATATAACGAGCGCGGCTAGAGCCGCGGAAGTCTACGACCATCGCGCGTGATTCAGGCTCGAGCTCTTCGATCTTTACGAGACCGTCATGCTCAGTGCTGACTTGACACTCCGCGGGGGTCACAGGCTGAGGAGGTAAGACTTTACGCGCGAAGCTTACTTCACGTAAGTGATCGCGGATGACGCCTCCGCCGTAGGCCGCGATCTTAGCGCGTCCCTCTTCTGAGCCGAGCTTCTCTACGAAGAGACTATTAACCATTTCTGCTGAATAACTCATTTTAGTCTCCTATATATTAAAGGCCGAAGAGGACGCGAACCTTCATGTTCGTGCCTGTGCCTGTGATGCGTGAGATGTGACCTGCTACAAAAGCGCCCGCGGCGATCTGCGCGGCTGTGAGCACTGTGAGACCAGGGATGATCAATTCCGCTCCGCTGTCCGCGCCGTAAGCGCCGCCGTCCGCTGTGGCGGGGGCCGCTGTAGCGTAGAGTGATGGGTGACGGACAGCCGCGATACCTACGGGCTGACCCACGCCGTTAGCCGCTGTGAGGTCACCGCCGGCGCCGCCGTTGGCTGCTTCGTTTTGAAGAATACCCGCTGTGCTGCGCGCGAACACTTGAGTGTCTGCCTCATAGGGACCGAACTGCAGAACAGGGACCTTGCCGCCTGTGATGAGATCACCTCGGCCCGTCTCGCTGAAGAACACGAATCCGGGTTGAGTAGCTACGTCACCTACCGTAGAGCTCGCGAGGTTCGCAGGGATCTCGCGAGTCACGCCGTAGTTAGTGTTGCTGGTGTCGAACGAGAGGAGCTCTCCCGGTACGAGCGCGTTATTAGTCTGACCCTTGAGCAACGCTGCGCCACCATTGAAGGTGCGCGACGGCGCGTAGATGCTCAAAAAGGGAGAGACGAGTTCGAATGTCTGATTAGCCATTATTCACCTCTATGTGTGTGTTAGTTACCTAAAAGATATGATTCTAGTTGTGTCCGCGCGGTGGACGCGCTTCCGTACTCGTCAGAGATGCTGGCAACCGAGAAGGTCGAGGGGTTCTCGATCATATTAATAGCTTCTTCGACTACAGGCAAGCGCTCAGGCGCGTTTGCGAGCTCATAAGCCTTCGCGTCGCGGTCGCTCATGTCGATCTGACCGTTATGGACCATGCGGTCAGCGACCGAGGCGGCCTTGGTCAGGAGCTGAGCGTTATTGTGCCACGCGCGTAGCTGCGCGAGCTCCTGCTCTTGCTCCATTAACTTAGCGCTCGCGGTCTTGAGCAGCTGCGCGACGGACTCTTTTGGAATACCTGCCATGATTACCTCACTTGTTAAACTTGTTTAGATAGCGATCGAGGTTATAGCCCCCGCCGACGTTAGACACGTACCCGCGCATATCGCTGTTGATCTGATCGCGGATGCGCTGCGCTTTAATGCCGATAGGCTCGTAGGGGCTCGCGCTGCGTGACATGCCCGGGCGGTGGATATCCATACCGCTGAACGGATCAGCCTTCCTTGCGCGGATACGAGCGGGGCTGATGCGGTCCTCAGCGAGCTTACGCATACCGCGATAAGACGCGGCCTTGCTCTGACCACCTCCGCCGAACGCTTTGTATGCGCCATAACCCGCGAGACCCGCAGCGCCTAGCGCGCCCGCGCCGAGTAACGCGCGGCGGTTCTTAGCTAAGAAGCCTAGCTCTTTCTCGCCTGCTTCTGTGGCAGCCTTACTGCCTAAACCGCCTGTTCGCCGACCCTGAGTAGCAGCGCTGTCAACATTTGCTTGTCTGCTGCCTTTGACGCCAGATCGATTACGCGTCTGTCGCGCGCTTGCGGCTGCTTGCTCAGTCCCACGGTTACCAGCGTTATTGACAGCTAACATGTAGTTGTCGCCCAACCTACTCTTGAGTGCGGCCACTTCATTCGGCGTTAGCGTCGGCTTTGCTTTATTGCTTTGCGCTGCGAGGATTTTGTCTACGCCACTTTTTAGTGTGTCCCTTAACGCCTCAGACTCTGATCTCGACTGAGGCCCTAGTAGTTGATTGCGCACGGCCGCGCGTTCCATCTGTGCGCCTCGTTTAGCTTTCAGCCCATCTCGACCCTTCACTTGGTCAGCAGAGAACCTCTTCTCGGCATCTGGGCTTATAAAGCTTCCGTCCGCGTTTCTGCCTGCTTTTGAGGCTGTCGTCGCCTGGTTCGCGGCTCTCTGCTTTGCGATTGCATCACGCTTAACTCTCTGCTGTAGGTTTGAATCCCGAGAGAGGCCTAAACGCTCTTTCGCTAACGCATCGCCTTCGCTTAACGTGACGGACTTGATCTGTGACTTGCCTCCAACAGGACCCTGTAGGCGAGCCTCCAGCTTCTCTACGGGCATGCCTGCGTATCGAGCCTCCACGTTCACCTTGCTGCCGTCGCTCAGCGTCCTCTCCACGTAATTCCCACGGACTACCGCGCCTTGGCGGTTTCGTGTCACGCGGTCCCTCATGGTCCCGTACGCATCTGGGCTTTGACGCTGACCTAGCACCCTGTCACCCGATTGAAAGGCTTGGCTCGACGTGGGGTTGGCTGCTATATTCTCTCTTATACTGCTCGCCTCGGCGGCAGTTACTGCTTGGCCTTTTGCGTAATTATCTAGGCTAGTCTTTGTCGCATCTGAGATACCCTGCTTATTCCCAAGTAGCATGTCTGCTGTCCGTCGGCGCTGAGCTAACTGTTGCTGATACTTCTTATACGTAGTTAGCTCTGCCTTAGTGGCGCCTTTACCAGGCCTTGCTACCTCTGAGAGAGCTCCTTTATTCGCTAAACCATCAACTGCTAATCCCTGAGGCGTATCTAACGCGATCTTCTCCAGCTCCCAGACGGGGATGTTGTAGTGCTCCGCCATCTTGACGAGCGCGCGCTGCTTCGCGTCTTGCAGACTAGAGACCTTAACGACGTTGGTCTGCTTATCTCCACCACCGAGCATCTTCGCGCCGCCGTAGAGCGCGCCGAGTCCGACAAGGCCAGCGCCTCCTCCTACCGCGAACTTACGCCCCGTGGAGAGCTTACCGAACGCGTCGCTGAGGCCCACCCTTGAGCCACCTTTGAGGTTCTTATAGAACGCGCCGAGCGTGTCCTCTGCCGCCTCCGCGGTCGCCGTGGCCCCTGACCCTGACGCGATCTTCTCCTGGAGCAGCTCAAGCTCCGCGAGCTTCTCGTCAGTCGTGCCGAGGTCATCGAGACTCGTCGCGACGAAGTTTAACGCGCTCGCTAACTTTGTGATCTCGTCTCCGCCGTAAGCGCTCGGGACGTCCTCGTAGCTGTCGTAGCTAAAGGTCTCGTCATGGAGCTCGCCGTCGAGCGCGTCTTCGATCATGCTTCTTAGATTACTGTTCATACTAATACCTTCTCGTATTCATCATGTTCATAGGACCGCGCTGCGTCGGAGGGCCGCTCACAGCTCCGAGAGGAGGCATGCCCGGCGCCGCTTGAGTTACGGGGTTAGGCATATTTGTCGGTATACCGACAGGGCCCGCTCCCGTGACCTGCATAGACGGCGCCTGCATTGTCGAGCCTGGCGGCGGTTGAAAATCGCGCGGCTTGACCATATTCGGCGTCGTAGACATAGGGCCTTGGTATCCCCTCGCGGGGTACATATTACCAGCGGGCCTTATGTTCTTAAGCATATTAGGCGGCTTAGCCGCGCGTGTGGCGCCAGAGGGCATACGCATCGTCTTCGCGACTGCGTTTGCTCTCGCGATCTTAGTCAGCTCGTCTGTAAAAGAGCCCCATAAAACGTCTCGCCACACATGCATACCTCATCGTCCGCTAACGGCTCTTAAAAACCGAGGTCTTCTAGGATGTCGTAAGCGGCATCGTCGAGCATCTCGTTGTAGTCGATCAGCTCTTCGTCACCTTCGTAGGTGTGCGCCTCGCCCGGCTCAGGGAAGCTCGCGAGCTTAACTGACTCAGGGTAAGTCTCCTCGAAGGTCTCAGGGTCGACGCCGTTCTCGAGGAGGATCTCAGCGGCGCGAAGCTCCGCCTCCTTTGCGAACTCCCAGCCGTCAAGATCTTCTACCATCTCGATGACAGGATCATAAGAGCTCTTCTTCTGCATCGAGCGTGAAGCGCCGTAGCCCGCGAGTCCAAGACCGCCTGCTACGAGGCCAGCCTTACCTGCGCCGCGCATCATGAGACCGCGTCGCGCTCCTGACCGAGCCTGTCGACCAGCCGCGTCAATAATCTCCTGCGAAGTGCCGGTGGCGAGGTTCCCCGCAAGCATCTTTTGCGCAGTCGCAAAATCACCTTGAACAATTAACTTACGAACGTTTCGTCGTGTGTTGGCGTTGAGGCCTTTGATTGCGTCCTTAAATTCTTTAGAGCGCATCAACTTATTTTGGTCTTTGAGTTGCGCGCTGGTCAAACTACCTTGCTGCTTACGGATCTCCTTACCGATGCCTCGCGCAGACCGTAAGTCAAAATAACCGGTGCCGCGACCCACTAAAGATTTGAGGTAATCTCTCCGAGAACCTGTTGTCGCGCCTCCTTCACGGAAACCTTCCATTCCCTTACGCTTTCGACTCTCCCGAATCTTCTCGAGGTTGGACATGTCCTTATATTCTTTGGCCTCTTTGATAAAGTCCCAGGCCTGTGCCTGCTTCTCGAGTGCGTAACCTAAATCGTCGTACATAGTGTCGTCTCCTTGTGTGAGGTATTGTTCCTCGAGTTGGTGTGCGATTTTAATTTGTTCGTCTGCGTAGGCGTGAGCCATGACGCGACCCATCTGGTCTGCCTCAGCGAGACTCGGGTCAGTGTATACGTCATCTGACGCGTCTGACAATACATATGACGCGAACTTGTCAAGCTCTGCGTCGTCCATCTCCGCGAGATCGATACCCGCTTCATCAGCTACAGACTCTACGAGCTCGGCCTGCGCGGCCTTGATCATATCACCGTCTTGATGATCTTGCGGTTCGATCCCGTAGAGATCATTTAAGAGTTGGTCATCCATTTAGGTCTCCGTCTCTGTGTTTAAAATAAGAATATAGGAAGTCAGTCGCATTTCGCAAGTAGACCTGAGAGATATTTAGTGATCTGCGGGTTCTTTTGAGCGAAGCACACCGCAAACTCGACGGGCGTCATGCCGCAGTGACAGACAGACTCTCGGTATGCCGTGGTGAAGTACAGCACCGGGAGGAGACAGAGCGCCTCCATAACACCGCTCGCGCTGTTATAGTCGCCGCCTCGCTCCTCGCGCACCATATTCATGATCTCCGGCGTGCGCATCGCGGTCTTCATTAACTCTTCGGACTCCAGCGCGAGGTTCGTCCGATACGAGTCGTAAGCCGCGCTTATCTCATCGAGCGCGGGGTCGTCGACGTAATGACCCTCTTTGACGAGAGGCCTCCTCTGTATAGTCGACGCGCGTCGTATCGCGATGGGCGTGATCGAGCTGCGCTCCCTCAGGAGCGGCGCGATGAGGCTCATGATTGAGCTTGGAGCTCTCCCTGTCACGCTGATGCGCATCACCCCTATATTACCGGGGACGCCTGGCGAGAACACTCGATTGCTCGAGCGTAAGCTGTGCGCGAGGTCGTGATCACCTCTAGACTTAAGGTAAACGCGTTGAAACTCCTTAGGGCGCAACGCGATACCCGCAGAGCCTAGCGCGCCGAGCGTAGACGGCAGATCACCCCTTCCCGCTAGTTGGTCGAGTATGTCATCAGGGATCATCGCTTCTCTGCCTACACGCATCGGCACAGCGCGCCCCATCGGGAGAGAGTTAACACGTTTAAAGATCTCAGAGATCTTCTCCGCCTCAGCCAGCTTCAAACTCGACATCTTGCTCATGTCGAGACGCCTGTCTAAGAACACGTCAGGTGTGTTGCTCGACTCCGCGTCGCTGTTTAGAGCCAATATTCCACCTCCTCGGGCTGTGACCTGCATCTGCGGTAACAGGCTGTTCTGAGCGAGCAGACTCCCACCATACATAGGCGGATTAGGTTGAACACCACGCTTACGGGCTGACTCGAGCTTGCCGAACGTGATCAACTTAGGCGTGAGCTTCTTCTGTCTGCTCACCTTTCGCTTAATACGCATGCGCGTATTCTTCTGCCGAATGCCCGTACCTCTACGCAGAGACTTGTTGAGACGCGTAGACGCCGTCTTCTCAATCTCGCCGTAATTAGGCGGGACGAATATGCCTGAGCCGCTCGCGATCTTCTCTAACACAAAGCTCGTACGGTCAGCGCCGATGAACACGAAGCTGATGTCAAAGAAGCGAGGGTAGTGGTTATACACGAAGACCTTGCGGCCATCGCGCATGATCTTACCCGGCATCTGACGCATATGTTCGCAGTACTCGCTCCTGAACCGCGCCTTGTTCTCACATATTGAGCATACGTCATAAGGTACGCGGCAGCCCATAGACGTCGATGGGTACTCGCCGTCATGAATCTTCTGGAGGATGCTACGCCCGCCGTTCTTCTCGCACCTCTCGTGATCAATCGCGACGACGAGCTCTACGCGCTTCATCTTATGGTTAAGAGTAGATAAGATCACATCGCCGTAAGACTTTGCGGGATCTTTGTTTACGTGGTGAGCAAAAGAATGAGCGTTAAGAAAAGTTTTATACCCGTGAAGATACGGGTGAGGAGTACTCGAGTGGTCATGACTTAAACCGGCCCATGGGAAGTGATCATTGTTGAGATTAGGTCCATAGTAGTCGCCCGCGCCTAACGCGAGTATGTGAACGTAAGTCTTGTCCGGTTCTGGCTCGAGCATCTGCTTAAACTTGAGCACCTCAGGGTGTATACCTGCAGTCTTCTCCATCGTGTCGAAGGGAGAAGACGGACCGATTACGCCCATAAGAGGCGCGCCGTCAGCGCCTATGCTTGCGAATGTACTCTCTTTGTAAATCAAAGCGGGGGGTTTCCTTAACTATTTACCGGTTTTTTTGCTGTCTTTGTCGCCTGATCTTTTACTGCTAGATCTAGTCTTGTATCTATCCCTAGCCACACCTTCAGCGCCTCGGGCTACACCACCGCTAAGTACACCCACAGCGTCACGCTCGTGCTCCTGCATCCCTGACCCCCCTGTCAGCTTACTCACATTACTCAACGCCCCGATGTCCATATTGTTGCCTCGGCGGAGAGCGTCAGCCATAACCTGAGAGCCAAGAAGAGGGTCTTCTAGTACGCGAGGAGCGTGCATGGCCAGAGAGTTGTAGACGAGGTCTATATCCCTCTGTCCGTAATTCCGTATCTCAGGGTTCGCTCTCTTCATCTCGGAGATCAGCTTGTCCTTATTAGCGCGGACGCGCGCGTTGCGCACACCCTGAAGAGCCGCGGGGACGCCATAGGCTACGGCGGCGCCTGCCATCGAGCCGCCTAATGTGTACATGAACGCTTTACCCGCTTCGCTCGCGGCCTCTTTATTGAGACCGTCTATTATACTGTCAACGCGGTTGTTGAGCGATCTGCGCTGAGGCGCGTTTAAATTATACTTCTTTGAGATAGAGAAACCGCCCATCAGGACCTCCCTTGTAATTCAGATTCTAGCGTCTGCTTCTTCTTATTCAGCGCTAATAAGCCGCGCTTGAGATGATTCGCCTCTTTTATATGACCCTCTACCCGAGCATACTGCAGGCATATAGGGTGATTGAGGTTCGGGGCGCGTCGTGAGAAATCCCCACGGCTGACACCGCCTGGGATATGACTAGACACGACGTGAGCCACCTTCTGGAAAACGTTATGATCTTCAGCGGCGTAGCTCATCAGCTCCATAGGCGCCGTGGCGTTCTGCTCCGCCACAGCAGCGCTCCTGATCATAGTCGCGAGCTTGGACAGCTCATACTCTGACGCGCTGTCTGCGCGATTGAGATCTGCCGAGACGTGCTGTATAGCAGAGCGCGTCGTGACGAGCTCTTTGTTGAGATAGTGGTCATAGTTGACGTCTACATAGCTGCTCGACTTCTCTTCGCCTTCGTGGTCAAAGATCGTAGGGTCACGAGGCTCGTTGTAGTTAGGCGCGCTGAGATACGACTCATCAATCGGCTCCGGAGCCGCGCTCTCTCGGTCTAGGCTGTTGTGAACGTAGAGCGGGTCTGCGAGATCAAAGACTACGTGCTTGTCATCCCCACCCTTAAATTTCTCTTCAAAGGTGATGAGGTTAGCGTTCTCGAGTATACGAGTGACGTGATGTTCTGTCAGACCTTGTGTGCTCTGAACGGTCTTGACGACAGCGTCCCCTAAAGGCATATCATGCTTTAAATGTAGATCTGCCGCGCTCTTCCCTAAATGGGCGAGCTGTTGCTTGTCGTAAGTCATATAAACTCCGCAAAGGCGTATGAGAGGGTTGTCTTTTGTCTCAGTATCTCACTCTACACGAGGTTACGCAACTCTTAGGCGTGAGCGCGAGGACCATAAGAAGATACGTCAATAAAGGGTTATTGACAAGGTGGCACGTCAAGGGGCGCTGCGTATTCATAGAGCGTGAGGTCCACGCCTTAGTTGACTCAAAGTCTAAAAAAGGGGCGCTAGGCGTAATCTACGACCGCGTCGGCGCGCTTAACTCTAAGGTGCTCTCTCTCGACGTCAGAGTTCGCGTGCTAGAGCTCGCGCTGAGCTCGAGGCAGCCCGATGTACAGCTTAAGCCAGATGACACTAAGATCGTAAGGGCGGAGATTAGACGCGTCTCCAAGCTCAAGACCTTCGGTTACGACACCTTGTGCGTGTGGAGCGAGGATCTCCTGAGATTAGACAGAAGCGCGTGCTCAAAGTTAGGATTCAAACTCCTTAAGACGTTCACGGAGAGGTTGATCACTCGAGGAGAGGCGATGCCTGAGATATTAGTAGACCCGTCCCGTCTTATAACGCTTGATAAGCTGAGACTCTTCTCTACGCGGCTCCAGGGATACGCGTCTACGACGTCTGCTTCTGCGGAACGATCACGTCAGGCCTCGGTACTTTAATCGTTGAGACCATGAACGCTAGCAGGAGCGCGTGGAACGTATCATCGGCGACACCCTTGCTCTTCTTGTACTCATTTATGCGGCGCTCCTCAGAGAACTCGGAGAATATGTTGAGCATGTCAGACGCGTAAGGCCTCTCAAAGTCTTCCCACGCGGGGAACGCGAACACATCGCGTCTCCTTATGCCGTTAAACATGTCAGACATGACCTCAGTCCGGTTCAGTAAGAATCGGGCGAGACCTCCGTCCCATCTTATCTTGCCGCTAGTGATGGTCGAGTACTGATATTTAAACACGCGGGTAGGGCCAAACTTACGGATCATGGCGTCGTTGCGGTCAAAGCCTCCTCCGTAATCGCACCCGATGAGATCAGGTCGCCAATGCCCCACGAGAGCATAGATCCGCTCTAGTTGAATACTAGGCTCCGACTCCGCCCCCTCGAAGCGGTGGCAATACACGATTTGGAATTTACCTGAGATGTACTTACACACAACGGCGAGCGTATATGTTTGCTCCCCGGTGCCCCAGTCGATCCCCATAAACGTCTGCACTCCCGCGAAGGCGCTGTGTGAGTGCTTCATCCCTTCAGGTGTGATCCTTATAGAAGGGTTACAATTATCGAAGATGTCCTGCCTCGTGAGGGGGCGCGTCCCTGAGTCATATGAGAGCCCTAGGCACTCGTTGTAGAACTTAGCCCGAGTGTACATGAGCTGCTTAGAGAGAATGTCATCCCACTCGAGCCAGGGCACCATGATCTGAGGTATACGGTAACCCTCCATAGGATTAGGCACTCGAGGGTTAGGGTTCATACTCGCCCATTGAGAGTCATCGTGCATCGCGTTGAGTGGGGCGTGGCACTTGTCGCAGATTAAGCACTCCTTGCCTATGTTGTCCTCATCCAGAATGTTCCAGTAGCGGTAGTCCCCGCCTCCGCATCTACCGCAAGGGACTACCCACTCGTTTTGAGTGCTGTCCTCTGCCCAAAGAGACTCTATGGTGTTGTCGAGGGACTTAGGCGTGCCCGCGTAGAGTTTAAACTTGAACGCTGAGTGTGACACGCACTCTTCGATGACAGGCACGCTGTCTGTGTGTATATCTTGAATCTCGTCGATACAGATCATGTCCGCGGGTATACCACGGACTCGATCCGCGTTTAAAAACGCGTAGCGCAACACGATCTGGCTGCGGTTGATAAACTTCTTCTGGAAGACATTCTGCGCGAGCTTGTCTGTGGTCCAGGCCCTCAGCCTCACGCTTGTCTCTATGGGCTCCTTGATCCTATCATTAGAGAACGTCTTAGTCTGCTGATTCGTAGGGGAGACGTAGAGCGCCGTGAACGACGGCTGTATGCACGTCAACGCGAGTAAGCGGTTACCTAAGTAGGTAGATTTCTCTACCTGCCTCCCGCATTTGAGTAAGACTCGGGGCGACGTAGTGTCATATATAGAGCGGAGATACCTCCGGCTCCTAAAGTCGAAGGGCTCGAGCTGCTTATTGGCGTGGTTAGGCATGCGCACAGCGAACTCCACGAACTCGCTAGGCTGAAGCTCAGTTAAACCCTCGCTGAAGAGCACAGGGGTCAAGCCGTCTGAAGCCTCGACCTCTAAGTCCCATTCCTCTAGTATAGGCACACCCTCCTCTACGAAGGGGCGTAACCTAAAACCTTGACCGAGCGCTTTGCGCACACTTGGAGTATTCTTTATGACTGGCAAGGAACTCACCTCTCTCGCGGAAGATATTGTAAAATATGTCAACCTCGTCGCGTTTGATGTATGCGACCCCGCTCACGTCAAAGTAAGCGACACGGCGTCTCCTCTTGTCAAGAGAGTGACCGCGCCTTTACTAAATGACGTGCCTAAGATCTCACAGGCGCCTCTGCGCAAGATGATAAAAAAGTCGTGTAAGGGTAAGGGCGTCCTCGCCGGGGCTATTAAACTTAAGGCTCCGCGCCTCGACGTAGTGATCTATCTCAAGAGGCGGGTCACGCCTGCTTGGACACGAGAGACTCCTGTAGATTCTCAAAAAAGTGATTAAAGATGATCCGCTGGTAGTAGTCAGCGCCCATACCTAAGCACTTGACGTACACCGTAGGCTTACCTTCCCCGAAGATCGCGTCATCTACCTCTTCAATTCTGATCTTGTGCATGCCGACCTCCCCTATGGTGTCGACGAACGCCTTCGCCACCCGCGCGCCGAGGTGAGCGGGGTTGTGCTTGGGGAGTATCTGTAAGATGAGGTCGTCCTCCTCTCTTCTATGCTTAACCGTGAAGGACTCCCTGCTCTCCTCTTCAAACATGATGGGGACTACATTGATCTCTTTACTTAATAAGTTATCCTGCATCTCGCTTACCTGAACCGCTGTGACGCCCTTCGCTGAGCGCGTTGAGCGCTACGGGCTTTGTGTTATTTCTAGCTAATTTAAACTGACGGAGCTCGTGCGCGACGGACGCTAGCTCTGCGTCCGCTGTGCTTATAACCCCGTGCGCTTTAGAAAGCGCGCTGACTGTATCGCTCAGCACCTTAACCTTACTAGGGCTCGCTGACCAGTGTCTAATCTCGTGTAAAGAGACATAGAGACCCGTGACGGCCTCCTTAACCGCGTCACGTATTGACACGTTGAGCTCTCTCCCCAGTCTATAGGCCGCGACTGTGGCGCCTCCGTCTAAAGCGGACATGTAGTAGCTCGGGTCTGATCCAGGCATACTCTCGAGTAAGGGCGCCCAATCATCTACGCTCATCTGGTCGACATCGAAGTAATAGTGCTTGAAGGCCTTCACCGTCTCTGAGGAGATATCTATACCGTACGCGTCGAATAGGTGTAGCGCGAGGTCATCAGGAGACACTCGGCCGAGCAGAGAGACATACACGTCCCTCTTGATCGCGTTGTTATCTAAGAGGCGCGTACACGCCGACACCACGGAGTCCGGGTGGACTAGATAATAAACCTTATTGTCTTTAAGCCATTTAGACGCAGCCTCATCGTAGAGGTTTGTCGGGATGACGCCTAGAGACGCGATCAGGTCATCGAGATAACCATCTACCTCTTCTTCGGGTATGGAGGGGAGTCCGTACTCTTTAAGGAGAGAGGCGACATCATTATCCTTCTTGCCTCGAATTAAGAGGCTCTTAATAAACAACTCGCTAGGGTGTCTCATAGACTCGCCTCTCTCAGCATGATCATCTTCACGCCCGAGATCACTTTCTCTAACGCGTTCATAGCCTCCACGCACGCCTCCTCTGGAATCTCGTTTAGACCTACGCGGCTCGCCACCAAGAGGTTCACTATCGCGTTAGTCGACTCGTTGAGCTGAGGGAGGTAAGCCATGAACATGTTAATGTTCTTAGACGACAAGAAGTTTAGGCTCAGGAGCGAGTCAGCGATCATCGGATCTTTGATCGAAGCCGCGTGCTTCTGCATCTCTTGCTTTAAGCTCTTCGCCCACTCCCGACGCGCTCCGACCTTCTCGATCGTGATCTCAGGAGGACTGACGTGTCTAAACGCGGGGAACTCTGTGAGCCCTCCGATAACTCTAAGGCGCGCGATCTTCTCTTGGGTGTAATCAGGATCAACGCCCGCTAGCGCGAGCATCCACTCAGCGTCTGCGTAGTCGAGGAAGTGGGTGTGGTCCGCAGCGAGCTTCTCAAAAGGGGCTCCCGAGAGTGAGTATGTGCCGTCTTGTGTCATCCTCACCTGAACCATGAGGTTAGCCTTCTTCTCTTGACCCTTACCGCCTCCCTTTTTTGGCGCTTGAGCTTGTTGTTGCTGCGCTTGAGCTTGCTGCTGCTGAGCAGCCTGGACCTGCTGCATATAAAAAGCGCCCGTCCTCTGCGTAGCTTGTGCGGGATCACTCACTAGAGGGTTAATAGGCTGCTTGAAGGGGAGCCATCTCACGTCAGACGGGATCCCGTATATTGTCTCGTCCATCTGAGTAGGGATCTTGAGGCCCTGTACTAGCTGAAGCTGTAGATCATTACCGCCCAAGATGGTACGCGCCATGATCATAGTAGAGCCATCCTGCGAAGGCTGCTGACCCATGATCTCGATAGGCGCGAACCCGAACACTCGCCCGTTTCTATGGATGTAGAACATACCCCTACCTTGAGGCGGTTCGCTCGGGAGAGAGCTCCCTGTCCCTAGAGGCACACCCGCGATCTGCTGCCCGATGTGGAAGTTTGTGCCGTCAGCGAAGATTTGAGTAGGTATCTTCTCCATGAGGAACGAGAGCACATAAGGGAACACCCAGCCCGTCATCTGTTCATTGGACGTCGTCACTACTTTATAGACCGCGAATGTGCCTACAGGCATGAACTCGTCAGTCTCCATCTCCATGGGGGTCATCACAGCGTTCTGGGGCGCCTCGGTAGCTTGCCCTTGTTGAGACAGCTGCTGCTGTTGTTGCTGCGGCACTTGCTCGCCTGCCTGCTCGGCCGCGATCTTATAGAGTATCGGCTGAAACCCATCACTAGACGCCTCTTTAACGATGACGTCCGGTCCGCCGTCCCACCTGTACTGTCGGATAATAAACCCGCTCGCGGAGGAGACCTTAACCAAAGACTCCTGCTCTCGTAACCTGAGCGCTCCCAAGAACACACTCTTGATGTCTTCGTCCCCGTGCAGAGCTCCTCTCCCTTCATCGGAAGTCACCCAAGACGCCAGCTTCTTGAGGTCGGCGTGCTCTACTGTCCCGTTAATCCGTCGGAGCAAGGATGAGGTCTTGACCTGACCGCTCCCCACCTGCGTGTTAACACCTCTGTAAAACTGACCCACGTTCTCCCACGGAGGGGTCATCATGTTTCTTATATCAGGACTCCCTCTCTCCTCTGTGCCCTTAGACGGTAAGTCGAAGGTGTCAGGCCTCAGGAGCGCCTCACGGACACGTCGCTCGTTGAGCGGGTAGCCTCTACCTTCGGGATCGTAGAAGACATCAAGGGGTGAGAGGTGCCAATTCTTAATCACGACGGGGATTTTGATCTTAGGCAAGGCCTTGCTCATTAATGGATTAAGGACTTTAGGTTGAGCGATGATATAACCAAAGCCTACACCCTTATTAGGGTCTGTCCTGTCGAGCACGATGTTCGCATGAAACTCCTCCATCGCGGGCACCTGGCGATGAAGCTCGCTTAAGATACGCGGGCCCCACTTCTTCTCGTCGTCAGGGAGCTTAACCAACACAGCGACCTTCTCAAAGACAGGCCTCTCTAAAAACATAGGCTCGTGATACATGCCTACCTCACTTTCGTGTCTTGTGTAATAACGTCATTTACCGATGATACACCATATTGTTGATCGCTGAGTACAGGATTACCTAGCGCGTCGAACTCTATTGACTCGCTCTGCTGCTCTACGCTCTCCGCCTCTGTTAAGAACGATGAAGAGACCTCAGCGAACCAAGCGGTTAAGTCGTTCCGCCCTTGCGGGATTAAACCCTGCGCTTGCATGGTGGCGAGGAGCGCCTGAACACCTACCTCTCCTCCCGGAAGGACACGTATTAAAGCGATCAAGCTAGATATCGCTAAGCTCATACCCGCTAGAGAGCGACTCCTGTAAGCGAAGCCTATCTCAGACGTATGGATCGCCTCGGAGAGCTCACGCTCATTGAGGATCTGGCCATTTAGATTAATCGGGACGTCTGATGGCCTCCCTAGAGGCGGGAGAGATAAACCTGAAGCGGTCGGGTGTGTGTGGTTAAACAGCCAGTGCTGGAGGTCCTCATTAAAGAGCCTCTTGTTCTCTGAGTCTTGATGAAGAGCGTTATCAGCTGTGCGGAATAACACTTCCCCATCAGCGCGATTTATTATCCGTAAGGACTTAGCCTCGATCTCTAAGTCGTCGGTCACGATCCTCGCGTTATTCGGCTCAAAGTTAAAGCTCGACGTGTCAGATGACGCGGGGCTATTCGCCTCCCCTGTAATAGAGTTCGCCTCCGCGCGTATAGCCCCCTTAGATCGAATCCTAACCTCGTCGTTAGCGCTTAAGTCTAATCGAGAGGCTGTATGTATGACGCCTCGTCCATCTGAGGAGAACCTGATCTTCGCGTACTGAGATGGTCTCTTGTAGATGTCGGACGTGTTCGTCGAGACATATTGCCCGCTCTGTGAGTCGCCATCTGTCACTGTGACCTCAAAGAAATCACCTAGCCTGTCAGAGCTCGCTAGTATCCGGAGAAAGCCTACATCGTCTCCCGCTCTAGACTTAACAGCGCAAGAGTACCTGACGCGATCTTCACCGTCATCTTCGCCTGATGTCTCCCAGAGGACGTGGCCACCTCGTGTCTCTACCATATATGAGTCGGAGAGTAAGTGCATGAAGTTAGACATGCGGTACATAGTCACACCGCAAGACGCCCCTGATTGAAGCAAGAGGTCTCCTCTGTTCGCGTCGAGCAGTATCTTAGCGCCTCGCCTGTTTGCGAACTTAAGATCATTCCGAGACAGAAGCTCGCGCCCCTCGCCGTAAGAGCCTTCGAGCTCGGGGAAGCTCCACCCGAGTATGACGCTAGAGATGCCTCTAATCTCTTGCGCGTTACTCGTGTTCGCCAACATATAGCACATCTGCCCCTCAGTAGGGCAGAAGTCGATCCCGGCCCCATCAATATCAGCGAAGGGCGACGACCAAGGGACTTCGCGGAAGAACTTGCTCTCTGTGTCTCTCGTCCTCAGATCACAAGTACCTCTCTCAGGATAAACCTCGATCACCTCAGCGCGGTAGATCTCGAGCTTAGGTCTTATATTACGCTCAAACATCAGTAAGTACCTGGCTCCTTACCTTTACCGAACTCCGCGCCATAAGCCACTCCTGGTATTGGGTTTGTTCCGTGGAGATTAGACTTATGCCCGTAAGTCGCGGCTTGGACAAATGTCTTCTGTATCTCTCGGTAATTCATCGCGGCGAGGAAGTCACCCTCTGAGTTGAGCAGCACCGCGTCTTGGATACGCTTGAGCTTAGGCTTGGCCTTAACAGGAGCCACGCCCTCTTTAGCCCGCTCCGAGTTAACTCTGTCTATTCGCGTACGCGTAGAGTGCTCACCAGGCGTAAACTCATGTTCAGGGTCTGAGATGATCTCTACGAGGTTCGTCATCTGCTTAACGATACACTCCGTGTGTCTGCGGCGCACGCCGTGGTTACTGTAGATCGAGTGGAGTTCATCGACTAAATACTTACGCGCGCTCTCAATCCCGTTGTACTGTAGGAGATCATGAGGGTTAATCGGCCCCTCGCTTAAAGGATCTCCCGCTTTGACCTTGTCTCCCTGCTTCACTAAGAGCGCGAGGCCCGTAGGCGTCCTGTGCTGTTCTCCCGCGATAGTGACGAAGTGGCCTCCCGCTTCTTTATCCTTCTCTATCTTAGAGACTCGGCCCTCAACTCTGCTTATAGTAGCCGCCCCCGGCAGCGTCTTCGGTAAGTTATACAGTTGGCCCATACGCGTAAACTCATCCACGGCCTTTCCGCCCTTTCCGTCCGCGCTCCCCCCCGTGTGGAAAGCGTTCATCGTCATCTGAGTCGTAGGCTCTGAGAGGCTGTGCGCTGAGTTAACCCCGACGTTCTCTCCTAGCTCATACTTACCGCCATTGGCGCGCTCACCGCTGCAATACTGGCACACGCCTTTAGTTAATTTACAAGAGAGCGTAGAGCGCACTTCTATCACCTTGTGTTTATTTCTGATCTCGGCTGCGATCTCGGGCGTGATCAGAGTGTTACGCGGGTACGTCTTATTGCCTACCTTGAGGCTCATCGGCAGATACCTAGACTCAATGTCTATGTTATCTGTACGGAGCGGTGTACCTTTCTGTGTGCCGCAGTCCTTCTCCGTGACCGTCAAGCCTATGGCGAGGTTGATCAGAGACTTACCTACAGCCCCAGGCTCGGCTGTGCCTCGCGCGCGTGACAGAGTGCCCGCCCGGACTCCGGGTATCGTTGTCCAGTAATCAGCTGAGCTGAACCCCTCCGCGTAAGAACGCCGCACCGGATTGGCGACGACCTTACCCTCTAGGTCAACGACCTGAATGGGAGAGCTCACCATCTGCTCTACCTGATTAAACTTGCTCCCCATCGCCCCCGATTTTCCGGTCATACGCCACAGACGGTTCCCGTCCTTCTCCATAGCTTGCTTAAGCTCCTTAGTGATCTTCTTCTTAGCCTCGCTGTAGATCCGCACCTTATCCGCATCGGTAGGCCTCTTTATAGTAGAGACTTTCTTATCAGCCGCGCGGAGATGCTTATCCCTTATGCCTGAATAGGTCTTGTGGTCTTTAAGACCGTATGACCACGCATCCGCGTACGCGTTCTGAGCTCCGAGGATCTTCCACGCGTCCGCCATCCGCGTAAACAATCCAGGGTTCTTCTTAGCGATCTTCTCTAGCAGAGCCTCGATCCCCTTCTTAGTCAGAGACTTACCGAAGAGGACCTCATCGCCGTAGAGCTTCTGAAGCTCAGGAGACATCTTCGACCAAAGCTTCGCTCGCCCCGCGCACGTCTTCTTGCCTCGAATTCGGACTATGTCGTTGGTCTTGACCTTGCCCTCCTTAGCGGCCTTATTTAGCATCTCAGGGGAGCCGAAAGATTTCTTAACGTCTTTACGCAGCTCTGTCATCTGCCATATGCCGTATGCGAAGTCCCAGGTCGGTGTGTTCATGACGCGGAACCCTTTAGTACCTATGAGGTTCTTCGATGGAGTCATGTTACGCGCTTCCTCTACGGCCTCATCAGAGCTCGGCACGAACACGCCCATTGTGTCTCCATCAAAGTCCGCGTTAAATCCTCCGACCACCATTGGGTGTATCTTTAAGGCCTTGCCCTCTGTGATCTTAGGGTAGAAGGCCATAATGCTGAACTTGTGGAGAGCGGGATCGCGCTTCATCAAGACAGGACGCGTCTTAATAGCGCGATCTAGAGCTGAGGTCACAGTAGGAGACTTTGGGTCTTTACGGAGCTTCTCTATCGCCTCTCGCTTACTGTACCCGTTAGCGAGGAGCTCCCTTACGATAAAGGGACGATAGACCTGAAGCGCCATCTTACGCGGCATCCCTATCTCGTCCAAGTTGAGGTCAGGCTCTACTGTTATTACAGACCGGCCTGACAGATCCGCTCGCCTAGATATCAGCTTCTTCTGGAAGTAACCCTCCTTGCCCTGTCTCTGTCCTTTAGCCGCTTTTGGATTCGTGATCGTCTGCATTAGAGAAGATATAGGCGCGCCTCTGTTATTTATACCGCCTTCTGTGTAAGCGTTCCTGATGCTCTCGTATAGCCCGTAGTCGAGTTCGTCCAAGTACGACTGAGGCGACCCTTTTGGCGCCCCCTTGACTAGATCATTCGCCATGCCTACCTGGCGATACAGG
>Ga0213869_10001210_pt1 | contig 19576 bp, 15 predicted proteins | sample PICome_10_FD_160083 | JGI IMG/M metagenome (GOLD analysis project Ga0213869, IMG submission 160083) | Coastal seawater microbial communities near Pivers Island, North Carolina, United States - PICO132 | ecosystem: Environmental > Aquatic > Marine > Coastal | place: USA: North Carolina...
AACGTCTGATCCCCCTTACCAGACGCGCGTGCGTGATTTTTTGGAAAAGCTCTTTACGGCTAAGCGGGTTCGGGCAGCCACTCCCATGATCGATAAGATTGCTGAGACCTTACTCGATGACCTTGAGGGAAAGACCGACGTCGAATTTATTCAGGCGTTCGCCCACCCTTTACCCATGATGGTGATCGCTGACTTATTGGGTGTCCCTCAATCCGATATCAGTCAATTCAAAATCTGGTCTGACGCGATTGTCGAACCGTTTAGCATGATGGCCTCACGAGAACGCCGCATTGAATGTGCGCAGCTCGTGGTCGAAATGCAGGCGTACTTTGCCGACATGGTGGCAGAGCGACAACGACAGCCCAGAGACGACCTCATCAGTGAAGCCATCGCGTATCGAGACAGCAATGATGCCGCTTTTACGATGCAGGAGTTGATGACCATCATCACGATTGATCTATTGGCATCGGGCAACGAAACCACGACCGCCGCCATTGGCTCAGGTATGAAGCTGTTAGTTGAGGACTCGTCCGCACTGGCCGAGGTCATCGCTGAGCCGGCATTAATCCCTCGCCTAACAGAGGAGATTTTGAGACTCGAGTCGCCAGCGCAAGGGATGTTTCGGCGATGTGCGAAAGACAGCACGCTTAATGGTGTCACCCTCGCCGAAGGTGAACTGCTCAACATTCGCTTTGGCGCAGCCAATCGAGATGAACAACAGTTTGCTAACCCAGACCACATTGACCTGCATCGACCCAAACCAGGCGGCCACCTTGCCTTTGGTATGGGCCGTCATGTCTGCGTGGGGGCGGCACTCGCTCGCCAAGAAATCATCAGCTCCTTTCGCGCACTGACACAGCGCTACGATCGTTTTTGGCTGACGCCGGGCAGTGACGAGCCGTATTATCAACCGAGCTTATTTGGCCGCAACTTACTCACGCTACCGATTAGCTGGTCGCCACGACAATCAAAGGCGTTATGACAGCAAGTCATCGGGAAAGTCCCCCGGAAAATGCTCGTCGACTAAGCGTTGGGGCCAAAAAAACGAGAGCCGCATGGTTGCGATCCGCCATCCCTCGGTCGTTCTGACGTAGCGGTCTTCATACAGCCCAAGCCATAATAAAGGGTTCTTATCAGCCGATCGCGTGAGGTCGAAATCCAGTAACTGCCTCCGCCCCACCGCCGTGTCACTATCTTGCCACTCGATCCAATGCTGAGTGTTTGCATGCATCGAGACAAAGGGGTAGCCGCCCATGTCTTGATTCACGGCAGTATAATTCGCAACAAACGACTCAATACCCTCCCACGCGCCGTAGGGGCCGAATTCACACACGATATTGGGCGTAAATACCTCTTTCAATCGCTCGCAATACCTATGGTCTGGGTAGTGGAAATAGCGCAGCGTCAGGTTACGGATCGCATCCTCGTCCAGCAGCTGACGAAGCCGCCGATGTTCATCTGGCGTGAAAACGGTATCGGATCCATTCTGCTCAACCATACGGTGTTGCTCCCTGGGCCTGTTGGCCTCTTAAGCTCTGCGAGTTATTCGAGGTCAATTCGTCGAAAGTTACGTAGACTACGAGTATACCCGTCCAGCAAAATAGTTGAGGAATGACCATGAGCCGAATCAGTTTTGTTCCCGTCGCAGATTGGCCAGAAACACTTAAATCTTTTAGCGGCGCCGAGAGTGCTCGTGACATCGAGCTCGGCATCACACGAATGCTTGCACACGCCCCTGCCGCCGCCATGGGCCCCCTCCAGTTCGGTGCCGCCCTAGTCAGTAACCGCACACTACCGGAACGCCTGATAGAGCTGTTACGGCTGCGTATCGCTTTCCACAATCAGTGCCGTAGCTGCATGGCGATTCGCTATCAACGTGCCGCGGCCGACGTCTCTGAGGCAGACGTATGCAGCTTAGAGACGCCGTCTGAGACCGATCAACTCAACGATCAAGAGCGGCTCGCTATTGAATTGGGCGACCGATTCGCTTGTGATCATCTCTCCATTGATGACGCTTTCTTTGCAGCGCTAAAAAATGAATTCACAGAGGCTGAGATCATGGAGCTACTCATGCACTGCGCGCTCTATGTCGGTGTCGGAAGATTGGCTGCCGTATTGGATATGACGGAAGAGCTACCCGCCGGATTCGCACAGCCTTTTTGATCGGACCATATTGTCAGCCCCTCGTCTGATGCACCCGTACTGGTTCGATAGGATCCTCCGCACCGCTGTATCGCTAAAATAAGGCTCTAATCATGTACGCAAAAATTAAATCGAGACGAGCCTTACCATTCTGGCTATCAGTATTGCTCATCGCTTGCTTTGCCCCACACGCCCTGTCAGAGCCCTCGGCCGGCTGGGCACTACCCGGTGGAGGGCAGGGGGGCGGTCACTTCAGCACTGCAACCCAAATCACACCCGATAACGTCTCCGACTTAACCATTGCTTGGGTGCACAGATCGGGCGATTACAGTGAGGGCGACAATTTTATCGATGGCTTGTCGGGAACAAAGCCGCTGCAATCTTCATGGCAAGCCACCCCTATCCTGATTGAAGATCAATTGGTGATCTGCACCCCCTTTAATCGCATTATCGCAGTCGATGCCTCGACCGGTGAAGAACGGTGGTCTTTCACACCTGATATTGACGTGGCGAGCTTTGGCATGCCCCGGTGTCGCGGTGTGACCCAGTGGCAAGACCCTCGCACGACTGAGGGTGAGATGTGCCACACCGTGGTCATCGCCCCCCTCATGGACGCTCGTATCGTCGGGCTAGACGCCATAACAGGTGAGCGCTGCTCGTTCGGTAACAAACAAAATCTCGATCTCAGTGTGGGATTAGGCCCCTATGAAGTCGGGTTCTATATGCTCAACACCCCCCCCGTTATCGTCAACAACACCCTCATCACAGGTGGGTCGGTGGCTGACAACATCACCACCAAAGTGCCCAGCGGGGTGATTCGGTCTTACGATCTCCTCAGTGGGGAGTTACTGTGGGCATGGGAGCCACTAGGCGACCCCACGGCAGAGCCAAACGCGCCGAACAAGCAGATTAACGCCGCTGGTGAACCGGTGCCGACTTCGAGCAACCAGAGCACGACCGATTCCTCGGATCCAACATTCCAGCGAGGGACGACCAATTCTTGGTCCTTTCTCTCTGTCGACCCAGACTTAGGCTTGGTTTACGTGCCCACCGGCAACACCTCACCCGATTATTACGGCGGCCAACGAGACGGGCTCGATTATTACTCCAGCTCCGTCGTGGCGCTGCACATCGACACCGGCGATGTCGCCTGGCATTTTCAGACTGTACATCACGACATTTGGGATTTTGATGTGCCGTCTCAGCCCACGTTTTTCGATTGGGAACGAGAGGGTGAACCGATTCTTGGGCTCGCTCAAACGACCAAACAGGGTTACGTCTTTTTACTCGACCGAAAGACAGGAGAGCCGCTTTTTCCCGTCGTGGAGACGGCAGTCCCACAAGGTGCTGTTGCGGGAGACTTCACGGCACCCACGCAGCCAATTCCGAGTAAGCCCCGATCCCTGTTTGAACTGCCGGGGGAAAACAAGCTTCTCTGGGGGCTGACGCCTTGGGATAAAGGCGCTTGCGCTAACACACTTGAAGACATCCGTTACGAGGGCCCTTTCACGCCACCAACAACCGAGGGTGCTTTGCACATGCCCAGTGCGTTTGGCGGTCAAAACTGGGGGGGACCCGCCATTGATTCGGTGAGAGGCAAACTGATCGTCAATACGTTGCATATGGGAACGATCTTGCAGTTATTGCCTCGAGAAGCATGTGGACCCGAGACGGGGCCAGACCCGGTCGCACCCGGGCCCTTTATCTTGGAGCCGGGTGAGGGGACCCCTTATTGCAACCGCCGCTGGCTTGGATTCGTCTCCCCCCTAGGTGTGCCTTGCACCCCTCCACCTTGGGGCACCCTCGCTTCCATCGACCTTCAGACTGGCGATGTTGACTGGCAGGTTCCCCTCGGCACCACACGAGACATGGCGCCGTTCCCATTTTGGTTCATCAAAGGATCACCGAATCTGGGCGGGCCCGTCGTGACGGCGAGCGGCCTCACATTTATTGGTGCCACCACCGATCACTACTTGCGGGCATTCGACACCCAAACCGGTGACGAATTATGGAAAGGTCGCCTGCCCACTTCAGGCCATGGATTGCCCATTACTTACCAACTACAGAAAGACAGCGCGCAATATGTCGTCATTGCAGCGGGCGGCCATGCAGCATTGGGCACGCCGCCTGGAGACCACTTGATCGCTTTTAAATTGCCCAACAAAAAATAGAGGACAGACTATGAGTGCGGGTATCACCACCACCCCAGCGGGCGATCTGCTGGCTAATATCCATGAACTTGAGTGGTTAGATGTCGGCGGCGGCACACAGTTTAAAATTCTTCGGCTGTGTGAAAAAACAGGGCAGTGGGCATTGTATGTACACATGGCACCTGGCGCTCGCTTTCAGGCGCATCGCCATGAGGGAACCGGCCAATTTTTCATCATGAGCGGCGAGTTAATTTACGACGTAGGCACCGCGGCGCAGGGCACCTATGGCTTCGAGCCTATCTTTGCAGAACACCGAGACGCGCACTGCGTCGTCGAGACAGAAATGCTGTTTCTAGGAGAAGGCGCGGTGACCTATTTCACCCCAGAAGGTGAAGTAGATTATGTCTTCAATGCCATGACGCTCAAAGCGGCACAAGCGGGTAACGGGCAACTCGATATCGGCTCTGAGGGTTGAGGGCGCTTTACGACGGCACCTTCTGCAGCCACTGGGCAATAGCGCCTAAAAAGGTCGCTGCCTGAGCACCATTGATCACGCGGTGGTCGCTGCCTAGTGTCAGCGTCATGATCGACTGCGCAACCACAGCCCCTTGGGCGTCAAAAGCCGGTACTCGTCGGATAGCGCCCACTGATAGCACCATCACTTGAGGGGGCGTCACCATGGCCGTGAACGCGCTCACACCATACATGCCCAGATTGCTGATCGTGATCGCAGCGGGAACGGCATCCTCCGCCCGTATCTGGCCAGCTCGTGTGCGCCCAATCAGATCGCGAGTTTGACTCACCAGTTCGGAGAAAGGTGTTTCAACGGTAGTTTTTACTACCGGTGCAAACACAACGTGATCTTCAGTCGCCACCGCTAACCCCACCGGCTGACCAGTTATCGAGGTAATACGCTCGCCATCAAAGGTTTTGTTCAGCTCAGGTTGACCTACCAATGCATGCTGCACCGCCACAACAATGAGATCGTTAATCGTACCCGCCGCGTCTTCAGGCGCCGCTGCTAGCGACGCCATGGCAGCCTTCACATCCACATCGAGGGAAACGTGATAAAGGGGCACTGTGGATTGTGCGTTAGAGAGCTTTCGCGCCACAGTCGCTTGTTGCGCAGACAGCGGCTTACCCGCAGCCTGCGTCTCTGACGCTGCGCTGGAATCTAAGAGTGCGCGGTCGACATCTTCTTTGACAATCCGACCACCGGGCCCGGTCCCGGTCACTTGTTCCGCATTGAGACCCGCGCTCTCGAGCTTGCGGCGCAATGCCGGGGAAATTTTCACGGCGGTGCCGGAAGACGCCGCCGAGGTCGCGGGGAGAGTCACCGTATCCGACTCCTCAGCCGTTTTGACGACGGCGGCACCTTGTGCGGCTACGAAGGCATCTACCGCCGCCTCAGTCACCAACTCCGGCGCAATGACACCAATCAGTTGCCCTACCGGCAATTCCGCACCAATCTCCGCCAAGATCCGTACCAGCGTCCCGGAGGTACGGGCCTCAAAGCTGTTGACGATTTTGTCCGTTTCGATATCGACAATGTCTTCACCCGCCGCGACGGTATCCCCCACCTTTTTGTGCCAGGCAACGATCGTGCCGTGCGTCATCTCGATACCCCACTTCGGTATCGTCACGGCGTCCAATCCCTCACTCATTATTCTGCCCTTTTGCCAACGTAGCGGTAGGCAATACGGAAAAGACCATTAAGGCATTGCCCGGCATGCGCGCGCCAAACTGGTAACCCGAATTCACCAGCACGTGCCCTTCGTAAAGCACCGGCCCATCAGATTCGATCGAACCACCGAGCGCCATATCGCCTGACACCGACTCAAAGTCACCAAAGGTATCAAACGACCAAATGATCTCTCCCGAGACGCTGTCATAAACATTGAGGTTACCGTCTAGGCTTCCCGCAAAGACCAAACCATCTGTGCTGGTGATCGCTGCAGACATGCCTTGATCACAGATGGGCACCGGTGACTTACCCTCGCAGTCAGCCACGCTGGCCGTATACCACTTTCGATCACCCGAGGTTGGGTCTAGCGCATGGATTCCCGGAGAGACCTTCCCCGTGAACCGCCCTGTGATGGTGGTGTCTGCAATGGGCACGAAGAGTGTCTCTGTATCAGCAGACATACCCCAATGGACGCCGCCAAGAAAGCCACCTCGCCCCACTTTGTTATGCCACAACACGGCACCGTCCTCATCGGGATCCAGCGCGTAAACGTCGCCGCTCTTCTGTCCCACCAGCAAGTAATCGCGATCGCCGTCTGACCACAAAATGGTGGACGCGCCGATATCGAGATCAGGGCCGTCTTCCTCAGGGCAGTTGGCCGCCTCACCGATGAAGCACGCCATGTTCCAAGCATCGCCACCCAAAAGCTGCTTCGCCCACCGCCGTTCACCCGTCTCCAGAGCAAACGCCACGACGGCGTCGCTCGTATCGGCCGCAGGCGAGGTATAGCCCTCTCCAGTACCGACGTAAAGCACGCCGCGGTCGGCGTCAATTGTTGGACTATTCCACACCGGCGCGCCGGCAGGGCCTTTTCGCGGCACGCCAAAAGGATTCTGCTCACTCGTTTCTACGGCAGCTTCGTCGATAACATGATTGCGCCACTCAAGGGCACCCGAAGCCGCATCCACAGCCACTACGCCCCCCTGAAAAGTGCAGCAGGCGTATCCCGGATCAGCGGCGGTGGCCCATTCCGAGGAAGAAATCGGCACGTACAGCTTGCCCTCGTGCAACTTGGGGGAGCCAGTAATGGTGGCATCAGGGTGATCGCCGACCGCCGTGCGCCATATCAGCGACCCGTCCAGCGCATCGACCGCGTGAACGGTCGCGCTGAAGTCGCCCATATAAAGCACAGGATTCGGTTGTCCGGGAACATGCCCCAAAGACAGGCTACTTCTGACCTCGGCACCCGCAGAGTACGTCCAATGCGCACAACCGGTCTCAAGGTCGAGGGCATAAATGTCGCCCGACTGGGAACCGACAAAGACCACGCCATCGTGGACTAGAGGCTGCGAGCGAGCGCGAAGCGCCCTGGGATAAGCAAAAACCCACTTCAAGGCAAGCGTGCCCACATTATCGCGAGTGAGCCCAGTGGAATGTTCAGGGGCATGACGCTGATTCCGAGCATCGCCGCCCCAACCTTTCATGGCTGATTTGTCATCTCGCACAAGCGGCGCCATGGGCTGAGTGCAGGCCATAATGGGCTCCGGAGGCGCCATCGCTTCTCCGGCAAGAAAACCGGCCAACACTTCGCGCTCAGCAGCAGATAATACTGACGCCTGAGATCGCATCACGCCTTCGTTCATCGCGGTCAAAACCGCCTTAGCGCCAAGTGTAGAAAAGGTGATCATGTGCGGTGCCCGCGGGACCTTGCCTTCGTGGCAGGCCGCACAGTGCTTTTGATAGAGCGCCATACCATCGATCGGCGCCTCAGTCGCAGCAAGACTCTGTTGCGCTAATAGGCTCTGTTGCGCCAATAGGCACGCCAACATGCCCAACCACGCCCAACGACTCATTCTCTTGAATTGCATCATGCTCCCCCAGTTACATGAATTAATCGATCAATATGCCCTACATCAGTAGGCCAATGTCTCCTCCACCGCTGCGATCACTTTAGCCGCATTAGGTACATATTCTATTTCAAGACAAGGCGTGGCGGGCACCGGCGTATGAGGCGCCGTCACCCGTTTAACGGGCGCATCCAGCGTATCGAATCCACGCTCAACGGCAAGCCCTGCTATTTCTGACGCCATACTGCAGTAGGGGTTCGATTCATCGACCACCACTAAACGTCCGGTTTTTGCGAGACTCTCCAGTACCGCACTTTCATCAAGTGGAGAAAGGGTGCGCAAGTCGATGACTTCAGCACTGATGCCCTTTTCCTTTAATTGCGCCGCCGCTTGCTCTGCAATCACGACCATCCGTGACATCGCGACGATCGTAATATCAGATCCAGCGACCACGGTGCGCGCCTGTCCAAAGGGAATCAGGTATTCCCCGTCAGGCACTTCACACTCGTCCATATAAAGCGCTTTGTGTTCACAGAAAATGACGGGGTCATCGTCGCGAATCGCAGTCGTTAGCAACCCTTTTGCATCAGCGGCGTTCGCCGGCGTTACGACCTTGATACCAGGAATGGCGGCGAGCAAAGGATAAAGAATTTGCGAGTGCTGCGGGCCCGTTCCGGTGCCGGCACCGATCATTGTTCTGATCACCACGGGCGTTCTTGCCTGACCGCCAAACATGTAACGAAACTTCGCTATTTGATTCAGTATTTGGTCGAGGCAGACGCCAAGAAAGTCGACAAACATGAGCTCTGCTACCGGACGCAACCCTGTCAGCGCCGCGCCACCTGCCGCACCCACAATGGCCGACTCGGTAATAGGGGTGTCGATAACACGCCGCACGCCATATTTTTGCGTCAACCCCTCAGTAATCCCATAAACGCCACCCTGATCACTGGCAACGTCCTCTCCCATGACAACGACCCGATCATCTCGGGCCATTTCCTCATGCAGCGTTTGATTAATGGCCTCACGGATAGACATCTTCATTAGCGGAGCCTCCCTGCATACTCAATGTACACATTGGTAAAGAGCTTATCGGGCGTGGGGTCTGCTGCCGATAAAGCGACTTCGAAACCACGGTCTATCTCAGCCAGAATCGCGGCATCAATAGCCGACGTCATCTCAGATGTGAGCGACGCCGAGCGCTCGTCAGCGAGAAAACGCGCCAGCGGGTCGTTATCGGCACGTTCCTGCTTGAGCTCATCCTGATCTCGGTAGGCTTGCGGGTCTCCTTCGAAATGCCCATAGAAGCGATTACAAACTGCCTCGATCGCAGTGGGTCCACCGCCTTCTCGCCCTCGCGCGATGGCGCGCTGGCAGGCGTCATACATGGCATAAAAATCACTGCCGTCGATGACCTCTGCAGGCATGCCGTAAGCGCCAGCGCGCTCAGCAATACGTCCATCTGGTTTGGGGTTGCGCGTGAACTCGGCGTAGCGGTTGTTCTCGTACATAAAAATCATGGGGAGTTGCAGTACCACCGCTAAGTTCAGCGCTTCTGCAACGGTGCCCTGGTCAGACGCACCATCGCCAATGAAGGCCATCGATACGGCGCCATTACCCAATGTTTTCGCCGTCAGGGCCGCCCCCGCGGCGATTGGCGGACCGCCCCCCACAATCGCGTTGGCTCCCAACATCCCTTTGGACATGTCGGCAATGTGCATTGACCCACCCTTACCGTTGCACAAGCCATCCTCTTTACAGGCGAGCTCTAGCAGCATGGCTTCAATCTCGCAGCCCTTGGCGATGCAGTGACCATGGCCCCTGTGCGTGCTCGCAATGTAATCCTCATTGGTCATATCAAGACAGGCGGCAACGGCGATGGCCTCCTGGTTGCGATAAATGTGGATAAACCCCGGTAGTTTTCCCTGCTGATACTCCGAGCGCATTCGCTCTTCGAACTCGCGAATGGTCTTCATCAACCGATAGGCATCGGCCAGCTTCTCAGGTGATATGTCCATGACACCTCCAAGGATGAAAAATTAGGCAAAGAAAGGGCCCCGGAGGGCCCTAGAGATACTGCCATGAATCGACTAGAAGCTGTATCCGATCTGAACGCCATACTCACGCGGCGGTCCGAAACGAGAAAAGTTCCATAGCGTTGCAACTGGGTTGGCCGATACACGATAGCGCTCGTCTGTGAGGTTCTTTCCGTAGACCGACATCTCAAAGCCTTGAGTACCGGTATACGTGATGTACCCGTTGACCAGTGTTCGCTCTTCGATTTGGGTATTACCCTTTTGCTTGATCACAGGAGAGGCAGCAGTACCACCCTGGAAATTGGCTGGGAAAGAACTGGTCTGGGCATCGTCCTGATAATGCATATTCACGTTGTAGGTGATCGTTGCACCGCTGGACAGATCCTGGAAGTAGCTCACGCCCAGGCCATAGTTAAGCTCAGGCGAAAATGGCACCTCTAAACCGCTCAGGTCCGGATTGATTTGACCACCCGCACCAGAGATGCCGAGGTCTCCCGGGTTGATACCCGGACGGTAGTCATCGTACTCGTGATCAAGCCAACCCAGGTTGCCGTCGATACGCATGTTATCCGTGACCGCCCATTGCATCTCGATCTCGATACCTTGTGCGGTGGATTCACCCACATTGACCGCCTGAGTTTCTTGGAAGTCATTGCCGGCCGCATCCTTGATGGTCACAACGGTGTCTCGCTGGAGACTCTCATAAGTCGTGTTGAAGTAGGCAGCATTCAAACGCATCGTGCCGTCGAATAGATCAGCTTTGAGACCAAACTCGATATTCTCGTTCTCCTCTGCGTCGTAAGCGGCGCAGGAGCTCGGTGAACCACAGGTCTCGGAGAAGCCGCCCGCTACGAAGCCCGTTGCGAAGCTGGCGTAAGCCATCACATCGTCAGTGAGCTTATAGTCCGCGACGACACGGAAGGTCGTTTTGGTCCAGGTCTCTGAGTTATTTTGAACGTTACCAAACGCTGACGCGGGGAGTGGGTTGGTAAATGGCCCCTGAGCCTGATCCAAGGTAATAAAATTACTAACAGGATTGGCAGCGGTACCCAAGTTTTGGCGGACGAAATTCTTATCGTCGTGGGTGTAACGAAGGCCGCCGCTCAGGGTCAGGCGATCCGTCACTTCAAACGAGCCATCGGCGTAAGCGGCCCAAGTATCGCGCTCTTGTGTCGTGTACTGGATTTCAAAAGTATCGCGGTAAAACTCAGCTCCCGCCAATGGCAGGAAGAACCCGAGACTCGCAAAGACATTAAACTCAAGATCATCCGTGTAAGCAGCGGCACCCGCGACAAAGTTGAAGGGGCCGTCATACTGACTGGCCACCCTTAGCTCTAGCTGGGTTGTGTCTCTGGTTGTATTTCTGCTCGCGTCATACAGCGAGGTGTAAGCTTCGCCTGTATAGGTGCTGGCCAGAATCTCGTCCTGGTCGCGCATGCCGGTGATCGCCTTTACCACGTAGTCACCGAGATCAAATTCCATATTCAGATAAATGCCATCGGCATCAATCTGGTGGCCAGCGTTCATGTTGATCAGCGAATTTTGCGTGTAGCTTTGCCCCGTAATAAAAGGATCACTGATGCCCTGGGTCTGATAACCCGGGAAACCGATCAGTGGCCAAATATATCCTTCACCTTCGGGCGTATCGTTAGCCGTTGCCGGTGTCTCAGAGTCGTCATCAACGTATTCAAAAATCAAATCCGCAGCCATCCATTCGTTGGGCTCCCATCGGAACTTCAGCTTGCCCGCCAGCACGTCCTTACCGCCAATGTTGCTGCCGTCACCGGTTGTGGGGTAGGTCGAGCGGATGTCGTCCACTGTGGGCCCGCCTGGGACGCCGGGGCTACACGCAAAGCAGCCCAATTCACCGCCCATTGGCTTGCTATTTGTCCAGTATCCGTCGGTGTAATCGCGAATGACTGACAGTCGTGCCGCGAGCGTGTCGCCCAGTGGCACATTTACCGCAAATTTGAACTTCTCAATATCACTGTCGTTGCTCGTGTACTGGCCGTAATTGACTTCAAACTTACCCGCCAGTTCGCCGCCCACCTCAGGCTTGATCGTGGTGAAGGCAATCGCACCACCGGTGGTGTTCTTGCCGAACAAAGTGCCCTGAGGGCCCCGGAAAATCTCCACCTGCTCGATGTCGAATACTTCAACAAACTGAGACTGAACGTGGTTAAACGCATATTCATCTACCGTCAGGCCCACCGAGGGGTCCTTGGTAACCAAAATTGAAATGAAACCCGTACCGCGCATACCGCCAGCGATGGCGTTGAAACCATTCTGCGGTGTCAGGGTGACATTGGGTGACAGCTGCGCGAGCTCAGTGACGTCATTCTGAAACGTTTTATCGAGCTGCGCGGCAGTGATCGTGCTCACCGCGATCGGCAAGTCCTGCTGCGAGATATCGCGCTTGGTTCCCGTGACAATGACCTCTTCAAGCGCTGTCGCACTTGCTTCCTCGTCTTGGGCAAAAGTTGGCACCGCTTGCGTCGCCATGGCGACAGCGAGCGAGAGCGCTGCGCTGCGGGCGGGAAAACGCCCGAAAGTTCGTGTGTGTTTTCTCATGACTTTTTTCCTAGTGTTTTTTTTGATTTATGGGGTGCTTGATTTCAAATGCTGTATGTCACCAGCTTTTTGCGTGCTTGCGTCTTAACGTTACACCCTTATTCGAGGGCTTGCTAGACACAAACAAGTGTCACAGAATACGGAAGTTACAGCCCACGTCAAGCGACGACACCCGCAAAAGTTGTTACAAAAAAGAGGGGGCAAATGAGCCAGATGTATGTCCAAAAAATCTGCCAAATCCGAGATGCTCTGAGTGCTGCAGGCGCTTCTGGGGCACTGCTCAGTACCCAGGACAATATCTTTTACGCATCAGGATTTAGCTCTGTCATGGACGGCTGGCACCTTATGGAACCGATTGCCGCAGTTTTTGTCCCGACTGACGCCGCCTTACCGCTAGTACTAATACTGCCAGAGGCCAGCATTATTTCCCTTATTGTCTCTGCTCGCGCCGGCCATCCGGTGTATTACGAGGGGATTGCCACCTTCGATATGCTGAATTTTTGCGAGACGGCGCGCGCTGAAGACGCACACCTCGCCCTACCCGAGGACCTAGTGAAGGAGCTTGGGCAAGTGATGGAGCGGGTCGAGGGCCATTGCGAGCCCGATATCATCCAAACCATCGCCGCCACCTTGTCCCGGCACCTTCAAAAAGACGATCGCGTGTTATTCGACGATTTACGAGTCGCTGCGCACGTTGAGTCGCACTCAGGGCAGAGAACCGGTGACGCATTGGAAGTGATGCTAGCCAGCCGTGTGATTAAAACACCGGAAGAGTTGGATACGCTTCGTGAGAGCGGCGCCATCGCCGATGACATCATGACGTATACGCTTTCGCAGCTGTCTATTGGCGCCACCTGGGCGGCTGTGGAAAAAGCCGTTGCACAGTATATGGTGTCGCGCGACGTGGACCCCTTGCCGGGCAGCCCGATGTTATTTGGCGGAGCCTATGACCTGGTGTTCCGCCCCGACTTATTTCGGACACGCGTTAATCGGCCTTTCTCGGGGGGTGAAGTCGCGATTCTTGAGACCCAGGGTCGCTACAAAAACTTTTGGATCGATATCAATCGAACCGCCCACATTGGGCCAGCCTCCGACGCATACCGCGACCAGTACAACGCGGTACGCGACACATTTGACGCCATCAGTGCCCGACTCAAGCCCGGCGTTAACACCGCTGACATTTGTCAATTCAACGACATTGAAGCAGCGCAGCGACTCGATCCACCGGAGAAGCTCTTGGTAGTTGCGCACTCGGTCGGGCTGGTTCCCCTCGAAAGCCCGGTGAGGTATCCGGGCACCGGCTTGCACGGTGCGAAGGAGGGTTTCATCGTTCAACCTGGCATGGTGATCAGTATCGACTGCTTATACTTTGGCAGCGGGCTCGGTCCATCACATATGGAAAACGTCTTTATCGTGAGCGACACGGGGGCGGAGCCTCTCTATCAGTCCACTTTAGACCTAGTGGAGGTCAGTTAGCCTCACCACCCTTTGATATTCCTTTATTGCGACAACTCATTGGCTAAGCTGAGCGCGTAACCGAATCGTGGAAACCACACCTGCGCACTAGCACCGTCGCGTGGCTCGCTGGCAATCACGACTTGCTCCCCATCAACTGCCAACAATCTGCCTGTGGACGCGCCACGATCGGCGGATCCTGTCCCCACGATCACCTGCTGACCAAGCCAATCTCGCAGGGGCTCATCGACCGGCGTATCGGGCAAGGACGCCTTTTGACTCTGCTTCAGTTGACTCCACGCCAGCTCTATCGTGGCATCTGATCGCTCCCCCACACCCAAATCGGACATCTGCTGATACCAATTTGCTACGGCAGGGAATGCAGTCACAACGGGAATCAGATCAGGCAGGGCACTGTGAATCATCCAACACATCCCCCAAACATGCACATCCCAGCCATCGGGATGGTCACCGTTTAGAAACGCACCGCCGCGGGTTAATTGCGCTGCAATCGTGCTCACAAAGGCGCGCACCTGGCTTTGGCGCTCTGGATCAACGACCGACAGCGTATTGAAATCAACGGCAGGGAACACCTGCTGACGATCGGCGCGAAAATCGTCATCCCACTGGTTCTTGTAAGTCGCGAAGGCGGTATGTAATAGCGGGGTAAAAAACCGCTCACCCCATGCATAGCCCGCTGCTGCCTGCAACGCACCCTGATGGCTGAGACGAGGTAACGATGGATCATAGTCATCTAACGCGCGGGCAATCATCCAGTTATCAACATAGATATCGGCGCCAAGTTGCAATATCGGCGTTCCACGATACCCCCCCGTTAAGGCCTCCACATCGGGCTTTGGCGCAATCAATGGCATTTCGATGCTTTGCCAAGCGAGTCCTTTCAGTCCCATCATTTTTTGCGCTTTCTGAGAAAAAGGGGAAATATCGTATTGATGCAAAATCAAATGAGTGGCGATCATGGCGGTTGCCTCCTTGCGTCTTGGGGGCACATTGAGGCTGGCGCCTTCTAGCGTCAAGCCTCAAGCAAAGGTGGCGGTCACAGCATGCTGGGCCAACCGGCTCAATGCGGCTAAGCTTCAAACATGGAAACGCTAACCACTTTTTCCAATGTCGTCACGAATGCGGTCTCTCAGCTCAACGAACCGGGGTTCGCTGAGGCGCTGAGCGTGGGCATTCAGCAGTGGGTCGGCGCCGATGACACGGCGCTGATCCGCTATCAGAATACCGGCGCCCCGATTATCGAATACACGCTCCCGCCCAGGCGCCGAGGCAAAACCACGCTCGATCGCTATGTCACAGGCCCTTTTTTATTGGACCCTTTTTACCGTGCCGCCACGATCGATGAACAATTTGGCGTGTTTCCACTGAACGTGTTGGCGCCAACAGGGTTCAAAGAGAGTGAGTACTATCGTACTTGGTATCACGACTGTGGCTTTCAAGATGAATGTGGCTTACTCATCAAGCTGACGGATGGTGTCGTGAACCTCGCGTTTGGTATGACCGATGGCAGCCGCCTATTTTCCAAACGACAGATCAATTTGTTAGAAGCTATTTTTCCTGTCGTGGAGGCGCTCATCCGCCGACATTGGCACAACGCAAGATCACCCGCGGCAAATCAAACGGGCTTACGACAGCGCTTACACGTTGCACTGAGCGCTTTCGGCGCGTCAGTGCTGACGCGGCGCGAACGAGAGGTGATCGAGCTGGTGTTACTGGGAAACAGCACTCGACTGATCGCAGAAAAGCTTCAAATATCGACCGAGACCATTAAGCTGCATCGCAAGCATGCCTATGCCAAGCTCGATATCTCTTCACAGGCGGAATTATTTTATTTATTTGTAGACGCCATCGCTTGCCATACCGGAACGCATGAGGAAGATCCTCTGCTGTCGTACCATAGCCAGCAGCCATGAAAAGCGTCTTATTTTTGGCCTATTAATTTGGCACGCAATGCCGGTCGCGGCGAATCGGCGTCGAGCCAAATACCGCCAAAAAAAGCACCAAAATCCGGATGATCAATGCTGCCAAGGGCGCTGTTATTCAACCAGAAAGCATTATTGCCCGCTACGTCGACCGCCAACACCAGCGTATCGCCCTCGGCCACATCAGGCCAGAGCAGCAGCAAGTCTTGCAGCCACTGGTTTTCGTCGGGATGGCTGCGGCCCTGATCGCGCCACGCCTTCTCGGTTTCATCAACCAATTGCTGTGCCGGAATATCACGTAAGTAAGTCAACGCCAGTTGGTAAGGCCCTTTATCTTGCCAAGTCCCAGTCGGGCTCGACAAGACTGAGTCGTACACATTCCAAAATAATATTTTGAGACGCGCTTGGCCCACGGTGGGCCATACCTCGAGGCCCAGTGCATCAGGTCGTGTCAGCGACGTCTCAGTGACCGCCGTACCAGTAGGTTCAGCAGACTGGGTTGATACTGCAGCGGTAAACCAGAGTGTTATCAGTACGATCGCTGCAACAAAATAAGATCGAGCTATTACAGTCATACTGTGGGCCTCATACGGTGGGAAATCCAATAAAGTGCAGGCAAAAGAGCCGCCCAAACCAACGCCAGCAGACCGGCGGTCACCATCTCACCCAATGGCAACGAGACCGCGCCCAACCCAGCGCCAACAAGATAATTAAAGGGGACCGCAATACTGCCCAGTAGCGCGGCTAACCACATAGATTGTCCTATCTTGGCAAAACTACGGTATAGCGCCGCCGCGAAGACCCACCATAAAATAACCAGCCACAAGGGGACAAGCCAATACTCAGGAAAAACAAACACCCCAGCTAGCGTTAACAGCACATCTACGCTGATGCCCACCAAAGCGACTGGAAACAGACACCGCAACTCGTTCAACCGATCCTTCACCAAAACAAAATGAAGCCCGACAGACAGTAGCGCGATCGGAACCCACGAATCTCTGCCGATGACACAACAGAACCAAGTCGCTTGGAACCACAGCGCGTTAAACCAAATTTTATCAACCCACTTCATAGGTCTGATTTTACGAGGCACTGTCCGGGACAGATCAAACGGGTGTTGCCGTCACACCATAATGTTGAGCCGTCTTATCCAGTGCAATCGCTAGCTGATCAATTAAAAAGTCGAGCTCAGATCGCTCGGTGACAAACGGTGGTGCCATGATCATGGCGTCGCCGGTTTGCCGCACCATAAGCCCCTGTGTGATCGCAGTATCACGGCAGTACACGGCGGCCGCAGAAGCAGGTGCTAATCGCTCTCTGGAGGATTTGTCACGCACCAGTTCAACGCCTGCGAATAAGCCTTTCACTCGCACCTGACCGACGATCGGGTGATCAACCAACTCCATCAGTCGACTGGCAAAGTAGGGTGCCAGCTCAACCACACCCCGCTCAATAATTTGCGTATCCTCAAGAATATCTAGGGTCGCCAATCCCGCGGCGCAAGACGCGGGATGCCCGGAATACGTCAATCCGTGAGCGAATTCACCGCCGCCTGACAACAACACGTCAGCAATCTTGTCGCTGATGAGGCAGCCTCCAAGCGGCATGTACCCGTTAGTGACCGCTTTCGCGAAGGTCACGAGATCCGGCTCTACCCCATAGGTTTCAAATCCAAACCAACGGCCAGTCCGCCCGAAACCACAGATTACCTCGTCTGAAATCAGCAATATGTCTCGCTCATCTAAAATGCGTTTTACCTCTGGCCAATAAGATTCCGGCGGCACAATCACGCCACCGGCTCCTTGAACAGGTTCTGCGATAAAGGCGGCAACCTTATCCTCTCCGAGCTCATCAATCGCGGTCTCTAATGCTTTTGCCGCGAGAACACCAAACTCTTCAGGATCAAGGTCAGCGCCCTCCTCAAACCAATGCGGCTGCTGTATGTGATGGATATAGTCGAGGCCCATCGTCTGCTGATGCATCGCAGACATGCCGCCCAGCGAAGACGCGCCAATGGTGCTGCCGTGATAGGCATTGTGGCGGCTGATAATGAGCTTTTTTTCCGGCTTACCCAACAGATCGAAATACCGATGGACAAATTTAATTTGAGTGTCGTTGGCTTCCGATCCCGAGTTCGTAAAAAACACGCGTTGAAAACGGTCTGGCGTTACTTCGCAGAGTCGCGCCGCCAACTCCGTAGCGGGCTGATTGGAGCATCTAAAAAAATTATTATAAAACGGTAATTCAGCGAGCTGATCGGCAACCGCGGTTTTAATCCGCTCTTGAGAATATCCCAAGTTGCAGCACCACAACCCCGACATACCATCCTGAATTTTATTGCCGTCAGAATCGAAAATATAAATGTGTTCAGCCCGGCTCACGATACGCCCCCCATGGCGGGCGTAATCGGCAAAATCAGTGAAGGGATGCAGGTGGTGCGCTTGGTCTAATTGCTTAAGCGCTTTCGTATCGAGCTTTGCTGACATCGAAGATGCTCCAGATTCAGTCCTAAAAACTTGGCCCGCCATTGAGCGGTCCATTCACCGGGCCGCTCTACCAGGCTGATTGGTGATCAGTATCACATTGGAGGACTGTCCTTGTCTGTAACCCTATGGGGAGAGCATGAGTAGACAGCGCGGGCGCTGACGCGCACACTTCTGCTTGAAGTAATGCAGGATCAATGACTCTGAAACGTGTTGACGAACAGTATCGAGGCCTCACCTATCCCTGGGGTCGACTAGACCATCCCGAGGAGACCCCTTTCCAAGTGGCCCCGGGAGTCTGGTGGCTTCGATTTACCATGCCGGGGCCACTCAACCATATCAACCTATGGCTGCTAGAAGATGGCGATGGATGGACGATCGTTGATACCTGCCTGAACTTAGAAACCGCAAAGGCGCAATGGGAGTCGTTATTTGACGGCTTTATGGGTGGCAAACCCGTGAAGCGCGTGATTTGTACGCATATGCATCCTGACCACATTGGCTTAGCCGGATGGTTATGCGAGCGTTTTGCTTGTGACCTGTATATGACGCAGGCCGAGTTCCTGACCGGTAGCCTGATTATGGGTTACACCGGGGAACAGGCACCCCCCGCCGCCATTTCGTTCTATCACCGAGCGGGTTTTTCGGCAGGTCAACTCGACCATTACCGGGATCGCTTCGGTGGCTTCGGACAGTTTACGACACCGCTCCCTCACAACTATCAGCGACTCACCGATCGGCAAACGTTGGCCATTGGGGGTCGCTATTGGCAAATCGTTGTAGGTGAGGGCCACTCACCAGAGCATGCCTGCCTTTACTGTCCAGCACTGCAGCTGGTCATCGCAGGCGACCAAATCCTGCCCCGTATCACGCCCAACGTGTCGGTTTTTCCGACGCAGCCTGACGGTAACCCCTTGGAGGCCTGGTTAGCCTCCAGCACTCGGCTCCTCAGCATGTTGCCGGAGGACCTGCTCGTACTTCCCGCACACCAAGCGCCCTTCACCGGTGTGCGCGTAAGGCTGAATCAGATTATCGATAGTCATCGACTCGCTCTGGCAAAGCTTTATGACTTGCTTATGGAACCGAAGATACTGCCAGATTGCTTTAGCTGTCTGTTTGGCCGAGAAATACAAGACGGAGAACTACAAATGGCAACCGGTGAAACCGTCGCACATCTTAACTATCTATGGCATCGCGGTAATATCAGTCGTCGGCTCACCGACGACGGCCGCTATGAATACCAATCGGATCCTGACGCACGGTAT
>Ga0213869_10001213_pt1 | contig 19561 bp, 17 predicted proteins | sample PICome_10_FD_160083 | JGI IMG/M metagenome (GOLD analysis project Ga0213869, IMG submission 160083) | Coastal seawater microbial communities near Pivers Island, North Carolina, United States - PICO132 | ecosystem: Environmental > Aquatic > Marine > Coastal | place: USA: North Carolina...
ATCTCATCAACCTTTTGGATATGGATCCGAATCAAGTCTCATTGGGTCGGATCAGCATCACCAGAGCAAAAAATAGGCGGGGTGATGTCACTGAAAATACTGACTTTATCATTTATTACAAACCTAATATTTGACCAACGCCAAAAATCACCCAATAGTTTTAGACTATTGATGTCATGGTGAAGTCAAGTGTGCGGTCGCTGCAGACCCAGTGCAAAAATGTTTTCACCCTGCTGAGAATATAGACGTATCTTTTTTCGGCGGTCCCGATACGGTCCGTCGCAATGCAGGAACAAAATAATGAACCAGTCGAAAAACCACCTTGATTTGATTGACCTTGAGAAGCGTTATGGCGAAACCCTCGCCGTTCGCGGGATTAATCTATCGCTGCCGGAAAACACATATTGCTGTCTTTTGGGGCCATCAGGATGCGGTAAAACCTCGTTGCTGCGCATGATTGCCGGACATGAGGATATTACCAGCGGTAAGGTTTTTCTGGACAACCAAGATATATCAAATGAACCACCAGCTGCACGTAGCACATCGATGATGTTCCAAAGCTATGCGCTATTTCCACATCTGAAAGTGATTGATAATGTCGCTTTTGCGCTGAAAATTATGGGGGTTAGCAAAACTGAACGTCATGCGCGCGCAATGGAGCTTTTGGAAAGTGTCCAGCTTCATACGATGTCGCAACGATATCCAAGCCAATTATCAGGTGGTCAGCAGCAGCGCGTGGCGCTGGCGAGGGCATTAATCACCAAGCCAAAACTGTTGCTCCTTGATGAGCCATTGTCGGCACTTGATCCTTTTTTGCGCATTGAAATGCGGTCAGAACTAAAACTGTTGCAACGTCAACTTGGCATTACTTTTGTTCATGTGACGCACAGCCAGGAAGAAGCAATGGCACTGGCTGACGTTATCTTGGTGATGAATGACGGCAAGGTTGAACAGCAAGGCTCGCCGATCGAATTATTCACAAAGCCCCGCAATACGTTCGTTGCACGGTTCATTGGCGGACATAATGTTATTGAGGGTGAAGGGCTGCCATTATCAATCCGAGAGGATCGGATAAAGCTGACACCGGGTGGCAGTGACAAGGTTACTGGCGTTGAATTTTTAGGGTCAGTGGTGCGCTTAAAAGTCATTTCAGACCGTGGCCCACTTACCGTTGTTCAATCAGACATGGAATTTACTAAGTCCAAGCTTGATCTAGGAGATCAGGTAAAAGCAAGCTGGTTAAAAAAAGACCAGCTACAATTAGAAGCATAAGAAAGGAACAAAACTATGGCTAAACAAATCGACAGACGGTCACTTCTGAAAACAGCTGGCGCCACCGCCGCCCTTGCCGGATTTGGCCTAAGCGCACCAGCAGTGCATTCTGCCAATGAAAAAGTTGTCCGCTACCTTGGTACAGCAACAACAATGGGAAGCGAGATTGACAAGAAGCTTTTCGAAGACACTGGCATCAAGGTGAAATATATTCCTGTGACAACTGATGAAGTCACAAAGCGGGTTTTGACCCAGCCAAACAGCTTTGACATTGTTGATACTGAATATTTCAGTCTGCCAAAGCTGGTACCGTCAGGCAATATCCTTGGAATGGACTCAAAGCGCATAAAGGAATTCGACAACATCAGCACGACCCATACGATGGGTGAAATTGGCGGAAAGAAAATTGGCGATCAGGGCACAGCTCCAAAAAAAGTTTTCTATCTTAAAGATGAAAAATCGAGTGAGTTCTCATCCGAGCCAACCCGCTGGGCAACGCTGATCCCAACTGTGTTCAATGCTGACACGCTTGGCATCCGCCCTGACCTTATCAAACGCCCGATCAGCACCTGGGCCGAACTTCTGAACCCGGAATTCAAGGGCAAAGCATCAATTCTGAACATTCCGTCAATTGGTATTATGGATGCGGCGATGGTTGTCGAATCGATGGGCGAATATCAATATCCGGATAAAGGCAACATGACGCGCGATGAAATTGATCTGACAATCAAGATCCTGATTGAAGCGAAAAAGGCCGGCCAGTTCCGCGCCCTTTGGTCTGATTTCAACGAAAGTGTCAACCTGATGGCATCAGGCGAAGTTGTGATCCAGTCCATGTGGTCACCTGCGATCACCGCTGTGCGGACACAAGGTATTCCATGCGTCTATCAGCCGCTGAAAGAAGGCTATCGTGCATGGGCAGTTGGCTTTGCATTATCTGCTGCGACCAAAGGCTATCAGGCTGATGTTTGCTATGAATTCATCAACTGGTATTTGTCAGGATTTGTTGGCGGTCATCTGAACCGTCAGGGCTATTACTCAGCAGTCCCATCAACAGCCAAGCAGTACATGGAAGGCTATGAGTGGGATTACTGGATGCTTGGTAAAGCGGCGGCCAAAGACATCAAAGCCCCTGATGGTAAAAAGCTGGCAAGTGCAGGCGAAGTGAGAGACGGCGGTTCATTCGTTGAGCGGATGGGCGGCGTTGCCTGCTGGAACGCCACCATGGACGAGAACAGATACATGGTTCGCAAATGGAATGAATTCGTAGCGGCCTAAGGCATATTGATATAATCTGCGGCAGCCTCTATCGTTGCCGCAGATTTTTTTGGGGGAAACATGTTTGATGTAAAAAGACACAGCGCGACACTTCTGTCGTTTCCCTTTACCTTTGTTATTTTCGCTTTCTTCGTTGTCCCGCTTTGCCTCGTGGTTATGGTTAGCTTTTGGGACTATAATTCTTATTCAATTATTCCAGATTTCATTTTTACAAATTACCAAGATATTTTTTATGGCTGCGTTAAAAGCCTGCCGGATTTATGCACATCTTTTGCAACCTATATTTCAAGCTTGAAATTTGTTTTCATCACGTGGTTGATTACCTTGTTGACCGGATTTCTGGTTGCGCTGTTTTTATCTTTTTGTGTGTCTAGTCTGCAGATGCAGATCGTTTTATTTCTGCTATGCACAATCCCATTCTGGACCTCGAATGTTATTCGGATGATTTCATGGATTCCGTTACTAGGACGTAATGGTCTGGTAAATTCGACAATGCAGAATATTGGGCTTACCGACTCACCCGCTGAATGGCTGCTTTATTCCGAATTTTCGGTCATCCTGGCATTTGTACATCTTTACACGCTCTTCATGGTTGTGCCGATTTTCAACTCGATGATGCGTATTGATCGCTCGCTGATCGAGGCTGCGCATGATGCTGGCGCAAGCAGTTTTCAAACTTTGACCAATATTATCATCCCACTTAGCCGCCCAGGGATCATCATCGGATCAATCTTTGTGATTACCATTGTCATGGGCGATTTCATCACAATTGGCGTCATGGGTGGACAGCAAATTCCATCAGTTGGCAAAATTATCAATGTGGAAATGACCTATCTACAATTTCCAGCGGCGGCCGCTAATGCCGTGATCCTGATCATCACAACATTGATGATTATTTTCGCCATGACAAAACTCGTTGATATTCGAAAAGAGCTATAGATGTTTGGTCGCGGTTTTAAATTATCTCTTGGCATCTTCTTTACCCTCTTCATTTTGTTCCTATATGGGCCAACCTTATCGATCTTGGTATTGTCCTTTCAGGGACCAAATGGCGGCCTGACATTTCCGATGCGCGGCTTTTCAACCTTCTGGTTTGAATCACTTTTTGATGGCGTTGGGGTGATTGATATTTGGGGGGCATTTGGCCGGTCCATTCGTCTCGGACTTGTTGTGATGGTTCTAACAGTGGTTCTAAGCCTGATGGCAGGGATGGCTTTTCGTAAACGCTTTCCGCTTTCAAGCTTTTTATTCTATGCCACCATTTCATCGCTGATCGTGCCATCAATTGTAATCAGCCTTGGGGTGGCGCTTGAATTTCGGATCATTGATGATGCTGTCAAAGCCATTGGCGGCGATATGAATATCCAATGGGTGATTGATGATTTCCGCACCACAATGGGGCTGTTCAGTTCAGGGCTCGGTGCCCAGCTTACTTGGACATTGCCCTTTGGTTTGTTGATTATGTTCGCAGTTTTCAACCGGTTTGACCCGTCTTATGAAGAAGCGGCGCGCGATCTTGGCGCTGGGCCATGGCAAACTTTCCGTGAGGCTGTGCTGCCGATCATTGCGCCATCTTTGATTGGTGTTGCGCTATTTGGTTTTACGCTTAGCTATGATGAATTGGCGCGTTCATCACAGGCAATTGGTGGGCTAAACACCCTGCCGCTTGAATTGCGTGGCCTGACCACGACGGTAACTGATCCAACAATTTACGCGCTTGGCACATTAACCACAGCCGTCAGTTTTGCAGCAATCAGCATATTTTTGATTTTATTCACCCTGCTGCGGCGGCGAACCGCCAAGGCACCGCGGCCAGAGAGCACCGCACCGTGACCCGTGTTGCTTTTATTAATCCAAACTCGACAATTGCGATGACCACAAGCTGCGCGCGATCATTTGTCGCCCAGCTTCCCGAAGATTATCATGTTGAAGCGATTACCAACCATCAGGCACCGGCTGCGATTCAGGGCCCTGAAGATGGCGATGCTGCCGTTCCGGGGGTGCTTGATATCATTGCCAATGGCAATTTTGATGCCTATGTGATTGCCTGTTTTGATGATACCGGATTGGCTGAGGCGCGAACAATTACCCAAAAGCCCGTTATTGGAATTGGTCAGGCATCATTTCATTTGGCAGCATTATCATCGGGGCGGTTTTCAGTGTTGACCACGTTGGTAGTGTCAGTTCCGGTGATTGCTGGAAATATCGAGGCACAGGGATTTGGCCAAATCTGTGATGGCGTTTATGCCAGCGGCGTTCCAGTTCTTGACCTTGAGACTACGCCTGACAAATCACGTGAAATTATCTCATCACATTTGCAAAAAATGGCCGTAGAAAATCCCAGCAATGCGGTGGTTCTTGGCTGTGCTGGCATGACCAATATCTGGAACAAGCTACAACCAGATCATCAGATTACCTTGATTGATCCAGTGGCCGCCGCGGCAAAATTAATCCCCATACTTGTCTAAATTGCCATTCCTTAGTTCTTTCAACTGCGCTCAGACAAAATTGCTGGCTAGCGGGCAAAGGCTTTGCGTTGCAGAATTGCTGGAATGGTGCGCCCCTCCACCAGCACACTATAATCGCCCGTTTCCAGCGCCTCAACACCAGATTTTTCGGTTGGGGGCGCGATCAAACAAAGCCCAACAGCGCTGCCTTGCGCGGCCGAGAATGCCCCGCTCGTAACAAAGCCAACAATCGTCCCATCGCGCAATACAGGCTCATTGTGATGCAACATGGCATCGGGTTGTTGTAATTTGATTGAGCATAGGAAAGGGCCTTTTGCTTGGGCTTTGCGGGCAAGATAGGCCGCCTTGCCGGTGAAAGCGATATCCTTGTCAAGGTGGCACGCAAAATCCAAACCGATTTGATGGGGCGACTCAGTATAGGCCATATCAGCCCCCCAATGAACAAAGCCTTTTTCAATGCGCAAAGCATTCAAGGCCTCGCCGCCAGCAAGCCGCAAATCATATGCTTGTCCCGCTTGGTAAAGCTGCTCGAATACATATTCGGCAAAGTCAGGGGTGATAAAGATTTCCCAGCCCATTTCGCCGGTAAAGGAGAGACGCTGGGCAAAAACAGGCGCGTGACCAATATAGAATTGCTGTAAGCTGTATGGCGGAAAATCCGTCTCAGATAGAGAAATATCGGTAAGTGTTTCCAGCACCGCACGCGACAATGGTCCAGAAAGCGCCAGAACGGCATAGGTGCTGGTCACATCACGGATGATAACATCTTCACTGGTCAAAATCGCATGTTGCAAATGGTCTCGGTTGCGTCGGGTATGTGAAATTGCACTCATGACCATAAAGCGTGTTTTGTCATGCCGCGCAATCGTGACATCACCCTCAATACCGCCGCGTTCGTTCAGCATAAGACTGTAGATAATGCGACCATCTTCTATCGCTACATCATTGGTGGAAACACGTTGCAGAAACGTCTCGGCATCTTTTCCCTCAACCATATGTTTGCCGAGCATTGAATAATCAATCATCACGGCGCCTTCACGCGCCGATTTCTGTTCGGCCTGCGAATGATCAAACCAGCTTGGTCGGCCAAAGGCATAATCGTGAACCGGTGCAACCCCTTCCGGGGCAAACCAGCTTGCACGCTCCCAGCCTTGCATTTCTGTATAAACCGCCCCATTGGCCTTTAGCGCATGGTAAAATGGTGTTCGCCGCAGGCCGCGTGCGGTTTCGCGCTGGCGTCCGGGCCAATGCATTGCATAGGTCAGGACAAGGGTTTCTGGGCAGCGTTCCTGAAGATAGCGATCCTGCGCCTGAAATGCCTCGATCCTTGCCGGATCCATTTCCGACAGATCCATTGTCGGATGGCCTGCCATAATCCAGTCGGCAACGGCTTTTCCAGCACCCGAACCAGATTGGATTCCAGTTGAATTAACCCCGGCAAGAACAAAGTAATTTTTTACATCAGGCGCCTCACCCAAGGTAAACCGCCCGTCATGTGAATAGCTTTCAGGACCATTGAAAAAAGTACGTATACCAATTTCGGTTAAGCATGGCACCCGCGCCATTGCCAGTTCCAGCACCTCCATGACATCATCTTCGATGAAAGGCAGACTATCAAATTCGAAACTATCTGGAATGCCGTCTTTTGACCATGCCTTTGCATGGAAATGGGCAAAGCCAAATAACAGCTTGCCGGCATCCTCTTTCCAATAAGTGCCATCACAATATGACCTAAGAACGGGCAAATCCGATGGCAGACCAGCAATCGGTTCGGTAACAAGGTAATAATGTTCGCAAGCATGAAGCGGAACGCCAACACCATTTTTTCGGCCAAGATCGCGCGCCCACATGCCAGCGCAGTTAACAACAAACTCGGCAGAGATGATGCCAGCATCAGTCTCAACGCCAGTTACTTTTCCGCCTGAAGTCAATACGGTCTCAACCTTGATATTCTCAAAAATCTGAGCGCCATTCATCCGCGCCCCACGCACCAACGCTTGTGTCAAATCTGTTGGATTTGCCGATCCGTCACTTGGCATATAGATTCCGCCAAGCACACCCTCGGCATTCATTAAGGGCCATCGTTCGGCAATTGCATCTGTTGCGATAAAGGACGCTTCGACGCCAAATAGCCTTGCAAAATCGGCTTTACGCTTCAATTCCGAGAGGCGGCTCTGATTCACCGCGATCGAGATTGAGCCATTTTGCCGAAAGCCCGGACTAAGCCCTGTTTCGGCTTCAATCTCCTGTAAAAGCTCAACACCATAGCTGGCAAAGGCGGTCGTGGCATGGGTGCCTTGAAGCTGGCCTACCAGACCGGCAGCATGCCATGTGGTTCCGCTTGTAAGTTTTTTCCGTTCAACAAGCACCACATCCTTCCAGCCATTCTTGGCAAGGTGATAGGCAACCGAACAGCCATGGATTCCGCCGCCAATGACAACAACTTGCGCATGTTTTGGAAAGGATGCTGACATGGAAGAAAACCTTAAGATATTGTGTTACATACGAAACATAGCATTACCGGATATGCCGTTCTTTATTCCAATGTGAAAAGCCGTCCAAAACCGTCGGGCTGGTGATTTATGCCGGACAACCGCATCATATGCCAAGCAAGTGCCTGATTGGATGACACCACAGGCTTGCCAAGCATGGCTTCTGCATGGCTAAGAATATCCAGAGTACGCAAACTGGTGCAAGATACAAACACGCCATCGCACAAATCAGAGTTGCCAGCTTTAAGGACCGCGTCAAGAACACTTTGCTGGCTGATCCGGGCAACGGTAAAATCATCAGATTGATTGAAGGAGGCAACAATTGTTGCGTCAAAACCCGCTTGTTTCAAATTGTCACGCATCGCCAAAGTGACCTCAGGCGGGTAGGGCGTAACCAGCGCAAGCTGGCGCACGCCCAATGTAGCGAGCCCAGCCTTACAGGCTGATAGCGGGTTGGATATTTTCGCCTGCGGATGAAGTTCTTGAATGATGCCAGCTACCGTATCCTCGCCAATCATGGTTGCGCCAGAGGTGCAAGCATAGCCAATTGTATCAAAGCTGAATGATGGCGGCAGTAGCTTTGCCGTTGCCGGTAAGTCGGCTTTCATCTGACCAAGCGTGTCTGGCGACACCTCCATCGCATTCGGAATTCGCGCATGATAAAACGCAATGTCCTTGGCGGTGAATAATCGGGCAAATTCATGCTCGATTGTCTGATCGGTTTGCAGAACAATCATGCCAAGCCGCGCCGCGGAACCAAGCCCATGATCAGTCTCAAAAACCAACTTGTCGATGATGGTGGTTTGATTTTGTGGTTTCATCAGCTACCCAATTGCCGCATTACATATCAGCGCCTTCTTGTTGGGCAAAAAACGATGTTCCTTTCGGCACGGCTGGTAATTGCATCGCATATGGAGAACAACGCACCCTGCCCGTCGATTCGCCCCGAACCAATGCATGGGTGAACCGGCTTGGTAAATGATTTGGGCTTAGTTCGATTGCATCTTCGGCATAATATGTGGTGATATAAAGCGTCCGAGGCTCATCAGATAAGTTAGGCGCTGACCCGTGAAGCAGATTGACATGCATCAAGCAGACCGCACCGGCGCTGCCCGTGCATTTCACAATCTTGTCACGCTGCGGTTCGATAATGCGCTCATCAATGGCGCCGGTGAATATGCCATTATGCCAATGCGGATAAAGTGGCCCCTTATGGCTTGTGGGGATAACCTCAAGCGGACCATTTTCCAGCGTTACATCATCGAGGAAAAGCAGGCAGGTGATCATGTCATCATTGGTCATTGGCTGGAACGGAAAGTCCTGATGCCATTTCACCGCGGTCGCCGAGCCGGGGAGTTTTGAATTTACCTTGCCGTGATGAAAGCGGATATTTGAGCCAAGCAATTCAGCACAATAATCAACCGTGCGGGCATTGCGCATCACATCTTCATAGATTGGCGAAACCTCTTCGGGCGATTGCACACGCCGAAGCCCCGGTGTTGTTGGGCTATGGCCGGGCTGTAGGTCAAACCTTGCGCGCCCATCCAAAGTTTCGCCATAGTCACAATCATGGTTTTGGCTTTCTTCGACCCAATTTTGGAATTCGGCACGAAGCGCGGCAAGCTGGCGCGCTGATACCGCATCTTCAACCACCAAAACACCATCATGCCAGAATTTGTCTTTTTGCGCTTGTGTTAGCAACCCCATCTTTTGTCCCCCTTGTGCTTGGCATAAAACCGGTATTCACGGCAAAACTTTTCAATCAAAACCGAAATGCGTCAAGCCTTATTACGTAAACAGGCTTTGATCTTCGTCTTTGATCCTTATGAGAGATGCATGTGCACTCGCAGTCAATGGCTCCCCCTTTTGGGACGCAGAAATTCCCGAGGGATTGGTTGTTGCGAATAAACCGACCCGAGGCGCAAGCCATGCACAGCTGTTAGGGACTGCGCATAACGTCATGATCAATAACGATTGCGCTTAAAGTTTCAGTGAGATTGACCTCAAATAAGACCAGCGCTTGACGATTATTCAAATTTCGGTCTAAGGCTCAAACAAAGGCGGTCAGACCGGTAATGGCTTCGAAGGTCGGCCGGAATACGGCGAATGAAGTGGTAAATACCGTTGCGGTTTCTGAGATGAGTAGGGCATTTTTTGTACGTCATTTTGAGCATCACCAGAGCTGTTAGCACGATAAACGCATATATTTCAGTGATGTAAGAGAAAAAGTGGTGCCCGGGGGCGGTATTGGTTCCCTGAAGGTGTACCAGCTAAATGCCTTAATTTAAGCAGCACATAGAATCTCACGTGTCAGTGATGGCGTCAAGATGCACGAATGTACTACCCTGTGGTCTACCCAAACATAATCACTACCATGTAACCCCGGGGCATGGGCCACCCCCCTGCCACACGTATATATACACACACAATTACACAAATCAGTCTTTGAAACTGTTAACCACTATCAGTTGTCATTTAAGTGCAATTCAATGAATCACTAAAATGCCCATAAACGTGTTTAGGCAAAGCCGGTGCCTAAATACGAGTGATAGTATTTGTGATCTTTTTAAATGGGTGTGTGACAGGAATGACAGAAATGACAAAGAAAATGGAAAGTCGCATGTGAGGGCAAATGGCAGAGGTTTACAGATCAGTTGTCATTCTTGTCATTTGTGTCATGGCCCCTATAGGCGAGGCAATTTCTTGCCCCGCCCTATTGTTGTTTTAGCCAGTGATGCTAATGGACAATCCTTGCCAATATCGTCCATTACTATCACGCATCTGCTTGTAGCCCTGATCAGTAAGTGCCTTGCCAAATTGCACTTTGGATCGTGGCTGCTTTCTGGATGACCTGCACCAGCTGGTATATTGGCTGGTAGAGGCTGCCCACCTGAATACGTTCATGCGAAGCGACTATGCACTCTTCAGTTACAAACGAGCAGACAGTATCCATTTCTATGCGATATTCGGTGACACTTGCCGTGACAGACTGAGGCGCAATCAATCCCTCTGTCTGCCAACGCAAGCAACCTTCAATCGCCCAGTTCAAGATACCCGGTAGTTCTTGGAGCAATGCTGCCATCAATTCCTTGTCCTGCTCATCAGCAGCAAATTGACGTTCAAATGGTATTTCCACCATACGCCTCCAGATACCATCATCTGACCCACGTATTTCAGGCCGGTTGTTGGTAGTAAGCAGTATCTTGCCAACAGGTATGAAGTCCACCCAATTACCATAGAGAGGACTGGCACTGATCATATTACCACCAGTAAAGGACTTGATCTTGGCGTCAGCAAAACGCCAAAACCAGCGCCTGTTTTACCTTTTGACTTCGGGGATTAAGCCACGCGGCGCAAAACGCAGCGTTAATAAAAGGACCAGCCCCATGGTTATGAGGCGTGTATGCGCTGCATTTTCGATTAGATGCAATCGCAGCCAATGGGCTGGTTCCATGCCGGAAGTCAGCAAAGTGATAAGCCAAAGTCCAATTGGTTCCGCCTCAATCCAGAAGAACCAAACAACGAAGCCACCCAGAACCGCACCCCAGTTATTACCAGAACCACCAACAATCACCATCACCCAAATCAGAAAGGTGAAACGGAGTGGCTGATAACTTGTCGGGGTAAATTGCCCATCAAGTGTCACCAGCATCGCACCAGCAATTCCAATTACTGCCGAACCCAAAACAAATACCTGCAAATGCCGGGAAGTAACATTTTTGCCCATCGCATTTGCCGCAACCTCATTGTCGCGAATTGCTCGCATCATGCGCCCCCACGGTCCACGGAGGGCGCTTTCGGAGAGCCAAATTATGATTGATAAAACAATCAGGAAAAGTCCTACATAACACAGTTTTACCAGCAAAGATGAGGCCTCAACAATTGACAGGTTAAACTGCGTGATGACCTCTTGAAACCATGGTGCCTCTTGCAAATCCACCTCATAGGGCACCGGCCGTGGCAAGCCGTTCACATTCTTCACGCCGCGTGTGAGCCAATCTTCAAATTTCAGCACGTAAAGAATTATTTCCGAAATACCAAGCGTCGCAATAGCCAGATAATCTGAACGAAGGCCAAGTGCGATCCTGCCAACAACCCATGCCACTGCAGCCGCAAACAAGCCACCAACTATCCATGACAGGACAATTGGCAAGCCAAGCCCACCAAGGTAACCAGTCATGGCGGGGTCAACCGCCTCGATCGCGGCCACCGATGGATCAATGGTCAGGCGCATCAAGCTATAGCCGACCACAATTGCCAAGCCGATCAGCCAATAGCGCTTCTGACCTTGTGACCGGAGCCGTTTCCAGAGATAGATATTGCAACAAATAGTCACAAAGCCAATCACCAAACCAAGACCTATTCCACCTCCGCCAGCAGCCCAGGCTGACGGCACTGGGTCCATCGACACAAGCACTGCAGCTAGTCCACCAAGTGCAGCGAACCCCATAACTCCAGCGTTAAACAGACCAGCATAGCCCCATTGGATATTCACCCCCAGCGACATTATTGCGGAAATCAGGCACATGTTTAGGAGTGAAAAGGCCAAATTCCAACTTTGGAAAAACCCCACAAAGCTAAGCATTAATGCCATTATGCAAGCTAGTGCTAGGTTGCGCCGATGGGCTGGCCAGTCTGCTGGCAAGCTAAATATACGGTGGCGCGCAGGCGCTCTGTTTAATGGCCTTTTCATAATGACTTCCCACTAAAAATGCCGGTTGGCTTTATCAGCAACACCACAACCAATATCATAAAGGAGACTGCAAGTTTATAATCAGTAGATAATATCTGTAAGAGCCCATCGCCAAAAAGCCCGTCACCAAATAAATAGGCAGCTACTTTTTTATAGGCGAAAGTGAGAAGTAATTCGGAAAAAGCAATGACAAAACCACCGACAATTGCTCCAAGTGGGTTACCAACGCCACCAACGATTGCAGCGGCAAAGATAGGCAGAACAAGGTGCAAATAAACCAGTGGTTTATAGCTTTTATCAAGTCCATATAAAGCACCAGCAACCGCCGCTAGCCCCGCTGTAATAATCCAAGTGATGACAACAACACGATCTGGATTTATGCCGGATAAAAGCGCTAGATCTTGATTATCGGCATAGGCTCGCATTGATTTACCAGTGCGTGTCCGGTTCAAGAACCAGAATATAGCTGTCACCACGATGACTGCAGTAAACACCGTAATGGCCTGCGATGATTTGATTGCCAAACCTTCGGACAAGCCACTGATTTCCTTAAATTCGCGGGCCTTCAGCAGAAACCGATCACCATCATTAAAGTTTCGATCATCTGGCCCAATGATGAAACGTATCACCCCACCAATCACGAACATCACCCCAATTGACACGATCAAATAGGTGACTGAACTTGCCCGTTGATGGCGATAAAAGCGAAACACCAGCCAGTCCAATAAGAGGCAAAGACCAATTGCACCAAGAATGCCAAAGGGTAGTGCCAAAAGGGCTGTTGGTAACGGTGAAATAGACAAGCCGATAGATTGTAGCCAATAAGTTGCCAGGATGGTGATAATGGCACCGAAAGACATAATCTCGCCATGGCTGAAATTTGAGAAATTCAGCACCGCATAAACCATTGTTACCCCAAGCGCACCAAGGGCAAGTTGGCTGCCGTAGGCCAGGCCCGGAATCAGAACGAAGTTCGCCAAAAGCACCAATGGATTTAACAGCGTTTCCATTAATCAGCCTCCCAAAAATGCTTTACGAACGTTGGCATTGCGCAGCAGAGCCGCTCCACTACCAGTATAGCGATTTTCTCCTTGCACCAGCACAAAGCCCTGATCAGCGATGCTAAGAGCCTGTTTGGCATTTTGTTCAACCATCAAAATAGCAATGCCGGTGCTAGCCACCTCGATTATACGATCAAACAGTTCGTCCATCACAATTGGTGAGACGCCGGCGGTGGGTTCGTCAAGCATTAGCAGTTTTGGTTCTGTCATCAACGCACGACCAACAGCGACTTGCTGCCGCTGTCCACCGGATAATTCACCGGCGCACTGGTAACGCTTTTCCTTTAAAACTGGAAACAGGTCGTAGACCTGCGCCATGACGCTGGCGATCGGGCTGGTATTGATAAAGGCACCCATCTCAAGATTTTCTTCAACCGTCATAGAGTTAAAAACATTTTGGGTTTGCGGAACCAAGGCCATGCCTTTTCTCACTCGTTCAAATGGCGCGAGTGCGGTTATATCCTCACCATCAATTGATACTTTCCCGCTACGGAGATTTAACATACCAAAAATGGCTTTCATTGCAGTGGATTTGCCGGCTCCGTTTGGACCAACAACAACCGCAATTTCACCAAGATCAACACAAATAGAACAGCCGTTCAAAATATCTGTGCTGCCATAGCCGACAACCATATTTTCACCAGTCATAAATGTCATTGCTGGCGGTCTCTTGGGTTACGTGTCTGGTTTCTTGGGCCTGAGCCCAGATAGGCATCAATGACATCTTCATTTGCCTGAACTTGGACCGCACTACCTTCAGCCAGAACTCTACCTTGTGCCATCACGATTACTGGGTCACACATGCGCGCAATAAATTGCATATCATGTTCAATCATGCAGAAAGTGTATCCGAATTCTTTGTTAAGGCGCAAAATTGAATCGCCGATCTGGTGCAAAAGCGTACGGTTCACACCAGCGCCAACCTCATCCAAAAACACAATCTTAGCGTCTGTCATCATAGTTCGGCCCAGTTCAAGAAGCTTCTTTTGCCCCCCCGATAGGTTGCCAGCATATTCATCGGCAAGGTGGGAAATTTGCAAAAACGCAATGACATCATTTGCACGCTGACGGTTTGCGGCTTCTTCGGCACAGACTTTTTTTGGCGAGAGCCATGTGTCAATCAGGCGTTCACCGGACTGGTTCGGCGGAACCATCATTAAATTCTCTCGGACAGTCAGCGACGAGAATTCATGCGCCAGCTGGAAGGTGCGCAACAGGCCTTTGTGAAATAACTCATGTGGCGCTTTACCAGTGATATCCTGCCCATCCAGAAAAACCCGGCCAGTGTTGGGCTTGTAAAGACCGGCGATTACGTTGAAAAGCGTAGTCTTTCCAGCACCATTTGGTCCAATCAAGCCAGTAATTGAACCGGTTTCAATAGACAAGGTGATATCATCAACAGCCTTGATGCCGCCAAAATGCATGCTGACATTTTGAACAGATAGCATATATTAGCTTTCAAACACGGCCCCAAACGCCTTTTCAGAGCCGTGTTTTTAGTTAATGGCTAACGATAACGAACGGGCGTAATTTTCTGATCTTTGATAATGATCTCTTGGAAAGAGCCAGCTGACTCACCTGGGCCAATCAACTCGACATCCGTCGCACCGACATAATCTACATCGCCGCCAGAGGCCAAGATTTTCAGAGCCTTTGCCAATTCTCCCGGATAAATTTTTTCGCCAGGCGCATTCGCAACATCAGTAATCTTCGTTTTGAATTTGATGCTGTCAGAAGAAGAGGATGCTTGCATCGCGAGGATCATCAATGCCGCTGCATCATACGATTGTGGCGCATAAGGTCCCGGCTTAAAGCCAGCCGCCGCAGCCAGACCATTGAACTTGGCTGCACCAGGGCTGTCTGTGCCCGGCAACGTGCCATATGAGCCGTTCAAATCCTTACCGATTGCAGCTGGAAGGCTGTCGCCAATCATGCCATCAGGCAAAACAAAAACATCAAATGCACCGGCGTCAATCGACGCCTGAATAACGCCCTTACCACCCTGGTCAAGATAACCGGCAACAATCAAAACATCACCGCCTGCCTGCGCAAGAGCAGCAACCTCTGCGCCATAATCACCTTTACCATCTTCATGCGAAGTCGAGATAGTTACTTTACCGCCCAAACTTTCGAAATTACTCTGGATGCTGGCCGCCAGACCCTTGCCATAGTCATTATTTGTATAGCTGATGGCTGCCGATTTCACACCCTTCTCTTTGAGGATTTCCGCTAGCACCTGACCTTGACGTGCATCTGATGGCGAAGTCCGAAAAAATAGCCCATTGTCTTCGACCGTAGAAAGAGCCGGTGAGGTAGCTGACGGTGAAATCATAACCACGCCTTTTGCAAGCGCGACATTTTGCAAAACCGCTGTGGTCACACCTGAACAGTCGGCACCCATAATGGCACTGACACCATCTGCGGTGATCAGCCGTTCTGCTGTTGCGGTTGCTGCTGCCGCATCAACACAAGTTGAGTCACCACGAACGGAGATAATTTTTGAGCCACCCATAAACGCACTGCTGTCACTGGCTTCTTTCATCGCCAATTCAGCACCGCTTGCCATATCTGGTGTTAATGACTCGATAGGCCCGGTAAATCCTAATAACACGCCAATTTTTACATCAGCAGCAAACGCTGGTGTTGCCAGAAAAGCCGCAGTCACCGCTAAAGCGAGAGTTTTTTTCACAATATCCACCCCTAGAAGTTTTCAACCGAAATGGTTTACGATTCTTAAATGAATTGTCAGTTAAAGCAAGCGAGCAATGACGGAATCACTTGAAACTTAAAAAATAACCATGCAATTTAGACAAAACCCCCAACTTTCATTAGCCTATTCAAGGTAATAAATAACGCATAGCCTAACCAGCTTTTTGAGCCGAATGTTTTGCATTAGCACCCAAGACGTAGCCCTTTAATGTTCACCATCCCCCAATGACAGAAATGACAGAAATGACAAAGAAAATGGAAAGTCTTACGTGAGAGCAAATGACAGAGGTTTATAGATTAGTTGTCATTCTTGTCATTTGTGTCATTGGAAAAATTTGTGCTTAACTGCAACTGCCAATTAAGTTCACAAACCCAATGTCTCGATAATATCTGGGATTTGTTTTTTAAAATTAAAAAATCCCTTTTTTGCATATTGCCAGCAATGGAGATCTTCTGCTCGCTTACGGATATGCAATGTCACGCTAGTTGATGATTGAAGGCGTTTCAGATAATCAAGATTATCCCCAACAAACGGATATACAACATCAAGCCCCTCAATGGTTGATGCTATTTCTGTGATATTGGCAGGGTCACACAATCTAGCATTTTGGCAGCGCGCCACAAAATTAGTGATAAGCACCCGCTTAAAAGCAAGAACAGTGTTACTAAGCAAAATATTGCGTTCATCATTGTTTAGACAAATAACAAAAACATTTTCATAGTCTGCGTAGATACTTTCACTTTCAAGATGCAGATCCGTATCAAAGACAACAAGCGTGTTAAACTTTTGGGTCATGCCACCGGCTGAGTCAATTGGAACAATGGTATGTTCAGTATTATCAAAACACGGCTCTGCCTCCTCATTTAGCTTATCATCACCAAATATACCATCAGTATAACGTGCAATATTGCTCGAACGAGCAAGATAGTGTTTACCCGCTGTTTGCACTCCTGCCACCCATCGCCAGCCAAGTGTATTTGCCGCGGCATCGCCATCAAGCAAATGGTGCATAAAAAAACGTGCGCCTAATTGCCAAGGCAAACCAAGGGTAAAAATCCAAATACTGGCAAACCACATTCGAGCGTGATTGTGCAGATAATTTCTATCCCGTAACTCATTTACCCAGCTATCAAAGCACCTGATTCCCGTTTTACCCTTGATAGCATTTTGATAATTTGAGTTTGACGCGTTGTCAAAATCGAATGAGACAAAATCATCCCACACGGTTGGTCGGTGTTCAAGCCAGCCCTTCCAATAGACCCGCCAAAAAACTTCTTGGATGAACTTTTCTACATGATCATGGCTATGCAACGCCAAGGTCTGGGTAATAATGTCATACTCAAGTAAGACCCGATGTGAGATGTATTTGGATAGGCATGACACATTGCGCCGGTTATCTGGGCCAAAGTCAAAATTACGCAAATGATCATAGGAATTGATAGGATCCCCTAAAAACCGTCCCAAATCTTCATTAGCATTCTTGTATATGTGGTCAGTATTGGTCGGCACAATTTAGCCCTCTGTTAATTCCTGATAAACGCTAAAGCATTATTTAACCTAATAGGGTTGGCTCAAGAACCTTATGCAATGCAAAATGTAGATGCAACTCTGGGGCTAGAGGATTGATCTTTTCCATTTCACGCCTATTGTGTTTTGTAGATATTGAGTAAAGGCCTGATGGTTGGTGCGTGCTTGTTTTCTCATTCCCCTGATCATGACTACGGTTGTCGGAATTTATCCGGCCAGCGCGGCAGACTCCGGAAGTCGTAATATTTAATGTGGCGATCAACGCTATTTCATTGAAGAGTCTTGGTTTGGTGTTGATGTTAACATTAAGAATATCAATGATAGTGGTGTCGCTACAACAGAGCGTCCTTATTGTCAGTCAGACGTCAATGCCCAGATGGTGGCTGAACTTTCACTAGATGGCGATGATATATGGTGTGTTGAGAATTTCTACATCTCGATGGACCGCAGCCCATTGCAAAAACCTCGCGCTTGCTCAGCCTAACTCTAAGCCGCGTTTTGAGTATGACTATTTGTGGCAAGTTGGTAAATGGATGAAAGCTGACACACGGGCCCTTAATTGTGACAGTGACAAACAGCCTGAAAGGCAAAAAAACTCGCAATTAGGACAGGCAATATGAATGCAAATTTGAAAAGCATAATCCTAATGATAATTGGGATGGGTTGTCTAACCTTGTGTGATTTGCTGATCAAAATCGCCAGCCAAACATTGCCCCTTGGGCTTGTAATGATTGTATTCGGTATAGGCTCGATAATGGTGTTTTTGGGGCTGATGCGTACTATGGGAGAGTCTGTTCGGTTATCGCCTTTCACCAATCCTGCAGTGGTTTTGAGAAATATTGGTGACCTCGTTGCCATTAATGGTATGTGCTTGGCGTTAGTATTTGTTCCCATATCCACTATTGGGGCAGTGATTCAAACTGTACCGCTGATGGTTACCGGAGCCGCAGCTTTGTTTCTTGGAGAGCGAGTTGGTACAAGGCGATGGTTGGCCATTGTCATTGGTTTTTTGGGAACTTTATTTGTCATCCAACCGGGTACTGCTACTTTTGATATCACTACAACCCTTGTGTTGATTGCTGCAGTGGGTATGGCGTTACGAGATATTACTACTAAGTTGGTTCGAGAAAATTTTTCAACACTACTTCTGTCATCTTATACGTCTGTACTGTTTATAATAAGCGGTAGCATTTTACTTATTATTTCAGGAGGAGCCAGCGTGCCTGATATAGAGATGATCGCCATACTTGCGGCAATGATCGCTTCAGGTTCTTTGGGGTTTTTCTTTACAACGAAGGCTGTCAGGTTGGGAGATGTGTCTGTTGTTATCCCTTTTCGTTACACTCGAATTCTTTTTTCTTTAGCTGCCGGCATCCTGATTCTTAGCGAGCAAGTAGACGCGGTTATGCTATTTGGCAGTGCTTTGACGATTTTGTCCGGTCTTTACATCTGGCGCAGAGAAATTGTGACTCAAAATTAAAATAGGCGAGGCAATTTCTCGCCCAGCCTTTATCGTTTTGTTAGCCAGTGATGCTAATGGACAAACTGTCTTAGCCCCGTAAAACTGTGCCATAATTTGATAGATACGGAGGCTCAGAATTATGGCCCGCAAACGTCACTCAGACGAGGATATTTTGAAGCTGTTGCGTGAGATTGAGGTGCATGTTCATAGCGGCATGGATGTTGTCAGTGCTTGCCGTAAGGCCGGCGTGTCAGACAAGACTTATTATGCCTGGCGCAAGAAGTTTGGTGGAATGGGGCGCTCACAGCTCAGCGAGATGAAGTCTCTTCAGAAAGAAAACGATCGGCTAAAGAAGATCGTAGCTGAACTTGAGTTGGACAAGTTGATCTTGAAGGAAAGCCTGGATTTTTTGAAGCCAAAGGTCTGACGAAGGATCAACAACGTCAGGCCGTTATTCATACAAGGCAAAAACTCAACATATCCGAGCGACGTACTTGCAAAGTGTTGGGCGTTGCCCGTTCAACGCTGAAGTACAAACCCGTTCAACATGATGACGAAGCCCTACGTTTGGCCATGATTGGATTGGCTAAGGCGTATG
>Ga0213869_10001215_pt1 | contig 19558 bp, 17 predicted proteins | sample PICome_10_FD_160083 | JGI IMG/M metagenome (GOLD analysis project Ga0213869, IMG submission 160083) | Coastal seawater microbial communities near Pivers Island, North Carolina, United States - PICO132 | ecosystem: Environmental > Aquatic > Marine > Coastal | place: USA: North Carolina...
CTCTAGCTTAGCTTGCAACTTGTTCAAGTCTTGTTGAACTTCTGCTGCAGCGTGGTTAAGCTGGTGTTTTTGTAATTCTAGGTTTCCAATTTGAGAAGCAGCTTGATTAAGCTTACCTACAAATCCTTGTAGTTCTTCTAATTGTTCTTGGCTAATTTTGTTTTCTTGGTTTTCCATAATTTTAATCTAATTTTAATTTAACTTAATTTAATTTACGCCCACGGCATTTCCGAGACGTCTTCGTTTTTTGGTATTTTTTGTTCGCTAATATTTTTGGTTATAACTTCTTGCATGTGATCAACTGGGTGATTAGCTTGAGCCCAGGAAATAACATCGGCTTCTGTAACGCTAGCCAAAGCGGTAAAGTTTTCAGAGTCTGGCGCACCAATAGGGCACGCTCCTGAAAATTCTGCAGTGTAAGGATTGCCTTCGGAATCATTTTCACTATCTGTTCCCACGTATTTAAAATTTACGTGTGTAATCACATCCGACAAACCGTCGAGACTGGGTGCTTTTTTCATAGCCGTGATTGCCCATGTGTAAGTAATTGCCATAATTTATTTTTTAATTGTTTGTGTTATAATTTATTATCACTTGTTTTACTGATTTTCTAAAGTTTCAAGTCTTGACTTCAAGTCATCTATAATTGTTTGTTGTTCTTTTATTGCGTTTACTAAAACCGCAGTAAGTTCTGTATAAGAAACTGATTTAATACCTGAAGTTTCTTCATCATGAACTAATTCTGGCATTTCTACTTCCACTTCTTGAGCTACAACACCTATTTTAGTTGGTTCCGTGTTAAAATCTGTTCTATTGTAATAAATACCCCTTATAGACTTAACTTTGTCTATACAATTAGGTATTTCAACCACGTTGTCTTTAATTCTTAAATCTGAATGCTGAGTCACGGTTCCGTAAACGGTCATGTTTGCGGTGGTACTATAAAATATAAATCTCGTACTTGAACCTTGTCTCCAGTTTATATTACCAGCATTCATATCAAAATAAGTGGCACCCCCATGAGTGTGGAATCTAAAAAAGCTACCAGAGGTTCCACCCATGTATATATTAGACGTTCCACCTGAGCCCACCGTATGACTTCCTGCAGTTTGTAAAGCACCAGCCATAGTCAAACCATTAATAACGCTAGTTCCATCAGGATGTGTATAATAACCAGTATTATTTGAATCATAGAATATTGGAGCCCTAAGTGATCCGCTAGCTATACCAACTGATCTTATATTAATAGTATTAGATTCACCAATATACATAGTCTGAGTGCTAGTATGCGCATAATAATGTTGAGATTGAGCTACATAAAAAGAAGTATCCCATCTTGGTGCCGTTCCATTGTTACCTCCATCAGTAGTCCATATATCATTAAATTTAGAAGTCGATGCAGGATCCACATAATAGCCTGTATTACCTGAATCATAAAATATAGGTGATCTAGTATCAACATGATTTGTTACATGACCTGCTGTTGCTATCGTAACGTGATCAGTGCTATTGTGTCTTATAGTAAATTTATTAGAATGCGTTGCGGTGGGATATCTAACTAAAGTCCATTGCCCAGTGCCAGTTCCTGACGATCCTGCAACTGCGCCTAATATTAATGATGAATAGCCATTACTACCAGGGAACATTCTTATGTTTTCATTATAACTTGACCCGGCAGATATTTGAACTGTAGAAAAATTTGCTGTACTTAATACACTATTTCCGTTAGGATTTAAATAATAACCTGTATTATCTAAATCATAAAATGTTGGAGCTCTAAAATCACCAGCAGCGTGTACTTGATTTGCAAACCAAGCTGTGACCGACCCATCTCCAATAGTTGCATCAATACTACCATTATTTGCAATATACATACCCCAATCACTTGTTTTACCACTTCCCCATAAATTAGGATGTGCATAACCAATACCATACATACTCCCCAAATTAGTTGCATTTGGATTATAACTGCTCCCAATTGTATAAATAGGATTTGATTTAGCGGAGTTATTTCCAATATTGTTATATGACCCTTCAAAATGGCCGGTATGATGATTTGCTCTATTAAGTCTATCTACTACACTTGCCCCTGCTGGATTTACATAATAATTTGTATCGTCTGAATCGTAGAAATAAGGTGCTCGCATACTAGCATTTGCTTGCCATACCCCATTATTTAATATCCACCCCGCAGTGTAAGCTGAGGTAAAATTATTACTGCCAGTACCTCTTCTAAACACCCAACCTCTACCATCTGTATCCATAGTTAGGTAGGTATTGTAACCATCTCCATTTCCTGTTGGGTTTGTAAAATTACCTCCATTAGCTTTAAATCCTATTGCTGAAGTTGTTGTATTTCCAGAACCCCAGAAAAATATTTGGTTGTCTGTTGATGTTGCACCATTATCACCTCTAATTGCAACGCCCCATAAGCTGCTTTGGCTATTGGGGTTTGTATAATAAGCGGTATTATTTATATCATAAAATATACTTGCTCTTATATCAGCGGTGTTTATTGTACTACCGCCGTTTAGTATTATTTGTTTATCAAAATAGAAGTTACTTCTATCAGTATAAATGTGAGCGTGGCCAGTATTCGCAGGACCAAATAATATGTACCCAGCATCTGTTTTAAACCTAACACCCCATTCATCTGCATCAAATCTACCATTGTTACTAGAACCGCTAAACTTAAGTGTATTAACAACACTTGTTGCTGCCGGATCTAAATAATGATTTGTATCATTTGAATCGTAGAATATAGGTGCTCTTAATGAATTAGCAGCAGTCAAAAGATTAGCAATGTAACCAGTACCACCACTATCAACATAAAAAGTATTACTACCTGAAACGTTTCTAAAATGTACATATCCGGTAGCTTGTAAATACCAATGATCACCATGATATTGCATTTTCCCCCCAACTTCACCTGACCAAGCATCAGTGGTTTGTCTCCAATCACCTATAGTTTTCAATGCATTCCCTCCAGATGCTGATGGGTTTAAAAAGTATGAAGTATTATTTAAATCATAGAGTATAGGCGCATAAAAATTCCCCCTATCAACATATAGCCCTCCTGCAGCTTCTAGCCTTATAGTCGTTTTAGAGCCTACAGCGTAACTATCAGTTGTAGATAAATACATCCTAGTACCGTAACTACCATCTGATCTTACATATATACCGGCATCCGAAGATTGACCATTATTGTGATCCGAAGCACCAAAAGTTATAGCACCACCCGCGTGATCAGTACCGCTATTAGGGTCTATATGCAAAGAACCTTTAGATGTACCTTGCGTTGTAGCATCCCAAACTGCACCTGAGTTTAAATCTAAATCACCAAAATTACTTCTACTTGCTGGGTTTACATAATAAACAGTATCATTTGAATCGTAATATAATGGTGCTCTTACATCTTGTGTTACTAATAAAATAGCATTACCACCATCAAGCTGCATTACTTTTAATGTATTAGCAGCACTAGCTCTTATACCTGTTAAGTTACCATAGGCTGAATTAAAAGTACCAAAGAATCCATTATTACTTTCATAAGCCATATAATGACCATCTACCAGAACAGATCCTTGACCACTTTTGGATAAAACTACAAATTCAGAACCACCAGTCATAGTTAACCCATTTTCACGAGTATATCCATTACTTCCTAAATCACCAAGCCAAGAACCACTATTAGTAAAGTACCCAGCACTAGCGTGATTGCCCCAGCCGTAAGCTGTGTTCCAGTTTGAATCATTGTATCCTGAGCTTGCAATGCCGCCCGTCCATTGGCCGTTGGCATTTACTATATCAGTTCCTCTCCAGCTTACTGTTTGATTATTATATAATTTTAAACCACTAGTATAAGTTCCATTACCGTCTTTATATCCAAAATCAACATATCTGTTAGCGGTAGAGCCATCATATCTAAATTTCCAACTTGGGCCATTTGAAGATCCATTGTCTAAAACATGATATTCAGTCTGGTTTGCCATACTTCTAAACAACCAAGGTTGTGCTTGCAATGCGCCAGTTAAAGTACCACCAGCAAGTGGTAATTTAGTTGCAATACTATTTGTAACTGTTGTACTAAAGTTTGCGTCGTCTCCTAAAGCAGCTGCTAATTCATTTAATGTATTTAAAGTTCCAGGTGCTGAGTCTACAATTAAAGCAACTCTAGCATCTGCTCTAGCATCAGTGTAATATAAATTACTACCTTCGGTAATATTCGATGTGTTCTGAGCAGGCATTGTAAATGACATAACACCTGTTGTGCTATTATAACTTAAAGAACCAGTAGCACTAATTGCTGCTCTAGCTCTTGCATCAGTATAATATAGATTAGTACCCTCAGATAAATTAGATGTACTTAAACTTCCAACTCTTGAGTCTACTCTGGCGTTAGTAAAGAACAGTTTATCACCTTCAGTAATATGAGAAGTTGTTATACCGTGACTTGAATGTAAGTGTCCCTGGGTTATTGAACCCGCTTTTATAAAATCACCTGTTACTTTAGTTAATGCCATAATTTAATTTTTATTCTGCTGGTGGGAAAGGATTTGAAAATGTTATGTCTACTGGAGCTTTTAGTAATGCAATTTTTGCATCTAAACTAGCTTTCATAGCTGCAACATCTAATCCAGCTTCTAACCATGCTACAATATCAGATTCTTCTAAGCTGGCATATGCAGTGAAATTGTCTGCATCGTATACAACGCTGTGTGTACCTATAGATGAAGCTGTTTTTGTTGCATCGTCGTTGTCTACTGCGGAATATCCCCAGTGAATTGTGTTGATAACATTATCATTGCTATCGTGGGAAATTTTTGCGTCTAACGCATTAATTCTCCATTTGTAAGTGTTTGCCATTATTTTATTTATTTATTTATTTTAACTTCCTTCAGTATATACTACTGATACTCTATCTGCTCTAGGTGTACCATCGCCGCCACCTTGCGAATATTTAAATCTAGCAAATGGATGAATACCCATACCGCTAGAAAAAGTAAATGTAACTATAACATGCTGATTTCCTGCACCGCCATTGCTAACCGCAACAGACGTTGAAAAATTTGCTAACATTTGTGTTTTACCGTTACCAGTACTACCGTTATTATATCCTCCCACAACACCTTTTACCATCCCATCTGTACTTGCAAATTCATAATCTAATATCCAAGATGCCCAACTTGCTTTTGCATAAGTAAAAGTTAAAGTACAACCATTTGTTGTTGTTCCTTGTATAGGTACATTAACTTCAATGGAACCACCTTCGTTGCCTAAACTTACATCATTACCTACTTCTGATAATGTAACACCAGAATCTCGATTAGCGGGCCCTACTATTAGAGCGCCATTTACTTCTAATCTAGCTTGTGGCGAAGTTGCTCCGATTCCGACGTTCCCGCTAGAACCTAATATTGTCATTCTTGTATCATCACCTACTCTAAATGCCATTCTATCTGGGCTGTGCCCATAAAATATTTGGCCTACATTAGCATCATCATTATCGCTAAAATTAATAAAACATTCTCCAGTGTTAGATGCTGACAATATTGTCATACCTGTCGAAGCACTTGACCTTAATGTTAATTGAGAACCAGCAGCAGGCGAAGTCGTCCCGATCCCGACGTCGCCGCCGTTAAAATATGAATTACCTGCTGCATTAATTGATATACTTTTTGTAGTACCATCATTTTTATACATATCCTGCCTTGCTGCATTTCCTGTACCGCCTATATGAAAGTCAAATCTTTTTTCGCCATTAGATGCTTTAAATCTTGCATATCTATCTACATCATTAACCCCAGAGCTACCACCATAAACCTCAAATTTACTCGCTGGCGAAGTCGTTCCAATTCCTACTACTTGGTCACCAACTGTCATTGTTACACCAGTTGATGAACCAGCTCCAAAATTCATTATATCGCCATTATGTAGATAATCAATAAAACCACCTACTGCTGAACCATTATCATAAAATTTAATTCTTGCACTTCTATTAGCTCCTACTGCATCAAATCTTAACACGGGGTCACCACCAGCATCAGATTTTATTCTTAATGTTGGGTCAGCCATACCACCAATATCTAACTTTACATCAGGCGAAGTCGTTCCGATTCCTAATTTTCCATTTGTAAATGTTGCAAATATACCATTGCCATCTGCCACGTCTAATGTTCTTCTTCCTCCATCTGTTTCATTATTTTTAATTAACATAGCATGATTAACACCTGAAAACGCATGGCAAAATTCAGCCATATAATTACCAGTAAAACTACCGGCAGCGGTTGCATGGCTCATTACTTGTAACATAGGCGTTCCGCCAGCACCGGCATTATAAAGATGTAATTGAGCTCCAGGCGAAGACGTTCCGATTCCCACGTTGCCAGCAATCATACTAACATTTCCGTTATTAAAGAATCTTATAGGCAATTCAGTTGTTGACTCATTATAAAAATATAATGAACTTGAATCGTGTTCTATAGAAAAGTTATTTGCACCAGTTCTTCTAAAAGCTATTTTTTTATCTGACCCTACATTTGCACATACAAGTTTACCACCAGCATTTATGTCATCGCTTGAAGATATTTCTCCTGTGACATCTAAGGCTACTGAGGGCGAAGTCGTCCCGATACCTACGTTGCCTCCACCTTTAACTACCATTCTTGCAACACCACTTGTTCCTAAAACAACAAAGTCTTGTCCATTTCTAGGCTCAACAACTAAATTACCAGATGTTCCCGTAAATGGATATGCACTACCCGTATTTTCAGTAGAGTATATTGTAGAATATGTTAAATTAGAAGCCGCTACTATATTATTTCTAATACCTATTCTTCCTCCATTTATATCTAATTTACTAGCAGGCGAAGAAACTCCAATTCCGAGATTTCCAGAAGATAGTAAGGTCATTTTAATGCTTGAAGATAAATCTCTAAAATAATGAGTACTGGCATTTTGGTAATAAGCGTTAGCAGAAGCATTGTTACCAAGCCAAATTCTAGCACCTGTTGTATCACTTGTATCTCCTGTAGACACTAAACTAAAATAAGAACCAGAATTATGTATCATACCTTCTTTAGTTGCCGACACCCCTCTAACTTTTATATTGCCATTTACATCTAAAACTTGTGAAGGCGAAACCGTCCCGATCCCGACGTTGCCTGCGCTCGTAATACGCATACGCTCAGTATTTCCTGATGTTGAATGAAATCTTAATGCACCATTAGAATTTCCATTATCATAATCAAGTCTACCGTTAGTTTGTGCTAAGATAATATCATCAGATATTTTCATTTTACCAACAACATCTAATTTTTGTCCAGGCGAAGTCGTTCCAATTCCTACATTACCTCCATTAAAATGAGTTATTCCATTTGATCTAACCGCAATAGTTGTAGTACCACTAGCAGTACTTGCAAATAAACCAGCATCAATACCACTAGGAGCATATGCATTAAGATTACCAGCAAGTTGTAATTTTTCATTAGGCGAATTCGTTCCGATTCCAACATTTCCATTACCCATTACTGCTAAAGCATTGCTATCACCACCTGTATTTACTCTTAATCCATAAGTTGCTATATTATTGGCAGCTGTTTGAACATTTAGTCCGTGCGAGGAATTATGAGTACCAGAGTTATATAAATAAGAAAGATATACACCATTTGCAGGAGCACCTGTAACGTGTAATTTAGAAGAAGGCGAAGTCGTTCCAATACCTATATTTCCGTTATCTAATACATAAAGTTTATTTGCGGTTGTTCCACCACCAACTAATGTGCTAGTACCTGATCTATAAATAATATTTGCTGAATTAGCTGAATTATTTATAACATCAACAAGAATATTAGCGTGAAATTTTGTTGTGCCATCTGCGTTCATAGTTACCCTTGTTCCACCTGCAGAACCATTAGAAGTTGAACCTACAAATTCTAAAATCCCTGCAGTTGAAGTGTCTGCGCCATAAAATCTAATTTGACTTTTAGTTGTATTTTCTTGTGAGATTTTAATAGAACTAGGTGTATGTGATATATTTTGACCTTTAGCAACAAATATTTTATTTGTTTCTACGATACCTGTAAAATTTGCTGTTGTTCCCGTTAATCCTCCTGTTAACGTACCGCCTGCTAATGGCAAATGTCCAACTTGTGAATATGTATAAGCTGTATTCCAGTTTGATGAATTATTTGTAGTTATGCTATACACACCCGATCCGTTGGTTGTCATTAAACCAGCAGATGCAAAGTCTGTATCATATAAAATATCATCAGCGGATGAAACAGTGCTGAAAGATATAACTTCTATGTCGCTTGAATTTGGGGGAGCGGTGCTAAAGGTAAGAGTTGTACCACTTAAAGAATAGTTATCCTTATGTTGGTATACACCGTCTATATATACTTGTGTTTTATTTTCGTTGTCTATACTATTGGCTAAAGTAAAAGCTGTTGCACTCCCATTGCCAGTGAATCCGTCTTGGTATACTACACTCGCGGCTGAATTTGCATTAATCCAGTTAATACCAGAACCAGTAGACGATAACACTTGCCCACTGCTTCCTATATCTCCACTAGAATCGTATACTCCTCCGGCTATGTTAATATCGGTTAAAAACTTTTTAGCCATGAATTTTATTTAAATTATCCAATCTTTGTAACTAGTACTCTTATATCATTTGCTGTTGGCGCGGATGAAAAATCTATCGTAACAACTGAAGTCGAAGTTCTAACCACGTCTGCAAAGACTGTATCTAGTGAACTAACATCGTAAAGCTGTACGATAACATCTTGAGAACCTAAATTGTGTGTTACAGTGTAAGAAGTTGCAGAACCATCACCTATTGAAGTCGCATAAGTTCTACCAGTTATATCAGATGTTAAAGCAATTGTACCTGTGATATCTGGCAACGTATAAGTTCTATCACCTGATAATGCACCAGCTAATAAAGTACCTTCGTGAGCATCTGCAACAGTACCTTCAAATATTACACCATTTGATGTACTTACTGTTTCTACATTATTTGTTGTTGTTGTACCTGTAACTTGTAAATCTCCAAGCACTGTCAAATCATTACCAATTGTAACATCATTTGGAAGCCCAATAGTTAATGAAACATCCGTACCAGATTTAGTTACTGCTGTTTCTATTTCATTTGTAGTACCTATAATTTTAAGATCATCAGCCGCTAAAGATACATCTTGAGTTGTAGAATCACCATCTATTGTAAGAGTAGTTGTTATGCTTGCTGAACCAGCAGCAGTTAATCTACCTTGAGCATCTACTGTAAAAGTTGGTATAGAAGTTGCTGAACCATATGAACCGGCGGTTACTGCTGTGTTAGCTAAATTAATAGTTTGAGTATGTTGACCTGAGGTTGTGCTTACTGTTCCGGATAAACCAGTTCCAGCCGTTATATTAACCCCTGTTATATCACCACCAACGTTTGTCCATGCTGATCCATCATATACTTTCAATTGATTGGATGTTGTATTATATATTATCCAACCAGCTGTTTGACCCGACGAAGGATCAGTACCTAGTTTCTGAATTACAACATTCTGTAATTGGTTTTTGTTTAAATTAATGTCTGTTAAATATGAAAGTGCCATAGTTTATTAGTTTACGTATACTTTACCTTGAAAGTCTGCTTTAAATGTTAATGTTAAATTGTTATTGTCTATATGTTGTACTTCACCTACTATATGAGATCCTGCTGAATCTACAGTCGTTACTGCTGGAAATTTAGATAAGTTATGTGCTATTGGAGTAGCAACACCAGCTTGAAAATTTATATTTGGTGATGTAAAATTTTTATCAGTTCTTCCAGTATTATCTAAATTGAGTAAATAATATTTATTATCTCTTAAACTTCCGTTGCCGTTTAAATAACCAAGTGAAAAAGTAGCAAAAGTATCAGCCCCATTTGCTTTAGTAATACTTAATAAAACGTATTGACCAAATTCATTTAAATTATCTACATTTGATATTTTAAATCCTTGGCCTACTAGATGATCAAAAAATTCAGATACATCAACATTATTTAAGTTATGTAAAGAAACCTTTAAAGATGAAATAGAACTAAAAGAAACTCCCGTTCCTCCACCAGCTCTACTAAACTTACCTTGATGTAAGTTGCTAGTATCAACAGTGATAAATTGTTCAACAACACCATTGAGATTAATTAACCCCGATGTATTAAAAAAATTAGATATACCCTCAAATGAAAAGTTTCTTGTTTCACCTCCAGCATCAGAACCAATAACTTTATCGTTCTTATCTGGTGTTGTATCTAAAGCATAAGAGGTTATTCTTGCCATTTATTTTTTTCTTATTTTTTCAACACTTCGCCCACCAAAATAGGCACCAATTACTGTAATTAAAACAAGCTGTAAAAGATCTGTCCATTTTTCTTCTACTTCAAAAGCTATTGAACCAGAATCTATAAAAACCATTATAACTGTAGTTACTATTAGAAATATTAAAACAAGTGGTCTAACAGAGCGTGTGAGCCAATTACCGTGTTCTAGGTCTGCTTTCCACCTATCCGTAACGTTCTTTTGCATCTCAGCTTCAGCTTGTATAAATATTTGAGTCATTTCTTTTTCAAACGCAGCTTTTTCATCTTTTGTTTGAATAAACTTGTCAGCGATACCGGTTAGTTTACTAACTATACCACCTGCTGCTCCTCCAAATAACTTAGCTAATAATTTACTCATAATTAAAATGTAGTAGAACCGCTTCCACCTTTTTTTGCTTTTTCTTTACCCTCTTTTTTATTTTTAACAAACTGATCAAATGATACGAAACTTGAGTTTGCTGCTTTTGCTCTATCCTCTTTTCCTTTTTTAACCAAGTCCACTTTGTTTAAATTAATTGCACCAAATTTAGCTAAAGTAAAAGGTGATCCTTTTTGCCCTTTTTCTAAAATTACTCTATTTTTTTTACCAATAGAAGAATTAACACCTTGTTCGTTTTGTAATTTTCTTTGATTATTTATTGTTTTAAATTGAGAGGCTCTATCGTTAGTCATTTTTGTTTTAGCATTAATCCTAGCGTTTTTTGTATGTTCTTTTCTTAGTTTTAATGTTTCAAAAATGTTTTTACCTTTAATGCTTTTCGCTTCATTCCTTGCGGCTTTCATTGTATTTCTTTTAATTGCTGCCGTACCTGTTTTAACACCCCTTACTTGTTGTCTTCTGTCAAAGTTACTAAATGCGTCTCCTCTCACTTCTGGTTTGTCAGGAGTTGGCGGAGAATTAAAGATTCCTTTATAACTGGTTTTTCCCTCTATTACTTTATCTTTGCCAAAGTTAGGGTCTTTAGAATCTTCTATTTTATAAGACTTACCTTTAAATGTTTGATTAGTACCGTAGTTTCCTAGTTTCTTTTGGTTACCATACCACTTTTGAAACTCACTACTTCCAGAAAACCCTGGTATGGTGTAATTCGGTGTAGTTGTGTTTTGTAATGATAGACTACCAAATTGTCCATTTAAGTTACCACTCATTCCTTGCGTATACCCCGCATCTTGAAACGTACCCGTGCCTGATATTGTATTAGGATCGCCCAAACCTGGTGCGTTATTAATTAAATCTATTGCTGAGTTAGAGAAATTAGGATCAGAATAAATTTCTTTACTTCCAATAGTGTCGCCGTTCAATGTTATAGCCATGATATTTATTTTTTATATTTATAAGGGAATATAGTGTTCATAGCTTTTTGTCTTCCCTCGCAACCGCATGGGATGTTTAAGCCTTGGGATACTTTATCCACTAAACCTTTAATTCCTGTTTTTCTTGTGAACTTTTCAATTGAGTCACCTAATCCTCTACTTTTCATATTAACAATTCCATTTTCTTCTAGCAGCCAAACCTCTTTCAGACTTCCAACCTTTTGATCTTGCACAAAATGATTTACGTCTTTTTGCAGCCTTACTACCTTTCTTTAATTTAGAGGGAGGTGTAGTTACTGCTGTTTTAAGCTTACTACCCGGGTTATCTCTTCTGTATTTAGCCACACCTTTTTTTGACATACCACCACCGGCTTTAGCGCCCGTGCCGCCTTTCTTATTTACTTTAGTGTAATAGCCTTTAGATTTTTTCTTTGAGGGTGCTTTTTTACTAGGCATAATTATTTCTTCTTTTTCTTTTTCTTTTTAGCTGCTGCTTTTTTTGCTGCCGCTTTGCCTTTTGCTGTGTAAGCAAATTTTTTGTTTCCTACTTTTGGCATAACTTATATTTTTAATTATTTTTAATACCCTGCTTTATCTCTTTGCGCTCTAGTCATGCTCACTCTTGGGTTAGCATACGATACTTGCTTAGTTGTAGATGATTTTGGTACTGAAGTTGTTTTTCCAGGCTTGCCTACAATTGGCACTTGTTTAGTTGTATTATTTTTAATCGCTGAAGCTGTCCAGCTTTTATCAGCATATCTCATATCTTTCGACGATTTAACGCCCGCATTCCTTAAAGCAATTGTTTTGCTTGCACCATGTTTTGCATATTGTTTACTTGCATTACTAAATGCCGAATACAATTTACCGGCTGCTTTAATACCTCCGCTAACAAGACCACCAATTACACTGAGGCCTCCTGAACTACCTACTACTTCTGTTTTTTCAGGCGCTTGACTTTGTATAAAGCCTTTAATATCATTTCTACTCATTTTAGACTGTGTAGAATTACTTATTGTTTTAGTATTTTCATCACTAAAATTACCAGGGGTATCTTTTTGTTTCGATCCCATTTTTTGTACATATGGCATAATTATCTGTTTTTATCTTTAATCATATCGTCAATAGCTTTATTATAAACTTTGTCCGTATACGATCTGTTATTGAAAAATTTACTTCTTGATCCTGTAGGCAAATCTTCTTCTGCAAGCATTATACGATACACTCGTTTAATCAATTGCTTACATTTAAAACTTGTCTTATATATTGTGTATTTTTGTAGCTTACCTTTTCGTGCTCTCCAAACATCGATCCAACCGTCTCTTCTTAGTCTTTCCCATCTGTCTTTATCCCAGCTGTAGGTATACACGCCATCAATAAATTCATTACGTGTAAATCGATCTTTGCAATCTAAATAGATTAGCAATTCAAGATCAGCATCCTTTATATTATAAGTTTTACAGGCCCATTTACGAATGAGCCTGTAATATTTTAATAAATTTAAATCTTTTATGTCATCTGTACTTATTCTCATTCTACAAGCACTATGTCACCAAGTTTCAATACGTAATACAGTTTATCTTTCCATTCAATGCCGTGACCGGCTACTTTGTCATAATGAACTATATCATCTTTATTAAGGCCTTCTACTAAATTACCAGCAGATATTACTTTGCCTTTTAAATATCTAACGTCTTTGTTTTGATCTTCAGTTAGTTCTAAACCACCAACTTTTTTTGGTGCTTCTTTTATCTTCTCTATGACTACGTAGTAATTAATTGCTTTCATGTATCCTAACATTATTAATTACACAATCTGCAGAGAAAATAGTATTAACAACACTAACTGCATTCTTTAGAGCTGTTTTAGTAACTAGCACTGGATCTATAACACCTTCTTTAATCATATCAACAATTTTACCGTTGATTACATTTATTCCTTTACCTGATTTACCAGACTCTTTGTATTCTAAGTTTGCGTTCTCAAGTATTGTAGCGTAAGGTGATTTTATTGCTTCAAGAAGAATTGATTCGCCGTCATCGGCAGGAACTATGCTATACGATGCATCAAGTAAAGCTACGCCACCACCTGGAACAATACCTTCTTGTAATGCTGCTTTAGTTGCATATATTGCATCTTCAACTCTATCTTTCTTTTCTTTTAATTCAACTTTTGAATTAGCACCTACCTTTACAATAGCTACATACCCATTTAACATCGCTAGTCTTTGTTGTAGTCTTTTCTTAAAGAATGGATTTTTTTCATCTTTAATTTTATCCTCAACTAACTCTATTCTTTCATTCAACACAGGGCCTTGATCTTTGATCGTTAATACAGTGTTTTTATCATCTGTAACAGCTTTAATTGCTTCACCTAATATATCAGGCCCAATTAAATCTAAATCATCACCTAACTCTTCGTTTATAACTTTAGCACCGGTAAGTATCGCAAGATCTTCAGTTGTGTCTTGCTTAGTAGGTCCGAATCCAGGGAGATCAATTACATTGACTTTTATATTGCCTTTAACTTTGTTTGCTAGCAATGCTGCTAATGGCTGCTGTTCTACGGTCGCTACGATAAGCAAACTTCTTTTTTCTTTTATAACAAACTCTAATACACTCTGAATCTTACGAATGTTTGGGATTGGAGAAGAAACTATCATTACGTACGGTTTTTCTAGTTCTGCTTTTCCTTTATCCTTGTCTGTTACAAAGTATGGCGATTTGAGTCCGCATTCTATTTGTGTGCCTTCAACAAATTCAACATTTGTTTTTTCGGTCTCAGACTCTTCCATTAAGACGACGCCGTCTTTACCCACTTTAGAATATGCTTGCGATATAATCTTTCCGAGGCTTTTATCGTTGTTACAGCTAATACTACTTACATTCTCTAACATATCTCCTTCGACTTCAACCGCGGCTTCATCTAAGTAATGATTTACTTTTTGTAAACCATTTTCAATACCTTGTTTTATGCTTCTTATATTATTTGTAAAATCTTCTTTTGTTGTTGCTAAATTCAATAATGAATGAGCAAGGACGGTAGCTGTAGTAGTACCGTCACCTGCTTCTTTCACTGTGTTTTTAGCTGCTTCTTTTATAAGGGTTGCTCCCATATTTTCGACCGGGTCAATTAAGACTACGCTTTCCGCAACGGTTACTCCGTCTTTTGTTATCACCGGTCTTCCGAGAGCGTCCTCGTAAATTACACATTTACCAGAAGCACCAAGGGTTGATTTAACTGCTTGAGTTAATTTATCAACACCTGTCATTATTTTTGTTCGAGCATTTATCCCGAAGGATAAATCTTTTACTATCTCACTTGGGTTATTATATTCCATTTAATTAAATTTATTGTAAGTGGTTATTTGAATGTTTTCACAACTTTAGGTCCTTTTAAAAACTCAAGCTTTTTAGAGTAATGATTAATGCTTCCATCAATCGCCGCCTCACAGCTTTCTAAAGTTTCACGCCTGGTTACATCGATCCATTTTTCTTCATTGTTTAGATCTTTGTATTCGGCTTGGAAAAATCCATTAGGTAGTTGAACAATACGCCAGTTTTCTTTCTTAGCGATGTGCTCCCAAAGAGTTCTGGTTTCTTCGGATATTCCTTGGGTACTGTTATTCCCCCAGGAATAGGTTTTGTAAAAATAAGTCATTGGTTTTGGTCTTATGATACTATAATCACGTGGTAGTTAGGTATTTTAACCTTCTAATGTCGCAACCCTAGCTTCTAATTCTTGTATTGCTTTGACTAATATAGGAACAAGAACAGAATATTTTACAGTTTTTGTTGTTTCATCTTGATCAGGTATTTCTTTGTCCTCTACTAATCCTGGAAAAACTTCTTCAAATTCTTGTGCTATAACACCTATTTGTTTATATGGATCATCTTTAAAGTTAAAGTTTCGTATTCTTATTTTTTTAACATCTTCTAACTTAGGTGTTGTATCAACAATATTTTCTTTTAATTTTCTATCAGAATATTGACCATAACTATTAAATCTGTTTACTATATTACCATTTAAATAACATATTAACATATTAGTGTCTGAACCTGATGGAGGCGCTGCTTGGAATATCATATTATATCCACTTGACGCATATGATGCACTTGTATATTGTAATAAACCTTGAGCGCCACTTTTGCCATTAATATTGTTTTTAATACCAATACCATTAGCACTATTTATTTGTATATTTACTTTACCACCTATATTACCTGAATTAAAACCTACAGCTAAATCTTGGTTGAAATAACCGTTTTGACCAGATAACGTTCCTACTAAGGTTGCAGCATTAAGATTAGAAGTTGAAGCTGGATCTAAATAATAAGCAGAATTGTTTTTATCTATGAACTGAGTCCCTGTAACTGTGCTATTTGATGTTATAGCCCCTGTTGCTGTTATAGTGCCATTAGAGCTTAATGTTGCGCCGGTTATATTACCACTTGTTTGTATACTGCCGGTTTCAACATGGGAATTTTTAAATACTTTAAATATAGAAGCAGAAGCGTTAGTTTCAATTGCAAAAGCAGGTGTACTTGTAGCTTGATTAGTAGGTACAGTAAGAAACATTGCTTGTGAATTTTGTCCATCAGATGACCCCCTAACTCCGATAGCTCCAGCACCAGTTGAAGTAGTGTTGCCCGCATAACTGTCATTAAAAAATACTTTAGTTCCGTATAACCCCATTGAAAGTCCACCGCCATTAAAATTAGCTAATCTTTTTTCACCACCACCTGTTGCAGGTCCAATTACTAAATCAATACCGTAATAACCAATATCTCCCGCTACCGTTGTATTTAATCTAAATAAGCCATAATAGTTTGCATTATTTAACACTCTTATACTTGATAACCCTGATGAGCCTGTATTTTTAAAATCACAAGCTATAAACTGTCCTGTATTTGATGACCCTTTTATTTCTGCCGTACCGGCTACATTAAGATTACCATTTATTTGAACTTTGTTACCTGAAACACTAAACGGGTTTAAATCACCACCCGAGTTGTATATTTTAAAGTCATTAGCATTAATCTTAAATATACTAGTCCCACCACCACCAATTAACCCAAAACCGGTCAATGCGCCATTACTATCTATAGTAACACCATACTTGCCTTCTATACCATTTATAGAGGATACATTGGTTGCAATACTAGTCGTATGTCCTCCAACCGTTGTGCTTAAAGTACTAATAGCAGTAGCATTGGCTGTTATATCTGTTCCATTGCTAGTTGAGGTTGCATCTAAAGTTACTATATCAGAAGCGTTCGCGGCTATGTTAGTATTTGCATTTGTAATGCTCGTGCCTAGCGTAGTAATACTAGTTGCATTAGTCGCTATATTTGTATTAGCAGTTCCAATATCCGTTGTATTTGTACCCACTGTTGTTGTTAGTGAAGTTACGTCTGATGCATTCTGAACTATATCCGCTTCGGCTGTTGTTAAATTATTTGACAGCGAAGTAATGTTTGTAGCGTTAGTTGCAATATTTGTATTAGCTGTTGTTATTGCTGCGCCATTTGCAGTTATTGCAGTTTCATTAGTTGTAACATCACTTGATAAACTTGTATGGTTTGTAGCATTCTGTGTTATAGCTGTATTGGCTGTAGCAAGATTATTAGTTAATGTAGTTATAGCACTAGCGTTTGTAGCAATATTTGTATTTGCCGTTGTAATATCTGAATCGTTACCGGCTATATTTGTAGCATTTGTTGAAACGTTAGTTGTCAACGTTGTAACATCTGAAGCATTCTGTGCAACGTTAGTATTAGCCGTAGCTAAGTTATTAGTTAGAGTGGTAATTGCCGATGCATTAGTCGCTATATTAGCATTTGCGGTGGTAATATTAGTTCCGTTTGTAGCAATATTAGTATTTGCTGTGGTTACATCCCCTTCTAAACTAGTTACATCTGTTGCGTTTTGTGTTACGTTTGTATTTGTAGTTGCTAAGTTGTTAGTAAGAGTTGTTATAGCAGATGCGTTTGTAGCTATGTTCGTGTTGGCAGTGGCTATATCACTATCATTACTTGTTATGTTAGTTGTGTTAGTTGTTACGCTAGAATCTAAAGCAGTAACATTAGTTGCATTTTGTGTAATAGCCGTGTTTGCCGTAGCGAGATCATTTGTTAATGTGGATATGGCGGATGCATTGGTAGATATACCAGAATTTGCGGTAGCTATATCGGTATCATTACTTGCTATATTTGTCGTGTTTGTATTTACGGAGCTTGTTAATGACGTAACGTTTGCGGCATTTTGTTGTATACTTGTATTTGAAGTAGCGAGATTATTAGTAAGAGTTGTTATCGCACTAGCATTAGTAGTTATATTGTTTGTATTACTAGTTATATTAGAACCGTTATTACTTATGTTAGTCACATTTCCGGATACTGAAGAATCTAATGAAGTTATATTAGTTGAATTTTGACTAATATTAGCATTAGCAGTATTAAGATTAGATGTTAAAGTGGCTATGTCTGTAGTGTTGGCTGCTGCCGCTGTGGTTACAGTAGTAATATTACCCTCGTTTGTTGTTATATCAGACGCATTTGTTGTTGCTGATGCGGTAACAGTTGTTATATTAGATGCATTAGTTGTTATACTAGCCGTGTTGTTATTTACTACAGCTGTTAAATTAGTTAATGCAGTGGCTGATGCAGCATCTTGAGACGTTGTTGTTGACATTACACTATTAGCAAAAGCCTCGGATAAAGCTGTTAAATTACCATTAGCATCAAATGTACCAAAATTACTTTGTAAAGCTGTTACGTACGATGATTCCGCAAATTTAGCATTAGTAGTTGTTGTAAAAACTTGATTAGCGAAAGATTCAGCTAAAGTTTGTAAATTTCCGTTAGCATCAAAAGTTCCAAAAGTGCTAGCTAAATTAGTGGCATATGCGGAATTACTAGAAATATTTGTAGCATTAGTAGTTATGCTTTGGTCAAATACCGCTAAATTATAAACAGAGCCTTCTGACTCGTTGTAGTTTGCAAAAAATTGAGCAAGATCACCTAAAGTAAAATTACCTGTTTGAAAAACGTCTGCCCCGTTAGATGTTGATATAAAAGAAGAGCCTAATAGCTTGTCTTTTACATCTAATGAAGCGTCTTTATTATAGGATTGTACTCTTGCCATTATTAACCTTTTAGTGTTTCTATTTCGGCTTTTAGCTCTTGTATAGATTTTATTAATATAGGAACTAGTTTGCTGTAATCAACAGTTTGCATATCAGTTGCATCTTTTTCACCTGTAACAGCGGAAGGCATAGAACTATTAAGTTCATGTGCTTTCACACCATAAGCTCTTTTACCCGTTACACCATTTTTATCTTTCCATTTGAAATCATAAACATTTATATCGTTTATTATATTCAAACCGTCAAATGATCGATAATCCTCTTTTAATCTGTAATCTGATGTTGTATTAAAAGCCGTGGCATTTACAGCACCCACACAATTTAAACTACTGTCTGATATTTTTAATGAAAGAAGTTCCGCTTCATAAGCTGCTACTGCAGGTGGCCCAGATACAGCTGGCATATACTTTCTAACAACAAAAGCTTTATTCGCATAATCTCCTGAAGTTAATGGGCTGCCAGGAACATCAATAAACATTGTTTTGAAATACTCACTCACATGTATCCTTCCCGATTCCGTACTTCTTCCTCCTGTATTATTATTAAATATAATACTCATACCACTTGCATAATCTGCAGAAGGTGTTACGCTGTTTGCGGTTTGGTTTGGTATAATTAAACCTGCACCATTTAATATCATTACTTGCTTAGAATAATTATCCGCCTCGTTTCCTGCTACAAGTGATTTTCCTAATCTGTATTTTGCGCTTAAGTCAAAGTTACCTGATGTTCCACCACCA
>Ga0213869_10001219_pt1 | contig 19527 bp, 12 predicted proteins | sample PICome_10_FD_160083 | JGI IMG/M metagenome (GOLD analysis project Ga0213869, IMG submission 160083) | Coastal seawater microbial communities near Pivers Island, North Carolina, United States - PICO132 | ecosystem: Environmental > Aquatic > Marine > Coastal | place: USA: North Carolina...
AACGACAGATGTATGGTCGAGCGAAGCTGGACCTGCTGCGCGCTCGCGTGGTCGGCGTATGACCATCACCAGCAGCAAAAGTGATTCAGAGCCATTTCTCAATGGAAACCCCGGGTCACATCTCAGTAGCAATCAACAGCCTGGGTATCGCCATGCTGCCGGAAGGTCTCATTGCCGAACACTTGGCCTCGGGCGCTCTCGTATCGATCATGGAGCAGCATCCGATACGTCCTGCCGGTATGTTCGTCGTCCGCCCCCCAAGCCCGCATCCGGTGCGCAAGGTGCGAATTTTGAGCGAGATGCTTATCGAATGCTTCAACGCGAACGGCGATGCGAGCGCTCCGCCTGGCTGAGCGGACCCCGAACGGCAGCGGGATCTTAGTTTCGCCGTGCCTCCGCAAAGGGGTAGATCAATTCACCTGAAGCCATGTCGAGCGGCGCGACGACGATCTGCCGCGCGGCGTCGCGGAACTGATCGACGTCGTGGTCCTTCACCCCCTGGAACTGCACCTGCACCACGCGCGGCTGCGTCCATTCGCCTCGAACCCCGAATGTGATGCTGCCCATCACCGTCGAAAATTCCGTGACGCGGGTGAAATCAGCAAGCGCACCGTCGTCCAGGCTGCCCGTCGCCTCGACCGCTTGGGCGACGACCTGCATCTGAGCATAGGCCAACGGCGCCATGTAGTGGCCGAGCGGGTCGATATCGGTGCCGGCCACCCGCCTCCTGTATCCCGCCAACAGCTCGGCCATTCCGTGGAACGCCAGCGCGGGGGCGGGAACCCAATATTCGTAGTTCACGACCCCGTTGAGAAGCGGACCGAGCCGGGCCTTCACGTCGCCGTTCTGCGGGCCGATCATGCCCGCGCCGACCATCTTCGGACGGAACGGATGCCGGTCAATTGCGCGGATCAGATCGACCGAGTCCTGGAGATAGCTGCACAGGAACAGAAGATCGCACTCGCTTTCGGCGATGGCGTCGAGAAACGGTGCGAAGTCGGCGGTGTCGAGCGGATAAGTGGCTTCATAGACGACCTCGAATCCGTGGTTAGCCGCGTTCGCGTGCGCGCCGAGGATCGGATTGCGTGCGAAAACGGCATCGGCCGAAAGTAGCGCCACCGTCTTGGGGCGTGGCTCCTGCCGGGTAGCGACCTCGAAAAACCCCTCGGTCAGCGCGGCGTCGGGGTCGGGACCGGTGGGAATCATGGCAAAATAGTTCTCGTAGGCGAGCTCGTTGTTCGCCCCCAGCGCCATCAACCCGACGAAGAAGCGCTTGCGTGCGATGATCTCGGGGAGCGCAGCAAGAACGGTGTTGGTGCCATAGCCACCGATGACAAGGTCGACGCGATCTTCCTCGATCAGTCGCTTGTAGAGAGGGGCGACACGCGAAGCGTCGCCCTCGTCATCGTAGCAGACCAGTTCCACTGGATGCCCGAGCAGTCCGCCGCGGCGGTTGATGTCCTCGCGCCAGATCTCGTGGGCGAGCCGCGCCGATCTGGTGTTGCCGGAAACCGGACCGCTCAGCGACAAGCAATAGCCGATCCTGATCGGCTGCGGATCGGATGCCATTTCCTAGGCCCCCGGCTGATCGAGGAAGACGTGGAGTGTGCGGATCAGGCCCTCCTCGACGTGCGCCACGTCGAGTCCGGTCACGGCCGGCACCTCACCAACTTTTCCGCCTCGCCATTGCAGCCGCCCGACCCCGTTGTGGCCAAGAGCTGGCCTGACGGCGTGAAACGCAAAATCGGGCGGCAAATGGCCTAGCAGGCCCGTTACGGCCTGCGAGATGGCTTCGTGGCCCTGGGACGAATGCTCAGGCTCGTGGAGGGTCGCGTCGGCGGCATAAATCTCGCGGATCGCCGCGAGGCGGCGCTCCGCATCACGCTCACCGAAGACGCGTGTCAGATTTGCCTGCATGATCGCATCATAGTCGATGGCCAGGTTGGCCGAGGCAGGCTCTTCGAGCGATGATCCGAAGCGCCCGACGATGTCCTCGATCTGCGATTTAGCGGCGGCAATAGCGGCTTCTCGCGCGTCGAGGCCGAACCCGATCTTCTCGGCATGTACGAACGATACTTCAGTGATGCCGACGAAGCCGAGCAGTTGCCGCAGATACGGCTCCTGAAAGTCGATCGCCTTGGCCGGGCCTTGCGAATAGACGCCGCCACGCGGTTCGATCACGATCGCGCGCTTGCCGGTTAGCAGGCCTTCCGGGCCATCCGCTCCATAGGCGAACGTTACCCGCGGACGCAGCACATGGTCAAACCAGGCGCGCAGCGACGAGGGGATGCTGAAATTATACATTGGCGCGCCGATGACGATCACGTCGGCGGCGCGTAGCTCTTCGATCAGCCCATCCGACAGTTCCTGCGTGGCCAGCTCATCGGGCGTGTTCGCGACGGCCCTGACACCCGCGGCGGTTGCCGGGGTCAAGTGCGGAACCGGGCCATCGCTGAGATCGCGGTTTACGACGATGCTATCGGGATCGTCAGCCAATAGGGACTGGACGGCATGATCGACGAGGGTCCGCGAGACGGATGACTCCCCCGAAACGCTGCTATTCACGACAAGAATATGGCGCACACAACCCTCCCTTTGTTTCGGCGCGAGGGTAGCAGCGCCAATGGTGCGACCATAGGCACGCATTTTGTAGAGCTGTATCTCAGAAAGCGGAACGCGCCTATCATATGAGGCAGTCATACTGTCATGAGCGCGCTTGCCCCCGCTCAGGATGGGGCGCGTCGCACCCGATGTAGGGAAAATGAAGGAGGTCCGACGATCACGGCGTATCTGACCGGCTGTTTGCGCGACCCGTAGCCCGGAATGCAGAGCTGGATGTGAAGGGCGTCCTTGATCCAGTCGGCATCACAGCCGAGGCGGCCGAGCAGTCACTGCGCTGTGCATGTCATCCACCTTCCGCTAGTTCACCACCTTCTCGATCGAGATCGAATCTATCACGGCCTCATTAACCGGTCCGGACCGTCCGCCCGGGCCGATGTATGTAAGGTTGGAGCGTAGATCGCTCATATTGAAGAAGTCATCGAGCTGCAGCGTGAATTTTCCGGGTTCGAGATCAAAGACGATGTTCGTCGACCGCCGCCACGGCATTGATGCGCCATCGGGACGAATATGGGGCATCTGAAGGATCGCAGATCGTTTTACCCCGCTCTGGCTCGTGAGCGTCAGCCGCTTCACAGCATTCGTTATGCCCGTATTGTGGTCGTAAATGGTGTTGCTGTAGCGGATGCTGAATGCATAGCGCCCCGCTGCCGGTATGCGGAAGTCACGGACAGTGAGGGATGTTCCGCGCCCGATTGCGAAAGGGGCAGCACTTTCGCTGTCGCGAGGCGAGTTGGTCGTCAGGCGCGGGTCGGCGCTGGTAATGCTCTGAGCGCCCTCTCCCCTTAGACAATAAGGCTGCGAGGGCTGCGAGGAGAGCCGGCTCGTCTTGTCCGTCCCGACGACCGAGTAGCATACCGAAAATGTGGCGGGCAGCGGCGCGGTATCGATCAAAGCCTCGCCCGCTCGCTGCCCCGGAATGATCTTTCCATCACGATATAGCGAAAAATCCAGGGCGGCCGCGACTGTGCCAGCAATCATGATGCTGATCTGATTGCCCTGCCGCGTCGCTGACGCGATCTGGGGCGTCGGCGGCATGAATGCACGGGCGTCGTCATGACTGCGCGCCGGGATTATGGGCACCTCCGTCAGTGTATCCGCCCCCGGCTTGGCCGGCGCGAAGGTGATGACGACCTTATTCGTGCCTTGCCGGAGCAATGCAGCGGTAATCGGCTGGGACAAGGGCTTACCATTGAACCGGATTTCCTTTACAGCATGCAAACCGCCGGGCCGTCCGATCGGCGGCAGGGCGAGTTCGATCTGAACCGGCCGGCCCAGATATTGCACACCTGTCAAGACCGCCTTGCTGCTCTCGCCGAGTTGGGCCCGGATGGCACTCGTCAGGAATGGCTTGACATGTACACCGTCGAACTCAGGTTGCCAGCCGAAGACGGTACCGATCGCAAAGCCCAAATATCCTCCGACGGACCATAGTTGCCGGCGCGAGTTGATCTGCGGCCCATCGTCAAACTGACCAAGACCCGTCAGCCACTCGAGGTTTTCCATGTTCGACAGGCTAAGCGCAGCGCCGCGCATAAGGGCTGACGCGGCCCGATCGGCTGCCATGACATGACCCGCCCTGGAAGCAGCCTTGAGCGCGTAGGCCGTGACAAAGGGCCACTGCGCCCGATTATGATAGACGAACATGTTTGGGGCCTGCGGCCAGACGACGGGCGGTCCGAAGGGTGCAACAGGATATTGCGACAGGATCTGCCGTGCCCGCTGATCGTCGGCGAGACCGGAGACGATAGCGAGGGCGTTCCCGAGCAGGTCGAACTTCTGCACACGTCGCGGGTTGAGGTCGGCGGTTAGATAGGTCGCGTACAGGCCGGCACCCGGATCCCAGAACGCTGTGTCGATAGCGCGGGCGAGATCGTCCGCCCATCCGCCATATCGCTTCGCCGCGACCTCGTCGCCAGCCTCCAGAGCGAGGCGTTCCGCGAGCCGCATTGCCCTGTAGTGCGTGACATTGGTCGACAGAGCCTTGCTCTGGGCCATGGCGGAAAGATTGTCCGTGATCCATGCCGCATAGGTCTGTTCACGCCAGTCGAGAAAGCTGTGTTCGCCGCCGTAGAGCCCATCCCGCGCGTCGAAGGCGGCGATGCGGTCGGCCTCGAGCGTTCCCTTCAATGCCGCCAGTGCCTTGGTCGCGAACTGGCTGCGCTGCGCACCGTCGAGATTGGCCAATGTCCGCTCTGCGCCCAAGGCCCAGCTCGTCCGGTCGGTGCTGACCGGCCAGCTCCCTCCCGAGCCCGTATCCTGGATGATCTGCAAGCTGTCCGCCGGGATCCCTGTAGGAACGGCAACCCCGGGCCGGAAGTCGCTCGTCTTGAAGAGGAGACTTGTGGCCGCCCGCTCGGGGTCAAACCCCGCCAAGCCGAGATCCAGCGCATAGGAGAGATCGCGCGTCCAGACATAATGCCATTTCTCGCCGGTCTCGAAGCAGGCACAGACGATCGGTTGTGTCCCATAGGCCTCGTCCTGGATGGCGCTGACACTGTTCGTGCGCGCCTCCTCGACTGCCTGAGCGAAGATGGCATCGAATAAAGGATTGGCCGTCACGATCCGCGGTAACGCCTTCGATTCCGTGATCGTCCGCGAGGAGGGGAGATTCTCGCGCTGTGGTGCAGTCGAGCGCAGCACGAATACTCGCGCCCCGGGCTTACCCGTTTTGCCGACGGACACCTTCCACTCTGCGCTGGATCCGTCATCAGGATAGGCAGGGAATGTGACAACCGTTTCATCGACCTTCGCCGTCGCGGTGGGCGGCAACACGGCAACGGAGACCAACGTCATGACGGTGCGGCCAGCGCGCGACCGGAAGCAGCGGCTTGTCAGCCATTGAGACGCCTTCATGAATCCCCTCTCTTCTGTGTGCCGAGAGGATAGACGGTCAGCCGATGGTTTGCAATTGCACTATTAAAGATGCAATTTGCACCTATGCGCCGCAGGTTTCCCGTACGATGAGATCGGCGGTCAGTTGTTCGGACATCGCTTGTCCACCATCGAGAAGGCCAAGCAATTTGCCGACGAGGACGCGCCCGGCCTTGATCGGGTCCTGCCGGATCGTCGTCAGCGCAGGGTGCGTATGCGCGGCAAGCTCGATGTCGTCGTACCCGACTAGGGCCACATCGGTGGGAACAGACAGACCGCGGCGCATCAGCGCTCGCATGGCTCCGAGTGCCACCAGGTCACTGGCGCAAACAAGCGCGTCGAAGGCCGCACCCTGGTCGAGCAGGCCGTCCACTGCTTCCACGGCCGAGTCGGGCTCGAGCCAGCAGGAGCGATGCAGGGCGGGGTCCACTTCAAGCCCTGCTTCGTCAAGCGCTGCAAGATATCCCTCGTGGCGCTGTTGAAGCTCAAGCGTGTCGAGATGGCCAAGAAAGCCGATCTTCCGCCTTCCCAATCTAACGAGATGGCTGGTCGCGCGCTGGCCACCTTTCCGATTATCGCTGCCTACCGCGCAATAAGCCTGATTGGGAACGGCCGCTCCCCACACTACAAACTTCCGCCCCGTCTCGGCCAGCTTGTTAAAACTTTCATGGAGCGGGCTCTGACCGAGGAATATGATACCGTCGTGGGGAAATTCCTGTGCGAAGCGCGTCAGAGCCCGGCTGTCATCAGGAACCAGATGACTGATCGAGAGATCGAGCCTGCGCGGCAGCAAGGCTGAGACGATCCCGCCGACAAGACCCAGACTGAATGTGTCGATCACAGGACGCGTGCGATGGTGGGAGGGCGCGAGGACCACGGTGATGGTCTGCGCACCTGCCCCCCGGCTCAGCCTGGAACGGCGCGCGGGAACGTCATAGTCGCTGCTTTCAGCCAGCTCCTGGATGCGTCGGCGCGTCTCGCTGTTTACCGCACCACCGCCATTGAGGGCACGTGAGACCGTAGACACCGAGACGCCTGCCTGTCGGGCCAAATCCTCCAGGCGGAGCGTTCTGCGGGGTGCGTCAGTCATTTTCACCTCAACCAAAAGACAATCGATATCGTTAGAAGCAACAGCGCCACAGCCCACAGGGACACATCGAGGCGAGGCCTTTCCCAGACGAACCAACCCACCCCTTGCCTGTCTCTGCCAGATCCTGCAATTGCAGAGCGATCGGCCATGAGCACGCTGCCGATGATGAGGGCAGCGCTGGAGACCAGGAGCAGGAGCGCGGCGGCGTGAAGGAAATGGAAGTCCCAAACCCCTGCAACCGCTGCTCCAAAAAGGCACAGTCCGACGAGATTTCCCGCGATGAGCGCGGCGATTGCACCACGTGATGACGCACCTCGCCACATCAAGCCTACCAGGAACAGCGCTACGACGGGCGGAGTGACATAGGCCAGCACCGCTTGAAGATATTGCCACAGGGAGGGAAAGCGAGCGATCTGCGGCGCCCAGAATACAGAGAAGATCATGCTCGCGAGCGTTCCTGCTCTTCCCCATCGCACCAACATGGCCTCATCTGTCGTGGACTTCACCACGCGAACCACATCCATCGCGAGCAAGGTACCGGTGGTGATGTAGGCAGTCGATAACTGGGCGAGGAGCGCCCCGGCGAAGGCGGCAAGCACAAAGCCCAGCAGCCCCGTCGGGAGCAGTTCAAACATCATGGCGGGATAGGCGCCATCGGGCCGCTCAAGTTCAGGGAAGAGGAGAATGGCGGCAATTCCCGGCAACACAATGACTGGAAGGATCAGCAGCTTGAGAACGCCGGCGAACAGCGCGCCGAGTTGGGCGTCGCGCAAGGAGCGTGCCGCGAGCATGCGCTGGACCATCGACTGGTTCGTGCACCAGAAATAGAAGCTGAGGACAGGAGCGCCCAGAAGCAGTCCCGTCCATGGCATGGCGGGATCACTTGCCGGTCGGATCAGGGACAGCTTGTGTGGGTCGGCAGTCTCAAGCACATGAGCGAGGCCGCCAGCACGATCAAAGACGATCAAGGATACCATGCAGGCAGCCGCGAGCACCGCAATTGCCTGCACGCTCTGGGTGTACATCACGGATTTCAGGCCGCCCGATACCGCATACCCGCCGGCAAGGATCGCCAGGATCGCTACGGCGGATTGCACTGAGACCGCCGGAACCGCGCGGCACAGTACCAGCGCCCCGCCGTATAGGCCTGCCGCATCAAGGAGCATGCCCAGCAGCAGGCTCATTGCGGCAAACCAAAGTCGGGTGGGGCGACCGAAGCGCCGTTCCAGAAACTCGGGCACGGTGAAGACGCGCGCGCGTATGATGGTGGGAAGGAATGCAATTGCAAAAAGGATGAGTACCAGACTGGCTACCCATTCATAGTTGAAGACGGAGATGCCCAGCCCGTAGGCCGAGCCTGTAATCCCGATCAACGCGGTGGGCGAAATGGTGGACGCCAGCAGCGCAAGCCCGATAATCGGCCACGTGACACCGTGGGACGCCAGAAAATAGGATTCAGCCCCTGATTGGCGCCTTGAGACAAGAAGGCCGAAGGTTACCAGGCCGGCCAGGTAAGCGACAATGACGCCAATATCTGCCGCGTTCATTCCTGCCATTCGCATCATCCTCCGCCAAATTCCGCTTCGCCGAGCGGCCCCGTCCCACCATGCACGAAACCGGCGGAATGGCAGCTGCAATCTTTTTTCAGCAAAATCTATGCAATTGCATTGTAAGCCGGCTCTGCCGGCGCTAAGCCTGATTCGTCAAGCGCAGAACCCGATCAACGGGCGCGATTCAAACGGAGGGGATTTCATGACTTATACCCGCACTCTCGCTTTCCTTCTGTCGAGCTGCGCCATCGCCCCGGCAGCGCTCGCCCAAACCACCAGTTCACAAAGCCCGCAGGGCGTGTCCGAGGCCTCGCCGCCAAGCGAAGATGCTGTGGATGATATCATTGTAACGGGCATCCGCCGGAGTCTTTCCACCGCCAATGACGTAAAGCGCGACGCGCCTTACATCGTCGATGCCATCGCGGCGGAGGATCTGGGCAAGTTTCCCGACCAGAATGTTGCCGAGTCGCTGCAACGCATTACGGGCGTAGCCATCACTCGAACCGTCGGCGGCGAAGGCCAGTCCGTATCGGTGCGCGGCCTTGGACCGCAGTTCAATGTCACCACCGTCAACGGCCGCGTCCTTGCGACGTCGAACGGCGGACGCGACTTCAGCTTCGATGTCCTCCCATCCGAGGTGATCTCCGGCGCCCAGGTCTACAAGACCACGATGGCCTCCCTGGAAGAGGGCAGCATCGGCGGCACTGTCAATATGTCGACCGCCCGCCCGCTGGCCCGTCCAGGCTTCCATGCAGCCGTTTCCGCAGGCGGCCTGTATGACGAAATTTCCAAGAGCCTGACGCCCCAGGCTTCCGGCTTCATCAGCCAGACTTTCGCTGATGATACCATCGGGGTTCTGATCGGCGGCGCCTATACGAAGCGCAACATCCGCTCCGACTTTTCTTCGTCCATTTCCCGGGGCCAGGTCGATTTCGACGCAAACGGCGACGGCGCTATTGCCCGGGACGGCTCGGAGAGATTTGCATTTCCGAATATCACCGCCTTCGGCATTCGACAGACCAAGCGCGAGCGTATCGGCGCGACAGGCGCGCTACAGTGGAAGCCGGACGACAGCCTCGAGATGACGCTCGATGGTCTCTATTCTTATTACAGCACGCCGGAGACGACCTACCAGCAAAACAACAATTTCACCACCAACCTGGGTAGCCTTCACAATGTCGGCATCACCAATGGCGCGATCACGTCGTTCGACATTGACAACGTTGCCTATGAGGTTGCGACTAACCCCGCCTTCCGAAAAGTAAAAACCTGGCAGGCCGGCTACAATATCAAGTGGCGCCCGACCGATCGGCTGAGCCTGACGGGCGATGCCGCCTATTCGCAGGCCTCATCGGATCAGGGCGGTAAGAACCGCTTTTATGTCGCCGGCATTCCGGGCGCCAATATCCGCTACGAAGCCGGTTCGAAAATCCCGACCACGATCATCACCCTCCCATCGCTCACGCCGGGCGGGCCGCGACGCGACGCATCGGAGTTCACTCCCGGCGAGGTCAGCCCCTCCTTCGCGCAGGTCAATGGTTCCGACATCTCGGACAAGGTCTTCCAGGCTCGTCTCGACGGCGAGTGGAAGTTCGATGGTGGGGTCCTGTCCTCACTCACGTTCGGCGCGGAATATGTCAGCCGGATCAAGGATAACCGTGCCTTCGACACGGCCAATGCATGCGCCTTCTGCGGCTTTCCCTTCAGCTTCGGTCAGACCGGCGTGGACGTGCTCAATTCCTTCCCCGGTGGCAGCTTCATGGGGGGCAAGGCAGGCGATTTCCCGCATGTCTGGCCCGCGGTTGACGTAGACAAGTTCCTGGCGGCAGTGCAGGCTGCCGAGGGTCGTCTCGTCAACCCGTCTACGGGCCAGGTCTATCCGGTCGGCTACACTGCCGACCAGCTACGCGCCGTCTTCCTGCCGCGCAATTCGAGCAAGATCGACGAGAAGAGTTATGCGGGCTATGTCCAGGCGAACTTCGAGACGGGTGCACTGTCGGGCAATGTGGGCGTGCGCGTCATTCACACCGAGCTGACCTCTTCTGGCGCCACGCAGGAACTCCTGTCGCTGACGCCGATCCCCAATACCTCCAACTTCAATGCCGTCTTCAGCGACGTGCTTCCGGTCAGCGAGACGGGCAAGTACACCAAAGCGCTGCCGTCCCTCAACCTGACCTATAAGCTCGAAGAGAATCTGCTGTTACGCGCCGCGGCTTCGAAATCGATCGCACGGCCCAACATCAATCAACTCGGCGTCAACGTGAATTACGAGGTGAACAGCACCCCGCCATCGTTGACAGAGGCCGGCAACGCCGCGCTGAAACCGATCCGCTCGACCAACCTCGATGCGTCGATCGAATATTATCCTACCCGTTCCAGCATCCTGTCGCTCGGCGTCTTCTACAAGGACATCAAGGGCTTTGTCTCGCCCGTGACCGTCACGGAGACAATCGCAGGTTACGCCATGCAGGTGACGCGCCCCGTCAATGGCGACGATGCCTATATTCTTGGCGTGGAGGGCAATGTCTCATACCTCTTCGACAACGGTCTCGGCTTCCAGCTCAATGGAACGCTCAACAAGAGCAAGGCGGATTACAGCTCGACGCTGGCTGGACGTGTCACGACCCTCGAAGGCTTGTCCAAATATTCTTTCAATGCCGTCGCCCTCTATGAGAAACACGGCATCTCTGCCCGTCTTGCCTATAGCTACCGCCGTAAATATGTATCCGCTTCGATCGGGCAGGCATCTGATCCTGAATATACCGACGGTCAGGGCTTTCTCGATGGCAGCATCAGCTATGACCTCACGCCCAATTACACGGTCTATGTGCAGGGCCAGAACCTGCTCAAGGAAGATGTGTTTACCTATTCCGTCGATAAGTATCGCCCGATCTATTATGAGCGGATCGCGCGCCGGGTAGAGTTCGGCGTGCGCGCACGGTTCTGACGGCGTGATCCAGACAATGGCTCCCGCTTCGACATATCCGATCCGGCGCAAGCGCCTCGCCCGCTTGCAGCTCTCGCTTTCCTGTCTCCTCGTGGCGGGCGTGTCTGCGTACACGCCCGCCACCGCGGCGCCGGCACCTGAAGATCAGGTGCCGCGCGCCGCGCACAGCCTTCGCCTTACCCTCCATACCGATGGCATGGACGTCCGGGTCAAAGGCGGCGTGATGAGGCTCACCGCCCTGACCGATGCGATCGTGCGCGTGCGTATCGCCCGTGATGGCGCGTTTCCCGAAGACGCGAGCTGGGCCGCGCTTCCCGCGATGCGAGCCAAGAGTGTCGTTGTAACGCCGTTACAGGATGGCTTCGCCACAAAGTCACTCCGAGTACGGTTCGCCGGCGATCGGCTGATCATCGAGGATTTGGCCGGTAAGCCGATCCTGGCCGATGCAGCCGCCCCAATCGCGCTGGACGGCACGGCCTACGCGCTGCGCAAGGAGATGCCGCAGGCCGAGCATTATTTCGCGCTCGGCGACAAAACCGGGGGCCTCGACCGGCGCGGCAAAAGCTTCGTGAACTGGAACACGGATGCCTTCGGCTTCACCGACAGCACGGACCCTATCTACAAGTCGATTCCCTTCTTCGTGGGCGTGGGTGGTGAGGGCGGCAGCTACGGCCTCTTCATGGACAATAGCTGGCGCAGCTGGTTCGACTTCGGGCACAAGGAAGAGAATATTCTCTCCTTCGGCGCGCCGGACGGGCCAATCGATTATTATGTGATCCATGGCCCAACCACTGCCGATGTCGTTCGCCGATATACCGATCTGACGGGCAAGCCTGCGCTCCCCCCGCGCTGGGCGCTTGGGTATCAGCAATCTCGCTACAGCTACATGTCGGCGGAGGAACTGCGCACCATTGCGGACCGGCTGCGGTCGGACCGGATCCCGACCGACGTCCTATGGCTCGACATCGATTTCCAGGATCGCAACCGCCCGTTCACGATCAATTCGCAGACATTTCCCCGCTTCAAGGAGCTCGTCGGCGATCTCGGCAAGGACGGGTTCAAGGTTGTCACGATCACGGATCTGCACATCGCGGAGGCGCCTGGCGAAAGCTACGCGCCTTATGACAGCGGCATGGGCGAGGATCGTTTCGTGCGAAGGGCCGATGGCTCGGTCTATGTGGCGCCGGTCTGGCCCGGCCCCTCCCTGTTTCCCGATTTCACGCAAGCGGACACGCGCGCCTGGTGGGGGAAGCTATTTGCTCCCCAGGTCGCGGACGGTGTGGCGGGGTCGTGGAACGACATGAACGAACCGGCGATCTTTAACACACCTACCAAGACCATGCCCGAGGACGTCCGGCATCGCATATCGGGGAGCGGCTTTGCCGATCGGATCGCTTCCCATGCCGAGATCCACAATGTCTACGGAATGGAGAACAGCCGCGCCACCTATGAGGGCTTGCGCGCGCTCGCGCCCGATAAGCGAGCCTTCGTGATGACCCGCGCGAGCTATGCCGGCGGGCAGCGTTACGCCGTCACGTGGACCGGCGATAATCGCGCGACCTGGGATCATCTCAAGCTCTCGGTGCATCAGATCATCAATCTGGGGCTTTCCGGTTTCGCTTATAGCGGTGCCGACGTGAGCGGATTTACGGGTGGGCCCAGCCCCGAACTGCTGACGCGCTGGTTCGAAATCGGCGCCTTCTATCCAATCTTCCGCGACCATAGCGCCAAGGACACGCCGCGCGTAGAGCCCTGGGTCGATGGTCCCGAACATCTGGCGATCCGGCGCCGCTTCGTCGAGGAACGCTACAAGCTCCTTCCTTATTTCTACGCGCTTGCCGATCAGAATGCGCGCAGTGGCGACCCGCTCCTGCGGCCGGTATTCTATGACTATCCAACAGCGCTCAACATGTCGTGCGACCAGTCGTTCGCCTTTACGCTCGGCCGCTCGCTCCTCGTGGCTCCCCCGCCCAGTCCGGAATCACCGCAGGATTATGATGTCTGCCTTCCGGCCGGCGGATGGTTCGATTATTGGACCGGTCTTCCGGCGGGTAAGCGCCAGGAGGTTCTGTCTGGCCAGATCCAGTCGGCCACGCAGGCCACAGGCGTCAGGGTCGAGGCCGGCGATATCGTCAGGGAAACGCCGCGACTGGACCATCTTCCGGTCTTCGTTCGCAGTGGAACGATCCTTCCGCGCCAGCCAATCGTTCAAAATACATCGCAGGTTCCGCAAGGCGCGCTCCAGCTCGATGTGTACCCGGGCGACGACTGCCGCGGAGAACTCTATGCCGATGACGGCGAGAGCATGGCTTACGAGCGCGGTGCCTATCTGCGTCAGACGCTGCGTTGCCAGAGCCACAACGGGGATCTGCGTCTCGAACTCGGCGAGCGGGAGGGCAGCTACAAGCCTTGGTGGCGCGACATCCATGTCACCATCCATGGCTGGCAGAACGAGAGCCGCATCGTGCTCGGCCGCAAGTCGCTCAAGGGTCGTACCGACGCCGACCTCCAAACGCTGACATTCAGCATGCCTGACAATGGCCGTAGCGCGCAGGTTCTGATCGGACCCGCGAGATGATGCACGAGTGACGCGGCGCCAAGCTAAGCGGAGCGCGTCGAGTAACAAGCGGGGAGATACGAGTTCATGCTGGCCACCACTATGTCGGATCGTGCGCCGGACGCCGAAGTCGCCCCTGGCGGCTATGACGCGCCGGACCTGCGTGTCTTCGTTTTCGCCCTGTTCTTCGTCTTCGGCGGTATCACCAGCCTGAATGACGTTATCATTCCGAAGCTGAAGGATCTGTTCACGCTCGGTTACGCCCAGGCATTGCTCGTCCAATCCGCTTTTTTCGCCGCCTACGCCATCGTCTCCTTCCCTGCCTCCGCGATCGTCCGGCGCCTGGGCTATATGCGCTCGGCGGCGCTGGGCCTCCTGACCATGATGGCCGGCTGCCTTCTCTTTATTCCGGCGTCCGCCTCGGCAACATTCTCCGTCTTTCTGATCGCGCTGTTCGTGCTGGCGGCAGGCGTCACGATGGTCCAGGTCGTCGCAAACCCGCTCATCTCACTGCTCGGCCCTGCACATTCGAGCGCCAGTCGACTGACCTTTGCCCAGGCTTTCAACTCGCTCGGGACGACAATCTTCCCGTATGTGGGCTCCATCATCATCCTGGGCAGCCTTGCCAGCGTCGATGCATCGGCCCTGACCGGCGCAGCGCTTGGGGCATACCGTGCGGCTGAAACCAAGGTGATCGTCTACACCTATCTGGGCCTCGCCGCGGCGCTGGCTGTCGTAGCCTTCTTCGTCTGGATACGCCGCAACCGGCTCGCTGAGACCCCGCCGGAAAGCGTACGCCCTTCCCATGCGCTCGGCCTTCTCAAGCACAGGCGCTTCGGTTTCGGCGCATGCTGCATCTTCCTCTACGTCGGCGCCGAGGTCTCGATCGGCTCGTTCATCGTCAACTATCTGATGCAACCGGGCGTCATGGGTCTCGCTGAGCAGGACGCCGGAAAGCATGTTCCGCTTTATTGGGGCGGCGCGATGGTCGGTCGCTTCATCGGCTCAGCGTTGTTGCGCCTGATTTCACCGGCCAAGGTGCTTGCCGCTGCGGCCACCGGAGCGGTCGCGCTGCTCCTCATCTCCGGCAATAGCGTGGGTCCTGCCTCGGGATGGGCGCTGCTCGCGATCGGCCTGATGAATGCGATCATGTTCCCGACAATCTTCAGTCTCGCCTGCGAAGGCCTGGGCAAGCGAGCACCCGAAGGATCAGGCATCATTTGCATGGCGATTGTGGGGGGAGCTATCATTCCACCGCTCACTGGCCACATGGCCGATCTTGTTGGCCTCCATGCTGCTCTGACGGTACCTGCCCTGTGCTATGTCCTGATCGGGTTTTATGGCGCTCTTGCGCGCTACCTGCCTGGTTTTCGCGGATGAACATTCCGATGGCTTCTTTCCGAACAGCCAGGACGCCGGTCGAGCGTCCGGCTGCCGCTCGCGCCGCCAAACTGCTCCTGTTCGGGGCAACCGGCGATCTGTCGCAGCGCATGCTGCTGCCATCGCTCTATGGTCTCGATGCGGATGAGCTCCTCGCCGATGGCTTTAGAATTCTCGCCACTGGCCGTGAGCCGATGGACGTCTCTGCCTTCCGCGCGAAGACAGAGGCGGCCTTGCAGCACTTCGTAGAGGCCGCGCGTATGGAGTCGGCGGCGCTCGCCCGCTTTCTCGCGCGTCTGGACTACGTGGCTGTGGACATCGCGCGAGACGAGGACTTTTCCGTTCTGGCGGACGCCGCGCGTTTTGCGCAGGATCAGCCGAGCGCCGTCTTCCTCTCGACGGCGCCCTCCCTGTTCGCGTCGGCGGTCGAAGGCCTCGGGCGTGCCGGACTTGCAGGAAAGCAGGCCCGCCTCGCGCTGGAAAAGCCGCTTGGCTCCGATCTTGAATCGAGCCGGAAGATCAACGACATTGTCGCTGCCCGGTTTCCCGAAGATCGCACCTTCAGGATCGATCATTATCTGGGCAAGGAGACGGTTCAAAACCTGATCGCGCTTCGCTTCGCGAACGCCTTGTTCGAACCCCTGTGGAACGCACAGGGAATCGAGCATGTGCAGATCACGGTCGCCGAGACGGTAGGGCTGGAAGGGCGCGTCGATTATTTCGATGGGGCCGGATCCCTGCGGGATATGGTCCAGAACCACATGCTGCAGTTGCTCGCACTTGTGGCGATGGAGCCGCCGCAATCGTTCGGGGCGACTGCCATACGCGATGAGAAGGTGAAGGTACTGCAGTCCCTGCGGCCGATCGGTGGTCCAGGGATCCGAGCGCAATGTGTGACGGGACAATATGGTCCGGGGGCGATCGCCGGTCACGCAGTACCTGGATATACCGGAGAACTGGATCGTGCATCCGGCACCGAGACCTTTGTTGCTCTCAAGGCCCATATTGACAACTGGCGGTGGAAGGGGGTTCCGTTCTATCTCCGGACGGGCAAGCGGCTGCCGGTGCGCAAATCCGAGATCGTGATCCAGTTCAAGCCGGTACCCCACTCCATCTTTGCGGACGCAGTGCCGCTCCAGGCCAACAAGCTCGTCATCCGACTACAACCCGAGGAGACGATCCGGCTGCTGGTCATGGCCAGGGAGCCTGGCCTCGATCGCGACGGGTTCGGCTTGCGCGAGGTGCCGCTCGACCTCAGCGCGAGCGCGTTTGGGCAGACGAAGCGGCGGATTGCCTATGAACGGCTGTTGCTGGACCTGATCGATGGGCAGTCGACCCTCTTTGTGCGCAATGACGAAGTCGAGGCGCAGTGGGAATGGATTGACGGGATCCGCGCTGCACTCGCCGAAAATGACATGGTCCCCGGCGACTATACGGCGGGCTCCTGGGGTCCGTCCGCTGCCATAGCGCTTGCCGAGCGTGACGGCGCTTCCTGGCACGATTGAAAGCTGCAATGACGAACCTCCATTCCACCGTCGCTGCGGTTACGGCCCGCATTTCCCAACGGTCGCGGACATCGCGTCGGGCCTATCTCGACCTGATCGCCCGCCAGCAGGACGGGGGCACCAATCGCCGTCGTCTCGCATGCGGTAACCTTGCGCATGGCTTCGCCGCGTCCGGCGAGGACAAACCCATCATCCGAGCAGCAACGGCGATGAATATGGGTATCGTCACGGCCTATAACGACATGCTCTCGGCTCACCAGCCTTACGCACGCTACCCCGAGCGTATCAAGATCGCCGCGCGCCAGGTCGGCGCGACGGCGCAGGTCGCCGGCGGCGTCCCCGCCATGTGCGACGGCGTGACCCAAGGCCTGCCCGGCATGGAACTCTCGCTATTCTCGCGTGACACCATCGCGCTCTCGACAGCCGTCGCGCTCAGCCACGGCATGTTCGAGGGCGCGCTTCTCCTGGGCATTTGCGATAAGATCGTGCCGGGCCTGCTGATCGGCGCGCTGAGCTTCGGGCATCTGCCGACGATCCTGGTCCCGGCGGGTCCGATGCCCTCAGGACTCCCCAACAAGGAAAAGCAGCGCATCCGCCAACTCTACGCCGAGGGCAAGGTCGGGCGCGAGGAACTGCTGGAAAGCGAAAGCGCATCCTATCACGGGGCGGGCACCTGTACTTTTTATGGCACGGCCAACTCCAATCAAATGATGATGGAGGTGATGGGCCTTCATATGCCGGGTGCAGCCTTTATCAACCCGGGCACGCGGCTGCGCGACGCGCTGACTATGGCAGCGACTCATCGGCTCGCCAATATCGGCTGGGACGGCGACGATTATCGACCGCTCGGTCGCTGCGTGGACGAGAAGGCGATCGTCAACGCCATCGTCGGCCTGCTGGCGACGGGCGGCTCGACCAATCACGTCATCCATCTTCCCGCCATCGCGCGCGCGGCGGGCATTGTGATCGACTGGGAAGATATCGACCGGCTGTCCGCCGTGACCCCGCTAATCGCCCGGGTCTATCCCAACGGCGAGGGTGATGTGAACCATTTCCAGGCGGCGGGCGGCATGGCCTTTGTAATCCATGCACTGCTCGACAGCGGCCATCTCCATCGCGACATCCTGACTGTGGCCGGGGATGATCTGGGCGACTATGCCCGGGAACCGCAGCTAGAGGCCGATGAGGTGGTCTGGCACGATGGCATACATCGATCGCTGGACGAGACGATGCTGAGGCCGCCGGCTCATCCCTTTCAAGCCGACGGGGGCATGCGTCTGGTGCAGGGCAATCTCGGCCGGGCCACTTTCAAAACATCGGCCGTCGCCCCCGAGCGCTGGAACATTGAGGCTCCCGCGCGCTTATTCTCCCACCAGGACGAGGTGCTGGCTGCGTTCCGCGCCGGTGAACTCGAACGCGATGTCGTTGTCGTGGTCCGCTTCCAGGGCCCACGCGCCAATGGCATGCCCGAACTGCACAAGCTCACGCCGGCGCTTGGTGTCCTGCAGGACCGCGGCTTCAAGGTGGCTCTCGTGACTGATGGACGCGTGTCGGGCGCGTCGGGCAAGGTGCCGGCCGCGATCCATCTGTCACCTGAAGCGCTCGCCGACGGGCCCATCGCGAAATTACGGGACGGCGACATCATTCGGCTTTCGGCCACAGATGGTGTGCTCAATGCCCTGGTGGATCCCGTCGAATGGGCGAGGCGCACAGCCATTCCCGCCCCGCCTTCCGGGCAGGATACGGGCCGCGGTCTTTTCGCCTTTATGCGTCATGGCGCGTCCCATGCCGAGGAAGGCGCTTCAGCGATGCTTGCTCAACTGGAGGTCTGAAGATGAACATTGTTGTGGCGGACATCGGCGGTACCCATGCACGCTTTGCGCAGGCCTCGCTCGATCAAGGCGTACCGACGCTAGGACCGGTGCGCAAGTACAAGGTTGCAAGCCACCCCAGTCTCGAAGCCTGCTGGGCCGCCTTTGCGGCCGACGAACCGACGCCCCTACCCTCACACGCTTCGATCGCCTTTGCGACGGCGATCGGGGGCGAGACGGTCAAGCTCACCAATAGCAGCTGGATCATCCATCGCAGTACTCTGGCGGACGAACTTGGGCTTGAACACGTTCGCCTCGTCAATGATTTCGAAGCCGTTGCCCATGCCGTGACAAAACTCCCCCCTTCAGGTTTCGAGACAATTTTCGGACCCGACGTTCCGCTTCCCCGAAACGGTTCGGTGACGGTACTCGGACCGGGGACCGGCCTGGGCGTCGGGCTGATTGCCTTCGAGGAGGGCGAGCCGCGTGTCGTTGCAACCGAGGGCGGGCATCTCGATTTCGCACCCCTCGACGCGCTGGAAGGGAGGATCGTCGACTACCTGCGAGACAAGTTCCTTCGAGTCTCGAGCGAGCGGATCGTGTCGGGTCCGGGCCTCAACAATCTCTACAAGGCCATGGCGACACTGGGGCACGAGCGCGTGATGCTTATGGAGGACGCCGAGCTCTGGCAGGCCGCGATCGAAAGTAGCGATCCGTTCGCCGCCACCGTCCTCGAACGCTTCTGTCTTTGCTATGGCTCGGTCGCAGGCGATCTCGCGCTCGCCCACGGACCGCGTCACGTCGTGCTCGCCGGTGGCCTGACCCAGAGGATGCGCAGCATCTTGAAGACAAGCGGGTTCCACGACCGCTTTGTCGCGAAGGGCCGCTTTGAGAACCTGATGCGATCAATACCGATACAGATCGCGCAACATGAGGAAATCGGCTTGTTCGGAGCGGCTGCAGCCTACCGGAAAGAATTGCAATTCGCATGACCGTGGACGACGCCCAAATCATTGTTGTCCATAATCAGTCGTTCAAACAGCACTGACGATTCCTCGGCGCGCGTGTGCCGATTCCGATGAAGCCGCCCCTCGTTTCCGAGATGATTGCGCCCCTTCGTTCCGAGATGATGTCGCCCCCCCGGAGACAGGGCCGTGCTGGCTACGTCTGTTGTTATTTCGTTCGTGCCGGTCG
>Ga0213869_10001221_pt1 | contig 19524 bp, 15 predicted proteins | sample PICome_10_FD_160083 | JGI IMG/M metagenome (GOLD analysis project Ga0213869, IMG submission 160083) | Coastal seawater microbial communities near Pivers Island, North Carolina, United States - PICO132 | ecosystem: Environmental > Aquatic > Marine > Coastal | place: USA: North Carolina...
TCAGATTGTCAAAACGACTGCAGATCCGCGTGAACTGGAGTGCATCATCGAAAGCGCTGACGGTTCGACGCGCAATGAGTGGCGAAAGCCGGCTCCCAAAACTGAAGATCTGAAACTGAAGATCATTGAAATTTTGGAGCGTGATGGATTGGATTTAATTGCCCTCAATGCAGCGCTGTACGCAGCGGACAAGACAGATCGAATTGCATCGCTACGAGTCGCGTTGCGCGAGAAACATGCCAACAAGTTGATCATGACGTATGCAACGATCAAGGCCGTTGCCGTTGCTGCCAATCCAATTGCGGTCGCTGATGTGTTAGGCGGAGTCGCGGTCGACGCGACGATGGTGATGATGTTAGCCAAAGTTTACGGGCTGGAAATGTCATTGGAAAAGGCAAAAGAGCTTTCCAAAGCCATCCTGAAATCCGCTGGTTGGATTGGAATTGGAGAAGTCGTTGGTGCGGCCATCAAGTTTTTTACACTCACTGCCGCAACGCCATTTACGATTTTGCCACAGGGTGCCGCAGCCGGATACAGTTCTTATATCGTCGGACACGCTTCGAAATACTATTTTGAACATGGCGCGTCATGGGGTTCCTCTGGACCAAAAAACGTCGTCAAAGAAATTCTTGCCAGCACAGACAAGCAGTCCATTATCAGCAGTTTGAAAGAAGAGATTCAGAGCAAGCTTTCGCTGAACCGGCACGCAAAAGTTTGAGCGGATCATTCAGGGTGCGGATCATTCAGGAGCTGAGAGCCGGTGTCCATGCGGTTAACCCGATGCATCTGCATGAACGAGATTGGAATGGTTTGTCTTTTCACCGTTTTCGGATTCGGCACCGCGTTAACTGAGCGGGTTACCTCATTCGATTATTCGAAACCTGCAGCTAAGTAGCCCGCCTATTTAACATAAACAATGACTCGTTTTGAATGGTTACAATTTTGGTGAGGGCAATTTTTCAGAATGGCCTTCTAATTCCTTGATCTTTTTCCGCTGGTTTTTGTCCAACGCTTTAAGCATTTTCTCCTTCCCAGCTTTTCGCATTTCAGCAATCTTTTCCTGAATTGCTGCTTCCGTTTCTATCTTTATTTTTGCGAGTTCCTTTTTCTGCTCTTCGGTCGTTTTGATTTCTTCCTTAAATGGAGCATTTGAAACGGCATGGGTGAACCCGAAAATTTGGACCGCTTTTTTGAACTTCATTCGCTGAATCAAATTAACTTGATGTGGGACCAATGTCTCTTTAACTTCCTCTTCCAGCTCAAGTCGCAATTTTTTCATTGCCTTCTGGAATTCCTGTGTCATTGCGTCTCGAACTTTTTTTGATGCTTTGACGTCAGTTCGCTGATGGTACCGCTTGTTGAGTTTGGCAGAACCTTCTTGAAGTTTTTTTCTAATTGCCGTGAATTGATTCTTTTGCTCACTCGAAAGATCAATTTGCTCTTGAACCTTCGGTGAAGCGAGGTAGTCAACCAGCGGTTGGTTTGCTGGCGAATAAGATTCGAACACCATCCGATTGGTTCCGTTATTTCCCACGGCCATTAATGTTCCAGCGAAACGGTTATTTTCAGTCCCGGGAGAAGCCAGTTCGATGCGAATCGTTGAGAGAAAGTCAACATCATCCCCTGCTCTGAGAGACCCAACCGAGGGAATCGGTTTGGTTTGAGCGTCTTGAGCGGAGACATGTTTTGGGAACATATCTGACGAAACGAACAATTGAACAATCAAAAATCCGCAAATAAAATTCCAATGCATCACGAGCTCCGATAATGGTTTGATGATCAATGATTCGATCTGGCGATCGAAAACCAACAGGTTACTGCACAAACATTGATCTTTTCAGAAAATGGGTCCGTAATCCATCTTGAATTCGATTTGGCAGCAGAATCAGACGATTTTGCCACGTTTTCCCCTAAATTGTCGTGAAACGGAATTACTTCGTAACTTGCACAATCATCGGCGGGTAAAAAGAATGAACAGTTCCCGATTATCTTCGGGCTTAATGATTTCCACTCCAAAAATGTTTAAATGCGTACTTTTATTATTTCGATGGTTGTCCTTGGCGTTTTGATCGGGATCGGCTTCGCGGCATCTGGCCCGATCATGAGAGCGATCCGAGAGGCCAATAAGCCGGTTTGGCGAACTGTCGAAGTCAGCACCGGCGAAATTTCAACCTCGGTGGACTCGACCGGTACAGTGAAACCGGTTTTATCCATCCAGATTGGTGCGTTCGTTTCCGGTCCCATTCAGGAACTTCATGTCGAGTTCAATCAGGAAGTGGAAAAAGAAGAATTACTCGCGGAGATTGATCCACGGCTGTACGCGGCAGCTGTAAAGCGTGATACCGCCACGCTCAACACTCGAAAGGCGGAAGTGCAACGGATCGACGCGCTTCTTGAGCAAGGTCGCCGTGAGGAGAAACGAGCGCTTGACTTGAAAGATGACAACGATGGCTACATTTCTCAATCGGAATTGGATCAGTACGTCTACAACGTTCAGTCGCTAGAGGCTCAGCGTGTTGTTGCCTTGGCGTCAATTGAACAAGCTGAAGCGAATCTGGACAACTCCAAACAGAACCTTGACTACACAAAAATTCGTGCTCCAGAAGCTGGAATTATAATTGATCGCAAGGTCGAACCCGGTCAAACCTTAACCGCCCAATTTCAAACACCTGAAATGTTTGTGATCGCTCCTGGGATGCGAGAAAAGATGCATATCTTCGCCGATGTTGACGAAGTTGACATTGGGAAAATTATCAAAGCGTGGAATGAGAAGCGTCCGGTGAAATTTACGGTTGATGCCTATCCGGAAGATCTCTTCGAAGGAACCATTTCTGAGGTTCGGTACAGTTCAACTGAAACACAAAACGTGGTGACCTATCCGGTAGTCGTAGAAACGTCAAATTCCGATTTGAAACTTCTACCTGGAATGACTGCGACGATCGAATTCCAAATTGAAAAGAAAGAAAACGTAACGCGGATTCCAAACGCCGCGATTCGTTTTCTTCCGGACGTAAATTACGTACACGAAGATGACAAAGAAATCATCGACGGGACCTCATTCGAAAACGTTGAGGATGACGGACAAGAGGCCGAACTGACGGCTTCTCAAAAACAGGAAGCCGAAATCAAACGTCAGCGACGTCATGTCTGGTATCTGGACGGCGAGAAGCTTCGTGCCGTCGAAATCAAAATTGGCATCAGCGACAATCGCTATACCGAAGTCCTCGAGGGAGACGTGGCAGGTCGCACACTTGTTAGCGGAATCAAACCGAAGGGTGGAAGTTAAGTGGGATTCTGGAATACGTTTCGAATCGCATTTCGGGCGCTCGGAAAAAACAAAATGCGTGCCGGCTTAACGGTATTGGGTGTGGTCATTGGCATTGCTGCGGTGACCGCCATGGTTTCGATCGGCCAAAGCCTTAGCCAAGTCATTCAAGGGCAATTCGACAGTTTGGGTACGAACGTTATTATCGTCTCGCCCAAGAGCGAACGGCGCGGTGGTGTCAGGCGGAACACAGCGCAGACGCTAACCGCAGAGGATGCCGCGGCAATGGTTCGTGATTGCCCCAGCGTGAAGGCATCGTCGCCTTTGGTAGGAACAGCCGGGCAATTGATCTACGGAAATTCGAACTGGCTCCCCAATCAAATGCTTGGCGTGGGGGAAGGCTTTGAGCAAATCGGGACTTGGCAAGTCTTGGAGCCTGGTCGATTCTTTAACTCGTCAGATATTAAATCCAGTTCTAAAGTTTGCGTGATCGGCCAAACGGTCCGTAAAAAGCTTTTTCAGACCCGTAATCCACTTGGCGAAACGATCCGAATCAAAAAAATTCCCTTCAAAGTCGTCGGCGTTTTGAAAGAAAAAGGGACCGACCTGGTGGGAAGTGATCAAGATAACATCGTCTTGATGCCTTATTCCACGGTTAGGAAACGACTTCAAGGATCAAGCTTCAATAACGTCGATATCATTTTTGTATCGGCGAAGAATCAAGGAAAGATGACCGAAGCGACTTACGAAATCAATCAATTGCTGTTGGATCGACATCGCATTGGTCAAAGTGAAACCCCCGATTTCCAAGTCCAAAGTTCAACACAAATTGCTGGCGTGTTCGGAGCAATCACAGGAACGATCACAATGTTCCTTTCAGCGATCGCGGGAATTTCATTGCTGGTTGGCGGCGTTGGCATCATGAACATTATGTTGGTTTCGGTAACCGAGCGGACACGTGAGATTGGCATCCGAATGGCGGTCGGCGCAAGTTCATGGGACATCATGTTTCAGTTTTTGGTCGAGTCCGTATTGCTCTCCTGTTTCGGTGGCTTTGTCGGATTCGGAATTGGTGTTGGATTTTCCGCGGGCGGAACGGCGCTGATCAATTTGCTTTCACCCGGTGCGGACTGGCCCGTCGTGATTTCCATAACTGCTGGTGTGATTGCATTTATTTTCGCAACTTTTGTTGGAGTCGTTTTTGGGCTCTATCCAGCAATCCGCGCCAGTCGCCTCGACCCCATTGACGCACTGCGTTACGAGTAGAGTTGGCGGATAAACGAACTCATGTTTGATTCTCAAATTCAATCCAGTGAATTCAATGCCTGAATTTTGGGAAAGTCGTGCCGGTGACATTGACCTTTGCATGGAACAGGCTTCCTGCGTGCGGTTGTTTTTCCAGGTCTTCCTCAGAAATTCCTTTTCGCGCCGTCGTGATATAAAGATCGTTTAGATCATTGCCACCGAATGCACATGCGGTGACATTTGCGACGGGCAATTCGATCTTTTCTAGGAATTCCCCCGAACGCGGATCGAATTTGGCTACAGCCCAACCGTCCCACATCGCAATCCATAAATTATCCTCCGCATCGATCGACATTCCATCTGGATAACCCATCCCGTCCGGTATTTCGATTGCAATTCGACGATTCGAAATCTCACCCGTCGCATTATTGAAATCGTATGCAGCGACTTTTCGAGTTGGCGAGTCAATGTAATACATTGTTTTCGCGTCGTGGGTCCAAGTGATTCCGTTTGAAATAAAAATGTCGGTTTCGCGTTGGTGACATGTAGCGTCACCGTTTAGGCAATAAAGAGCACCCGTTGCCTTTTCTTCCACCTTTTCCATCGTACCGGCCCAAAATCGTCCGGATGGATCGCATTTGCCATCATTGAATCGATTCCCTTCTTTGTCGGATTCCGGATCGATGATTGGAGTCAATTGTTTGGTCGCGGGATCGAAGGAAAAGAATCCATTTTCAAGCGCAACGGCAACTCCCCCCGATTCTTGTAAGACTACGGTGCCGATTTGCTGACCCATCTCGAACCTGGTGTTTTCGCCAGAAATAGGGTCAAAGCAAAAAAGTTCGCCTGCAAAAATATTGATCCACCACAACGCCTTCTTTTCCACATCCCAGAGTGGGCCCTCACCCAGAAAGACTTTTGAGTCCAGTATCAAATTGGCGTCGGGCATTGCGAAGTTCTCCAACAAAGGTAAAAACGTGGCGTATCCATCGATACGAATCAAGTTAAAAGATTATCGCGGATGGCAGTCGTCGGAAAAAGGAGTGATTGAGTTTGTTAACAAAACAAAAGAAAACAACAGACGACAGATGATTTGTATTCGATTAGTTTGAGTGCAGTGAGCGTTTTGAACCACTTTTCTGATCGTTGGTGTTCAAACGAAACGCGTTGATACCAAGACAAACGAGAGGGTCCATAGCATTTCTTTTATCGTCTCTCATTTACCCTATGGATGGTTGGATCGAAAGCTAAACTGAGTAGGTGAAAAGCGCTCAATAAAAACTCCTGAAGCAGAGATCGAATGATTAGTAGGCCAAATCAACATCAGTTATGGATTGCGAGCAGCCAGAAGTTATGAACCTCGTCATTATTCACTATCATTTGAAACGTGGTGGCGTGACAAGCGTGATTGCGAACCAGCTCAAGTCTCTAGATTTTGAGGAAACGCCGGTAAGTAAGATACTTGTTCTGCATGGCCCGGATGACACGGGGTGGGACCTTTCGCTGGACTCGGGAATGGTGAACTTCCAGTTTGAAAGAAAGATGTGCTCGGAATTTGGATACGAGCAATCAGATGCTGAATTCAATCCAGATTTGGCGAAGACAATTGTTGAAGGGTTAGACGAAAGAGGATTCGAACGGGACCAAACCGTCATTCAAATCCACAATCATGGACTTGGCAAGAACAATTCAATCACCGCCGCGGTCAGCGGTTTAGCAGACGCAGGGTTTGGTTTGTTACTTCAGATCCATGACTTTGCGGAGGACTTTCGCCCGCGGAACTTTGAGTTCTTAAATCGCGCCGCGAAGACGCTCTCCAAAACTTATCAACAACTTGTTTACCCCAAGAATTCGCGAATTCATTACGGTTGTTTGAATCGGCGAGATTTCGATGCGTTGCTGGAATCTGGAGTCGACGAAAGCCATCTCCATTTTCTTCCCAACCCGATTGCCGTTGGTGATTCGGTGAAGACGTTCGATTCCAATTCAACAGCTGTGGGTACAGTAACCAATCACGATTCATCTGAGAAAGTTTCACGCATTGGAGACGCGATTGGTGTGGAGGGCTCAAAGCAACTGGTTCTTTTTCCGGTTCGCGCGATTCGACGAAAGAACATTGGCGAGGCAATCCTATTTGCTGCGGTTCATGAACAGGTTCATGTCGCGATTACGTTGCCCGCCGTTTCACCAGTGGAAAAAGAGTCATACGACCCATTCGTCCGATTTTCTCGTGAGCATTCGGTGCCGGTTTCGTTTGAATGTGGAACGAAGGGAATTGAATACCGTGACCTGGTTGACGCTGCCGATTGCATTTTTACATCGAGTGTTACCGAAGGATTCGGGATGGCTTTTCTTGAGTCTTGGCTATCGGGCAAAATGATGGTGGGTCGAAACCTGCCGGAAATTACGGCCGATTTCGTTGATGCAGGATTGGATCTGTCGCTGATGTACGAACATGTCTGGATCCCGACAAAATGGTTCGATGTGGAAAAAGAAATCGTCTCATTCGCTAATGCATTCGAAAACGTCTGCCACGCATATGCACGTCCGAACGTGGGCAGACCGCAAATCGAAACCATTTTTGCTCCGCCGCACATTGATTTTGCCATCCTTTCTACACAAACCCAGCGAGCGATCATTCGGTTGATATTAAACGAGGCTGAACGGAAACAAGAGTTTATGGCACTGAATCCAAGCTTCACGGTTCCTGACGTCAACGATGTTTTGATCTCAAGCAACGCTCAAGTCGTAAAAGAAAATTTTTCGATCGAGCAATTTGGAAAAGTGTTTGTTAAAGTATTGATGTCAACAATCACTCAATCGCGAAGTGAATCTGGTCTGTTGGAGAATACCTTGGCTCCGGGCAGGTCTGAATCATCGCTGGATGTTTTGACCACTTACTTGGATGTCGGTCGTTTTTATCCTTTGCGGGTGGAATCAACGGACGGGGCCAATTGATGTGTGAAATTCCTATTAGGCGGGAAAAGAGATAGTGAGTTGAAAAGCAAAGTGGGTACTGAATCTGGGCTTTGTTCGATCATTCGAAACAACAGTCAAGCATTGAAAGTCGATGAAACTTTCATCGAGCCGCAACTCAAATTCCTGCTGGGAATCAAAGCGGTTTTGTTCGATGTTTATGGCACACTATTTATTAGTGGAAGTGGCGATATTGGCGTCAATGCTTCTTTGGCCCAGACAGATCATTTGGATGCAGCTCTGGCGGCGAGCGGCATCCATACGGACATCAGCTCGGCTCAACTAATTTCAGGATTTACAGTAGCGATCCAAGATTCGCACCAAAATTCGAAAGACAACGGTGTCGAATTTCCCGAAGTCGATATCGTCGACATCTGGCGAACGGTTTTCGCTTCCGCCTCATCGTCCAACGCGATCTCCGATTCGCAGCTGGAAACGCTAGCAGTCGAGTATGAAACGCGAGTCAATGCTGTTTGGCCGATGCCGAAATTGGAAACTTGTCTTGAGCAAATTGGGTTTCGGAAGAAGTTAGGAATCATCAGCAATGCACAGTTTTTTACTCTCGAACTATTTCCCGCATTCCTGAACAAATCCCGAAAAGAACTCGGTTTCGACGACCAATTGGAGTTTTTTTCGTTTGAATTCGGTCATGCAAAACCAGGTATGACATTGTATGACGCGGCCGTCGAAAGGCTCGCAAAAATTAAAATCAACCCGGCGGAAGTGCTTTACGTCGGAAACGATATGTTGAACGACATTATGCCGGCTCAGCATGTTGGATTCAAAACAGCATTGTTTGCGGGGGATAAACGGAGTTTACGTTGGCGTGCGAACGATTTACGGGTTGACGAAATCGAACCGGAAATTATCGTGACGGACTTGTCGCAAATTCCCCACTGTATTGGACTTTGAATCAATCTTTACCGATTTAATTCAAATCGTTTGCATTTCTACGTTCTCAAATTGATCAAATAGTTTCCATGGCACGGCTTGGGTTTGTTGGAACGCGTTTCGCGGGTACTGATGGTGTTAGTTTAGAAGCAGCCAAGTGGGCACGCGTACTATGGGACCACCGGCATGTCAGCTATTGGTTTGCCGGTCAACTGGATACCGATCCAAACGTAAGCATGTTAGTGCCCCATGCATATTTTGGGCATTCAGATATCGATTGGATCAACCAACGCATCTTTGGTCGCAACAAACGTGACCCCGACATCACGCGATTGATTTACGCGATCAGCGACCATCTCAAGCGTTCGCTTTATGATTTCACGCGAAAGTTTGAAATCGAGATCCTGATTATTCAAAATGCGTTGTGCATTCCGATGAATGTGCCGCTCGGGTTGGCGATCACGAACTTTATCGCGGAAACCGGATTTCCGACAATTGCTCATCATCACGACTTTTATTGGGAACGGGATCGATTTTCCGTGAATGGGGTCGGCGATATTTTGAGCATGGCATTCCCGCCAAGTCTTCCGTCGATACAGCATGTGACGATCAACTCCGCAGCTCAACAAGACCTCTCGCATCGCACCGGAAACTCATCGATCTTGGTGCCCAATGTTCTGGATTTTGAAACGCTGCCGCCGGAGCCAGATGAGTATGCGAGTCACTTTCGTAAAGACATTGGAATCGAAAAAGACGATATCTTATTCCTTCAACCGACTCGCGTTGTCCCCCGTAAAGGGATTGAGCACTCGATCAGTTTGGTTGCTGCCCTAAAAAACCCAAAATGCAAATTGGTGATTTCGCATTCGTCGGGCGATGAAGGGCACGAGTACCAAGACGCGCTGAAGGAAATGGCAATCGCGCAGAATGTGACGTTGATTTTTACCGACGAAATCGTATTAGAAGAGCGTGGCACCACAGCCGATGGACGCAATACGTACACGTTGGGCGACGCTTATTCCCAAGCTGACTTTATCACTTACCCAAGCCTTTACGAAGGGTTTGGAAATGCGTTGCTCGAAGCCTTCTATTTTAAAAAACCTGTTTTGGTAAATCGCTATTCAATCTTCATAACCGACATCGAACCCAAGGGCTTCAAAGTCATTTCGATGAATGGCTTCTTAACCCGTGACGTTGTGACTCAGGTTCAACGCGTGATTCATAACCCTGAATATCGCCAGCAAATGGTCGACCAGAATTTTGAACTGGGTAAAGCATTCTTCAGCTATGCCGTGCTTCGAAGAAAGCTTCGGGCGCTGATCACGAACTTCACCGGTGCTGATGACCTGTAAGCTTTCCGAGAAATTTACGAATTGCATTCGGATTCAAAGGCTCAATTGTAAAACCTCACCAGCTCGTTTCGCGTTAACATCGTAATTCCTAGGGCAAGGTTTTTTGACCAGAGGCCCGATTTTCTGGCAATTAACACCGACTATTGCTCCGTCTTGTCGATCAAATAAGCCGAACAGGTTTCGTTGGGTTCGAAGCAAATCGTGAGTTTCCAAATCCGTGATTCAGGTGACGCAAGGTTGTATGAAACGCCAATTGCAAAAACGATCTTGTGAAGCCTTGAATGCCATTTCGAAAAGATCCAATCATCGGGACGGTATTTGTAGGCTGGTTGGGCAGCATTGATTGCCGAACGGCATCGATCGCCAACGTCCTCAAGGATTTCCAGAATTCGTTTCGGAACGATTGCACCTTTAGAATCTCTTGGTGGGCTAACGGACTTTCGTTGTATGTTTTCTATTTTTTTTTTTCATTTTCACGCTCCAACCGAGCTAACAGGTTAGCGGTGCGAAATGAAACTGAGACGAAGACTAGATATCTTCTTCAAAATCTTCTTCCCACATCTCACAGATTTCATCCAACCAAACCCGAATTTCGTTTTCATATTCGCTCGCGAGGTCGCCTTTGATTAGTTGTCTCAAGAAAGCTGCCGCGCCATCCTGCTTTAATTCCGCATCTTCCGCACTGGGAAAACGCTGTGTCGGATCAGTTGCAATCAGCCGTTTGCAAAAATTGAGAAGCAACTCGTTTCGTAAAACGTCATCAGGAAGTAGTTCGGTTAACCGATTGGGTAAGCTTCGTTTCGCTTCCACCAACTGCAGAAAAGAGGCTTGCCGAGGCAAAATGGGTTGACCTGCCAACAACTCGATCAAAACGTAACCGAGGCTCGCTAAATCGCTGAGTGGCGTCGATGCCGTTCCTTCCATCACTTCCAACGCCGCATAGGTTGGGGTGCATGCGCGATGTTCCGGCGGATCACTTAATTCATAGGCAGCACCAATATCAATAATTTTGACAGTGCCGGTTCGCTTAAGCATGATGTTCGCCGGTTTGATGTCGCCGTGAATGATTCCTTCGCGATGCAATGCAGCGAGCGCCGCGAGACATTCACGAACGATAGCCACGGCGACACCGGGCTTAACCCGGTTTTGCGATTCGCCTTGCGTTGCAACGACGCGGTTGATGTATTCCCAACGCTTATTGCTGACCCGATGTTTTGTCTTCTCGAGAATTTTTGGATTCAGCAATTTTCGCAAATCGATTCCGTCCACCCATTCCATAACGAGCATTCGGATTTCATTTCGCTCAATGAAGTTCTGAACATCGATCAAATTATCATGCTGGATTCGCGCTACCGCAGACGTGATATACGCGATTCGTTTCATCGCTGCAGCATAATCTTTTCCCGTTTCGAATCGCTCTGGTGAAAATACCTTGATGGCAACCGGCAAAGTAAAATCATCGGCACCCTTGCGTTCCGAGTAATAGACAACGCCCTGCCCCCCCGAGCCCAACCGTTTGCGCAAGTGCAAATGGGTCGTCCAATTCAGTCGCCGCTCGGTGAGTAGTTCGTCATAGATGTCGCACAGTTCGTTTCGTTCAACGATTTCCATTTGTTGATCGAAGGTAACGGTGGGCGAATACCGATCAAAAGTCGTGGTTTGCATTATTGGTTCGCAGCGGCATTGGGAGAAAGCACTATCATCGTATTTGCAAGGGACACTTTTGGTCCAGATCGGTCAGAAAAAATTCTTTTTATGGGAAAGAATCTGCTAACTGATAGCAATCAATGGCGATTTGTTAGACGGGTGCAAACGAAAATGGGGTTTGTTCGAAGGACGATCGACAAATTCTGCTGCTTAGAATCATGATCGGGAAGCCAATGCTCCTTCGGCTGGAAGACATCATACCCTTGGGGCGAGTATTGGCGACTACCTGAACGCTGGCATTGGACGTGCCGCGACCGTTCCCATTGAGCCATTCGCGGATTCATGGACTTTAAATGAGCCCATGACTGGAAGGTGATCAGAAACGTCTTTGGGATCTGCACCGAAAGATTCAGAAATCGCGGTAAAGTCAATCACCTTGGCACCAACGAATTCAATGGTGTCGTTGGCATCAAACATCAAGTTATCGTACGTTTTAGTCTGAGCTAAGTTTGTTTTTTCATTTTCCAAAGCGGTTTTGATCTGTCTTCCTGCGATCGTTTTCATCGGTAAAAGAATGCCTTCCGACGGAGAATTAAAGTCCCCCAGAATAATGATGTCATCTTCATTGGGAAGAATGCGCTTTACATCAGCGTAAACGTCTTTCAAAGTCACAACTTCGAGCGGTAGTTTTGGGTTGCCGCTCGGAACTAAATGCACATTGACGAGGGAAAAAGTAAACGGAGTCGATGATAAGGCGGCTGTAACCTCAAATTGCAAAACAGTTGGCAAACGATCGTACTTGGTTCCAAATTTTCGTTTGCTGACAACAAATCCGGCTAAAGGACCATCTTTGATCTTAACGCGAGTCGTATCGAAGATGAAACCAAATTGTTCCCGATAAGCGTTTCTGGATCCTGTTTCTCTACCTAGCCGTGGGCTTAACACGTAATCGTACTGTCCGGCAGCATGTTTGTTGACCAATTGAAGGAACCGAGGAATGACCTCGCCGTCCACATCGGTGACTTCTTGAATCGCTATTACATCGAATTGCTTGACAATCGCGACGAGCGTTTTCATGACGCTCGGTTTTCCCAATTGTGAGTCGCCGAATCGCTGAATATTGAAAGTTCCGATCGTGATTTCGGTCGGAGATTTTGATTGAATTACCGGTTTTCGGAGCGTCGCACTTGAATCGTTATCCGTCGGATTCAGGTCGTCATTGACGACCTGAATGTCAGAGACGACTTGTGGCTCACCATAAGCGATGATGTCCAACGCATCGTTGATGTTGCCAACAACTGGGCCGCCTAAGAACGTAAAATACCCGACGCTACCGAGAATCCCCAATCCAAGAAAGCTGGTGATCAGCGCGCGAAAGTTACGGGAAATCGATCCGAACGGGGCCAGAATTGATCTTCTGCGACGAGCCATGGTTTGACGCCTCCATGCGTCAAGTCAGGTTTTTTCGAGCCGTTCTCTTTTTGGCGTCCTGCCCAGATAACGACTGATTCAAAGATAAGTTGATAGAAAGAGGTGAGAGCCTAGAAAAATCAGCCGTCCAAAGCCAGACAGAAAAGCAAAAAACATCGCTAGCATTTGATGACTGTCAGACACTCAAATGTCTAAAGCTCTCTAAAATTGGATGCTCCATTTGCTCAAAATATTCGTCAAGCATCTTTCCGATCGTATTTGGAACGACCAAATGTGCCGCAACATGGCAATGTAAGCAACGGACGCGAGAAAAGTTCGCGTTGCCTCCGATTCCTTTGGTTTGAAACGTGTCGTAGAAGTTTAAGTCCTCAATCGCACGTCGAACCTCATCTGACATGTAGCCTTCCCGCAATTCGATATGTGCCAAGTTGTCATTTCGCAAAGCCAATTGCAATTCAGGATCAGCGTCGATTGTGTTTTGGAATTCAGATGTCAGACCTCGCGACTCCAGTAATCCTATTTCCCGATCCAATTCGGTATCGGTCAACCAAAAGAGGGTTGGAAACGGTCGTTTGAGTACCAAGCTATCCACCCGTATCACCGCCGGTGTACCGTCCGGTCTACGGCATACGACTTCGCGGAAGCCAGCGGCAGGCCGGCCAAGTTGTTTCGAAACTATTTCGTAGTCATCAAGTTGCATTATTTCAATCGCCACCAAGTCGTTTCATCCAGTCCAAGTTTAAGAATATGCGATTCGATTTCCATCCGAAATCGTTTTGCATCGACCGGGTATCCGGCAGTCGGTTTGATGCCCGGAATTTGTTCTGACCAATAACGATTAAACGCGATCATCGAAATCTCACGCAAGTATTTTGCAATCATCGACGCATAGGCGACCGGAAGATGCGATTCCCCTTTGGCGACAAATTGAAACGTAATGGGCCAATCGTTCCACTTCAAAGCATATTCGCTTGATTCACGACATTCATCCAAAACCTGAATCCACGATTCTTCAAACGTATTCTGCAAGATACCGGCGTAGTGACTGCGACCGCCATGTTTATCGCAAATCACTTCAATCGTATCGATCTTGTCCACGAATCCGGATTCCTGATATTGAAGAATCAGTTTTCTAACCAATTGCAGCGTAGTGTCCGATAGCAACGTTGCTTTGTTGCCCAAGCGCTTACAGCCAGCATTAAACTCATTTGGCTCAATCACGCTGGCGACCTGCTTCGGAGGAATGAACGTCGCAGTTTTGTTAAGCGGCGTTTTCCGAAAACCACTTTCGAAATTCGCTTTTTGTCTCAAGACCTCGTTTCGCTCGCAATCAATAGGAATGTTCGGATCAAATCCTTCGTTCCACGGTAACGACAAATCGCTTTTTGCGTCCTGAAGAGTCGCCAGGAGATTGGAAAACGCGTTAGATGCTCGATCAAATTTGTCGTCTAGAAACGAAAAGCAGAGCGGTAACACCGATTTTTCAAGAGCTGACAAACCGTCGCCCGATTTGTAAATCTCTTTAGAGTCGCCAACTCTTAACCGGTCTTCCGGTGCTTCGTTGGTACGACAAAACAACGTTTTGAATGAATCGAACAGATCAGTGGATCGTTCCGCGTTGATCGGCCAAGCGGTTGCGGCAACCACTAACGGTCCCAGGTTGGGCCCGTAGCCAGCTTCGTCGGTACCGATCAATAATTTCATCATTCAAACCGGTCGCCGGTATTTTTTATTCATTTTTTGGAGTTGGAAATCAGGATGTGCTAAACGCCCATTTAAAAATTTCTTTCATCGTTGGTGTTTTGCCTTGCCATAAGATTCCGACTCGGAAAATTCGACCCGCAATATGCACAACAAAGAGCGTGGATGCAACCATCAAAACCAATCCGACGATTGGCTGCCACATCGGTACCGTTTGTCCTGTGGCCATCCGCAACATCAACGTCGTCGGTGTCGAAGGAGGAAAGAGTGACATGCCGACGGCAACCGAACCATTGGGCTCGCCAACCAAAATTGGCCAAACAAACATGGGGCACATCAATAACATCCAAATTGGAATCAACATGGCTTGCGCCTCTTTCAGTTGATTAACGGAAGCGCCAACAGCCATGAAAAGCGCACCGAAGAAGAATACGCCGAGAACCTGAAACACAACGAACCATGGCAAGATCTCGAACGGTACATCATAATTTTGATTGACCGCGACGATGACAATTCCAGTGATGTAGATCGAAAACACGGTAAGTGATCCGCCAACAACGCCGATCAACTTTCCAATCATTAGCTGAAACGTGTTAGCACTACCGAGTAACACCTCGGCGATCTTCTGTGACTTCTCTTCCAACACACTTTCAAGCGCTGGTTGAGCCGCCAGAAAAATGACCATGAACATGAACATCATCACGCCAAATGGCAGAAAAATCGCCTGCAGCTCGTTTTCTTCTTTTTCCGGCTCTCCGCTTTCGCTTCCTTCTTGAAACAATCCCAAACCTTTAACAGGAATGCCTTTGCTTGACACATTTACTACGTCCTGATTGATACCTGCGGCACTCAGAACGGTTCTGCCATACATTTGCGAAAGCACGGCACGAAACCAGCGTTTTGCTGAGGCAAGTGCCGAGTTCTGAGAGCGAAATATGACCTCGGGTGACGTGATCTCGGTCTCCTGTTCTTTGGATGCGTCTTTGTTTGGGTTCGTTGTATTCGCATCGGCGGTCAGCTTTTTGATCATTGCGTCAATTGATTCCCGCGACATGATCGATTTCGGAATCTCAACAAATGCGTAGACTTCGCCGTTTTCAATTTTTTTGGAAATGGCAATTCGATCTTGATCAGTGATCTCATCAAATTCAGCTTTTTCCAAAAACAGTTTTTCTTTTTGGTTAAACCCACCGTTACTGCTGTTTTGGCTGTCTTCAGGCTCATCATCAAGTCTTGCATTAGCCTGGTCTGCCGCCGTTTTTAAATCATCAAACAGTTTCCCTGTGCCATCCCAAACGACAATTTTTCGCTCTTTTGCACCGCCCGTTTTGTTGAGGAACGTCGTAACAAAGAATCCACCGGTCATCAAAATTGGCATCATTAAGATGGAGACCAGAAACGCTTTGGTAGCGACCATGGCTCGGTATTCACGCGCTGCAATAGTAAGAATTTTTTTCATTTTAAAATAACGTGCGATACGTTTAATGTTGGTGTTGAATCAATTGCAGAACCGACAGATGTGACGAATCCTCAAGACTGCGGTGTTGCGTGTTTTCAAAAATCAGGCGGTTGCAGTTGCTAATTCAGCCCTGTTGATTTCAGCCAGATCGGGCTTCGCGATCCGCACAAAAATTTCATGCAACGTGGGACGGATGACCTCGAAGTGATCGACAGCGACCTGCCGAGAAAGCTCCTGAAGCAATGCTTGTTTTTGGTCAACGTTTGACATGACAAACTCATATCCATTTTTCACCTGGATGAGATCTTCAATTCCCCGCAAAGTCGGAAACGACGCGTATGGATCAGATAGAGAAACGCGACAACGATTCGCTGGATAGCTCGCCTGAATTTCCCCCAAGGTTCCATCAAGCACCTTTTTCCCTTGGAAAATCATGAAGATCGTATCGCACATTTGTTGCGCCATATCCATGTCATGCGTCGAAAAAATGACTGTTGTTCCCGATTCTCTCAGATTGAGAACGGCGTCACGAAGCGTTTCCATGTTGACCGGATCAAGTCCGCTAAATGGCTCGTCTAGAATCACTAACTTTGGCTTGGTGACGACGGCGGAAATAAATTGAATTTTTTGTGCCATGCCTTTGGACAGCATTTCGATCTTCTTGTTCGCCCACTCAGTTGCGCCAAGCCTTTCCAGCCACTCGTCAATCGCAGACCTGCAATTGTACATTCCCTTCAGCTTCGCAAAGTAGGTCAGCAGCTCACGGACTTTCATCCGCTTGTACATGCCGCGTTCTTCCGGGAGATAGCCTAGGTCGTCATCCGCAGTCGATCCTACAGTGTTGCCCAAAACGCGAACCACGCCACTTTCGGGTTGAATAATTCGAAGGATCATCCGGAGCGTCGTGGTTTTTCCTGAGCCATTGGGGCCGATAAAACCGTAGATAGCGCCGCTGGGAACCACAAGGTTCAAATCGTCGACGGCCGTCTGTTTACCGAATCGTTTGGTGACGGACGATAACTCAATCGCATTTTCCATATTTCAAAGCTGCTGGTATCAAAGTCAAATTTTAAAAGCGTGGTGACGGGAATGATTCGACGACCGGTCGGTTATCTTGACACAAAAGCACCTTTGCCCGCAAGAATCAAACGAAATATGAGTCCTGGGAGTTTTGGAATCAGCCGCAATCTTCTCTATGTAAGCTCCCACGTCTGGCCCCGCTCGGGAATGATAACCGGTCCGATGTTTTGGGCGTCCAGTTTTTCTTTCAATGCTTCTGCCGCATCTTTCTCGCAATGCACCAGCGCCACCCCTTTGATGTTGCTCTTTGCAGCGGTGGCCTTCGCCCAATCGACGAGCTCCTCCTGATCCGCATGACCACTGCTGCTTTCCAGTTTGTGAATGTCGGCATGGACAATCAGTTCTTCGCCAAAAATCCGAATGTTTTTGTGCCCATCGAGAATCCGCCGCCCCAGCGTGTGAAACGCCTGAAAGCCCGAAAACAAGATTGTGTTTTTCGGATTGCCAATGCTATTTTTCAAATGATGCAAAATCCGGCCAGCTTCGCACATGCCCGATGCGCTAATAATAACTGCCGGACCATCGTAGTTATTGAGTGCCTTCGACATTTCGACTTTTCGAATGTAATGAAGATTACGAAATCCCAACGGATCATTGTCGTCCTCGTTCATCATGTGGTAGATCATTTCTTCGTCGTAACATTCGACATGGGATCGAAAGACATGGGTGGCGTTGACGGCCAATGGACTATCAACAAAAACCTTGATCGGTTCGAGTTCACCCGCCTCCGCCAATTGATCCAGCCAATAGACAATTTGTTGGGTTCGCCCCACTGAAAACGCCGGAATGATTAGCTTTCCACGCTTCTTAAAGGTTTCATTGACAATCTCCTTCAACATTGCCTTCGCATCACCCGTTTTTTCATGGAGGCGATTTCCGTAGGTCGCTTCCATTATGATGTAGTCAGCACCCTCGACCGTTTCTGGGTCCCGCAAAATTGGCATTTCGGGACGACCAATGTCACCACTGAAAACCAATTTTACCTTCTTGCCATTCTCATTCAGATCGATTTCGCTGACGGCGGAGCCTAGCATGTGACCCGCTTCGTGGAATCGGCAATCGACACCCGGCAGAGGCGAGAAGCGTTCGTGATAGTCGATTTCACGAATTCGATTAATTGCCTGGACGGCATCCTGTTGCACATAAAGCGGTTCGAAAAGATTCTTGCCCTGTTTCTTTCGTTTCTTATTCGTGTATTTGGTATCCATTTCCTGGATGTGTGCTGCATCCATCAGCAGGTGCACCGCCAAATCACGCGTTGCGTGTGTTGCGTAAATGGTATTTCGAAATCCGTTTTTACAGAGTGTCGGGATGTTGCCGCTATGATCAATGTGCGCATGAGAAAGAATCATTGCGTCGACATCTTTTGCTTCGATAGGAAACACACGGTTTCGTTCAAACGCCTCTTTTCGTCTGCCTTGATATAAACCACAATCCAGCAGCAACTGTTTGTCGTTGACATGGACCATGTGCATGGACCCCGTAACGGTTTGGGCGGCTCCCCAAAATTGAACGTGCATGATGTAGATTCCTAGATGAGCTGTGGCAAATCACGGTGAACGAAATAGACAGATTGAGAAAAGTCGGTTGCTCCGCACTGATGAAGCAATTGGATTCTCGCTCGCAGGTTAATATGGAACTCAAAGATTAGTTGAAACACCGCAGGTTACCAATACGTTTCGCTGTTTAGGGATTTCGTAAGTCTGACGTTTGGATGAGAAAAAGAAAGCTTGAAATGATGTGGTCGCAAATTGCAAACGACGCCGGACAGTTCAACGATGAGTTATTAATGTTCCGACTGGCATTGTCGGTTGTTGGTATTGGTTTGGCGATCATCGGCTTGGTGTTGTTCTTTTTCAATCCGAAAGATGAAGAGAAAAAATCACCTTATTCGGCTCGATTGACGGCCTTGTTTGCATTCGTTTTGATTGGTCTGGTTACGGTGGTTTATGCTTGGGTCTGGTTCGGAACTTGATCAGAGCGAATCGCCCCCTTAGCGAATGGCCCCCGTAGCGAATCGCCAGCGTCGTGTTAATTGGCGTTTTCTTCATGAATATCGGCGGTTTACTGGCTGGGTTGTTGGGATTCAACTGCCGAAACATTTATCTCATTTGCCTTGCTGGGATTTTGAACAACCTCAAACAACGCCTCCAACTGATTCAACGTTTTCCGATAGGGTTGGGGTACCTCAAGCTGATACACAAGGTAGCTTGAGTCGCGGATGACTTCTTTTGAACAATCACCGTTAGGATAGACCTGACGCAGGTAAATGGGCTTATCAAGTGGAGCTTTCAGTTCGGTCGGTTTGATGTTGTTGAGGCGTATGAATTCGATCCAAAACTCCAAATACCTTTTGCGATTTCGCGCGTGTCGCCGTTCGACGACCACATACCCGGCATCATAAGCTCGCCCGAGATTGATCAATCGTTCTTCAGCGTTGAATGTCGCCAAGCCATATTGAAAGGAATCGAATTTGA
>Ga0213869_10001228_pt1 | contig 19484 bp, 21 predicted proteins | sample PICome_10_FD_160083 | JGI IMG/M metagenome (GOLD analysis project Ga0213869, IMG submission 160083) | Coastal seawater microbial communities near Pivers Island, North Carolina, United States - PICO132 | ecosystem: Environmental > Aquatic > Marine > Coastal | place: USA: North Carolina...
CTCTCCGTATGACAAAACACTCCCCATTCAGGTACTTTAAAACGAGCCCTGAGATCATCCGCTTGGCTGTGATGCTGTACGTTCGTTTTCCGCTCTCACTCCGTAACGTGGAAGATCTTCTGCACGCTCCAATGGTTTTGCCGTCACAGATGAAGATTTACAGCGCGCAATTGATGATGTGGAGATTGAAGAAAAGCTTCCCAACGAACCAAAAGCAACTGCTGTGGCCAAGTCTGGCTTGAAGCGTCGTGAGAATACAAGCAGCGATACAAACGACAAGAGTACGCAGGCCAGCCTGAAGGCACTGGAAATGCTGGGTAGGGGGTCTTTATCAGAAAAGTCCGCCCTTGCAGCTATGGGCACACATCAAGACGCCTACAGTGTTGCGCCAGACATACGCCTCAAAGCCCTTGAACTTGTTGAGCAGGATAAGCTGTCAGAACGAGGGCTTACTGCTATTCTGGGTGTTTAGGCAGCTTTATGCAGGGGCCAATGCTTAAAGCGCTGCGCCGCTTCACTCAACTTCTTAGAGTTCACATTTATGTACCTGGATGTTGTAAGTATATCAGAATGACGAATGGATTGCAGCCATTGGTTGAACTGTGCATGGATGGCTGTTTTGCGGGACTTTCCCGACATTGATGTTTGGGCATGTTGCTGACGCAGCAATGCCTCGCGCGCGCAGCACGGGAATTTCGGCGGCGCAGTAGTTTTCACCGAACCAGCCATTCAAATGAGCAAAAACGGGTAGAAATCAAACTGACCTTTAGCGGGACCTTGCCTAAACTCGAAAGACGTGGACCAAAACAGTCCTTGACCATTATTCAACAAATGGCTGGTTTCGGTGTTTTCCAACCGGCTTCTCATTCTAACCCGCAACAATGCATGGGCACCGACCAAACTGCCGATTGTCGCGTCATTTATCCGGTGGCTTTGCTAATTGCCTAGAGTCGTCTCACAAACTTGGCGACATGGTCGTGGTAGTGCTGCAAAGCAGGTTCATTGCGGCCGAACACGAATGCTTCATTGGCCTTTGAACCAAGGGTTTTCTGGATCTTAAAGCCCATATCGTAGTCTTCGTCTTTTACGGCCATCAGGACCAGATCGCTGAACGCTTTTGTATGGGCGACCTCTTCGTCTGTCTCGGGTCTTTTCGCGCACATAATAGATTGGCGTGTCACCGTGGTTTCCGGCGTTGGGCCGGGGAAAACTTGGCTGACGAGGCAATGATCGCCCAACACACCGGATATCGAGGTGTTCGGGAAAACCGAGTGGATCAGGCGAATATGTTCCGAAGGATCACCCCATGTGTCCTGTTCCACGCGCGCAATTTCTTTTAGGGATTTACGCCCGAACACGATGCGTTGGTGGGGACCGTAGGTGTCGTGCAACATCAGGTTGCCAACGGTGTATTTGCCGACGGTTTCAGCGTGCAATGTATTGTGGTGATAGGCTTCAAGATAGCCGTCCCACGCGACTTTCCATCCAGGGCCGTCAATGTCGCGTTGTTCGTAGAGATACCAATTCGCCAGATCGAGGGTTTCTAATTCATAGGCAAAATCACCCAGCCAGTCATCAATGTCAAAGGTCTTGCCGGGGGTCAGACAGACCCAGACCATGCCGGCTTTTTCGGCGCAGGGCAGTTCTTTGAGGCCCAACTTCTCTGGGTCAACATCGCCGAACGTTTTGCCGCCGTACATGCTGATAAGCTTGCCTTTCATGTCATAGACCCATGCATGGTAGGGGCAAGAAAACTGGCGTTGTTCGCCGCGCCCGTTGGGGCAGACTGGTGCGCCGCGGTGACGGCAAGCGTTCAGGAACGCATGCGCCTTACCGTCACCATCACGGGTGACAATGACGGGAGTGCCGACGACCTCGGTTGCGGTGTAGCTATTGGGTTCCGCGATTTCGATCGACAAGGCCAGCGCAAGCGGCTTTTGCTTAAAGATCTTGTCGACCTCATGCGCGTATCGATCGGGATCAGTGTAGGCTGACACGTCTAAGGCGTAGGTGTTCGCGGCCTGATCTGTTGTGCGGTTTACGTAATGAGTGACCGCGCGTTGGGCCAGTTCCATTGTTTCGGACATCGGTCTCATGGTTGTTCTCCCTTATGTGTCAGTCACGAATTTCGCGTCAAAAGCCTGCCAAGCCGGCAGGCTTTCTGGATAATCGGCAGGCAGGCGTTGATCGCCCGCGACGACGCGGTTCGCTTGGGTCAATGCGCCGTCATATTCGGACGCGGGCACATAGTAGAGGAAACTGATGGTGCGTTTGGCAAAGCGCCAGTTGCCGTCTTCAATCCGATATTCGTCGCCGTATTTCATGGCAGCAAGGCTTTGGATGCCGCCCGGTGTTGTTTCAGCGTGGCTAAGCAGCAGGCCCGATGCCTTGTCCTCAGCGCCCTGGTCAAAGCGGATGATATGGTCGTGCGTCCAGTGATATCCGGGGCCACGGATCGCCAGAACCTTGCAAAACATCGCGATGATTTCAGAGCGGCCAGTTGCCCGCATCAACCCGTTGGGACTGTCAAAACAGGCGTCCTTTGTGAAAAGACTTTCAAGGTGCGGGATGTCATGTTCGTCGCACGCAATGGCGTAGCGGGTAACGAGGTCCGAAATCTCCGAGCGCGCCTCAAGGCGGGCAACGCGGGTTTCTAAGTCTTTCAAATTGGTCATATTACCTCCTGTAGACTTGGTTGGGCAGCCATGTGGCGATGGTGGGCTGCCAGATCAACAGGGCGACAAGCACCAGCATGGCAACGACGAACGGCGCGGCCCCAACGCAGACATCGCGAAATGCCGCACCTTTGGCCCTGATGCCTTGCACCACAAACAAATTGACGCCGATGGGTGGTGTGATCAGCGCGGTTTCCATCAGCAGCACAACAAGGATGCCGAACCAGACCGGATCAAACCCCATCGATGTGACCAGCGGGAATACAACGCCGATGGTGGTGAGCATCATCGAAAAAGTTTCCATGAACATGCCGATGATCAGGTAGAACACGATCACACAAAGGATCAATTGCAGCGGTGTTAGGCCAAGTGTGCCGATAAATTCCGTCGCCATCTGGATCGCCCCGAAAAAGCCCACAACAATGTTCAGGATCATTGCGGCAAAGATAATCAGCATGATCATGGATGTGGTGCGCACAGTGCCCTCAAATGCCTCTAGCAGCATATTTGCCGTCAGCTTTCGTTTCCACGCCGCGAGGATCAAGGACAGCACGACGCCAATAGATGCGGCCTCGGTCGGTGTGGCAAATCCGGCGTAAATGGTGCCAATGACCCCAAGGAACAGAATGGCAGGGGGGATCAGATCGATCAGTGCCAAAAAGCGTTCGCGCCATGTCGCCGAGATACGGTCGCCACCCATGTCAGGTTTCAGGATACAGATGAACAGGATCATCAAAGAAAACAGCGCGGCAAGCATCAGGCCAGGGAAGACACCCGCAAGGTACAGTTCTGGCACTGATGTCTGGGTCAACACGCCGTAAACGATCAATGTGACGGACGGCGGGATCAGAATACCCAACGTGCCCCCCGCAGCGACAGAGCCCAAGAACAACGGTTCATTATATTTGCGACGTTCGATTTCGGGATAGGCAACCGTGCCGATTGTGGCCGCCGTGGCCACCGATGACCCGGACGTCGCAGCAAAGATCGCAGAGGATCCGATATTGGCGTGCATCAGGCCGCCCGGTAACCAGCTGAGCCATTTGGCAACGGCAGAATACATTTGCCCCGCGAGCCCCGCGCGCAAGTTGATTTCTCCCAGCAGGATGAACAGGGGGATCGACAGCAACAGATACTGGTTCGACTTTTCCCAAAGAAAGCCACCGAACGTGCGCTGCAACCGCCCGTCATTCCAGAAATAGTCCATAACGATCGCAATATCACCAAGGATCGCCGCGACGGGAAGGGACAGGGCAATCAGCCCGAAAAGGACGGCGATAAATGCACCGGATTTCATGGCGCTTCGCTCTCGATCTGTGCGGTTACATGCGGAATGCCTGCGATGCTGGCGACGTCAGCCGTGCGCCCGCGCAGGATCAAAAGCACCGCGTAAACCGCAAGAAACACAATGCAGAGCAAAAAATACGCCATGCCGGCAAGCCAGAAGGATTGCGGTATCCAAAGCGGTGTTTGCAATGTTGTGCGGGCTGTCGCACCGAAGAACATCGTGTCTTCCAAGGTGACCCACGCGCGATACGTCAGCACTCCGATGAACATCGCCATCGCCAACAAGGCGAGGAGGTCCGCGAGGGCCCGAAGGCGGTTTCCGAACCTCATATAGGCCACGTCAATGCGCACATGGGCGCGCTCAAACAACACAAAACTAAAGCCCCACGTGGTCGCGATGGCGAAAATGTAGCCGGAAATTTCATAGACCCCGGGAACGCCGATCGAGAACGTGTTGCGTAGGAAAACATCAAGCGTTGTCGCTAGCGCGATCAACAGATAGCCAGCTCCAAACACCCAGACGCTAAGCCGAGAGATGCGAAATAAGAGGGTGTGCAGTTTTTCCATGAAAAGCGCGTTTGGCCCCGACAGAATCGGGGCCAAACAACTTAATCCAGCTTGGCCTCGTAACCCAGAAGGGCACCGATGGTCTGGTTCCAGTTGTCAACGCATCCGGGTGAGCGCGCTTCGCACCGCTCGGCCCAGTTTGCGATGACACCGCCTTCAATGGAGGCCCGCATTGCGGCCTGTGCTTCTTCGGACATGCTGACTTGCGTCATACCACCGGTTTCACCACGTTCGCAGGGGCCGTCGGCCATACAGTTGATGCCGTCGGTGTCTTCGGTGATCGTCGCAGCCCAGCTTTGGTCTTCCAGTTTGGCAACTTCGGCTTCGATCAGCGCGCGCTCATCATCAGTTAGGCTGTTCCAGGTGTCGTTATTCACCGCAAGAAAGGATGCTGTGTAGCCAAGGGAGACCTGCACATCATGGGTCGCGCCCTGATACCATTTCGCGGAATACGCCGACAAGGTGCCTGTTGCACCACAGTCCAATGCGCCTCGCTCAAGGCTTGGCAGCACTTCACCAAAGGCGACGGACACCGGAACCGCATCGAGCGTCTCGGAGATAAAATCACCCATCGAGGCGCCGAAAGAGCGAACCTTCAGACCGCTGAACGCGTCCAACCCGACTTCGCCTGCCGTGCCCTCTGGCAGGTTGCAGTAAAGGTGCGTTTGGGGCCACGCGTAAACCATCAGAATATGTGAGTTAAACAGTGTCTGGAATTCGTTCTCAAGTACGGGCAGGTAAACATCAGCCACCTGCTTGAACGTCGCCAGATCAGGTGTGACGCCTGTGAGATCTGCGCCTTCAATGACGGGGCTGTCGCCAGCCACATATAAGAAAACACCGTGGGCAAAGTCGAACGCGCCAGAGCGCAATTCGCGCATCACAGTCGTGCCGTCCATGCCGAGCTCGGTCAATGGTTTGGCATTTGCCGTCAACATGCCGCCTGAAGCCGCTGGCAGTTGTTCATTCCAGAACGGAGCCTCGCGTTCCTGCCACGGGGTCAAAACGCCCCATGTGCCAACCACAGAAAATTCACGTTTTTCTTGTGCAGTGGCCGACGATCCCCCCAAGGTCAGCGATGCCGCAACCAAGCCGGCTGCAATCTTTCCAAATGAAGTCATTTTCGTTTCTCCCTATATTGTCGGATATTCTCCGACCTTGATTTTGTGTCTTTTGGCAAAGGCTACGAAAGAATTGTAATCAATACAATCGAAATTGCTGCAAATGTGCAGTCAGGCATTTGAGGACACCGCCAACGTTCGGTCAAAAATGAAAGGGAGCGTCTTGAAATGTCGCCGCGCCGTGCTCTCGTCGATTTCGGCTGTGCGGCTTGGATCGCGCGCGACGCCGTGGCGCAGCAGATCTTTGAGAACCAGCGCGATTGTTCCAACCTCGGTTTCTTCCGCGTCCTTATTGTCTTCGGTTATGCGCACGCCCACGGCCAGTAATTTGCCCAAGCAAACGTGGGCACCACCCCCAAACGATAGCCCATGCAAGGGCAGGTTATTGCCCGGTATGCGGTGCGGGTTGAAGGCCTCGGCGTCTTTGCCAAAAAGGTCCGTGTGCCGATTGGTTTTCGTCAGATCAACGGTCACAAATTCATCTGTGTTTGCATTATGTCCGTCGGGGAGGTGCATCGGGCAAAGCGCGCGCCGCTTGGTGATCGGACTGGCAGGGTGCAATCGTGCGTTTTCCCAGATAAATTTCTGCATCAGGATCGGATCTTCCATCAGGTTTTGGCGATCCTTTGGATGGTCTTCAAACCAATCAAGCACGTTGTTGACTTGGTTCATCAGCACATTGGCCGTGGTAAATGCACCGGCAAGAATAAAGAAAGCCGCGTCTTTCATCCGCTCATCGTAAGGCAGATCTTCGTCGGTCGGGTCAGACAAAAGCTGGGCTGTTATTGCGTCTTGTGGCAGGTCGGATTTTTCAATCACGCCAGCAGCAAACTGGGCCACAATTGCTTTGCGCTTGGCCAAAGACGGTTCAAAAAACTCGTCACGAAAGGCGTCGAGTGCCTCTTTGAGTTCGGCCAGCAAGCGGTTGCGGTCAGACGGATCCGTCAATTGTCCCATTGTGGGCGCGTGGCCAAGTTTGCCCAGCAATGCGAGAAGCCGGTCGGTGTCCTTTTCTGTATGCCTGCGGTCAATGCCTGCACTGTCTGCCGTAAGGTTGATCAAGACGCGGTAGGCGAATTGCGCCATGTCGCCACCACCAGCAGCGATGGCTGGGTCCATGGTCTCTTTGACGGCTTTAGGGAACACGTGGTTTTGGTAGTGCTTGTAAAAACGCCGATTGAAGACACTGGAAAAGATCCGCTTTTTCTTGGTGTGTTCTTCGCCATGCAAGCAAACGACGGTCTTTGGCAAAAACACGGTGTCGGCGTCATACAAGGCCTGATGCAGGTCTGGCAGGCGCAGGGTCTGTTCGGCGTAGCGGTATCCTGTGACAAAGTGCTCTGACATGGTGGCCCCTTAGTGCAGCTCTTCGATGAATGCGGTTTGTGTGGCTTGTTCTTCGCCGTAGGCGACTTCGCGGGTTAGGCGTGTGTCGCCGATCGAGGCAAGCCGCCACCCCGGAATTCGGTTGCGCTTGGGCAGGGGAGACAGATCTTTTTCGACGCCATCAATCATGACATTGGAAATGTTGTCTGGGTTGCCAAGCAGGCTAAGGTCTTCGTCGACTTTGCCCGTCACGCAAATGATATCGGCGCGATACCCTTGTGCAATCACGCCGATCTCGCCTTCCATCTTGATGCCGATAGCACTTTTTTGCGTGCCGCATTGGATCGCCTCAATCGGGGACATGCCGAAGTATTTCACGAACACTTCCATCTCACGGTAGTGCCAGTCGCCGTATGGCACGAGGGAGAAGCCGGCTTCCGATCCGGTCAGAAGCGGCACACCCTCTTTGTGCGCCTTGGTCATGCTATCGATGGATTCGGTGATTTCACGCTCGAACATTGCCATCAGGGTATCCGACGTGCCGATCTTTTTGCCAAACTCGACCATGTTGTACTGGAACGTCAGCGCGGGCGCGATTGGGACCTTGTGGTCAATCACCGCTTGCAGTGCCTCGTCGTCCATCGCTGTCCCATGAAAGATCAGATCAAAGCCTGCAACAGCTGCTTTGCGCGTCGCCTCGGCCCCACGGCAATGGCCCATGACGGGCGTGTGCAGATCATGGGCGGTGTCGCAGATCAGTTTCAGCTCGTCCATCGTCCAAACGCAGAGCTCGCCCTTATGCGCTTGGCGGGGGATGATGCCTGTGACGTGGACCTTGATCCAATCGGCGCCGTATTTGATCTGGCGGCGGACCTCTTTGACAATCTCGTCCTTGGAATTAACGGCCATGTAATAGCCTGTCGTGCCTTCGTCGTTGATCAACTGGCCAGCCGTGCCGCCGACGCCTGTGATCAGGGCATAGGCACCGCATGACATACGGGGACCTTGAACAATATTGGCGTCGATTGCGTCGCGTAGGTCGATCATGTTCTCGAATGTGCTGTCAGGGTCGAGGATGCTGGTCACACCCGCACGTAGCAATTTGCGCGCGTTGTAAGACGCAACCAAAGCCGACAACCCATTGCGCCGCTGGTGGAAAATCTCGGCGTTGGACCCCGCATCGTCGAATGACAGGTGGCAATGGGTGTCGATCAGACCGGGCATCACGGTTTGCCCTGTTGCGTCAATCACATGGGCATCAGGCGTGGCTTGGGTATCAGCCGCTGCACCGACGGCCGCGATTTTACCGTCTTGGACAAGGACCGAGCCATCGACAGCAGGTTTGCCAGTGCCATCAACGATGCGGCCATTTTTGATCAGTGTGCATGTCATGCTTTGATGTCCTTTTGCGTCATTCGCAGCAGTCTGCGCGCGTTGTCAGCGAGTTTTTCGTCTGGCAGGTGCGAGGCCATGTCATCAGGGGCGTCCCAGCCTGAAAAGTTGGTGCCAAAGACCAAACGGTCATCGCCGACGATACCTGTGAATAGCCCCAAAGAATCGTCGCTGTTTAGATGATTATCAAACCAAATACGGGCCAGTCGTTCTTCAAATGCGCCGTCTGCGCGCAGCTCCGCAGGTGCCCACGGCCGTTTGCGCGCGGCCATTGCAAGCCTGCCAAAAAGATAGCCGGATGATCCGCCGCCGTGGCTGAGGCAGACATCCAGATCAGGATGCCGGTCCATTACGCCGCCATAAATCAATCGCGCGACTGCCAGCGTTTCCTGAGCGGCAAACCCGATGACAACATCCAGATCGAAGTCTTTTAGGTTGGGATCACCCTTTGGACCGTCGATCCCTGCGGGGGACGGGTGCAAGAACAACGGTACGTTCAGGCGCACGCAAGCTTCAAACAACTGGTCCATGCTTGGATCGTCTAGTTTATGCGGAAAATCGGTGCCAATATAGCCGCCCAGAAACCCCAGTTTGGTGACAGCGCGTTCAAGTTCGACGACGGCGCGCGTGGGATCTTGAATGGGAAGAGCAGCAGTTGCTGCCAATCGGCCCGGATAGCGCTTTATCAATGCGGCAAGAGCATCATTGTGTGTGCGGCAAAAGCTGTCGGCCTGAGCAGCGCCAATGAAATGTAGAAAGGTCAGCGGATTGGGTGACAAGAGTTGTGCCTCGATGCCCGCCGCGTCCATACGCGCCAAACGCAGGTCGGTATCCATAAAGGCCGATCCTTGATAGCGCACTCCGTCCAGACGGTAACCGCCGACCCGAAACCAAGGCGCGTCGCCGTCTTGTTCGCCCATCTCGGGGCCAAAATTACCAAGGGCGCCAAATGTCTCGGTAAGAATGACGTGCGCGTGCACGTCGATGACCTTGGCCGTTTGAAAGGCAGTCGTCATTGGCAGGCTCCCCAAAAGAATTTATGTCAATATCATCGGTATCGATGTATCATGTCAATGGGATGGACAATAATATCGATATGGGTGAAAGCTAACCGCAATACTGTGGAGACTGCCGCGTGACTGAACAATCTTCAATGCTAACCAATGAACGACGTCCATTGGAAGAGCGGGTTTCCTTCCTGACTCACCGCATTAATGCGCAGTTGCAACAGGTGTGTAATCCGTTAATCGCGGATCACAAGCTGGACCTCTACAGTTCCCGCATCATCGTGGCGATTGCCGAAAAGGGCCCACTGAAAGTGGGCGAGTTGGTTGATTTGATGGCGTTGCCGCAGTCGACAATGTCACATCAACTGAAACGGATGGAACGTGACGACTATGTCAGGCGGACACGGTCCGAAACCGATAATAGGACCGTTGTGATTACGCTGACCCAAAAGGGCGCCGATGTCGCGGAAATCTGTAATGGTCTTAGCGACGTCATTATGACGAATGTCTCAAAAGAACTGTCTCCCGCAGAAATCGAGCTTCTCAGTTCCTTATTGCAAAGGGTCTTCGCAAGCCTTCCAAAAGTTGGCGACGTCAGCATTTAAGCGCCCCGGTTGCGCCCACCCTTGCGTCCTGCGCGGCGTGGGACAGGCTTTGTTTTGATGCAATATTTAACGCGATACATGCGGATATTTGGTCCCACAAAAGACCCCTAATTTCGCCTTTGGCGGAACGACTTCGACCGCGCTCTGTGCCGCGTTTGAGGGGTTGGGCAGAATTGTATTGTTGTAAATAGTTTCAATATCAATATAAATATCCCAACGATGCCATCGGGGGATGCTTTTGCCAGATCCACATATCATTGCTGACTCTGCGCAAATCGCGGCGGGCCTAAAGCACCCTGAGCTAAAGCAAGCCTTGTACGATGAAGGGGCGGTCATCATGGCCGACACTTTGCTGACGCTGCACGGAGAGCGGCATCGCAAACGGCGCATTTTGGAATTTGGCGTCTTCCGCAAAGATTTTTTCCACTGGTATGAACAAACCGTTTTTCCCGCGACGCTGACGCGCTCGATGACGGGTGATGTTGCTGCGGGCCGGACCGAATTGGTCGATCTGGGTTACCGCGTGACGATGAACCTAACCGCAGATTTTGCCGGCATCGACAGACCGGCGCAATCAACGAGCGAGACCGCTGAATTGTTGCGGCTGGTCGAGATATTCTCGCAAGGGGCGACGATTATCCATTCAACACGGCCCAAGGACGAGGTGCGCGAAGAAGTGCGCGCCGCAATTGCGGATTTTGAGCCTCGGTTCCTTGCGCCTTCAGTTGCGCGCAGGCGTGAACTGTTGGCGCAGCACGCAGCGGGCAAGATCACAGATGCCGATCTACCGCGCGACGTCTTGACCGTTATCTTGCAAAAAGGTGATCCCGAGGAGTTCACGCCTGAAGTGCTGACCCGCGAGATCGGGTTCTATTTGCAAGCCGGTGCTCATTCGACGGCTAACTCCACCATCCACGCGTTTCACGACATCTACACTTGGGCTGAGCAGGATCCGGCCCGCAAGGAACGTTTGCGCGAAGATAGGGTCTTCTTCCAGCGCTGCGTCCATGAAAGCCTGCGCTTGCACCCTGCCAGCCCCGTCGCGTGGCGCGAGGCGATGTGCCCGATCCATTTGGACGGTGCGGGGGATGTGGCGACGGGTGACACTATCGAATTTCGTCTGGCAGAGGCGAACCGCGATAAGACACTGTTTGGCGAAGACGCTGATATTTTTAATCCAGAACGGGTCGTTTCGCTGCCCACGTTGCCGTTTGGGCATACCTTTGGAACCGGCGTACATACCTGTTTGGGGCGTGATCTGGATGGAGGTGTCGTGCCGCGTGGCAACGTCGACCCCGAGACACATCAATACGGCACGATAACTCTGTTTCTGCGCGATCTTTTTGCGCGCGGCGCACGACAGGACACTGACGCGCTACCACAGATGGCGACCAACACGGAGCGTCCAAATTGGGGTCACTATCCCGTTATATTCAACAAGGAGCACGCTTGGGCATGACGACAGCAATCGTAACTGGCGGCAGTGGCGACATCGGCCGCGCCTGTGCAGAGGCCTTGATCGCCGATGGCTACCGCGTTGGTATCCTGGACCTCGCATCAAATGCGTTGACGCAGATTGCAGCCGAGATCGGCGCGACGCCGCTGGCCGCAGATGTGACCAACGAACCTGACGTGGAACGGGCTTTGGTCGACTTTGGCGCGGTGCCGGATGTCGTCGTGAACAATGCGGGCATCGGACGGTTTGCGTCATTGCTCGATATGCCGATTGAGACGTTCCGTCTGCAACTTGATGTGAACCTAGTCGGATCGTTTATCGTGGCACGCGCGGCTGCGCGGGGGATGGTTGAACGCGGCTCTGGTCGCATTCTTAACGTCACCTCGATCAACGCTATTACCACAGGGCCTGGCACCGGTAGCTATCCTGCTTCTAAGGCAGGACTGGCAAAACTGACCGAGATGATGGCGTTGGAATGGGGCCCGTCAGGCGTGCGGGTCAACGCGATTGCACCGGGCTTTATAGACGCAGGCATTTCAACTCCGTTCTATGCCGATCCTGAGGTGCGCGCGCTGCGCAGTGGGGCGGTGCCATCCAAGCGCCTTGGGTTGGCCGAAGATATCGCCAATGCTGTTAGTTTTCTGGCCAGTGAGAAAGCCAGCTATATCAATGGGCACCACTTGGTTGTGGACGGCGGGGTATCCGTCAGTCTTTTGACGCAGCTACCGCGGGCTGTGAAATCGTGATCCGAAATCTGATCTTGTCAGGGGGGATTTATCATCCTTTTGCGGAAACGTCCGCCAGTATCGCTGCACAACTTGGGGCAACTGGCATCACATCCGAGATTTGCAGCGTCGCTGATGGATTAAAGCGCCTTCAGACTGAAACCTTTGATCTTGTCTGTGTGAATGCCTTGGCGTTTTCAATGACGCAGGCCGAGAAATACGCGCCGCTTCGCGGCCAATATGCGTTTGAAATTGACGCGGCGGGTACGGCTGCGTTGCAACGTCATACCGCATCTGGTCGAGGGCTTTTGGGTCTGCACACCGCGCCGATCTGCTTTGACACATGGGACGGTTGGGGTGATCTTTTGGGTGTTCGTTGGGTGTGGGGGCAGTCTGGTCATCCAATGCCTGACTACCTTGATGTCACACACCACAATAAGTCGTTTCGTATCTGGGATGAACTTTATGGTGGTTTGGAATTGCATGCAGAAACCGAAGTTCTTGCAACTGCATCACTGGCGTTTGGTGGAAGGTCAAACCCCATCATGACCGCAAAACGCAACGCCGTTTATCTCGCACTTGGGCACGATCTGACATCGGTGTCGTCGCCTAATTATTCAGCTATGTTGCAGTCCGCAGCGCAATTGGCCCTTCAACCCCAAGAGGAGCGTGTTTGATGCAAGACGCAACTGGATATTCGATTCTGATCACTGGCGGTGGCTCTGGCCTTGGCGCTGGGATCGCACAGTATATGGCGGACAAAGGTGCGCGGGTGACGATCTCGGGTCGTAGGGTCGAAAAGCTAGAAGAGGTTGCGGCACAGATTGGGCCAGCATGTGCCATCTGCGTCGGTGACGTGGCAAATGCGGGTGATCGCGCACGGATGGTCAAGACCGCTGTGGCACATGGCGATGGCTTGCAGGGTCTCGCCAATGTGGCGGGCAATATGTTGCGTGGCCCGATCACGGAGTTGGACCCTGATGCGGTCCTTAATCTGATGAACATCAATGTTGTTGCGGGTATGGCGCTGACAGGATTGGCCACACCGCATCTGGAAAAGCGAGGCGGTGCAGTGCTTTTCATAGGTTCCGTTCACACACGCCGCGCCTTTCCGGGCGCATCGCCCTATGCGGCGACCAAAGGCGCTGTTGAAACCCTAAGTCAGGTGCTTGCAGCAGAGCTTGGGCCAAAGGGGATCCGCGTGAACTGCCTGCTACCGGGCGCTGTCCCGACCGAGATCAATGTCCGCGCCGGAATTGCCAGCAGTGCCGCTGAAAATCTTGCGCGGCTGCAATCTATGACAGCTGAGCATCCGCTTGGTCGGATCGGCACACCACAAGATATCGCAGAGGCGGCGGACTATCTGATGCGCGCAGAATGGACCACCGGCACATCCGTCGTTGTTGACGGCGGGCTTGCCTTGGGAGTGACAAATAAATGAGGCCGAAAAGATGATTATCGAACAACGCACTTATGACTTTCACCCCGGAACAATTCCGAAGTTCATGCAGCTTTATGAAAGCACAGGCGCGCGCGACTTGCAGGCGCGTATCTTGGGCAACCTTGTGGGCTACTACGTGTCCGAGATCGGCGCGTTGAACCAAACCGTTCATTTGTGGGGGTATGCGTCACTGGATGATCGCGCGGCACGCCGCGCCGCACTGATGGGCGAGGACCAATGGCGAGACTTTCTGGCTCAAATCGTGCCGTTGTTGCAACGGCAGGAAAGCAAGATCCTGCTGCCAACGGCTTTTTCACCTCCATTTAGTGCGGGGAAATAGACCTATATGATTTATACCCATATCAATACTATTGATTTTGGTTTAAATTTGACGGATACTACTGACGATGGGGGCGACATGATCAGTGACCATAGACCACTTCGACCAAATTGGCGTGTCCTGCCGGGCTGCGTGCGCAGATGCTAGCGCAGCAGCTTCTTAACGGTTTGGTCGTCAGCGGCGTCTATGCGCTTTTCTCGCTTGGGTTCACGCTGGTTTTTGGCATTCAACGCATTTTGAACCTTGCCCATGGCGCGATCTTTATGACCGGCGCAATGGTTGCATACTACGTTGTCGATAGCGGTATGCCCCTGTGGCTTGGGTTTATTGTCGCTATTCTGGCCTCTGGCTTGCTTTCTGTTTTGGTTGAAATCGTGTGTTTCCGCCGCTTGCGCAAAACAGGCGACGAGGAATTTGGCGGGATCATATCGTCTATCGGCGCGGGGCTGGTCATCATGACCATTGCGCAACAGGTGTCCAACACCCAAGTGCTTCGTTTCCCGTTCGAGACCTTTCCTGTCGTGATCTTCAAGTTCTGGGGCCTGCGCGTTTCAATGTTGCAGCTTTTCATGGCGAGTGCTGCGATCATCCTTGTGCTGCTGCTTGGTTATTACGTTTACAAGACAGCCTTTGGCCGCCGCATTCGTGCGGTGACAGACAACGAACATGCCGCGATGCTGATGGGGATCAATCCAAACTTTATCTACTCGCAAACCTATTTCATCGCCGGTGCTTTGGCGGGAGCAGCAGGTGTTCTGGTCGGGCTGGCGTTTAATTCGATCACGTTCCTGATGGGCGAGCCGTATCTGATGTTTGCCTTTGCCATCATCATCTTGGGCGGGCTCGGCTCGATACCTGGCGCGTTGTTGGCCAGTCTTGTCTTTGGCATGGTGCAGACGCTGACAATTGCCTACCTACCGTCTGGCCTGACGGATACGATCATCTTTGCGTCCCTGTTCTTGATCCTTCTTGTTCGCCCACACGGGCTGCTTGGCAAGGAAGATGCCGGAAACCTGAGGGGGCGGCGATGAACGGTCTTGTTGCAGGCTATCTGCCGCTTTTTGATATCTACCTCATTCATCTTGGGCTGGCATTTAGCCAATACATTGTGCTGCGCGCGGGTGTGTTTTCGCTCGCCACAGCGGCCTTTGCGGGCATCGGCGCTTATACCGCTGGCATCTTTGCAGTGAACCTTGGACTGCATCCCGCGCTGGGGCTATTGGCCGGAACATTAACAGGCATGGCGGCTGCGATTTTCTTATCCGTTCCGCTGGCGCGCTTGCGCGGCGTGTATCAGGCCATCGCGACGGTGGCCTTTATCCAGATCTGTCTGTCCCTAAATATCTATTCCGAAAACCTGACCGGCGGGGCCATGGGCCTGAACAATATCCCAAAGACGGTCGGAACCGGAACCCTGTTTGTCTTTGCAGCCCTTGCCACCTATCTGATCTGGGCGATTGAGCGGGGCCGTCTGGGCCGTGCGTTCAACACCATCCGGCAGGACGAGGCTGTCGCTGCATCACTCGGCATCAATATCACCCGCCACCAGATGCTGGCTTTTGCCATTTCGGGTGCATTGGCTGGACTGTTTGGCGGGCTTGAGGCCTATCATTCCTACGCGCTTGACCCGAACCAGTTTGGCTTTCACCTGCTGATCACGGCCCTGAGCTATGTCATTTTGGGTGGCAGAAATTCGGTTGTGGGGCCACTGATTGGCACGGCGATCCTGATTATCCTGCCCGAGATTGCCCGCCCCTTGGCCGAAAACCGGATGGTCATCTACGGCATTATGCTGATCGTTGTGATCAACTATCTTCCTAAAGGGATTGCTGACACTGCTATTGACGCGATCCGCGCGCGCCGCCTGAAAGCACGGGGGGACGCAAAGTAATGAGCACCCTGAAGCTAACCAATTTGTCCAAACGGTTTGGCGGCGTTGTCGCGTCCGATGATGTGAACCTTTCCGTACCTGCGGGTGAGATCATCGGATTGATCGGTCCCAATGGCGCGGGCAAGACCACGATCGTGAATATGATAACTGGCATGTTACCAGTGTCAGGCGGGCAAATACATGTGGGTGACGCCGACATTACCCATGCCCCCGCCCATGAAATCAGCCGTGCCGGACTGGCGCGGACATTTCAGAACATTCGCCTACTGGGCGAGGCGACGGTTTTGGAAAATGTGATGATCGGCTTTCACCGGCATGAAACATCATCAACCCTTGCTGCACTCCTGAGCCTGCCTGCCGCGTCAAGCGAGACAGCCTCATTAAGGGAACGCACGCTGGCCTTGCTGGCCGAATTTGATTTGCAGGACTTTGCTGACTATCCCGCGAGCGGTTTGTCCTACGGCCACCAGCGTAAGGTTGAAATGGCTCGGGCTATGGCGGCGGAGCCCGACTTTGTGCTTTTGGACGAACCCATCGCTGGCATGAATGACGTTGAAAGCGATGCGCTCGCCGAGATTTTCCAACGCCTTGCTGCGAATGGCAAAGGTGTACTGCTCATTGAACATAACGTGCGTTTTGTCGCCAAGATGTGTTCGTACATCTACGTTCTGGATGGCGGGCGTCTGATTTCGGAGGGTACGCCAGACGACGTTCTCAAAGACCCCGCCGTGATCTCGGCCTATTTGGGGGATCAGCATCATGCTTGAAATCCGCGATCTAGAAGTCAGCTATTCGGGTATTCAGGCGTTGCGCGGTGTGTCGCTGGACGTTCAGCACGGCGAGATTGTAGCACTGATCGGTCCAAACGGCGCGGGGAAGTCCAGCCTGCTGAACACAATCTCGGGCGTAGTGCGCCCGCAGTCAGGCAGCGTCACATTTGACGGCAAAGCCATCACATCTGCAAAGCCATGGGCTGTGACCAAGGAAGGCATCCTACAAGTCCCTGAGGGGCGCAAGGTGTTTGCAGAAATGACTGTTCTGGAAAACCTGCAAGTCGGCGAAACCGCTTTGCATGGCCGCAAGCCGACCTACCGGCTTGACGACGTCTATAAGGTCTTTCCGATCCTGCAGGAGCGCGAGGATCAGCGCGCCGGTTCACTGTCTGGAGGCCAACAACAGATGCTTGTAATCGGGCGGGCGTTGATGGGCGGGCCAGAGCTTTTGCTGCTGGACGAACCCAGCCTAGGCCTTGCCCCTGTGATTATTTCGCAGGTTTTTGAAGCACTTGCGCAGCTCAATGCCGGCGGGCTGACCATCTTATTGATCGAACAAAACGCGCATCTTGCGCTGACAGCATCAAACCGCGCCTTCGTGATCGAGCAAGGGCGCATCAAGAAGAGCGGAGCCAGCAAAGACTTGGCAGAAGACCCCGAGGTGACAGCGCTTTACCTTGGACAAGACTGAATGAACCTTTGGGAGGAATGAAAATGAAATACTGTAAATATCTCGCGATAGCATCTGCCATTGCATTGGCGGCACCTGTCATGGCGGATGATGTCAAAGTTGGCGTTGTGGTGTCCACGACATCAACATACGCGTTTGTCGGCGAACCACTGGTCAACGGCATGAAACTTGCCGCTGATGAAATTACTGCTGCCGAGAACTGGGGTGGGCATAATGTCGAGATCATCTATCAGGACAACCGTTCCGACAAACAAGAAGCGATCTCGTTGATTACGCGCATGGCCCAATCAGAAAATGCAGACATCATCATTGGCCCGATCGCGACCTCCGAAGCGATGGCCACTGGCCCGGTCGCTGTTGATCTGAAAATTCCGATGTTTACCACAGCCACGTCACCCGCTGTGCTGGAAGCGGGTCCCTATATCTTTAAGTCGACCGAGACCGCAGACGCTTATATGGCACCGGTTGGCGAACATATCGTTGGCCTGAGCCCGGATAACTGTTTCCTCGTTTCGATCCGCGACAACGAAGGCTACATCCGCCAACGCGATGTCATTCGTGACATCCTGACCGACGCTGGTGTCGAAGTTGTTGGCGACGAAAGCATCCTTGCCGCCGATACCGACTTTACCGCGCTGTCCACCAAGATCGTCTCAACCGAGCCGGATTGCCTGTTTGTGACAGCTCCTCCAGAGCAGGCCGCGAACATCATCATCCAGGCGCGTCAGGCAGGCCTTGAAGGCGATACGATCCTTGCTGGTGATTCCGGTGCTGGTTCGCAAAAACTGATTGACGCCGGCGGCTCTGCTGTTGACGGCATGTTGTTCCCGGCCAGCTTTGTGTCGTCGGCGTCTGAAAGTGCACAGGCTTTCTCAGATTCCTATGAGGCCGAATTCGGCAACGCACCCGACCTGTGGGCCGCAACCGGTTATACAATGATGTACACTGTGGCCAACGCGATCCGTAACGCAGGTGACGATGTGAATCGCGAAACACTGCGTGAAGCAATGGCCGCAACATCCGATCTCCCGGTTGTTATGGGGCAAGGCCTGCTAAGCTTTGACGAAAATCGCATTCCATCAATGGGCGGTATCGTTATGCAGTTGAAGGACGGCGCTTGGGTTGCACCCTAAGCCATAGCCATTCAAACGAATATGCGCACCGTCCCTCTAAGGGCGGTGCGTTTCTATTGATAAGGGGCCGTAGATGGACTTAGGACTTACAGGTAAAACAGCGATTGTTTGCGGATCTAGCCAAGGATTGGGCCGCGCTTGCGCCGCGCAACTTAGCGCAGAGGGTGCGTCGGTTATCATCAACGGTCGCGACTCTGACAAACTTGCACGTGTCGCAGACGAGATGCGTCAAAATGCGGTGGGCAAGATCACACCGGTTGTCGCCGATCTGTCGACCGAAGTGGGGCGCGCAACCCTGCTAGATGCCTGTCCTGATCCTGACATTTTGGTGAACAACAATGGCGGCCCGCCATTCAAACCATTCGGTGCACTTGCAATGGATGATGTCCGGCAGGGCGTTGAGATGAATATGATTACACCAATTGCCCTTATTCAAGCCGTCGTGGAGGGCATGGTCGCACGCCGTTTCGGGCGCATCGTCAATATCACTTCCGTTAGCGTGAAGATGCCTGTCGCTGGCCTTGATGTTTCCAGCGGCGCGCGCGCAGGACTGACAGGTTTTGCCGCTGGCGTTGCACGCACCGTCGCCCAACATAACGTCACGATCAATCAGTTGTTGCCGGGATATTTTGCAACGGAACGCTTGATGCAGGGTTTCGCTGCGACGGCCCAGACGACTGGCATGGACGCGGAACAAGCCGCCGATCAATGGCGCAGCCAAGTGCCGGCACAACGGTTCGGCACACCCGAAGAGTTTGCCCAGACTTGTGCGTTTTTATGCTCCGCGCAGGCGGGGTATTTGACAGGGCAAAACATCCTTCTAGACGGCGGTTTGCACAAAGCAGCGTTTTGATAGGTACTGTCAGATAAAACTAACTTGAGACGGGGCGGGCGGTTTCGTAGCCTCGCCGTATGACAAAATACTCTCCATTCAGGTACTTTAAAACGAGTCCTGAGATCATCCGCTTGGCTGTGATGCTGTACGTTCGTTTTCCGCTCTCACTCCGTAACGTGGAAGATCTTCTGCACGAACGAGGCATTGAGATCAGCCACG